>Ga0208076_1000019_pt1 | contig 13451 bp, 9 predicted proteins | sample NGESurshal072012_8_FD_184459 | JGI IMG/M metagenome (GOLD analysis project Ga0208076, IMG submission 184459) | Arctic peat soil microbial communities from Barrow, Alaska - NGEE Surface sample 210-3 shallow-072012 (SPAdes) | ecosystem: Environmental > Terrestrial > Soil > Wetlands > Peat ...
GTGTTGCCGACCTTTTTGGCCAGCCACTCATAGGTGGCCAGGCCGGTCAGCGCGGTGTAGTTGTCGATGGTCCAGTAGCCGTTGGCGTCGATGTCGTTGGTCTTCTCCATGATCCCGCCCGGCCCGGTCCGGTCGGCGGCGATCAGGTGCGCGGTGTCCTCGATGCTCGGCTCGGTCTTGCCGGCCGGGCCCTGGGTGGCGAAGTTGGCCTTCACGAACCTCAGGTCACCGGTTTTCAGCAGGTAGAGGGCCCACACCCATGGGTAGGTCCACACCCCGTCGTCGTACTGGGTCTGGGTGCCGATCACGTATCTCGCCCGGTCGAGGAGGGCGTGCGCGCCGCTGGTGTAGCCCTGGGTGAACAGGTTGGCCAGGATGCCGATGACGTCGTGGCTGAATTCGGTGTCGTAGCCGTTGGCGCCGGTCCGCAGCTCGTTACCGGACCGCAGGATCTGGGTGTAGATGAACCCGGTGCGGTACGCGTCGGCCAGGCTCGCGTCCGGCAGGCTGACGATCTGCGCGATGCCGGCCAGCTGCTGGTTCCAGTACGCCCGCATGTGGGCGAAGTGCTGGTCATAGCCGCCCGCGCCGGCCAGCGCTGAGGCCGACGGCCACGCGTAGCTGCCGCCGAAACGGTCCGCCGCCACCACGTAGTCGTGGTTCACGCTCCCGTGCGCGGGCACGGTGTCGCCGGCCTGATTCAGCGGGATCAGCCCCGCCGAGGCCTGGGGGTCGATGCTGAGTGCCTGGCCGGTTGGGTTGGTGACCTGCACCCGGCTGTAGATCGCGACGTAGGCGTGGCCGCCGTCCGTCACCTTGTCACCGAAGTTCGTGATCGAGATGCGTGCGCCGTCCCGGTCGAACGTGGTGACCAGGGCGGGCAGGTAACCGTCCGCGTTGGTCCAGGTGGTCGTGCTGTCATCGTAAACGCCATAGCCGTAGGTCGTGCCGGTGACCGGCGTGGTGGCGCCGCTGCCAGGCTGGCCGCCGCTGATCACGAAGAAACTCCCGCCCAGGCAGGCGGGCACGGCCTGGTGGTTCCCGGTCCAGCCCAGCACGCTCGCGTCGCCGAACGTCCCGTACACGGTCTGGTTCCCGGCCGGCCCGTTCGGTGCGCAGCTGTAGGGCGGCGCTGTCACTGTGGGGGCGCTGGCCGCCTGGGCCGCGGGCACGGCGCCCGTCCCGGCCAGCAGCGCGGCCGCTCCGAGCAGTACGCCCGCCACCCGTGGTCCCGGGCGGTACCAGCCCTGCCGCCCCCTCGTCGTTGAGGTCATGGCTCCTCCGCTGTCCTGGCTGGCGATCCCGCGGGGCCCACCCCCGGCGGATGCCCGCCAGCCGGGGAACCGGGTACCCCGTCTAGGGCCGACCTAACGTGGCGGCGGATGGCTCATACGGTGCTGCGGGAGCGGACGATCAGGTCGGCGAGCAGCGCGAGCGTGAAGATGATCAGGCCGCTGACGAAGATCAGGATGGTGTCGGCCGCGATGTGCACCGGGTGCACCACCAGGTCGTAGATGCCCTTGAGCACGCCTAGCCCGAGCAGGGCCAGCGCGATCGGCATGAGTACCTTGAGCGGGTTGAAGTACATCACCATCCGCAGCACCTGAAGGATGTAGCGGTAGGCGTCGCGGACGAAGTGGAACTTGGACGTGCCCGCCCGCTTGGCGTACTCGATCGGCACGTAGCGCACGTCGTGCTGGTTGGACAGGAACGCGATCGTGATCGTGGTGACACAGGAGAACCCCGGTGGCAGCAGCCGCAGGTACGGCAGCGCCACCTCGCGCTTAAAGGCCCGCAGTCCGGAGTTCAGGTCGGGTATCTGGCAGTTGGTCAGCCGCTCCGCGACCTTGCGGATGAACCACTTCGCGGGCACCCGCAAGAGCTTGTGGGTGCCCTCCTCGCTGGTCCGTGCGCCGACGACCTGATCGGTATCCGGATCCGTCTCCAGCATCTGGACCAGTTCCGGGATCCGCTCGTTCGGGTAGGTCATGTCGGCGTCGGTCCAGACCACGATCTGGCCGCGGGCCTCCTGGGTGCCGATGCGGCGGACCGTGCCGGAGCCGCCGTTGCGGCGGAAGTGCACGATTCTCAGGTGCGGGAACTGCGGAGCGGCCTCCTGCAACCGGGCCAGCGTCTCGTCGGTGGACGCGTCGTCGTACGCGACGAGCTCATAGTCGTACTCGCTGGCGTCCATGGCTGCGCAGATCCGGGTCACCTCGGTCACGACGTGACCCTGCTCGTTATGGCAGGGCAGCACGATGGTGACGTACGGGTCCTGCTCAGCCGCATCCTCCGCCGGGGAGGCGGCGGACGCGGCTGAGGGCAGGTGAGCGGTGCGGTCGTCGGTCAGCATTTTCATCGCGGGGGCTCCGACATCCAGACGTTGATGGTGAGTTTCCAGGTAGCTCTGGGCGGGGTGATCAGCGTGTGGCCGTCCTGTGTGCTGCGCAGGGCCATGACGTGCCGGGCTGCGGCCCCGTAGGGCCTGAGTTCTCTTCTGCGGGCCGCGAGGAGCACCGGCTGGTGGCCCGCCAGCCGGATGCCCCGGGTGACCTCGGCGACGGCCGCGACCCGCGGGTCGTGTATCCGGGCCGCCGGGATGTGGCACATGCCGCGGATCAGCTGGGTGAAGTTGTCGGCGATCGAGCTGTCCACGATGACGACGGCGGCGTCCTGCGGGATGGCCGCGCACAGGCCGTCCACGGCGTGGACCTCGCCGCGGTAGGTGGGCGTGAAGGCCAGCCCGGACACGGTGGGGCGCAGGCCGAACGGGCCGCCGTCGCTGACCCCGAGGCCCAGCGTGGTCTGCGCGGCGGGCCCCACCAGGGCGGCCGCGCACAAGGCCGTGACGCCGGCCCGGCCACCCCGCCCGTAGCCCTGCTCGCGTAGCCACCCGCCGAGCCACCGCACCGTCCAGACGGCCAGCAGGATGAAACCGGGCAGCACGGCGGGCACCAGCCGGCGGCTCGCCCACGGCTGGTCGGGCACGATCGCCGGCCGGTACAGCGTCGTCACGATGGTCCAGGCGAACGTGATCAGCGGCAGGGTCCACAGGGGCGCGCGGCCGCGCAGGCAGCGCCGCGCGAGCAGCGCGGCGCCTGCCGTGCCGAGCACCACGGCGGGCACGCCGAGATACCAGAACACCCAGCGCAGGCTGATCTCGTAGTAGAGCCGGGTGGGCTGGATGGGCAGGCGGTCGGCCCGCTGCCAGGCGGTCATCGCCGCCTGGGTGGGCGCGTTCAGCGCCGCGTGCACGGTCTGGACATACGGGCGCAGGGCAAAGCTGATCATGATCAGGAACGCCAGCACAGTCAGCACGTTGGGCAGCAGGTTCCCCTGGATGGCGGGCAGGCCACGGCGGCGCAGCAGCAGCACCGCCACCCCGGTGGCGGCCACCACGACGACGGCCAGCAGGGCCAGCGGGATCAGCGAGCTCTTGATGCTGGCCAGGTACGGCCGGGAAAGAACGAGGCCGTCAACCGCGCCGTAGAGCCCGCCCGCCATCAGGCCGCCGAGCAACGGCAGCGCCTGCGGCCGGCGGCTGATGAGCAGCAGCCCCGCGTAGGGAATCACCGGGAGGATGTCGCTGGCCCCGTCGATCCGGACCAGCAGGGTCAGTCCGAGGGCCAGCCCGCCCAGCCCGGCGCAGATCCTGCTGGCCCGGCCCTCGGCTCGCAATGAGTCGATGACCAGGGACAACCCGCCGAGGAACAGGATCGCGGCGGCGGGCTCGCTGTAGGTCGACCGGCTGGTGAACTGCATCGGCAGGGCGATGGCCAGGACCAGGGCGGCCAGCGGTGCCCAGCGCGGCCCGATGAGCCGGGCGGCCAGGCCCCCGAAGGTGAGCACGGCCAGGGCCCCCAGGATGGGCGCCATCGCGGTGGCGGCCGCGGCCCCGCCGATCCAGAACCCGGCGGCCAGGACCATTGGGAGCCCGGCCATGAACTGGGGCACCACCACGCCACCGACCTGGTAGGAGGCGAAGCTGTCGAAGGTGAGCAGGTGATGGGAGCCGCCGAACGCCGCGCGGTCCTGCGGGACCGGCAGGGAGCCGTGCCCGGCGATCCAGTTACCGAACTGGATGTAGGCCGCGGGGTCACGCATCACGATGAGCTGCTGGGCGTGGTAGATCATCTGGTCGGCGCCGAACGCGACGGCGATCACGATCACGGCCGCCACTGCCCACCAGGGGGTCCGCGCGCGGTCAGCCGCGGGGTCCGGTGACTGCGCCGCAGGCGCCGGTGACTCCGCCGCGGGCTGCGGCCGGAGGCCCGGGATCCAGCGCAGCCCGGCCGCCACGAGCAGCACCGCCAGCGGCACCGCGAGCAGCAGGATGAGTACCGGCGTGAACACGCCCAGGAGCAGCAGTGGCAGCCCCGCCAGCAGCCAGGCCATCAGCAGCAGCACGGGCAGCACCGACACCCGGCCCAGTAGCTGCCCCGCGCGGTCGGCCGGGCCCGCCGGACCCGTGATCAGGCCGCGGCCGGCCCGGCGGGCGGAGCCAGCCAGCGAGGTCCTGGCCACGGCGATCACCGGGCGGCCGGGGCGTGCAGCACGACGTACCCGTCACGCCGGAAGACCACCTGGTATCCGCGCCTCTTCAGGTGGGTGAACCGGCTGCGCTCCTCCCGCACCGAGGCAAAGGTGAACTCCCGCCGCCTCACGTCAGCGACCACCCACGGGGGGAACCGGGGCGTCTCCCCGTCGCCATCCCACAGCAGGACGGTGTCCCGCCCGGACAGTTGCGGGCCGAGGGAGTTCACCGCCTCGACGGTGACCCCGCTGGGCACGGCGGCGTCGGCCGCCGCAGCCGCATCCATCCGGGCGTCCCGGTGGAAGAAGGACGGGTGCAGGGCGGCGCCGAACGCGAACCGGGGGACCAGGCCCACGGCCACGGCCATCATCGCGACCGAGCAGGCCAGGGTAACCGTCCCGGCCAGCCGGTGCGCGGGGCTGCCTGCCGGGGCCGCGGCCCCGGGCCGGCTCCGGCGGTCCGTGATGTACTCACCGACCTCAGCCGACCACCGGCCCAGCCGGGCGGCCCCGTCCACCGCGGCGAGCACCAGGATGATCACGAGGTAGGCGTTGTAGTGGAATGAGGTCACCCACCAGTTGGGGAACTTGCTGTTCAGCATCCGCTCGAGCAGCAGCGGGATCGCGGCGAGTGTGATGGGGGAGCAGAGGGGGAGGAAGCAGAACGCGGCGAGCAGCCATGCCACGGTGCCGACTTTCACCCCCGGGGTGATCAGGACCCGGAACGAGCTGGCCGGATGGGTGATGATGTGCCCGATGACCTGCGGGACGTTGTTCCCGAGCGCCCCGTACGCCCAGTAGTAGTCGGAGCGGCCGCCGAACGCGGGGATCAGCACGTAGGTGGCCAGCACGCTGTAGGCCAGCCCTATCGCGACCAGGATCAGCCCGGTCAGTACCGGCCGGCCGACGGTTCGCGGGCGGGCCGCGGCCAGGTAGATCCCGATCCCGGCGAGCAGGAAACCCATATCCTCCTTGACCAGGAGCAGGCCCGCCAGCGCGGCCAGTGCGGTGCGCACCCGCCCGGCCTGCAGCCGCTCCAGGGCCACGGCGGTCAGCACGGGGGCGAACGCGACCTCATGGAAGTCGAAACCTACCGCCGAGGCGATCGGCCAGCTCAGCGCGTACGACGCGGAAACGAGGTACGCCGCGGCGGTGGCCTTGGTGCCGCCGCCGAACGCCCGCCGGGTGAACATCCATACCGGCGGGATCGCGAGCGCGATTAGCACCGCTTGCGCGACCAGGAGATTGACCGGGCTGTTGCTCAGCCAGTACAGCGGGGCCAGGAGAGCCAGGATCGGCGACCAGTGGTCACCGAGCACCGAGAAGCCGGGCCCGAATCCGTTGTGCAGCCCTTTGATGACCGAGATCCCGGGCCGCAGGTGAGCGTAAGACCGCACGGCCTGGTCGAAGATGACCAGGTCATAGGAGTTGCTCTGGAAGGTGAGGTACCGGATCACCGCGAAAGCCGAGTACCCGGCCGCGGCGAGCACGGTCAGCAGGCCTACGGCCAGCAGGTGGATGCTCGGGCGCCATCGGGGCCGCCGGGCAGCGTCCTGCTCACCTGCGTCCTGTGCCGCGCTGTCCGCCGTTACCCGGAAACCCACGACTCACAAGATTAGTCCCTAAGAGGTCCCCTTGTACGATAATTGTCTGGTCCGCCCTGGTATCCGGCGGGACATTACCTCGCTGTTGCAGCCAATGAGTGAAAGTACTTCGCAGCCGGAACTGTTACAGAAACGTGGCGGGAAGAACTGCTCAGGGGCTGGCCGGGGTGTGGTCATCCACCCGCTCCCCGGACTGCAGGTGCGGTGCCCGGCTGAACCCGGCGGCCAGGGCGGCGGTGAGCAGGTCGCCGGCTGTCATGAGCGCCCGGGAGACCAGGGCCACCGCCGTGGCGCTGCCCACCCCCAGGACCGGGCCCAGCACGGCGACCAGGAGAACGTCCCGCACGCCCGCCCCGGCCGGGGCGAACACCACCAGGAAACCCACGCTCCAGGCGAAGGCGAAACCGCCGATGGCCAGCAGTGCGGTGCGCCCGTCCGGAGCCCCCAGCCGGGTCGCGAGCAGCCATATCTGCAGGCCGTAGAGAACCCAGGACGAGCAGGACCAGGCCAGGGCGCCGGCCATCACGCGGCCGGTGAGCGGCTGCTCCAGCGGAGGCCGGCGGGCCACCCGGAGCAGCCATCCCAGGACGGCGTTGAGTACCCGCGGATGCAGGCCGACCAGCAGCACGGGGACCAGCGCGAAGGCCCACCGGTACGCGGTGGCCCCGGCCACGAACGGCAGCGTGACCAAGGCCATCAGCAGCCCCGAGAGCAGGGACACCACCATGGCCAGCACCGAGGCACTCGCCGACCGGTGCCGCGGGACCTGGTAGGCATGGCCCAGTTCCATCTGGGCCAGGACGGGCCACACCGAGCCGGGCAGGTACTTGCCGAGCTGGCCGATGAACATGATCCGGGACGCGGCCCGGAACGGCAGTGGCGAGCCGAGCCCGGCCAGCAGCACCCGCCACGCCTGCATCGTCATGACCATGGCCGCGAGCACACTCAGCAGGGCTCCGGCGACCGCGGCAAATCCCAGGCTGCCCAGGGCGGCGCGCACAGCCGTCCACTCGTGTGCTATCGCGTAGCCGCCGAGGCACGCTGTGACTGCCACGAACCCCCAGCGGACGGGCCGGCCGGAGAGCAGCCGGCCGACGCGGGCCCAGCGGCCCGGCCGTACGGTGGTATTCCCGGACGGCCCGCTCTCGTGCCGCCCGGCCGGGGGGGCGACCTGACGGTCTGGCATAGACAAGAGCGTAAACGCCAGCCCGTCCCGCTGGTGCGCAATCTGGTCCAATTCACGTCTGAGGGGCGCTAAGGTACCGAAGCCATGCGCGTGATTCTTTTCGGCACTTATGACGCCTCCATGCATCCGAGAATTGCCACGCTCGGTGCGGGACTGCGGGACAGCGGGATAGCGGTGGCCGAGTGCAACGCGCCGCTGGGCCTGGACACCGCGCACCGGGTGGCCATGCTGGCCCAGCCGTGGCGGGCGCCTGAACTGCTGGCCCGTCTGGCCCGGCGCTGGGTCACCCTGGCCCGTTCGGCCCGCCGCATGCCCGCACCGGATGCGGTGCTGGTGGGCTACCTCGGCCACTTCGACGTGCACCTGGCGCGGCTGCTGTTCCGCCGGGTGCCGATCGTCCTGGATCACCTGGCCGGTGCGAGTGACACCGGCCGGGACCGGCGGCTGGACGGCGGCCCGCGCCAGGCGCTGCTCAGGCTGATCGACGCGGCGGCGCTGCGGGCCGCTGATGTCGTGCTGGTGGACACCGAGGAGCACCGGGCCGCCCTGCCCCGGCGCTACCGGCCGCGGGCCGTGGTGGTCCCGGTGGGTGCCCCGGCCTCCTGGTTCGCGGCCGGCACGGCCGCCGCAGGGCCGGCGACAGGTCCGCTGCGCGTGGTGTTCTACGGCCTGTACACCCCGCTGCAGGGCACCCCGGTTATCGGTGCCGCACTGAGCCAGCTCGCCGGGACGCCCATCGAGGTCACCATGATCGGCGACGGCCAGGACGCCGCCGCGGCGAAAGCCGCCGCCGCAGCCAACAGCGCCGTCCGCTGGCTGGACTGGGTGCCAGCCGGGGACCTGCCCGCCCTCGTCGCCAGCCACCACGTCTGCCTGGGCATCTTCGGTACCGGGAGCAAGGCTCAGCGCGTGGTGCCGAACAAGGTATTCCAGGGCGCCGCCGCCGGGTGCGCGATCGTGACCTCGGACACCGCGCCCCAGCGCCGCACGCTCGGCGACGCTGCGGTCCTGGTGCCGCCCGGCGACCCCGGGGCGCTGGCCGGGGCCCTGCGCCAGCTGGCGGCGGACCCGGCCGAGCTGGCCCGGCTGCGCGGGGCGTCCGGCGAGCTGGCCGCCGGGCAGTTCGCGCCGCCGCAGGTCGTCGCCCCCCTGCTCCGGCTGCTCCGGCCGGCTCTACCGCCCGCCGGGCCCGGCGAGGGAGCCGGCCCCGAGGCACCGCTGACCCCGAACGCCTGGCTGCGCTATGACGTCGTCGGCCGGATGCTGCCCGCGGGCGTCCGCGATGTGCTCGAGGTCGGCTGCGGACAGGGGGCGCTCGGCGTCCGGCTCGCCCAGCGCTACGACTACCTGGGGCTCGAACCCGACGAGGCGTCCTGCGCGGTGGCCCAGCGGCGGATCAAAGCCGCCGGGCGCGGGGAGGTCCGCAACATCCGGGTGGACGCGCTGGGCCCGGAGCGGTTCGACCTGGTGTGCGCCTTCGAGGTGCTCGAGCACCTCGAGGACGACGCGGCCGCGGTGCGGCAGTGGGCGGCCCGGCTCCGGCCGGGCGGATGGCTCATGCTGTCGGTGCCCGCTCACCAGCGCCGGTACGGGGCGGCTGACGAGCTGGTCGGCCACTTCCGCCGCTACGATCCCGCGGCCATGGCGGCCCTGCTGGCCAGCTGCGGGCTCACCGACGTCGAGATACGCCAGTACGGGTTCCCGCTTGGCTACGCCCTGGAGGCGGGCCGCAACCTGATCGGCCGCCGCCGGCTCTCCGCGGCGCCCGCCGGGTCCGTGGCCGAGCGCACCGCGGCGTCCGGCCGCCTGCTCCAGCCCGCCAGCCGGGCCCGGGGCACGGCGACCAGGTATGGCACCGCACCGTTCCGGCTGCTGCAGCGGGGCTTCACCGGCACTGGCACCGGCCTGGTCGTGCTGGCCCGGCTCGCGGCCTGACGGCCGTCTGCGGTCACCAGCCGCCGCACGGTGACGCGACCAGCGGCCCGGCCACCGGCCGGGGATCCAGAGCCGGGCCCCACGCCCCGCCGGCCTGCTCGTAGGCCCACGACGGGCCGTGGTCCAGGAAAGCCCGGACCGCCGTGACCAGGCGATCGATATCCTCGCTGCCGCTTCCCAGGCCCAGGCTGGCGCGCACCGCGCGGTCGGTGCCCAGCCTCGCGAACAGGGGATGCGCGCAGAACCGCCCGTCCCGGACGCCGATGCCGTGCTCAGCGGACAGGTAGGCGGCCAGCCGCCCCGCGTCAGCGCCGGGCACGGTGAAGCTGATGATGCCGACCGAATCGGGGGCGTCGGGCCAGATGCGGTGCACTGTGGTGCCGAGGGCAGTCAGCCCATCGCGCAGCCGGCCGGTCAGCGCCTGCTCGTGGGCCTGCCCCGCGCCCCGGGGCAGCGCCGACAGCGCAAGGCACGCTTCCGCCAGGGCCACCGCCCCGAGCAGGTTGGGCGTGCCGCCCTCGTGCCGGGCCGGGGATCGCGCCCAGCTGGCCGTGGCCGGGGTCACCTCGCGCACCGCCCCGCCCCCGGCCAGGTACGGTGGCGCCGCATCGAGCCAGTCCCGGGCGCCGGCCAGCACGCCGGCGCCGAACGGCGCATACAGCTTGTGGCCGGAGAAGGCCAGGTAGTCCACGCCGGCAGCGCGCATGTCCAGTGGCCGGTGCGGGATCAGCTGCGCGGCGTCCACGGCCAGCCTGGCCCCGTGGGCGTGCGCGGCCGCGGCCAGCGCGTCCAGTGGCAGGCACTCGCCAGTGACGTTGGAGGCCCCGGTCACCGCGAGCAGGGCGGCCGGGTGGCGGCTCAGCTCGGTCCGGATCGCCGCGATGGTGGCCGCCACCGTCGGCCCGGCGGTGACGACGCGCCCACCGCGGCGCTGCCACGGGAGCAGGTTCGCGTGGTGCTCGATGTCGAGGTACACCGCGGGACCGGGTGCGGCCGCAGCCAGCAGGTTCAGCGCGTCCGTGGTGTTGCGGGTGAAGATCACCACGTCGTCATCGCGGGCCCCGATGAACGACGCGACCCCGGACCGCGCGGATTCGTAAGCCGCCGTGCACACCAGGGAGGCGTATCCCGCGCCGCGGTGCACGCTGGCGTACAGCGGCAGCAACTCGCTGACCCGGGCGGCCACCTGCTCCAGGGCCGGGGCACTGGCCGCGTAGTCGAGGTTGGCGTACCGCACCTGGCCGCCCTGGACCAGCGGGACCCGCAGCGCGGCCCCGACCACCGGGAGCAGCGGTGCGATAGCGGAGTCAGGACAGGTGATCATGGCAGGTCTCCCGGACCTCAGGGACCCGGGGCCCGGGCCCACGCTTGCCGCCCCGCTGCCGCGGGCCGGCCGTGTCATCACCCGGGGCACCCCACCGCGGGGAGGGTTGCCGGCCAGCAAGCCGGGGCTGAGTGCTGGCACTCATGACAATCCGGCAATCTAGTTCGTGGTTCCTGAGCGGCGCAGGGCCGAAGGTCCCCGGAGGCCGGGACCTGGCACGCTTGCCTGACCCCGCACGGGCAGGAAGAGGCTGAGGGCCGTGACGAAGGCCAGGATCTTCGACACCACATTCAGAGTGATGGGGACCGGCGCCGAGGGGTAGCTGAACCCGGTCAGTGCCCAGGCCGCGAACACCAGGAGCATCAGCGCCAAGGACAGGAAGCTGGTCCTGGACACCCGCACCATGGGGGACATGGTCAGCAGCGACAGCGTGGTGATCTCGACGAGGATGAGCGGCAGGAAGAACACCGCCCGGTACAGGGCCGGGTCGGGAGGGACCGGGGGGTAGGTGCGGGCCATGACGATGAGGTCGAACGGCAGCTCGAAGATCATCGGCGCGGCCAGGGCGCCGATGACGGCGCTGCCTAGCCTGGTCGCCAGGCCATCCGGGCTGACGATCAGGATGGCGACGAACATGGCGGCGACCCCGAGGAGGGTGACAGGCGCGATGGGATCCGCGGGCGGGGCCTGGGCGAGCGGATCCCGGGTCAGCTGGTGGGCGTAGACCGAGAGGCCGACCACGAACGTGGCTAAAGCCAGGACCCAGGTCACGAGCATGAAGGCCGCCACGGCCCGGCCTGGCCTGCTGGCCTGGAAAGGCCCCGGCCACCTGGTCCCCGCGAAGGCCAGGCCGCCCCCGGCGGCCAGCAGGACCACGGCGAGCCCGATCCTGGCGTCACCGCCGAAGCGGACCCACGTACCGTAGTGCGTCATGTCGCGTGTACCTGCTTTCAGGAGGCGCGAGGCCGTGCTGGTTTACCAGATGAGCGGGACGAGCCGTCTGCGATCCGAGGCGTACGCGCGGTAGCGGTCGCCCAGCCCCGTCAGCAGCGCGTGCTCCTCCAGGCGTATCCGCCAGACGGTCACCCCCAGCGGCAGCAGCGTCATGGCGGCGACACCGGCCCAGTTCGCCGACATCAGGCCGGCCCCGCTGCAGATCAGCAGTCCCCCGGCGTAGCCGGGGTGGCGCAGCAGGCGGTACGGGCCGGTGGCCACCACCGGCTGGACCGGGCTGACCACGATGGCGTAGGTGGAGTACCGGCCCAGCACGGCGAAGGACCAGCCGCGCAGGCCGATCCCGGCCAGGAAGAACACCAGGCCGGCGGCGAAGGCCCGGGCGCCGGGCCGGATCGAGGCAGCCGGGATGATCGCCGGAGCCAGGTAGAGCCAGGTCTCCCAGGCGACCGCACAGGCCGCCGAGGCCGCCCAGAAGCCGGGTGCGGGGCTCGTGATGGCTGACGCCCGCCATTCCCGCGCTTCCTGCACCCGCAGGAACGTCACGAACTCCGCCAGGATCCAGCCCAGCATCGCGATCAGCAGGAGCGTCCCCGCCGGAGCAGTCTCGAAGTAGGGCCGTCCCACTGCGCCGCCATCCCGTACCCGGGCCACCGCCAGCCCGATCCCGGCCGCAGCCGTGATCGCCGCCGCGCCGCCGATCCCGGCCGCCGGGGACCTGATCAGCGCCCGGCCTTGCTCGATGGCGGCCCCGCTGACCAGGTCGAGTCCAGCGCGCAGGCGGGTAGTCCGCCCCTCGCTGATCAGTTCATCGGCCAGGTCGGCGACCTCGACGCCGTACCGCTTCCGCCAGGCCCGCGGGTACAGCGCGACGAGCCGGCGCACCGGCCACCCGGTCATGGCGTGACCGCCGAGATCCGCCGCAGGCCGACCTCGGCGATGCGGGACGCCTGCAGCAGCCGCTCCCGCAGCTCCTCCTGGCCCGCCGCGGTGATCTGGTACGGGCGCCGGCGGTCCCCGGCGGGCAGCGCCTCCACCAGGCCGGCCCGCTCGAGCTTGGCCAGGGCACCGTAGAGAGTCCCCGCCCCGAGCATGACCCCGGCGAAATCCTCGATGTCCTTGATCAGCGCATAGCCGTGTTTCGGCCCGTCGGCCAGGCTGGTCAGGATCAGGATGCTGCGGTCGGATGACCCGCGGATGGAGTCCCTGGTCATCGCGGCCGCCTTCGCTAGATACCTCCAAGAGGATTACATCGAAAAGTGTAATACCGCAAGGCGGGGCCGCCGGGAAGGTCCCGAACGCGTTACCTGAGTTGAGCGCGGCCTAGCTGGCGTGCCCCTTGCTGAACATGAAGATGTCGAAGATGATCAAGATCGCGATCCCGCTCAGCAGCTCCATGGCCAGCAGCGCGGAGGACAGCCGGACGTCGAGGAAGGCCTGGGTGACGAGGCAGGGGAGGGCGGTGAGGAACGGTGACTGACGAGCCCGGCGCGCATGACCTGTCTGGCGGCGGTGACGTGCTGGCCCGGATCACGCGGTTCGCGGGGCGGGCCGCGCGGGCCGGCGGCTGCGGCCCCGGCTGCACCGTGCAGCTGCTCAACGTGTCGGAGAACGCGACCTACCTGGTGCAGGACCCGGACGAGGGCCCATCGATCCTGCGGGTGCACCGGCTTGGCTACCATTCCGCGGCCGAGATCGAGTCCGAGCTGGCCTGGATAGACGCGCTGCGGGCCGAGGCCGGGGTGCGGACGCCGCGGGTGCTGCCGGCCCCGGGCGGGGGTCGGGTCGTGATCCTGGACGACGAGACCGGGCAGGAGCGGCACTGCGTCCGCTTCGAGTTCCTGGCCGGGGACGAGCCCGCCGACGACGACGCCGCGCACTTCGCCGAGCTGGGCGAGATCACCGCGCGGATGCA
>Ga0208076_1000020_pt1 | contig 13119 bp, 12 predicted proteins | sample NGESurshal072012_8_FD_184459 | JGI IMG/M metagenome (GOLD analysis project Ga0208076, IMG submission 184459) | Arctic peat soil microbial communities from Barrow, Alaska - NGEE Surface sample 210-3 shallow-072012 (SPAdes) | ecosystem: Environmental > Terrestrial > Soil > Wetlands > Peat ...
AGGTGGCCGGCCAGGCCCCGATGATCCCGCTGGACGAGGCGCTCCGGCCGACCTGGCTGTTCGGCGCGACCGTGCACGAGGGCTGCGACCGCGGCGGCTACTACGAGCAGGGTGACTTCGCGGACGAGTACGGCTCGCCCAAGTGCCTGGTCAAGCTGGGCTGCTGGGGACCGGTGGTCAAGTGCAACGTCCCCAAGCGCGGCTGGATCAACGGCGTCGGCGGCTGCCCCAACGTGGGCGGGATCTGCATCGCCTGCACCATGCCCGGCTTCCCGGACAAGTTCATGCCGTTCATGGACGAGCCCCCGGGTTCCAAGGTGTCCGCGACCGCGAGCACCCTGTACGGCACCGTGATCCGCACCCTCCGCGGCTTCACCGCCAAGACCGCCGACGAAGAGCCGAAGTGGCGGAAAAAGGGAAGCGACCTTCTCACGGGCTATCAGAAGCCCTGGTGACCGGCAGTACCTGGTAACGACTACTGGCGCCGGCCCGGCCGGCCCTGGCGCCGCTGAGTACCGAGGGGATGAGGCATGACGACTGCCGAAGACACCGACGTCCGGGAGATGAACTGGGATCCCATCACGCGCATCGTGGGGAGCCTGGGCATTTACACCAAGATCGACTTTAAGCAGAAGAAGGTCATCGAGTGCTATAGCACCTCGTCGATCTTCCGCGGCTACAGCATCTTCATGAAGGGCAAGGACCCGCGGGACGCGCACTTCATCACCAGCCGCATCTGCGGCATCTGCGGTGACAACCACGCGACGTGCTCGGTCTACGCCCAGAACATGGCCTACGGGGTGCGGCCGCCGCACATCGCGGAGTGGATTATCAACCTCGGCGAGGCGGCCGAGTTCATGTTCGACCACAACATCTTCCAGGAGAACCTGGTCGGCGTGGACTTCTGCGCCAAGATGGTCGGCGAGACCAACCCCGGCGTCCTGGAGATGGCGAACCGGACCGAGGCCCCGCACGCCGCCGATCACGGCTACAAGTACATCGGCGACATCATGCGGTCGCTGAACCCGCTGGAAGGCGAGTTCTACCGCGAGGCGCTCCAGGTCAGCCGGTCTACCCGGGAGATGTTCTGCCTGATGGAGGGGCGCCACGTGCACCCGTCCACGCTCTACCCGGGCGGCGTGGGCACCACCCCGACGGTGCAGTTGTTCACCGACTACCTGACCCGGCTGATGCGCTACGTGGAGTTCATGAAGCGCGTCGTGCCCATGCACGATGACCTGTTCGACTTCTTCTACGAGGCGCTGCCGGGGTATGAGGAGGTCGGCCGCCGCCGGGCGGACATGGTCTGCTGGGGCAGCTTCAACGATCCCGAGCACTGCGACTTCCGCTACGACCACATGACCGACTGGGGCCGGAAGATGTTCGTCACCCCGGGAGTCATCCGGGACGGTGAACTGCTCACCAACGACCTGGTCGACATCAACCTGGGCATCCGCATCCTGCTCGGCAGCTCGTTCTACGAGGACTGGGAAGACCAGGAAATGTTCGTGACCCGCGACCCGCTGGGCAACCCGGTGGACCGCAGGCACCCGTGGAACCAGCACACGATCCCGCGGCCGCAGAAGCGGAACTTCGACGAGAAGTACAGCTGGGTCATGTCCCCGCGGTGGTTCGACGGCACGAATTACCTCGCCGCCGACACCGGAGGCGGGCCCCTGGCGCGGCTGTGGGCGACCGCGCAGGGCGGGCTGGTGGACTTCGGGTACGTCAAGTCCACCGGCAGCAGCGTGCAGATCAACCTGCCGCGGACGATCACCAAGCCGGAGGTCACGTTCGAGTGGAAGGTCCCGCACGACAAAGAAGGACGGCCTCTCTCTAACGCCATCGAGCGGGACCGTGCGCGGACCTACTTCCAGGCCTACGCGGCCGCGGCCGCCCTCTACTTCATGGAGAAGGCCCTCGCTGAGGTCCGGGCCGGCCACACCAAGACCTGGGAGCCGTTCGACGTCCCGGACGACGCGAACAGCTGCGGGTTCACCGAGGCGGTCCGGGGCGTGCTCTCGCACCACATGGTGATCCGGGACGGAAAGATCGCGAACTACCACCCCTACCCGCCGACCCCGTGGAACGCGAGCGTCCGGGACAGCTACGGCACCCCGGGACCGTACGAGGACGCGGTCCAGAACACGCCGATCTTCGAGGAGAACTCGCCGGACAATTTCAAGGGCATCGACATCATGCGGGCGGTCCGCAGCTTCGACCCCTGCCTGCCCTGCGGCGTGCACATGTACCTCGGCAACGGCAAGCTGCTGGACAAGGTTCACACGCCGATGGGGGCGACCCTGGCCACCTGAAGCGGGAGTTCCGGGGAACCGCACCGCCCCGGGACGCGTCCCGCATTCCGGGTCCCGCCTGGTCAGCCGCCCGGCGGGACCCGGATGCCAGGCCTGGCCCGGCTCACGGGCCGCCCGGCCAGGGCGCGGGTGGGAGACGAGCCGGTCACGGACCGGGCCACACACCAAGGCCAGTCAGGTACAGGCCGGCCAGATACAGGGGCGAGGCAGATGGCCGACGCGCGGCAGGTCGGAGAACGGGTCGAGGAACTGCTCGGCATCCTGCAGTCCAGGGGCGGCGAGGCGACCGCCGCCGCGGCCGAGGAACTGGTCCGGCTGCTGCTGGGACTCTACGGCGACGGGCTGAGCCACATCATGGCGGCGCTCCGCGCAGAAGGCGCGGCCGGAGCCGCAGCGCTCGACCGCATGCTTGAGGATCCGCTGATCGAGAGCCTCCTGCTGCTCCACGACCTGCACCCGCTGGACGTGGACACCCGGATCCAGCGCGCCCTGGACCAGGTGCGCCCCTACCTCGGCTCGCACGCGGGCGGTGTGACGTACCTGGGGGTGACCGAGGAGGGGGTGGCCCAGCTCCGCCTGGAGGGCAGCTGTGATGGCTGCCCGTCGTCCACGGTGACCGTCCAGCTCGCCATCAAGGGCGCGATCGAGGATGCCGCGCCTGAGGTCACCGAGGTCGTGGTGGAGGGGGTCACCGCGCCGCCGGGCCCCGGGACGCTGCTGCAGATCGGCTCCCGCCCGCCCGGGACGGAGACGGCGCCCCCCGCCGCGGCGGGGGACGCCAGGTGGGTGACCATCCCGGACATCGGGCCGCCCAGCAGCCGGCCGGTGACGGCCGCGGTCGCCGGCACCCGGGTGCTCCTGTGCTCGGTCCGCGGCACCCTGTACGCCTACCGCGACGCCTGCGCGGCCTGCGGGTCATCTCTCGCCGAGGGAACGCTCACGCTCGGCGAACTGACCTGCCCCGGCTGCGAGACCCGGTACGACGTCCGGTCCGCGGGCCGGAGCCTCGGCGACCCCGCCGTGCACCTGGACCCGCTCCCGCTGCTGTCCGACAGCCAGGGGGTCAGGGTTGCGGTGACAGCGGCGCAGGAGGCGGTCTCGTCGTGAGCCGGCCATCGGGGCTGCGTAAATTCGTCGGGCCTCCCGCGCCGGCCGCGCCTCCCGCGCCGGCCGCGCCTCCCGCGCCGGCCGCGCCGGCCCCGGGGCGTCCAGACCCGCCGGTCCCGCCGGAGCGGCAGGCGATGCCGGAGCGGCAGGCCATGCCGGACTCCCAGGCCACCCAGGTCGAGGAGCGCTGCGAGTTCTGCGCCACCGGGATACCGGCCACCCACGGGCACGTAGCGGACCTGGAGCAGGCCAGCCTGGCCTGCGCCTGCCGGGCCTGCTACCTCCTGTTCACCCAGGCGGCGCCGGGCCGGGGTGACGACCTGCCCCCGGCATCCGCGAGCGCCGCCCCGCAGGAGACACCCCTGCGGGGGGCCGTCCCCCGCCGGGGCTCGGCCCGCTACCGCTCAGTGCCGGACCGCTACCAGCGCGATTCCTCCCGGCCGATGTCCGCCGCTGAGTGGGACGAACTGCAGATTCCGGTCGGGCTGGCGTTCTTCCTCTACGGCTCGGAGCGCAGCGCGGTGGCCGGGTTCTACCCGAGTCCGGCCGGGGCCACTGAATGCACCCTCGACCTGGCGGCCTGGGAGCGGCTGGCAGCGGCGCATCCGCTGCTGGCCACGGCGGAACCGGACGTCGAGGCCGTGCTGCTCTGCCGGGAGGGCAGGGCAGCCGAGGCGGAGTACTTCATCGTGCCCATCGACGTGTGCTACGAGCTGGCGGGCCGGATGCGGATGCTGTGGAAAGGCTTCGACGGCGGAAGCGAGGCCCGGGCCAGCATCGAGGAGTTCCTGGCCGGAGTGCGCAAGCGCGCCAGGGAAGCCCCGGTCAGCCCGGTCGGCCAGCAGGACGCCGGCCGTGGCTGAGCTCGTGTTCGACTGCGTCGGCGCGCGGGTGGACCCCTACGCCGTCGTGCCGTCTTTCGACCTGACCCTGCGGATCAGCGAGACCTCGGGTGAGAAGGTCGACGCGATCGCGCTGCGCTCGCAGATCCGGATCGAGCCATTCCGCCGGCTCTACTCCGATTCGGAGGCTGAGCGGCTGCATGACTTGTTCGGTGAGCGGATCCGGTGGTCTGACACGCTGAAGCCGCTCCAGTTCAGCACGCTGTCCACCATGGTCCCGGGCTTTACCGGGAGCACCGAGGTCGACCTGCCGGTGCCCTTCACCTACGACCTGCAGATCGCCTCGACGCGGTACTTCAGCTCGCTGGACGACGGGGAGATCCCGCTGCTGCTGCTGTTCAGCGGGACCATTTTCGGCTCCGCCGACGGGCGGCTGCGCGTGCAGCAAGTGCCCTGGAGCAAGGAGACCACCTTCCGCCTGCCGGTGGGCCAGTGGCGGGAGGCCGTGGACGCGCACTTCCCGGACACCGCGTGGATCACCATGAGCCGCCAGACCCTGGACGAGCTGGGCCGGTTCAAGAGCCGCAACGCACTGACCACCTGGGACGCAACCATGCTGGCGCTGCTCGCCCAGGCGGGCCAGGAGGAATCGTGAAGTCCCGCGACCGGATCGACCCCGCGTACATCGAGCAGGCGCGGCAGGTTGCCGACGCCATTCTTTACGAGGGGTACCTGCTCTACCCGTACCGGGCCTCGGCCCAGAAGAACCAGGAACGCTTCCAGTTCGGGGTACTCATGCCCCCGGCCTACCGGACCGTGGACGAGCACGAGCCGTCCGCCGCCCAGACCGAGTGCGTCCTGGAGTGCGCGGCCGACGCGAACGTCACGGTGGTGGTCCGCTTCCTCCAGCTGCAGCGGCGCACGGTGGCGGCCGGCTCGCCCGGGGCGGGCTTCCGCCCCGTCAGCTCCCTGGTGGCCGGCGAGGTCGAGCACACCCCGTGGGATGAGGCGGCCGAGCAGGAGCAGCAGGCGGCCGCCTCGCTCAGCGAACTGCTCGGCGGGGGAGCCGAGATCGAGTTCACGGTCCCCGGCAGCACCGAGCATGAGGAGGTCACCACGCCCGGCGGGGAGGTAGCGGGGCGTCTGGCCCGGCGCCGGGAAACCCTGCGCGGGGTGATCCGGCTGAGCGCGGAGCGGCTGCCCGGTCCCTACGGCGCGCTGCGGCTGCGGGTGGTGCTGGAGAACCGCACCGACCCCGGTACCCCGCTGACGCGCCGGTCCGACGGCCTGCCGTACGCCCTCATCGCCGCTCATTGCCTGATCGCCGTGCCGGGCGGCCGGTTCCTGTCCATGACCGCCCCGCCGGAGTGGGCGGCTGCCGAGGTCGGGCGCTGCGTGAATACCGCCACGTGGCCGGTGCTGGCGGGACCACCCCAGTGCACGGAGCTGATGCTCTCCTCTCCGATCATCCTGTATGACCACGCGGAGATCGCCGCGGAGAGCGCGGGGCAGCTGTTCGACTCCACGGAGATCGACGAGATTCTCACCCTGCGCACGCTGACCCTGACCGATGAGGAGAAGCGCGCGGCCCGGGCCACCGACCCGCGTGCGGCTGAGTTGCTGGACCGGCTCGACTACCTGCCGCCCGAGATGATCGAGCGCATGCACGGTGCCATCCGCTACCTCAACCCGGCCGGGGGGCCTGCCACCGGCCCCGCGGCCGTGCCGGAGTGGACGGAGGTCCCGGAATGGGCGGACAGCCTCCCGGAAACGCCCGCCGGCCAGGGCGGGCCGCCGCCGCATGACCGCGGCGCAGGGCCTGACCCGGCCGTCGCCGGCCAGGCGCCCTGGTGGGACCCGGGCGCGGACAGCTCGGTGTCGCCGGAAACGGATCACATCATGATCGGGGACGTCCGGGTCGCCCGGGGCAGCCGGGTGCGGATGAGCCCGGGTACCCGCCGGGCGGACGCGCAGGACCTGTTCCTGACCGGGCGGATCGCGCTGGTCGAGGCGGTGCTGTTCGACGTAGACGGCCACGCCCACCTGGCGCTGCTGCCCGACGACGACCCGGACGCGGACATTCAACGCGGCCAGGGCCGGTTCCTCTACTTCGCCCCCGACGAGGTCGAGCCACTGGGGGCCGACGGCTAGCACATCCCGCACCATCTCGCAGAGGAGGACCACTCATGGTTGGCAGGCTCATCAAGGCGGTAGTGGTGGCCGCGGCGCTCGCCGCGATCATCCAGTCCCTTCCCGACATCAAGCGGTATCTGGAACTGCGCCAGATGTAGCGCGTCCCGGGCGGGCCGACCGTCCCGCCCGGCCAGGCAGGTCTACGCAAGTCAGGCGGAACTATGGAAACGATCATCGGCTTCGTCGCCGGCTACCTGACCGGTGCCAGCGAGGGCCGCGAGGGTATGCAGCGGGCGCGCAAGTCCCTGGACGCGATCAGGACGTCGCCCGAGGTGCGCCGTCTGGTCGGGGAGGGGATCGGCCTGGCCCAGGTCGTGCTCGGCCGCGTGGCGAAAGGCGGGCTGAGCGGCGCTATCGGCGGGGTCAGCGAGCTGATCAACGGTACCGCGGCGGGCGGGGACGAGCGCCGCGCAGCCTGAACGAACTCCCGCCGGCGGTCTGCCCGCCAGGGCGCTCGCCGGGGCGCGCTCTGCCCCCTAGCGCGCCCCGGTCAGTGCTTCAGCCTGCCTGTCGCCTGGGGACAAGGACCTGCGGCCGGGCGGGTGCCTGCCGGGTCGCGCAGAACCCCCGGGGATGACCCGAACCGGCTGCTGCGCGAGGGCGGCGGGTAACATTTCAATTACGTTGCGTGGTCTTAACGCTACTGCTAGTGACCAGGCCGAATACTAACCGTGACGCGCAGGCGGCAGGTGCGAGCCCGTACTCCCTGCCGGACCAGCCGCATGCCGTTGCCTGGCCGCTATTTACGGGCAGGCCACATCGTGCCCGGGGGGACGGCCATGGCTGGACATCATCACGACGAGACGCCGGAAACGGGAGGACGCCCGGACGGCCAGCACGCTCCGGTATCCCGGCGCGCGATGCTCCGTACCGCCGCCGGTGCCAGCGCGGCCGGCCTGGTGGCCGGGGGCGCCCTCGCCGCAGCTCTCCCGGCTGCAGCGGCGGCCCGGCCGGACCGTTCCGGCCAGTCCGGCGAGCGTCCGGCCCACACCGCCACCACGACCCCGGACGCGGGCCGCGAGGCAGGGCCACTCGTGATCCACGTGCGCGACGCGCGCACCGGCGAGATGGACATCTTCGCGGGAACGACCCGTACCAGGCTGCGTGATCCGGCGCTCGCCGCCCGGCTCGTGCGCGCTAGCCAGTAACACCATCCCGCTGAGCCGTTCAGCTGCATACCTGCCGCTGGCCCGGTGCTGCCGGAAGCCATCCCCGACTAGCTACGAGGTAATCCATGTCATCGCACCGCGAGGCGCCGGAGATTTCCAAGGATCCGGTCGCGGACAGTACTGATGTCTACGCGTTCGTAAGTCCTGACCGGCCCTCCACGGTCACGCTGATCGCCAACTACATCCCGTTGGAACAGCCTGCGGGCGGGCCGAACTTCTACGAGTTCGGCGACGATGTCCTGTACGAGATCCACGTGGACACCGACGGCGACGGCCAGGCTGACGTCACCTACCAGTTCCAGTTCCGCACCGCGCTGCGGGACCCGGACACGTTCCTCTACAACACCGGCCCGATCAGGTCGCTGAACAGCCCGAACTGGAACAGCAGGCAGTTCTACACGGTCACCCGGGTCGCGGGCGGTGTCTCCCAACCGCTGGGCGCCGCGCTGGCCTGCCCGCCCTGCAACATCGGGCCGCTGTCCACCCCCCGGTACGCCACGCTGGCAGCGAGCGCGGTGCACTCCCTGCCGGGCGGCCTGAAGGTCTTCGCGGGCCAGCGCGCTGAGGGGTTCTACGTGGACCTCGGATCGATCTTCGACCTTGCCACTCTCCGGCCTTTCCAGCAGCTGCACGCGAAGTACGGCATGCATATCTTCAATAGGCCCGAGCCCGGGGTGAACACCACCAACGAGCTGAACGTCCATTCCATTGCCCTGCAGGTGCCGATCGCCGCGCTGACCGGCTCCAGCTCGCGGGACGAGAGCGACCCGCGGGCGGTGATCGGCGTGTGGACCACCGCCAGCAGACGCCATGTCCACATCTTGGACGCCGATCAGGGGACCAGCAGCTGGAGCGGGCCGTTCCGGCAGGTCTCCCGGCTCGGTAACCCGCTCGTGAACGAGGTGCTCATCCCACTCGGGAAGAAAGACTTCTGGAATACCCAGCCGCCGACGTACGACGAGATGTTTGCCTCGTACGTCGCCCACCCCGAGCTGGCCGCGCTGCTGCCCGCCCTCTACCCAGGGGTGTTCCCGCATCTGGCCGGGCTGGCCAAGTCCGGGAAGCCGCGCGCGGACCTCGAGGCGATCCTGCTGACCGGGATCCCGGCCGGGCTGATCAAGGGTTTCCAGAATCACACCGGGCCGGTGCTGGCCGACATGCTCCGGCTCAACACCGCCATCAAGCCCGCGAGGAAGCCCAACATCCTCGGGGTCCTCGGCGGCGATCTGGCTGGGTTCCCGAACGGCCGCCGGGTCTTCGATGACGTGGTGACGATTGAGCTGCGGGCCATCGCCGGGCTTACCTATCCGCTGGTCGCCCCCGCCTACAAGCCGGATGCGGCGGCCGGCGCGATCACCGACGGGCTCACCCCGGAGAACGTGAAGAAACCGTATCTGCGTTCCTTCCCGTACCTGGGCGTGCCCTACGGCGGTTACTACAACCCGTCCTGAGACGCGGCTATGACGGAAAACAGCCCCGGCCCGTCGGGCCCGGGGAGCGTGGTGCTCGACATCGGCGGTGGCGTCGGTGCACTGATCATCATCACCCCGGCGCGCATGGCGGGAGCGGAGATCCACGTCAGCCCGGTGCATGAACCCGCCGGGCGCACCCATGCGCTCGTCCGGGAACGGAGGCTGGGGCCGGCCTCGTGCCATGCGGCGGTGTACCCGGCCCTCCCCGCGGGGGAGTACACAATCTGGCGGGACGCGGGCAGCCCGGCGGGGACCATCCGCATCGACGGCGGGGCCGCCGCCCGGTACCGCTGGGCGGAGCCAGGCTGAACCGGCGGTCCCTGGTTCCGGGGCTTTGGCATCATGGCCAGGTGAGCGACTCCACCCGGGCCGGCCGGCGGTGAAGAAGCCGGGCGGGCTATCCGGCGCTGCTGTCGCGCCGCCGTGGCTCGCCGAGGTCGTGCGGCCTGCCCCGGCGCCAGTGCCCTGGCCTGCGGTGATCCGGGCCGCGCTTGCTGTCTGCGGGCCGCTCGCTCTCGGGATGGCCCTGGGGAACCAGGTCGCGGGGCTCCTGGGTGCCATGGGGGGCCTGCTGGCCGCGGTCACGGACCGCGGCGGCACCTACCCGGCCCGGATCCGCCGCATCGCGGTGGCCGGGCTTTTCGGCGGGGCGGGCGGGCTGCTGCTTGGCGTCCTGGTGCACGGCCGGGGCTGGATCGCGGTTCTCGTGCTGATCCTGGTGGCCGGGCTGTCCGCGGTGCTGACTGCGGCCGGGGCCACCCTGGCCATCACCGGGCTGCAACTCCTCGTTTACACCATCCTGGGGACCGGGCCGCTTGGCGCGGCGCGACCCTGGTGGCTGGCGCCGCTGCTGCTGCTGGCCGGCCTGGGATGGGCGATCCTGCTGCTGGTTCCCGCCTGGCTGGCCGCACCGCTGGCCGCGGAGCAGCGCAGTACCGCACAGGTCTACCGCGCCCTGGCCCGCATGCTGCGCGCGGCCGGGACGCCGGAGTTTCCGGCCGCCCACCAGGCCGTGGTCGGCGCGCTTAACCAGGCCTGGGACAACCTCGCGTCCCGCCGGGCCCAGGCCAGCGGACGGGATCCGGAACTGAACCGCGTCGCTGCCCTGCTGCGGCAGACCCACCCGCTTACCGAGGCCGCCGTCACCCTGGTGCACGAGGGGGTCCAGGCGCCGCCGGTTATCGCCACCATTGAGGCGATTGCCGACGCCATCCAGTACGGCACGCCGGTGACCTCGGCCCGCCCCGCCGGAGGACCGACGCCCGGCGGCCAGGCGCTCGCCGCCGCCGTGGCCGGGGCAGCCGACCTGGTTTCCGGGAAGCGGGCCGCCGAGGGCGCCTACCGGCCCCGCCGCCCCGCCCTCCGGGAGCGTCTGCGGGACACGCTCGCGGAGACCATCGGCGGCCGCTTCACCCGGATCTTCGTGGTCCGGCTGATGCTGTCCATCGGCGTGGCCGCCCTGGTCAGCCAGGCTCTCCCGGTGCAGCGCTCGTACTGGGTGGTGCTGACTGTGGCGATCGTGCTGCGACCGGACTTCGGCTCGGTCTTCGCGCGGGCCCTGCAGCGCGGGATCGGCACCGTGGTCGGGGCGGTCGTCGGGGCGGTCGTCCTTATCATCGTCCCGGCCGGGCCCCTGCTGCTGATTCCCTGCGCGTTCTTCGCCGGGCTGCTGCCCTATGGGCGGGACCGCAACTGGGGGCTGTTCAGCGCGTTCCTCACGCCCCTGGTCGTCATCCTCATCGACCTGCTCACCCGGGCCGGCTGGGCGCTGGCCCTGGACCGGCTCATCGACACCGTACTGGGCTGCGCTATCGTGCTGCTGGTCGGATACGCTCCGTGGCCGTCAAGCTGGCATGCTCACCTGCCAGAACACTTCGCCACCGCTCTCGATAGTGTGGCCCGCTACACGGACCAGGCGCTCACCGGCGCAGCCGGCCGGTCAGCGCTGCGCCGCCAGACGTACCGAGTCCTATCCGACCTGCGCACGGAGTTTCAGCGGACGATGGCAGAGCCCCCCTCAGTGAGCAGGCGGCTGGCCCGGTTGTGGCCCGCCCTCACGGCGCTGGAGCAGGTCACGGACACCGTGACCGCCACCGCGGTGCATGCGGACGTCACGGGCCCGCGTCCCGGTCCGCGTGAGGTGGCGCCGCTGGCTGATGCCCTGCGCAGCCTGGCCAGCGGCATCCGGGACGGGCAGCTTCCGGAGGACCTGCCACTCCCGGACCGTGCGGACGTCCGCGAGCTGGCCGACCAAATCGCCGAGCTCGGGCGTGCGCTGACCGGCGAGCACGCGGCGTAGGGACCTGACCGTGGCGAAGGACTGGCGCTCCGGCGCCCGGGACATGCTCGTTGTCCTGCTCACCGCGACGACCGGCGCGGTCGACGCCACCGCCTTCCTGCACCTGGGGCACGTGTTCAGCAGCGTGGTCACCGGGACCCTTGTGTTGCTGGGCGTCGCGGCGGGCGCCCGTGACCCCGTCCTGGCCGAGAACTGCGGCGTGGCCCTGGCCAGCTACGTGGCCGGGGTGGTCATCGGCGCCCCCCTGTCGGCCCGGCGGACAGGGCGCTGGCTCGAGGGCTGGCGGGGCCGCCATCCTCACGCGGCCACCGCCGAACGTGAGATCTGGCCGTCCTGGCTGACCGTCGCGCTCGCCCTCGAATTCTGCGTGCTGGTCGTGTTCTGCGTGGGCTGGGAGCTCTCCGGCGGTCACCCGGCCGGGGCAGGCCAGCTGATGCTGCTGGCCAGCGCAGGTATCGCCATGGGCATCCAGAGCGCCACCGTCCGCCACCTGGGCGAGATATCGACCACCTACCTGACCGGCACGCTGACCGGGGTGATCGCTGGGCTGGTCACCGGCCGCAAGCCCAACGGGCTCGGCCGCAGCCTGGGCATCTTCGCCGCCGTGGTCGTGGGCGCCTTCAGCTCCGCCATCGTCACCACCTACCTGCCCGCGCTGCTCCCGCTCGTGATGCTCCTCCCACTGGCGCTGGTCGTATGGCTCGCCTCGGCGCGGTTCGGGCCCCGGCTGGGCTGGCAGGCGCCCAGGTAGGCCCCGGTCCACGGGTCAGCCTGCGGATGCGCGGTCCTTGCCCACGGATCCGTGTCGTAGCTGCCCCGGCGCGGAGGCCGGGCGGCGTCCCGGGCCGGACCGCTGCCGCGGCTCCCGCTGGCGCCGGGCGGCGATGTATCCGGCCATCACCGTGAGGCCCAGCGCCCCCGCTGGGGGCAGGGTGACCAGGGCAGGCAGCTGGTACCGCCAGCTGAACTCGAACAGGTCCGATGCGAGCAGCACCGCGACCGCGCTGAAGAAGGTGAGCAGGCAGGCGGTGGCGGTGGCCCGCTGCGCGGGCGAGGCCTGGCGGCGCAGCACGCCGATGCTGCCCGCCAGCCCGGCCAGGACGGTGAACAGGAACAGGGGACCGGGCGTGTAACCACCGTCCAGCTGGTACGCGCGCAGGAAGCCCGCCAGTCCTGCGGACACCATGGGACGGGCCCGCAGGTGCCGCCCCTTCGCGATCACTTTGACCTTGCCGGCGGGATTGAGCTGGGCGAACCGCAGCCGTCCATGCGGATCGGTGATGTAGGGCGGGTACAGCGGGAAGGCCCGCTGGAACTGCCAGCGCGCGATGGACGTGTCGCCCGGGCTGGTGACCCGCTGCACGGCGAAGAGCTTGACCGCGTCCTTGCTGATCGCACTGGCCACCCGCCAGGGCTGCTGCTCGAAGACGCGCCGGCTGAAGTTGGCCGCCATCGCCACGTGCAGCATCCCCGGCGGGGGCGTCACGTACTTGATCGGGGAGGTGGCGCCGTGGTCCAGCCAGTCCGGGCCGCGGGCCTGCTGGCTGGGGGAGGGGCAGAGCGCGCGCTCATAGGAAGGCACCGTCAGCGTGGCGCAGTCGGCGGCGGCCGCAGCCCGGCCGTAGATCGTCCCGGCCGCGTACGGGGCGAGCGAGAAATGCCTGATGGTCACGTAGTTCCGGAAGCTGATCACCAGGATGGGCAGGGCGAAGGCGGCGCACA
>Ga0208076_1000021_pt1 | contig 12836 bp, 11 predicted proteins | sample NGESurshal072012_8_FD_184459 | JGI IMG/M metagenome (GOLD analysis project Ga0208076, IMG submission 184459) | Arctic peat soil microbial communities from Barrow, Alaska - NGEE Surface sample 210-3 shallow-072012 (SPAdes) | ecosystem: Environmental > Terrestrial > Soil > Wetlands > Peat ...
CGCGGTCGTCTTCGACAGCTACCGGGAGATGCAGCGGCAGATCAACGACCCGGCGCTGGGCGTGACCGCCGATTCCGTGCTCGTGCTGCGCAACGCGGGCCCGCTGGGCGGCCCGGGCATGCCGGAGTACGGGATGCTGCCTATCCCGGACTACCTGCTGGCCCAGGGCGTGCGGGACATGGTCCGGATCTCCGATGCCCGGATGAGCGGGACCAGCTACGGGGCCTGCGTGCTGCACATCGCGCCCGAGTCCTACGTGGGCGGGCCGCTGGCGCTGGCCCGCACCGGCGACCTGATCACCCTGGACGTCGCGGAGCGGTCGCTCCGGCTGGAGGTGGACGACGCCGAGCTGGCCCGGCGCCGCGCCGCCTGGCAGCCGCCGCCCCGCCGGTTCGAGCGCGGCTATGGGGCGCTGTACTCCGAGCAGGTCACCCAGGCGGACAAGGGCTGCGATTTCGAGTTCCTCGCCCGCCCGGGCCGCAACCCGGAGCCCGATCCCCACTGACCGTCGTCGAGGACGTGACCGTCAGCGGCTCACCGGTGACGTCGTGAGGCATCCGGCTCTCCCCGCTGGCCGGACGGACGGGTGCTCCGGGACCATGTCGGCCGCCGGTGACGGCGTAAGGTCGACTGCCGTGCTGACCATCGTCATCACCGGCGGGTCCGGCCAGATCGGGTCGATGCTGCGCACGCGGCCGGCCCGGCCGCATCCTGCGCCAGCTGGACATTACCCCGCCCGTCTCGCCCGGGCCGGACGAACAGGTGGTCGTGGCGTCGGTCACCGACATGGCCGCGATGACCGAAGCCTGCGCAGGCGCGGACGCCGTGATCCACCTCCGGGTGGCCTTCGGCGTGTCGGCCAACACCCGCGGCGGCTGGGTCAGCCTGGATGAGGCGCGGGCCCTGGGCTACGAGCCCCGTGATGCCTGCGGCAGATCCGCCTCAGCACCCTGCACCCCGGCACCCGAGGCCGCGCACTGTGGCCTCCTTACAGGAAACCGGCCTGCCGTTCCCGCCCGCGAAGTCAGACCAAGCGTGAGCCCACATCGCTGCACTGGAGATGTGTGCCCTGGGTGTCCTCCGCGCAGAAGTCCGTGCGGCTCGCGTCTTTGACCGACACGGGCGGGCGGGCTGCCGCCGTAGCGGCGACAACAGAAACCTGGGCGACCAACGCCAGCTACCCGACACATTTCATTCGCGCTCATGGCACGTCCCCTGCCGGGAGAACTCCATGCTCTGATCGACGACGATCGTCACGATGTCGGCATCGGCGCCGAGCGCCGGGTCCAGCGCGGCGAGGATGCGTGGCACCGCGACGCTGGGCGGGCCCTGGGCCAGCGAGATCATCTCCTTGGCTCGTACGTCGCTCACGGCCGCGCCGAGGCCGCGCAGGTGACAGATCCAGGCCGCGAGCACCCGGGTGGCGCCGGCGGGCACGCGTCCCGCCGCCCGTTCGGCGCGCAGGACGGGCAGGATGCGGATCGGGAGCTTTTGCGAGCCGTCGGCGGCGATCCGGTCCAGCCGGTCGTGCATTCGCGGATTGGCGAAACGGCCCAGCAGCGCTGCCCGGTAGGCAGCGACCTCCGCGGCTGCCTGGTTCAGGTGCGGTGACGCCACCGCCCACCACTCTTCGAGCCAGGAGTGGCAGGCCTGGTCGGCCACCGCCCCGGCTATGGTCTGATGTCCCCTGATGGACCCGGCGTAGGCCAGCAGTGAGTGCGCGCCGTTGAGCAGCCACAGCTTGCGGTGCTCATACGGCAGCACGTCGCTGGTGAACGTCGCGCCTGCATCCTGCCAGCGCGGCCGTCCGGCCGGGAACGCGCCGCTGAGCACCCACTCATGAAATGGCTCGCTGACGACCGGGCAGCGGTCATCGAACCCGGTGGACGTGAGCACGGCGGCGACATCTTCCGGTGCCGCCCGCGGCGTGATCCGGTCCACCATGGTCGACACGAAGGCCACCGATTCCTCCAGCCACGCGGCCAGGCCGGAGTCGATGAGCTGGGCCAGGTCGTGGACGACCCGCTCTGCCAGCGCGCCGTTGCCGGGCGTGTTGTCGCAGGACACGAGCGCGAGCGGGCCTGCGCCGGCCTGCCGCCGGGCCGCGATCCCGGCGACCAGGCGCGCGGGAGCGGTGGCCACGAGTCCGGCGGGGTCCTTGCGTAGCGTCTCGATGTCGGCCTGGACCTCAGGTCGGCCGACGTCGAGGCCGCCGCCGGGGCCGGCCAGGTATCCGGCCTCGGTCACCGTGATCGTGACCGCGGACAGCTCCGGTGCCCGGAAGTAGCGCAGCCACGCGTCGTGCTCGGCGGCGGCGTGGGCCCGCGACAGGCCGCCCAGCACTTCGAACCGGTCCGCGTCAGCGGCGCGGGAGACGAGCGTGTACAGTCCCTGCTGCTCGTTCAGCTCGCCGACCAGGGGGTTGTCAACGGACCCGGTGAAGGCCCCGAATCCCCAGTCCGCGGCGTCCGCGGCGTGCTCGGTGTACCAGCACTGGTGGGCACGGAAGAAGTTGCCGAGCCCGAGGTGGACTAGCCGCACCGGGGCGGCGGCGCGGCCCCGCCCCGACGTCCGGGACAGTCGCTGTGGGCTCACAGCTTGAACACCGTGGCCGGCCGGGTAGCGACGAGGTCGACCGCGGTCTGCACGGCCTCATCCGCATCCAGCCGGTACTCGGTGACCAGCCGTGCCAGGACGCCCGCGTTGATGCGGCGGGACATGTCATGGCGGGCGGGAATCGAGCAGAACGCCCTGGTGTCATCGACGAAACCGGATGTCCGGGAAAAGCCAGCCGTCTCGGTCACCGCAGCGAAAAAGCGCCTGATGGCGTCGGGAGCGTCCAGGAACCACCACGGCACGCCGACGTACACGGCGGGGTAGAACCCAGCCAGCGGCGCGAGTTCGCGGGACCAGACCGTCTCATCGACGGTGAAGACAACCAGATGAAACCCCGGATACGTGCCGAAGCGCCCGAGTAGCGGGCGCAGCGCATCGGTAAACTCGGCCCGGATCGGGATGTCATGGCCGATGTCTGGCCCGAACCGCTCGTAGCTGGGCCGGTGATGGTCCCGGCGTACCCCGGGATGCAGAGTCATCACCAGGCCGTCGTCGCACGACATCCGGGCCATCTCGGTCAGCATGTGCCGCCGGAACGCCACCGCCTCCGCGGCGGTGGCCGCACCAGCGATCGCCGCGCGGTAGATCCGCGCCGCCTCAGCGGGGTCGAGCGGGTCAGTCCGCACATCGGCGTGGGCATGATCGGCCGAGACCGCACCGTGCGCTATGAAGTACCGCCGACGCTCCTCGAGCGCACGCACAAAACCCGCGTAATCGCCGGTGTCAGTCCCCGCCGCCGCACCCAGCCGGGCGACCGCCTCGCGCCACCCGGGCTGCCCCGGCTCGAGGTACCGGTCGGGGCGGAATGTCGGGATCACCCGTCCCGGCCACGCCGGGTCGGCGGCAAGCGCGGCGTGCGCCGCCAGGTCGGAGCAGGGGTCGTCGGTGGTTGCGAGGACCTGAATGCGGAAGCGGTCGAACAGTGCCCGCGGGCGGTAAGCGTCCTGCCCGAGGCACCCCGCCACCTGGTCGTAGATCGCATCGGCCGCGTCCTTCGACGGGCGCATCGTGACGCCGAAGATCTCGGCCAGTTCCGCCTCGAGCCAGTACCGCACCGGCGTGCCGCGGAACAGCTCCCAGCGCTCGCACAGCAGCCGCCACGCCGATCGCGACTGCTGCTCGGAAAGCCGGCCCTGCCCGACGCCGAGAGCGTCGAGCCCGACGCCGTCGGCATGCAGCAGCCGGGTCACGTAGTGATCCGGCGTCACGAACAGCGTGGCCGGGTCGGGGAACGGCTCGTCGTCGAGCAACAGCCGCGGATCGACATGTCCGTGCGGCGAGATCACCGGCAGGTCCCGCACCGCGTCATACAGCCGCCGCGCGATCACGCGCTCGGCCGGCTCGGCGGGCAGCAGCCGGTCGGGGTGCAGGACCTGCTCAGGCTTGTTTGCGGTCACTGTCTTATCGTGAACGTACCGGGTCGGCCGGGACAACCCCGGGGCGACCGGAAAGTGCAACCAACGGACCTGGGATGTGCGATGACGCAGATGACGAACCCGGTAACCACCGGAGTAGCACAGATCGGCGGGCCGCACGGCGTCCTCACCGAGGACGAAATCCGCGCGTTCGTGCACGACCAGCTCGCTGCCGCGGACCTGGAGGGGCGCAGCGTGTGCGTGCTGGTGCCAGACGGCAGCCGCAGCTGCCCGATGCCGCTGCTGGCCTCGGCGATCTACCAGGTGCTGCACGGGCGAGTCAGCCGCCTCACGGTGCTCGTGGCGCTGGGCACTCACGCCGCGATGAGCGAGCAGGCGCTGGCCGCGCACCTGGGTTACCAGGTCGGCGCCCTGGCCGCCCGCTATCCGTCGATGACCGTGCTGAATCACGCCTGGTGGGACCGTTCGGCTTTCGCCGAGGTCGGGACCATCAGTGCCGGCCGGATCGCCGAGCTGTCCGATGGCATGCTGCACCACGCCGCCCACGTGCGGGTCAACCGCGCCGTGGTGGAGCACGATGTCACGCTCATCGCCGGCCCGGTATTCCCGCACGAGGTGGTGGGGTTCTCCGGCGGGAACAAGTACCTGTTCCCCGGTGTCTCGGGCCGGGAGCTCATCGACCTGTCGCACTGGCTGGGCGCGCTGATCACCAGCGCGAAGATCATCGGCACCCGCGGGATCACCCCGGTCCGCGCGCTCATCGACGAGGCCGCGTCGATGGTCCCCGGGCGGCGGCTCGCGCTGTGCTTGGTGACCAAGCCCCGGACGCAGGACCTGCACGCCATGACGTTCGCCGATCCGTCAGCGGCCTGGGCGGCCGCGGCGGAGGTGTCGGCCCAGACGCACATCCGCTACCTCGACGCCCCGGTGCGCCGGGTCCTGTCGCTGGTCCCGGCCAGGTATGACGACATGTGGACCGGCGCCAAGGGCTTCTACAAGGTAGAGCCCGTCGTGGCCGACGGCGGACAGGTCGTGCTGTACGCCCCGCACATCCGCGAGGTCGCCACCACCCATCCGGCGATCGAGCAGATCGGCTACCACTGCCGGGACTACTTCGTCAGGCAGTGGGACCGCTTCAAGGACTTCCACTGGGGCGACCTCGCCCACTCCACGCACCTGCGCGGCGCCGGAACCTGGGATGAGGCAAACGGCGAACGCGACCGGGTGACGGTCACCCTGGCCACGGCCATCCCCGAGGACGTCACCCGGGCGATCAACCTCGACTACCTCGACCCGGCGGAGGTGGACCCGGGTGCGTGGGCGGCCGATCCGGGCACCCTCGTCGTGCCCGACGCCGGCGAGGACCTATACCGACTGCGAGAACCGGGCCGGCGTTAGGCGGCCGGTCGTAGCCGAAGTTACGTGCACCCCCCTAGTGCACGTATGGGGCGAACGGCGCCAGGTGCTTGGTGAAGTGGTCGGCGAGGATCTGGTCGAGTTCGTCCTCGTGGTCGTTCCAGACCCGGTAGAGCCGCGGTCCGAACTCGTCGAGGACGGCGCCGTAGCTCACGTGCAGCACCTGCCGTGAGTCCACCTCGTCCAGCAGTCGGGCCACCTCCTCGTCGCTGGGGTCGGCCGGGATCCTGCTGGGGTCGCCCGAGAGAGAGTAGCTCTTCCGGTTGGTCTCGAAGCTCTCCAGCGCCACGGTGAGGACCTGGCGCATCAGGTCGGGGTCGTGACGGGCGATCACCCGCAGGGCCTCGGCCCAGCTGGTGCCGGCGGTCTTCAGGTGCACCATGCCGTGTGTCGCCTCCGCGATCAGCGGATAGGTCGAGTACTTGTCGGAACCAGAGTGCAGGGACAGCTTGTATGGCCCCAGCGCCCGGGCGATCGCGGCGTGGATCTCGAAGTCACGGCGGAGCTCGTCGAGATCGCCAATGTACTCCACGCCCTTCTCGAACCGGCCGACGAAGCGCGGCGCGAACGAGACGAAGTCCATTCCCAGCCGCTTCAGCTCGCTGACCACCACGACGTGCTCGGCGGGCTTGGTGGGGTAGGCGGTCTCGTCGACGGCGAACTCGGCCTCGCAGTCGATGCCCTTCTCCATCAGCCTCCGGTACATGGCCATGGCGTGCGCCAGTGAGGGGCCGTACTTGGCCATCGCCCGCAGGATCGACTCCTCGTCCAGCTCGAGGGCCTCGTGCTCGAGTTCGATCCGGTGCCCGCTGTAGGTCTTGGTGAAGGTGGCGAGGTCGGAGTCCAGACCAGGCCAGTCCAGGCCCTCGACCTTGCGCCGGACGGTCGCTGCGTCGGCGTGCTCGGCCTCGGAGTCCACTTCGGCCTTGGGGTCCAGGGTGTAGAACACGAGTCCGGCAGCGGCCGTGTCGTCGATGTCCTCCAGGCGCTCCAGGTGGTCGGCGTCTCCGCCCACGGGTTGGGTCCAGCCGGCCTGGAACGCACCCCAGGTGGCGTCGTCAAGCACGTTGCGGGGCGTCCGGTGGCAACGACCCATCTCCCGGATCGACTGCTGGGCGAACGCTGGCCGGATCCCGGCGCCGACGGCCTGCAGTGCCCGGACGTGACCCGGGGTGGCCAGTCCGAGCCGGTCACCGAAGCCGGCGGAGGTGTGCAGCCCGAACCGGGACGGGGTCAGCCAGGGCAGCGCCGACCGGAGGGCGGCGGCGTTATCGGCGCTGGTCTCCGCCACCAGCCGGACGCGCCGGTCCCGCCGCTCGACCGAGCCGGCGAACCCTGCGAAGGCTGTCTCGTCGTCGGCCACCGCGACCAGCCGCTTGGTCCCGTCGCCGGCGCGCTCCAGCCAGTAGGTCGTGCCTCGGTACCCCACCTGCGACTGGGGGTAGGCGCCGTCGCCCAGCGAAGCGGCGGCCGCGGCGTCGAGGGCGTCAGGTCGATCGGTCATGGCGTCATCTTTCTCTGGTTCGGGCCGCAGGTCGCGGTTGATGTGCGGGACTGCGAGATGACCGGATGAATGTCGGTGCTGTCCATTACCTTCTCCTCAGTCCGCAGGTGATGCGGCAGGACATGCACCCGTGCTCGATCTCCACGGCGAGCGGGGCTGCTGTTCCCCGCGAGGGAGGCCAGGATCCCCGCGGGGCACGCCTTCAGGGCCTCGGTCCGTCCGCGTCCCCGGGTCTCGCCCGTTCGTCGGGTTGGCCATGTCCGGGCCGGACGACATGGCGCGCACGGTCGTCGGGTCGATCTCGGTGGCCGCCTCGTTGCTGCTGATGGTCGCCAGTTGGTCCGCGTCGTGCAGCTCCGTGACGATCTGGGCCTGGCGGGTGTCGGTGAGCGGGCAGAGGAAGATCTGGATCGTGGCGGCGATGAAGAAGGCGACGCGCAGGCCGCCCCACCGGGCGACCACACCGGTCCCTCCCCGTGGTAGGCGGCAGGGTCGGTCAGCTGATCGGCCCGCATGTCAGCGATGGTACAGGGCGTGCCCGCTACCCGATCGCGGGAGCGATGACCGCGTCGTAGAGGGCCTGATAGGCCAGCGCCCGGTGAGCGTAGTAGGCGGAGGCGCCGGCGGCCGGCCGGCGGACCGGGCCGATCGACGGCGCTGCCCGGGGGACGTCGGGCGCGATAACGTCGAGAGCCATGATCGCGGTGCCGCGCAGGGTTGTCCGCTTGCCGATCACGGGGGTGACCGGCACGCCGAGAACGTCGGCGAGAAGCTGCAGCAGGCCGGCAGGTCCTGGGTGATCCTTCCGCTGGCCAGGACCTGCCGGGGCGCCCGGCCGCGCCGGACAGATGGCCGGCGATCCGGGCATAGCTGATGGCCACGCCTTCGATGGCGCCCCGGGCCAGCATCGCGGCGGTGGTGGCGGCCGACACGCCGGTGAACGTCGCACGCGCCGAGGCAGCCCATCCGGTGCTGCGCTCGCCGGAAAGATACGGCAGGACCAGCGGTGCCGCCGGATCCGGCGCAGCGGAAAGGTCAAGGTGATCTGGCAGCCGCAGGGTCTGGCTCAGCCAGCTGACCACCCGGCCGACATCGTTGACGGCGCCGCCGAGTAGCGACCGGTCGCGGTCGACGCGGTAGCACCAAAGGCCGGACGGCACCGCCGCAGGCGTGTGGTGCAGGAGCACCCGGATGGCGCCGCTGGTGGCGGCGGCCAGCGCCTGAGCCTGCTCGTCGGTTGCACCGGCGCCAATGTTGCCTGCGATGCCGTCGGCCACCACGGGAAGCCACACACTGCTCGCCAGTGCCGGCCAGCGCGAACCGATCACCGATCCGGTGTCGTCGAAAGGCTCGGTGGGATCGCGTATATCGGACAGCTGGCCGGCCCGCAGCCCGGCCGCTGTGACCAGCTCGTCGTCCCAACGGCCGGTGCGGCGGTCAAGCAGGCCGGTCCAGGCAGCGATGGAGGTACCGGCGGCGGTGGTGCCGAGCAGCCGCAGGTAAACGTACTCGCCGACAGACATCCACCGCGCCGCGGCAGCGAAGGTGCCGGATTGTGTCGTCTGCAGCCAGCGCAGCCGCGGCGCCAGGTAACTGGCATGCAGGCGGCAGCCGGTGCGTTGCTGGATCGCCGGTTCGTCCAGTTCCCCGCGCAGCATCACGACCTGCTCGGCGCAGCGGGAGTCGGCGTAGGTGTAGCACGGGGTCGCCGCGCTGCCGTCGGGTCTGACCCCGACCAGGGACGAGGCAAAGGTGTCGAGCGCGACCGCGGCGATGCGCCCGGCGCGCCAGCGCCCGGCGAGCTGGCCGATCACCTGCGCTACTTCCTCGACGACCGCGTCCGGATCGATCTGCGAGGTGCCGTCGGCGGCCGTGGCGAACTGGTGCGGCACTTTGCACCTGCCGCCCGCGACCGGGCGTCCCGCGGCGTCGTACACATCGCCGCGGGTAGCGGTGGAGCCGACATCGACGGCCAGCACCAGCGGATCGACCGCAGCTGCCCGCGAGACCCTGATCATCGGGCACCGGCCGGCCCGGGTACCTTCCCCGCCCCCGGGCTCGGTGCGATGGTGTTCCCGCTACGCGGGGCGGTGGAGGCGCGGACCACCAGCTTGACCGGCAGCACTGCCGGCTGGTCCGACCGGGAACGCGCACCGCCGGTCAGCGGGATCAGGTTCATCACGGCCGTCGCGCCCATCATGCGCAGCGGAGGAGCCACCGTCGTCAACGCCGGGGTTACCAGCCCGGAGGCGAAGATGTCGTTGACCGACCAGGCGCTGCGCAGCTCGAGGTGCGAGATAGACTCTGCCAGCGCCGCCAGCTTGGCCCGCGGGTCGGGTGAGATCTCGTCGGCGAACCCGCTGAGGATGACGGTCATGAGCTCAGCTGCACCGGGCGGCCGGTGCGGGATGACTCGTATACGGCCAGGACGATCTCGAGCGCGTCGCGGCCACTCTGACCGCTGACCGCGGGCTCGCGCCCGGCCTGGACCGCGTCGAGCAGGTCGGCGAGCTGGGCTGCGTGAAGGGCGATGTCCAGGGCGGCCGGGCCGGCGGCCGCCGATCGGCCCGCATCCGCGGCAGCGGCCGGTGCCGTCGGGTCGGTGTCCGCAGCGAGGGAACGGCGGACGATCCGGCCGTCCTCCACGATAATCGTGCCCCGGGTCCCGGTGATCTCCAGGCGCTGCGGGAAACCGGGGAAGGCCGCGGTGCTGGACAGGATGGTGCCGAGGGCGCCCGAGGCGAACCTGACGATGGCGAGCGCGGTGTCCTCCACCTCGATCTGGTGTGCCTGCGTGGCGCACACCGCGGTGACCTCGGCGGGCGGGCCCAGGCACCAGCGGAGCAGGTCGACGTAGTGGAAGCCCTGATTCATCAGCGACCCGCCGTCCATCGCGTAGGTGCCGCGCCACACGGCGCTGTCGTAGTACGCCTGGGTGCGGTACCACTTCGTGCTGGCCTCCCCGAGCACCAGCCGGCCGAGGGCGCCGTCGTCGAGCAGGCGCTTCAGCTCGACCAGGCCCGGCTCGAAGCGGTGCTGGGAGATCACGGTCAGCGCCACTCCGGCCGTGCGCGCCGCGTCGATGAGCCGGTCAGCGGCGTCCAGGCTGACGTCGATCGGCTTCTCCACGGCCAGGTGCTTGCCCGCCCTGGCGGCCTGGACCCCGATGACCGCGTGCAGGCCGTTCGGCACGCACACGCACACCACCTCGACATCGCGGCGGGCCAGCAGTCTGCGAGGTCGGGCTCGGCCAGGCAGCCGAGCGCGGCGGCGAAGGCCTGGGCGGTGCCGGCGGCTCTGCCGGTGACCGCCACCAGCCGGGCGTCCGGCAGCGTGGCGATGGCGTCGGCGTGAATCGTCGCGATCACCCCGGTGCCGACGATCCCGAAACCGCGGCTCACACGTGTACCCTCATGGCTCATTTGAGACTAGCTGAGCTAGTTCGAGACGGCACGCCATTGCCCTCGCCGCCCAGCGATGCGCCAGGCTCGCGGCAGCCCGGATCCGTAGCGGGGGAAACACGACCTCGAGCCTGTGGCTCCGGACCGCTGTGGTTCGAAGGTAGGCCCGTCTACGCGTCTTCCCTACCCCCGAGCCGGGAGGGACCGCTCAGCCAGGCGGTAAGCCCTGGTGCGGTAGCGATCTTCCCGTTCCTCGAAGGACTCGCCCGGCGCTACCGGGTCGTCGCGGTCGTCTCGGGCCGCCGGTCGACTTTCTCGCCGCGCGCCTGTCTTCGTCGATCCTGCTGGCCGGGCTGTATGGCCTGGAAGTGCAGCACCATGGCGAACTCCAGACCGACCCGGAGGCCGAGCGCTGGCGCACGGTTGTCAGCGCCGCGGCCACACGCATTCGCGCGCCGACATCATCTGGTGTGCTGGTCGAGCCGAAGGGCCTGCAGGCCGCGGACGTGATCCTCGACGCACTGAGGGCGCCGCCAAGCTGTTGCAGACGCTGCTGTAGCCGCTGGGAGAGGGGGCGATGCGTGCTCCGCGACTCCGGCAACCTGTCCGCAGCGCCCTGGACCCTCGCGGGGATGGAGAGCGCCGACATGAGGCAGAATGGTCAACTAGCAGGCAAAAAAGCAGCTGAGGTGACCGAGATGACTAGCCCGGTGAATCGGCGCCTTACCGGTGAGCTTTCGGCGGCCGCCGGGAAGGTAGCCTCGCTGCTCAAGGCAGCAGCCCCGCTCGGCGTCGCGTTCTCCGGGGGAGTCGACTCCTCGGTCTTGCTTGCCCTGGGTGTAAGGGCACTCGGGGCGGACCATGTCATCGCCATCCTTGGCGTCTCGCCCAGTCTCGGATCGGATGAACGCCTCGCGGCACACCAGGTCGCCACGTTCATCGGAGCCCGGCTCATCGAGGTGCAGACCAGGGAAGCGGACAACCCGGGTTACCGGGCCAACGGACCCGATCGCTGCTTCCACTGCAAAAACGAGCTGTTCACCCGCATAGCAGACGAAGTGGCCGGGGCCTACAGCCTGAAGGCCGTGGCCTACGGCGAGAATGCCGACGATGCGATGCGTCCCGACCGGCCCGGCTCTCGCGCGGCAACCAGCCACAAGGTGCTGCGGCCCCTGGCCGAGGCGGGGATCGGCAAGGCTACGGTGCGTGCCATCGCCAGGGCTCTGCAGCTGCCCAGCGCCGACATGCCGGCCGCCCCGTGCCTGGCGTCCCGCATCCCTCACTTCCAGGAAGTTTCCGCGGCCAAGCTCGGTCAGATCGAGGCGGCCGAGAAGGCTCTGCGGGGCCTGGGATTCGCCGAACTGCGTGTCCGTCACCACGGCGAGGTGGCGCGCATCGAGCTCCTCGTCGGCGACCTCGTGAGGGCGGTCTCCTCCCCGGTGCGGGAGCAGATCCACGCGGCCGTAACGGCAGCCGGCTTCCAGTTCGCCGCGATCGATGTGCGCGGGATCCAGTCGGGCGCGTTCACCCTGACACTGCTGCGGTCACATGACTGAGCACTGGCGACCCGACGGGGCCATGGCCGAATTTATCGAACTGGACCATGACCGGGTACACCGCCGCGGGTACCCCGAGGCGGTGTACTGCGAGGGCAAGACGCCGGCGCAGGTGACCGCGGTCGCTCGTGCCATCAAAGTGTCTGGCACGCCGACGCTGTTTACCCGGGCGGGTCCCGCGCATGCCAAGGGGATCCTGCTGGTGCTGCAACGAGCCATGGTGACAGATCGCTTGGCCAGGTGACAACTATCGTGGCCCGGCACACGAGTTCTCGCTGAACCCGGCGACGTGACCGAGCGGGCGCGCGACTTCCCGGCCAACTATCGTGAAAAGTCACACGAGATCATCGCCGCTCACGGGGCGCCAGATCCGGGTGATCCGGTGTTCGCCTATCTGGGCGGCGAGTTCACCCTCCCCGGCTACGACGCGGAGCACCTGAAGTAACCGCAGAGAACGGATGGTTCATGATCCAGGGATATGACCCGCGCACCGGCAAGCCGGCCGGGGAGCCGGTCGCTGAGACCACCGACAGTGCCGTGGACGCGATCGCCGAGGCGGCGGCCGCGGCCCGGCCCGGCTGGGAGGCCATGGGGCCGGCGGGCCGGGCGGCGGCGCTGAGGGCGGTGGCCGGCGCACTGGACGCCCAGGCCGCTGAGCTCGCCGCGGTGGCGGACACCGAGACCGCGCTGGGCAGCGCCCGGCTGACCGGCGAGGTGGCCCGCACCACCGGGCAGCTGCGGATGTTCGCCGACGTCCTCGAGGACGGCGGCTACCTGGACGTGATCATCAGTCCGCCGGCCCAGGGCGTGCCCGGGCTGCGCCGGATGGTCCGGCCCGTCGGCCCGGTCGCGGTCTTCTCGGCGTCGAACTTCCCGTTCGCGTTCTCGGTGGCGGGAGGCGACACCGCGTCCGCGCTGGCGGCCGGCTGCCCGGTGGTGGTGAAGGCCCATGAGGGCCACCCGCAGA
>Ga0208076_1000022_pt1 | contig 12363 bp, 13 predicted proteins | sample NGESurshal072012_8_FD_184459 | JGI IMG/M metagenome (GOLD analysis project Ga0208076, IMG submission 184459) | Arctic peat soil microbial communities from Barrow, Alaska - NGEE Surface sample 210-3 shallow-072012 (SPAdes) | ecosystem: Environmental > Terrestrial > Soil > Wetlands > Peat ...
CCGCCGCGGCCACCGCGGCCACCGCGGCCTGCAGGTCCGGGTTCATCGGCGCGATCCCGATCCCCGCGAACACCACGAACAGGGCGAGGGCCAGCCACCTCGCCGATCCCGGGAACGAGGCCGGAGGAGCCGGTCCCGCGTAGCCGCTCATAGGGGGATGCTACGGCCGGCCCGCCGTGGGCAGCCGTTCCCGGGAACGCCGGCCCATCGTCGCGGCGGCCGACAGGGCCAACAGCACCGCCCCGTACGGGCCGGCCACCCAGAGCGGCCAGGGGTAGCTGAGCTGGGCGGTGGTGATGCTGACCAGCGCCCACACCACCACGTTGACCGACACGGCCAGGAGCCAGATCGTCCACAGCACCCGGAGGACCGCCGGGAGCCGCGCGAAAGCCGTGGCCGGGCAGCCCTTCCGGGCGGCGGTCGCGGCCTGCGCCGGGGCCGCCTGCGCCGGGACGGCCCGCGCCGTGGTGGCCGGAGCCAGGTGGCCCGCGGCGGGCAGGTCGGCGTGCAGCGGGCCGAGATCGCCGTAGGTCACCGCCTGGTAGGCGCGCCCCATCCGGTCCGCGTACTCGTCCATCCGCAAGCGGCCGTCCTCCAGCGCGCCGCACAGCAGGTCCACGACCTGCTGCCGGTCATGGTCCGAAGCTCGCATCGTCTGCCGGTCGTCCATGCCGCACGCCTCCGCCTGCTGTCGGTTCTGGCTCACCTCCAGCCTGGCCGGGCGGGAGCCTCCGCACATCGGTCCCCGGGTAGAACCGGGTCTCACGCCCAGGGTGGAGATCGGCCGGCTGCGGGCGGGCATCACGCTGTCCGCGGATCTGGCCCCGCATGCGGCGCCGCCCGCGCCGGCGGTGGTCGTGCGCACGCCTTACGGCAAGACGGGTGAGCCGCAGTCCCAGCCCGCGGTCACGTTCGCCAGGGCCGGCTACGCGGTGGTTTCGCTGACGTCCGCGGCCGGGACTGAGGTGATCGCCCGGGCGGCGGCCCAGGACTGGTGCACCGGCGACGTCGCGACCTGGGTGGCCTGCTACGGCGGCCGCATCCAGTGGCTGACCGCGCTGGAGCAGCCACCCGCGCCGCGGGCCATGGTGTGCCTGGTGACGGCCACCAACCTGATCTGGCACACGCCTGCCGCCCTCCGCGGCCCATCCTCGCGTAGCGGGCGATATCACGGACCCGGCCACAGGCGCCGAGCATGCTTTACGGCCAGTGCGGGAAGTAACCATTACGGAATGCGGTGCGCCTCGTTGGGACGTGCCTTTTGCGGGGTCCGGGGGGCACTATGAGGTTCTCGAATTCTTCCCTAATGCCAAAATACTGGGACAGAAAAGCCATGTGTGCCGCCGTGCTGCTGGCCGCAGCCGCAGCGACAAGTATCCCGTCCAGCGCGGCGTCGATCAGTGCGCGCGGCCGCCTTGGCCGGACACAAGCGCAGGCGCCAGTATTCCCGGGATGCGCGTGGCCGATCGAGACCACCCCGGCCACCGCAAATGTCGCGGCGCCGGACCCGTACGCCACCTACTGGACGACCCCGTTTATCGCCGATCCCCATGATTCGATAACGATCCGCGGCCGGTACCCGAAGAGCCGGTTCATGTCTTTTTCCGTCTATAACGACTCGTTCCAGCTGTTCACGAACACCGTGCACGGGAAGAGCGTGCCGTCAGACCTGTCCGACTACCAGATCACGGCGAACCGGGGATCGCGGAACCCGTGGCGCACGGGCCGGGTGACGAGGCACGACTCGTTCGCCGTTCACCTGCGGCCGAGGGTTACCGCCGCCCAGCAGCGCGCCGGGAACGCCATCCCGATGATCGACCAGAACCCGCCGGCCAACCCCTCGGGCCCGGCCAGGCTGGGGTACGTGATCTTCCGGACCTACATTCCGGCGGGCGGCAACACGACGGTGCGGCTGCCGTCCATTACGATCAGGCGGAACGGGCGGAGCACCACCCTGCCGCCTTGCCCCAGGGACGGCACCGCGGCAGGGCGCAGGAACGCGGCGCTCACCCGGATGCCCAGGCTGGCGGGGGCAGCGGGCCGTGTCCCCGAGCTGCGGTACTTCGGGCCCTCGGCCGCGTCACAGTCGGGACTGTTCCCCAACCCGGTGAACGCCTACCTGGTGATGGAATTCACCCCGAAGAACGGATACGTGATCGTGACCCACGGGCAGGCCCCGACGAGCCCGACTCAGGCGGGGCACGGTGTGCCCGGGAATTCGGTCGGCGCCTACCCAGTGCCCTGGGTCCACCCGGATTTCCAGGTCCGCTACTGGTCAATAGCCAACTACCTGAACACGCAGCCCTACCCGGTGGTGAAAATCGGTCGGGGTTCCAGAGCCATCTTCGGCGGAACCGCGGACTACCTGACGTCGCTGCGGAACGGCTTCTACACCGTCGTCTCATCGCTCCCCGCGGATAAACCCTCCGCAGCGGCGCTGAGAGCCACCGCCGCGACCTGGATCCCGACCTCCGCAGCGCATCCCACCGCGCCTGAATTCCAGGTCCTGCGCAACATGCTCTCGCAGCAAGCGCTGTATCCGGAGGGATTCACCTTTATCCCGCCCCCCGCCAGCTCATCAGACTTCATCCCACCGGCCACAGTGCAGCGGCACATGGGTGCCTACTATCCGCAGACGGCTCAATGCACGGTCAGGACGTTCGAGCGGGGCGGCTGGACAGGCTGCCTGGCCGCCAGCAGGCGAGCTAGTTAGTGAGCTTCTGCGGCTGACCGCCGGCCCGGCCGCAGCTATATTCCAGGCCATCACGACGGCGGCGAACACCAGGGGCACCGCCGAGGTGATCTTGGCGGTCCCGGTCGATGTGGTCTCGGTGATGAGGATCTGCGCGGTCGGAACGGTGCCATCGAGCAGCACCAGATGAGCGCGCCGACGTTCGGCATCCCGGCGGCGCGCAGCCCGTCGTACGCCGCCAGCGGCCCGGCGATGCCGAAGATCACGATAGGCGCCAGCGATCGCAGCCGCCCGTGGCTGCCGGGCGGCGACGCTTGGCCGGCCTGGATCATCATGGCTCCCCCCGCTCCTGGCCCGGGACACCGGACCGGTTTTCGTGACGCCTGCGTGAGTACAGCAGCCAGCCGCTGAGCCGGGATCAGCTGGCTGCGGCGGCCGCCCGGAGCCAGAGGGCGCGGATCGCGGCCGCGACCTGGCGCGGTGCGGAAATCATCGTGAGGTGCCTGCCGGGAACGATGACCGGATGCGGAGCCCCGATACGCTCCGCGACCTGGCCCGGTGCTGCCTTGCTGTACTGCGGATCATCGGTACCGAACACCACGCTCTTCGGTACCGGGCTGCGGCGCAGCCTGCGGAGCTGGGCCCCGCTGAGGCTCGGGATGCCGGTCCGCAGCGTGGACCACAGGGCGTTCTCGGCACCGGGCTGCTGCAGCGGCCGGCGCCATACCTCGACCCCCGCGTGGCTGAGCTGAGGGCACAGCGGACCGCATTGCGAGTCGTAGATAGTGCGGACCACCCAGTCCAGGCTCAGCCCGAGCCGGAAGAGCGTGGTCCGGTAGGGGTCGATGACCAGGTAGGGCGCCAGCGACGGGATCGACAGAGGCCTGGCGTCGCCGTCGAGGAACATGACGCCCGCGATGCGCGGCCCGCCGTCCAGGGCCGCGAGGCCGGCGACCGCCGCACCGCTGGAATGGCCAACCACGATAGGAGCGTTGCGGCCGGTCAGATGAAGCGCCTGGATGAAGGCCAGCACTTGCGCGGCGTCATGCGTGACGGTGAACGGGGGCCTGGCCTGGCTGTACCCGGTGCCCGTCAGGTCAAGCGCGAACACGCGGTGATCCGTGCCCAGTTGCGCACCGAGTGCGGCGAAGGTATCGGCCGTCTCGAAAGCCCCCGGCACCAGTACGACAGGCCGGCCGGTCGTGCCCCAGGCCCGGTAGCGGGTCTGGATGTTCCCGGTGCGGACGAAGGTCAGGCCGGCCGGACGGCTGGCGTAGCCGCTCGTCGCTGCGTTGTAGGACAGGCTCGCGACAGTCAGCGCCGCCACGGCGGCGGCCAGCCACAGGAGCACCCACCGCTGCGCGCGGAGAGCCCGGCGGCCACGACTGGACGTCGCCCCCCCGCTGGCAGCCGCCGGGCCTGGGCCCGCGGCGGTGCGATCCCTCATGGACGCTATTGTGCGGGCAGTTCCGCGCCAGCCCGGCAATTCCGCTCCACCATTTCCGCGGGCGTGATGGGGCGCGGCTCGCCTACCGTGAGCTCGGGGAGGGCCGGCCGCTGATCCTGATTCACGGCTACCTCTCCACCGCGATGGCCCTGGTCGAAACCGGGCTGGCGGGGAAGATTGCCCGGCGCGGCCACCGCGTCATCCTGCCCGACCTTCGTGGTCACGGCGCGAGCGCCAGGCCGCACGACGCGGTCGCCTACCCGCCGGACGCGCTGGCTGACGACGGCCTGGCGCTGATCAAGCATCTCGGGCTCACCGGATACGATCTCGCCGGCTACTCCCTCGGCGGGCGGACGGTCATCCGGATCCTGGCCCGCGGCGCGACCCCCGGCCGGGCGATCGCAGGCGGGCAGGGGCTGGAGGCGATCGCCCAGACCGTGGGGCGCGGCGGCCAGTACCGGCACGCCCTCACCCACTTCGGCACGTTCGCGCCCGGCTCACCGGAACAGGCGATCGAAGACTGGGTCAAGGCCTCCGGGGGCGACCCGGTCGCGCTGGTCCATGTCCTCGGCACGTTTGTGGACACACCGCTGGAGGTGCTCGCCCAGATCACGGTCCCGACGCTCGTCCTGACCGGTGCCGAGGACGGCCACAACACCTCGGCTGAGGCACTGGCCAGCGCGCTGGCTAACGGACGGTACGTCGAAGTGGCCGGCCATCACGGCACCGCCCCGGCCACGCCGCAGTTCGAGACGGCGATGGCCGGCTTCCTTGACGGCGGCCGCCCGGCCGGGCTGCGGCGGGATCAGAAACCACCCGGAGACCCGCGGTAGCGCCACCCGCCCGGCGCAGCCGGGCGATGCGCCCGTCAGCCGCGGTGCTGCTGGACCGGTTGCCCGGCGGGCGGAGCGAGGTTGCCGGACGCCCAGCCCGCGAGCTGGTCGAGGATCGGCAGGCCCGCCCCGGTCAGGTTGTAGATGACGCCCGGTGGCCGGGAGTCAGTGATCGAGCGCTCGACCAGGCCTTCTGCGGATAGCTCGGTGAGCCGGTCGGACAGCACTGAGTCGGTGATCGTCCCAACGGCACGGCGGAGGTCGGCGAAGCCGACCGGCCCAGGGTGCAGCGACGCCAGGATGACGCCGTTCCAGCGCTTGCCCAGCAAGTCAAACGCACGTACCAGCCAGGCATCGCACACCGGCATGTCCCGGCGAGGCACCACGCTCATGACCCAACTATAGCTCGCACTTGCCAACTAGTTGGTACTTGTATTTTCCTAGTGCTCGTGATTTCCTAGTTCATAGTGTTCCGCATGGCGTGCAGCGAAATACAACCACGAGTAGATCCCTGAAGGAGTCCCGATGACCTTGTTCCGGCTCGACGCGAGCATCCGCGTCGAAGGCTCACACAGCCGGGCTCTGGCCGACATCGTTGAGCAGGAGTGGCAACAGTCCCGCCCGGCCGACCCGGTCATCCGCCGTCATGTCGGAGTGGAGCCGCTGCCCTCGACGGCCTGGGCCAGCGCGGTCTCGGCCGCTTACGTCCCGCAGCAGAGCCGCTCTCCTGAGCAGCGGCAAGCAGCGGCACTCGTGGCGGCGCTGACCGACGAACTTGCGGCGGCGGATGCGCTGCTGTTCGCCGTTCCTCTCTACAACTTCGGCGTGTCACAGCACTTCAAGACCTGGGTGGACCTGGTGATCACGGACCCGAGAATGGACCCGAGAATAAGCACGAGCGGCGGGCCCCTCCTGGCGGGCAAGCCCGCGGTGCTGGTCACCGTGCGGGGCGGCGCCTACGGGGCCGGGACTCCGCGCGAGGGCTGGGACCATGCGACCGGGTGGTACCAGCGCATCCTCGCGGACGTGTGGCAGCTTGACCTCAACGTGGTCGAGGCCGAATTCACGCTCGTTGGCGTCAATCCCGCACTCGACCAGTTCAAGGACCTCGCCGCACAGCTCCGTACTGCGGCCGAGGACCGGGCCCGCGAGCACGGCCGCAGCCTGGGCACGGCACGGGTGGCCGCCTGAGGCCGGGACGGGCGGCCGCTACCACCTGAGCTGGGCGATCTTGTCATAGTCCGCCGCGGAGTAGCTGCTCAGACCGTCCGACAGCGCGAAGATCCACTCGGCCACGCCCAGGGATAGCGCCGTGCGGCTGCAGCGGGCACAGAAATGGGGTTCCTCCAGCCGGACCGAGTCGTCCGCCTCCAGCCGCACGTAGATCAGCGTCGACCCTTGCAGGCGCTGCCAGCCGTCTCCTTCGCGCGCCAGGCTGATGGCCCGCTGCTCTGCGTGCGTGCGGCACTGGTCATGGTCACCACGCTCCGCGACCTTGCAGTAGCAATGGTCTTCGCCCGGGAACGGCACGCCGTTCGTCCCCCAGGCCAGCAGGCTGCCGTCCCGCACGAGCGCCGCCGCGTGACGCGTCCGCGCGTGGGAATCCCGGGCCAGTTCCGCGGCACGCTCCATCATCTGCCGCGCCACGTGGCTGTCCTGGCGTGTCAGTGGCCGCCGCTGGGGCTCCGGCTCTGGCTGCACACCCACCCCTCTCGCTACACGGACTCCGGGGCATAACACTACTGGCCAGGTTCAGACCGGCCTAGGGCACGGTCACGGGCTGGATCACCACCGGGCCCAGGGTGGGATCGAGCTCGGTGGCCTGCGCGACGCCTGATGGCGTGAGGACATCCACGGCCTTGGGGACGGTCGAGGGGTCCACCGAGCAGATCGGGCTCGTCCCGCCGGCCGCGCACACCCCGAAGGTATAGGCCCCCGGAGTCGCCGTGAACGCCCGGGCCTGATCGGAGCTGAATCCGTCCTGCCCGGTCAGCACGACGCTGAACGCCCAGCCGGAGCCGGGCGTGCCGAACTGGGCCTCCGGGAGCGCGATCGTGACGGTCCGGTTGGTGTCATCGGTCAGCATGGACGCCGTGCCGACCGCGTTCCCGCCGGCGTCCACCCAGGTGGGAGACGAGAAGCCCTGGGCCTCGACTCGCTCGCTCCAGGCCCCCGCGGGCGCGATGGTGAAGTTGCGGGATGCGTAGGCGGCCTGGGTCGAGGTATGGCTCGCGCCCGGGGCGTGCACGTAGATGTCCAGGAGCTGCGCACCGAAGTCGGCCCCGAAGGTCGGGTCGAGGTTGGCCAGGGTAGCCCGGAGGTACGCGGTGGTGCCGTCGCTGATCACCTGGAAATCGGTCAGGTCGAAGGCACCGGCGTGGAAGTTCGAGGCCGTCGGGTACTGGTAGGTGCCGGGTCCGTTGTCGTCGCCGGTGGGATCGGTGACGTTCAGGACCGTGGTCCCCCCGGTCACGTCCCCGACCACGGACACCTGCGCGTACCCGGTGCTCCGGCCGTCCGGCGAGGTGGACGCCGCGGTGATGACGTCGTCACCGAACCCGACCGGCACGGTCGCCGAGAAGGACCCGTCTGCCGCGGCCACGGTGCTGGTCACGGACGCGGTGGCCCCCGTCGTGGTATCCGCCGACCCGACGTCCACCGACGCGCCGGGCGACGTGGTCCCGGTGACCGTGGTGGTCGCGGTTCCGATCGTCGCCCCGGAGGCGGGGGCGGTGAGGGTGACCGTCAGCGCGCCCGGCGCCCCATGGGTGATGTAGCGCGCCGTCGTGACCGCCGGTGTCTCGACGGTGCGGCCATCTCCGAGCCCGGCGATGAGCCGCAGTTCCTGGGCCTGAGCCCAGGTCAGCGGCGAGGCCGATCCGGCAGCCTTTCCGTCGGTGAACCCGATCGACGCGGTCGCCGGGTCACTGCCGTAAGGCGACGCCGGCCGATCCGGGTCCTCCCAGGCCTGCTCGGGCACCAGGCCGACGCCCGAGGAGAAATTGAGCACCGCGTTCAGCAGGCTGGCGGCCCCGGAGCTCTGCCCGGCGGCGAGGTCGCTCTCGGCACGCTCACCGGACAGCACGGGCCACAGATGACCGGTCCCGGTGTCGGTGGGCGGCCAGGGTGCGCCGGTGGTCGTGCACGAGGTCTGGCTGGGCTGGTAGCAGTCGCCATAGCCGTCCGCGCTGCCGTTGGCCGCGGCCGTGCCGTACCGGTAGTAGCCGGTTCCGCTCGGCGTGCTGACCGATATCTGCTTATCCAGCACGGCGAGCGAGGCCTGCACGTCCGGGTCGCTGATGGGCAGCTCCCCCAGCCGGACCAGTTCCTGGAACCCGCCGTCGATGACCTGCCGCTGGTCCACCGTCGGGCCGCCGTTGCCGAGGCTGTAGCTGATCGCCGCGTTGGGGTCACCGGTCTTGGACAGCCTGATGAAGTAGCGCGGGGCGTCCGGCCCGGTCGTGGTCACGTCCCAGGACTTGATGCTGCGCTGGAAGTAGTCGGCCGTCGCCTGGTAGAGCCGGGCCCGGGCCTGGTCGCCGTGGTCGGCGGCGATGGCCGACGCCGCGGTCAGCCCGGCGATCTCGGCCGCGATCGTCGAGGGTGAGTAGCCGGTCTGCTCCTCCCACCGTTCGTTGCCGTCCGAGGGCCCGTGGGCGACCAGGAAGTCGGCCGCGGGCCGGACGTGATTGGCCCACAGCGTGGCATCGCCGCTCAGGCCCGCCTGGTAGTCCATCAGGATCGGGTAGGCGACCTCGTCCAGCTGGAGTCCGCCGGTATCCGGGGCGGCCTGGCCGTTGAGCAGCGAGTTGCGCGGCATGGCCCCGCTGGCAAGCTGCTGCCGGTCGAACAGGAACCGGACGGCGTCCCGGGCCGTGGCCAGGTCGCCGTCGGCCAGCAGGCCGGTGAACGCCTCATACAGGTCGCGGGAGAACACCTCGCGGTAGGAGCCGAAGTAGGCGGGCTCACTACCGGAATCGGTCCCGGCCGGCACCGCCTGGCCCCACGGGCTGGCCAGCGACGCCACGATCGCGCCGGGGAACGTCTTGTCCTCGCTCGCCTTCAGCACGTTCGCGGACAGGTAGTAGTGCTCGATCAGCTGCACTGTCGCGCTGGCCGGCTCCCCGGGATAGTGGGCCGGCGGCCGGTTCAGGCTTGCGTCGTACGCCGCCCAGCCGGCCAGGTACTTGAGTGCTTTCAGCGCGAACGGGACGGCGAGCGAGCCCTGGGCCGTGCTCACCGCGCTCGCCTGCGTGCGGCCGAACCCGAGAGCGAGCGTCAGCGTCCCGCCGGGGCCTGGCGCCAGCTGCTGGGTCGCCACGATGTGGCCGTCGGGCGCGGACGGGTACGGGATCAGCGTGTGGGAGGTGTCCAGCTGGGTGAGCCCATCGCTGGCGGTGCCGGCGTAGCCGACACTCGCCGCCGGCGCGGGGGTGCTGTCGGCCAGCGCCATGTAGGTCGGCACCGCATAGGTGCGGTTGGTGGCGTCGGTCACCGTGTTCGTGCTGGAGACGACCGGGATCGCCGAGCCGCCCGACGTCGTCACGACACCGCTGTTGGCCCCGGCGTTCTGGGTGCCCCCGCCGCCGTTCCCGTTGACGTGGGCGTCCAGCCGCGCGTACAGGTGCAGCGCGGTCACGTTTGTCCCGGAGCCTGGCACGGCGCTCAGCCGCGTGTGCATGAGCACGGTGTCGCTGCCGGGATCGGTGATGTACGTGGTCGTCAGCCGGTACCCGTGCTTGGCGTCGGTCGCGGTCACGGTGCAGGCCATGCCGGTGGGGTCCGCGCTGACCGTGTAGGTCATGTCCCTGGCCTGCAGGTCGGTGAACGTGGAGCCGTCGGTGACGACATACTGCAACGTGCTCACGTTGGTGTTGTCGATGGTGGGCTCGTAGGTGTCCGAGAGCACGCCGCCGGCCACCGTGTACCAGACCTTCGACGCCGTGCCGGTGGCCGTGCCCACGCAGTCTTTGCGGGCCAGATCGAAGTACGACATCGTCCCGGGACCGCCCGGCGCGGCGGTGCCCGCGCTGACCCGGGCCCCGGTCGTGGTGGCGGCTCCCGAAGTGGTGGCGGCTCCCGCGCTGGCCGCAGCCAGGGAGAACATCCCCCCGCCGTCACTAATGCTGCGGCAATCCCGACGAAGCGCCTGCGACCAAGGGCCGAGCGTGCCATTCCCCACCTCCGCCGGACCGCCTGGGCCACCCGCCCATGCGCGCCCGATTTGCCCGCGAATCCTCCCGCCGGGGGATTCACCGCACAGCCCTCCGCTGTCAAGAGACCCAGCGCGCCGGCCCGTTGACTTTTGAGCGGGCTGCCTCGTACTCTCCTAATCATGTTAGCCAAACCTACTCGGGATCGGCTGGCCGAACGACGTTTGGCCACCCGGCGGGAGATCCTCGACGCAGCGTGGCAGCTCGCCCGGAAGCGCGGCCTGGCTCAGGTGACGCTGCGTGATGTCGCCACTGACGTGGGCATGCGGGCGCCCTCGCTGTACTCGCATTTCGAGTCGAAGACTGCGATCTACGACGCGATGTTCGCCGACGCCTGGAATGAGTGCCTCGTCGTCATGCGCGCGGCCGCCAGCAGCCAGCCGGGCACCGCCCGGGAGGCGATGAAGCTGATAGCCCGCACATTTTTCGACTTCTCGACCAGCGACCTGGCCCGCTACCAGCTGATGAACCAGCGCACCATCGTCGGTTTCGACCCGAGCGGAGAGTCGTACGCGCCGGCGGTGGCCACGCTGGACGTCCTCCGGTCATGCCTGGCCGAGCACCACGTCACCGGGCAGCCCGACATCGACCTCTTCGTGGCCATCGTCGGCGGCCTGATCGACGCCCAGCTGGCCAACGACCTCGGCGGCGAACGCTGGGGGAGCCTGCTGGACCGGGCCATTGACATGCTCGCCGACAACCTGGGCATCGAGCCCTGACAAGGAGATCACCATGGCCACCGAGCTGGCAGTCCGTTCCACGGCCAGACCTCGCGTCCGCGCACTTGACCGCGACATCGCGATGACCTGCGCGGCCACTGAGTACGCCCGCGTCGGGACACTATTCGAGGGCATCACCGCCAGCCAGTGGAGACTGGCGACCGACTGTCCCGGATGGGACGTGCGCGCAGTCGCCGGCCACATGCTGGGCATGGCCCAGATGATCGCGACTGTGCCGGAACTGGCGCGCCAGCAGATGGCCGCCCAGAAAGGCGCGAAGAAGGCCGGCGGGGAAATGATCGACGTGCTCACCGCCCTGCAGATCGCCAAGAACGCCGGCCAGCCCCCCGATGGCATCGTTACCGCGATGCAGGCCATCGGCCCGAGGGCCGCCCGCCGGCGCCGGAAGATGCCCGCTTTCATCCGCAGCCGCACCATGCCCGGTACCCAGACGGTCGGCGGCGCGCAGGAGCGATGGACGTTCGGATTCCTGTTCGACATCATCCTTACCCGCGATCCATTCATGCATCGCCTCGACATCAGCCGCGCCACCGGAATCCCGATCGGCGCCACTGCGGGGCACGAGGGCGTGATCGTCGACGATGTGGTGCGTGAATGGGCCGCACGCCATGGCCAGCCGTACACCCTGAACCTGTCCGGACCAGCCGGCGGCACCTGGGGCGGTGACGGCGAACGGATCAGCATGGACGCATTCGACTTCTGCCGCGCGGTCTCCGGACGGGGACCGGCAGCCGGGCTGCTCACCCAGCAGGTCCCGTTCTAGGCCGCACCAGCCGCAAGCCCGCACCAAACCAGGAGGATTCCATGGCCATTGCTATTTACTTCCATCCCGAATCGCTGAGCGCCGGGCAGTACGACGAGGCAATCAAGGCGCTCGATGACGCGGGAGCCGGCCACCCGGCCGGCCGGGTTCATCACTCCTGCTTCGGGCCCGACGGCGATCTCATGGTCTACGAAGTGTGGGAGACCCAGCAGGCCTTCGAGGAATACGGGAAAGCGCTCATGCCAATCCTGCACAAGGCCGGCATTAATCCCGGAACACCGGACGTCATGCCGATGCATAACATGACCGTCTGACACGCCCGGAGGGCTCGTGGTCAGCACGAAACACTGATCGCCGCAGGTGACCCGGCAGGGCCGGGTCACCTGCGGCGAGAAGCGCCGCGCAGAATTCCTGATAACCGCATGACATGATGTTGCCGCCCGGCACAACATTAAAATCAGGAATCGAGCACAAAGGGGGGGATGAGATGCCAAGCCAGCGGGATCAGCAGGCCATGGCGGACCTTTTCGCCAAGCACATGGACGCAGAACTCGCTGGTGACCTTGAGGCCACGCTGGCGACCATGACCGACCACCCACACCTAGTCAATGTGCCTTCGATGGTCGGCGGTGCCGGCCGCGACGGGGTCCGGGCGTTCTACGCTGACCACCTCGT
>Ga0208076_1000023_pt1 | contig 12319 bp, 14 predicted proteins | sample NGESurshal072012_8_FD_184459 | JGI IMG/M metagenome (GOLD analysis project Ga0208076, IMG submission 184459) | Arctic peat soil microbial communities from Barrow, Alaska - NGEE Surface sample 210-3 shallow-072012 (SPAdes) | ecosystem: Environmental > Terrestrial > Soil > Wetlands > Peat ...
GGCATCTCTGCAAGCGCTGCCCAGTCGTCGGCGGCGACGTCGTCGGCTTGTCGGCGAAGGAGCTTCTCCAACCGTTCGGTCTTGATCCTCAAGATTGAGCGCCTGACCGGCGCCGCCAACGCCGCCGCCATCCAGAAGGCCATCGCCGCCTGCCCGGCGGGCGGCATCGTCCTGATCCCGCACGCGCCGCTCGGCCTCATCACCACCAGCGTGCAGGCCCTGGCCGGGGTGCTGCTGCCCAGCGCCAGCGTGTTCCTGCTGCTGCTGTGCAACGACCCGGAAGTGCTCGGACCCTGGGTCAACCCGCGCTGGCTGAACATCGCGGCCAGCGTCATCATCGGCGTGCTGCTCACCCTGTCCGGCACGCTCGTGGTCAGCACGGTGTTTCCCGGCCTGAACGTCGCCGGCGTGGCAGGCGTGCTGGCCATCGCGCTGATCGTGGGCGGGGGCGCGGCCGGCCTGTGGCTGGAGCGCGGCCAGCGGAGCGGCCGCCGGTCCCGGCCGGTCCCGGTGCAGATGAGCCAGCAGGAGCGGACGAACTGGCGGATGCCGCCGCTGGCGCTGCTGCAGCCGGTGCAATGGTCACCCGAGACCAAGCTGGCCGTGCTGCTGCTCCGCGGTTACCTGGTGGTCTCGGTCATCCTGCTGGCCGTCAAGGCCATCCAGCTGGGCGGCGGCTGACCAGGGCGGCAGGCGGCGGCGGCGGGCGGCCTCAGCCTCTCGCCTGGCGGTCCAGCCGCAGGGCCAGGGTGGGGCAGGAGGCGACCGCCCGCCGGGCGTGCTCCGCCAGCTCCGCCGGGACGGGTCCCGGTGCGATGACCGGGTACCCCCAGGGATCCAGCGTCACCATCTCGGGAAGCAGGTCGGCGCATACCCCGTGGGCGTCGCAGGCGATGGGGTTCAGCCTGAGGACCCGGCGCACGGCCGGGCTCACCTGCGGGCGCCAGGAGGACCGGGCACGGGCAGCACCGCCGGGCGGCTGGCGTCCGGGCACGGTCCCTGGCGCAGGTGCCGCTCCAGGTCGGCGGCGAACACCCGCAGCGCGCTGCCGACCAGGGCGACCGCGCCGTCGGGGAGATGGCAGGCGCCCCGCTTGTCCACCAGTGGCAGCAGGGAGCGCAGCCAGTCCGCGGCCCCCCCGTCCCGGCCCCGCCAGGCCAGGTGGGCCAGGGCGTCGGCGATGGCAGGCAGGCCGAACGTGCAGGGACCGCACTGCCGGGCGCTCTGCCCGGCCAGGTAGCGCAGCACCCGGGCGGTCTCGGCCAGCCCGCAGCAGGCCGCGGGCAGCGCGATCAGGACGCCCGCGCCGAACGAGGCGCCGGCCGAGCGCAGTCCCGGCGGGCTGACCGGCACCGCCGCGGCCGCGGGCAGCGGCACCCAGCCGCCGAGGTAGCCGCCCGCCAGGATGGCCTGCAGCGGCGCCGACGGGCCGCCGGCCAGCTCGATCAGGTCGCTGGCCGGCAGGCCCAGGCCGATCTCGTAGACGCCGGGGCGGCCCACCGCCCCGCCCACCGTGACCAGCGCGGAGCCGGGCGCTGCGGGGGTGCCGACCGCGGCGAACCAGCCCGGGCCGTACCGGGCGATCAGCGCGATGTGGGCCAGTGTCTCCACGTTGCTCACCAGGGTGGCCTGGCCGCCGACGCCGCGCTCGAACGGCCGCGGCGGCACGTACAGCGGCAGCGCCGGGCCCCCGTTGAGGAAGTTCACCAGGGCGGACTCCTCGCTGGTCACGTAGCCCGCGGGCACCACCACGACGCGGATCGCCGGCCCAGGCAGGCCAGCCTGCTCACGTTCCGCCACGGCGGCCAGCAGGCGGCCGGCCAGCCCGGGATCGGTGCCGTCCACGCACACGTAGGCGTCGGCCGCGCCCACCGCGCCGGCGGCCAGCGCGATCCCGTCCAGCACCAGATGCGGGGACTGCCGGAGCAGCATCGCGTCCTTCCCGCTCGCAGGTTCCGACTCGGCCCCGTTGGCGATCAGCACCGCGCCACCGCGCCGTCGCCCGCGCCCGGTCCGGGCGGCGGTCCCGGCGACCGCCCGCATCTTCCGGGCGGTCGGGAAGGCTGCGCCGCCGCGGCCGGTCAGCCCGGCCCGTTCCACACTGGCGATCAGCTGCGCGGGCCCGGCCGGCCAGGACGGCAGCGGCCCGTAGCGGCCACGGTGGGCCTGCAGCCCGAGCGGAGCGCCCGGCGCGACCAGCCGGGGCAGCTGGCCGGGGGGGAGCTGATCGGGCGTCCCGCTGCTGCGGACCGCGGTCATGACGCGGCCCGGGTGACGCGGGTGAGGGCGGGCAGCCCCGAGTGCTGCGACCAGCCGGGCTGCAGCGGGCCGCTGACCAGCCAGGCGCCCCCCGCGACCAGCACGGCCACCAGCGCGATGGCGCCGGCCAGCCGGACCCGCGGGTGCGCGGGCCAGCCGTCGGCTAGCCGCCATCCCGTCAGGCAGGCAATCGCCGCGACGCACAGCAGGGTGACCAGCAGCACCCACCCGGTGCGGGTGTCAGTGCCGGTACCGAGGCCGTGCAGTACCGCGACCGGCCAGCACAGGTAGGCGGTCCAGTGCACGAGCCGCCAGGACCGGTGGCCGAGCCGCGCCCGCAGCAGGCTGGTCACGGTCAGCGCGATGAGCAGGTCGGAGGCGATCGCGCCGAGCCCCAGCCAGAAGGGCCGGTAGGGGGAGATGAACGGGATGAACGCGTCCTGCAGGTCGATCGGGACGAAGCTGTCGGTGATTGTCGTCAGCACGTGCACGGCGGTGAAGGCCAGCGCCAGCAACGACATGTTCCGGTGCAGGCCGATGGTGATGAACCGGGGCCAGCGGCGATCCTCGAACCGGACCGCGGTGAGCAGCCCGAGCGCCATCCCGATGGTCAGCAGCACGAGCGCCACCAGGCCGGTGGCCCGGGTGATGTACCAGAGCGGGGTGGACGAGGTGACAACGATCGCTGCGTGCCCGCTCAGCTGCGGCAGTGCGGCAGCGCCTAGCGAGCCCGGGCCCGGCCCGGCCGCGCCCGCTCCGCTCATGATCCGCCCGAGACTCCCTGAGCCGGCCCCTGGGCCGGGACCACGTTCTGTGCCGGCGCCTGCAGCGACCCGCCGCCCTGCTGGGTGCCGCCCTGCTGGGTGCCCCCCGGCTGGGTGCTGCCCTGCTGCGTGCCGCTCCCGGCCTGGTTAGCGCCATGCACCGGGCCGCTGGCCGCGGCGGAGCCGGAGAGATGGCTGAACGCGACCGCGATCGCGGCCGAGCCCGCGACCCCCACCGCGCCGATCCGCAGCGTCAGCCGGCGCACCCGGCGCAGTCCGTCGTCCCGGGCGGCGACCGCGAAGCGGACCTCATCCCGCCGCATGGCACTCCTCTGGTCGGCTCGAGGCAGTCTACGTCGACAGTCTTAGTGCACCCTGTGCACCTGAACGTCGGCTGAAGGCCGCAGGCGGGGTCGCCGAAGATCACTGTGCCGCTGCGCCATGGACCCTGGGGGGACGCACACCCGGCAGCGTATTCTCGCGGCATGCGCGGTTATACGCAGGACAAGGACGCCTACCTCAAACGGTTGCGCCGGATCGAGGGCCAAGTGCGCGGCCTGCAGCGCATGGTGGAAGAGGACGTCTACTGCATCGATGTGCTGACCCAGATCTCGGCGGTGACCCGGGCTCTCCAGGCGGTCGCGCTGGGACTGCTGGAGGAGCACCTGGGCCACTGCGTGACCGAAGCGGTCCGGGCGGGCGGCGACGAGGGGCGTGAATCGGTCCGCGAGGCGGCGGAGGCGATCTCCCGCCTGGTCAGATCCTGATCTCTGGCCGGCCGGGCCCGGTTAGTCCCCGGCCCACTCGTGCTCGGGGCCGGCCAGCCGGGCGAAGGCCCGCAGGTTGGCCAGGCTCTCCCCGCGCTTGACCCGCCACGCCCACTCCTTGCGGATCGAGGAGGCGAAGCCGATGGCCAGAGCCGGGTCGAAGTTCTCGTCGGAATAGGTCAGCACGCAGCCCAGGATCCGGTCCACCTCCGCCGTGCTCACCGAGCTGAGCGGCAGCCGGCCGACCAGGAACACGTCGCCGGCCGGATCGAGGGCGAAATGCACCCCGTACATCCGGCCGCCCCGCTCCAGCAGGAAGCGGTAGAAGCGGGCGTGGTCCTCGTCCGGCTGACGGCAGAAGAACGCCTCCACGTGCAGGCTGTGCCGGCCGGCGATCAGCCATGTCATGGTGGCGAGCTTGTGCTGCCCTTCCAGCTTGACCAGGTAGCTGCCCGGCTGCGGGCTCTCCCACCCCAGCTCCAGCTCCTGCAGGGCGGCCTCGATGGCCGCCGCGGCATCTTCCTGGGCCGAGGAGGGGCTGCTGCGCGCGGGCTCAGTCATGCCTGCTCATCCTGCCAGCCCTGGCCACCGCGCCCGCGGATCGGTTGCCCCCTGCGGCTGTCCCATGCTCCCTAACGGTTCTATCGTGGCGGCCGTGTCCGCGCGGGCTGCTCACGAACGGGTGGCGCTGGCGGGTGCGGGGCCCTGGCTGGTCTGCGCACTGCTCATCGCGCCTGCGTACACGCTCATCAGCCGGTCGACGGTGCGGGACCAGCCGAACCGGGAGGCGTGGGCCACAGCCCCATCGGACAGCCGCTTTCGCCGGGCGGGCGACGCGATGATCTCGCGGAGCGCGCGGGCGTAGCTGGCCGGATCATGATCGTTCACCAGGAGCCCCGACTCACCGTGCTTGACCGCCGTCCGCAGGCCGCCGACCGCGGCGGCGATCACCGGAGTGCCGCACGCCTGCGCCTCGACGGCCACCAGGCCGAACGACTCTGAGTAGGAGGGCACCATGACCACGGTCGCGGCCCGGTACCACTCGGCCAGCTCGCGCTGGGGGCACGGTGGCTCCAGCCGGACCAGGCCGGCGATGCCGAGGTCGTGAGCCAGCTCGATCAGGCCGTCCGGGTCCGCGCGCCCGGTCCCGCTGGGACCGCCGACGAACGCGAGGGTCAGCGTCCGTGCCAGCGCCGGGTCATCCCGGACCAGCTGGGCGGCGGCGCGGAGCACAAGGTCGGGTGCCTTGAGCGGCTGCACCCGCCCCGCGAACACCACCACGGTCCCGTCCGCGGGCAGGCCGAGCCGACGCCGGGCCTCGCCGGCCGGGCCCGGCCGGAACACCGCGAGGTCCACGCCGGGATTCACCGTCCAGACCTTGGCCGGGTCCGCCCCGTACAGCCGCACCAGCTGGAGCGCCTCCTCCTCGGTGTTGGCGACCAGCCGGTCCGCAGTGGACACCACCTCTGTCTCGCCGCGCAGCCGCATCTCGGGCTCGGCCGCGTCACCCCGGGCCAGGGCCGCGTTCTTGACCCGGCCCAGCGTGTGCATGGACTGCACCAGGGGGACCCCCCAGCGCTGCCGGGCCACCAGCCCGACCTGGCCGGAGAGCCAGTAGTGCGCGTGCACCAGGTCGTACCGGCCGGGGTCGTGGGCGGCCTCCGCGCGCAGCACCTCGAACGTGAACTGGCACAGCTGAGCCGGGAGGTCCGACTTGTCCAGCTCCTCGAACGGGCCGGCCGGCACATGCCGGACCAGCACGCCGGGAACGAGCTCGGCGACTGGCGGCGCGTCTGGAGAGACGGCCCGGGTGAAGATCTCGACCTCCACGCCGCGGCCGGCCAGACGCTTCGCGACCTCGACCACGTAGACGTTCAGGCCCCCGGCGTCACCGGTGCCTGGCTGCTCGAGTGGCGAGGTATGGACACTGATAGTCGCGATCCGCCGGGGGAAGCGTCGCGGCACTGGCATGCACCTCCGACTGATCAACCACCTGATAGCGCGGGCTGTTCCCGGCCCGGCGCGCGGGTCCTGCCTGGTCGGGTGCGTGGCCCTGGAGCACCAGGGGCTAAAGGCCGGCCCATGGGGGCCCTCAGGCCCGGCGCGCCGCCCGGCCGGCCCGTTAAGCTCAGGAGTATGGCGACGCTGGTGCTGCTGCGGCACGGAGAAAGCGAATGGAACGCGAAGGGCTTGTTCACCGGCTGGGTGGATGTGGGCCTGTCGGAACGGGGTGCGTCCGAAGCCTCGAGAGGCGGGTCGCTGCTGCGTGACGCGGGCGTGCTGCCCGACCTCGTGCACACGTCGGTGCTGACCCGGGCCATCCAGACCGCCAACCTGGCGCTCCAGTCGGCGGACCTGCTGTGGCTGCCGGTACGCAGGTCATGGCGGCTGAACGAACGGCATTACGGGGCGCTGCAGGGCAAGAACAAGGCGCAGACACGGCAGGAGTTCGGCGACGAGCAGTTCATGCTCTGGCGCCGGTCCTACGACGTGCCCCCGCCGCCGCTGGCCGATGACGACCCCTACTCGCCGGCCGGGGACCCGCGCTACGCGCTGCTCCCATCCGAGCTCATGCCCCGTGCCGAGTGCCTGAAAGACGTGCTGACCCGGCTGATGCCGTACTGGCACGACGTGATCATCCCCGACCTCGCGGCGGACGCGACAGTGCTGGTGGTCGCGCACGGGAACTCGCTGCGGGCCCTGGTGAAGCACCTGGACGGCATCTCCGACGAGGAGATCGCCGGGCTCAACATCCCGACCGGGATCCCGCTCGTCTACGAGATCGGCGCCGACTTCCGGCCCAAAGAGCACGGTGGCCGGTACCTCGACCCGCAGGCCGCCGCCGCGGCGGCCGAGGCGGTCGCGAACCAGGGACGCTGACCGCTTCGGGCTGGCCGTTTCGGGCCAGGTCGTGCTGGTACGTCCCCCTGCGCGCGCCTTGCCTCCGGGCAAATCCGGCCTGACGCAGGACTGGCTACTGTGTGAATAGATGGGGAACAGGGCGGCTGGGCGGTCCCGGCCAGAGGTGATCCGCGCTGCTCGCGCATACCATCGAGGGGTGTGCGTGCAGGTAGCGGTGACCATGACCGGATGGGCCACCCGACTGGACGACCCCGGGACAGGAGCCTCCCCATCGTGAAGATCCGGAAGGCGGCCAAGGGTCACCCGGTCACGGACTTGCCCGCCCAGCGGCATCAGCCTCCCCGGCTCCCGGCCGGTATCGCGGCAGTCCTCTCGGTGCTCTCCTCCTCGGCCGTGGTCATCGACAGCGATGACCGGGTGCTCCGGGCGAGTGCGGCCGCCCGGCAGTTCGGCCTGGTCAAAGGCGACCGCCTGATGGTCGGTGAGCTGCTGGCGCTGGCCCGCCAGGTCCGCCGGGATGGTGAGATCCGGGAAGGCGAGATCGAGGTCTCCGGGACCAGGTTCGGCGGCCGGACCACGAGCTTCGCGGTCCGGGTGGCGCCGCTGGGATCCGGGGTGGGCGGCGGCGGCCTGGTGCTGCTGCTGGCCGAGGACCAGACCGAGAGCCGGCGGGTCGAGGAAGTGCGGCGGGATTTCGTAGCCAACGTGAGCCACGAGCTCAAGACCCCGGTGGGCGCGCTCGCCCTGCTGGCCGAGACGGTCGAGGACGCCGCCGACGATCCCGAGGCGGTCCGCCGGTTCGCCGGGCGGATGCGGCAGGAAGCGTCCCGGCTCACCAAGCTGGCCCAGGACCTGATCACTCTGTCCCGGATCCAGGCGGCTGAGCCCATCCCCGACCCCATCCCGGTAGACGTGTCCCTCGTGGTCGCCGAGGCCCTGGACCGGTGCCGGATGAAGGCCAACGCCCACGGCATCGAGCTGGCCGCGGCCGGCGACCCCGGCCTGGTCGTGATGGGGGATGAGGACCTGCTCGTCAACGCGCTGCGCAACCTGCTGGAGAACGCGGTGGCCTACAGCCCGGAGAAGACCCGGGTGGTGGTAACCACGCACCGCGTCGCCGAGGACGCGGCCGAGATCAGCGTCACAGACCAGGGGATCGGCATCCCGCAGCGTGACCTGGAACGGATCTTCGAGCGCTTCTACCGGGTCGACCCCGCCCGTTCCCGCGCGACCGGCGGGACCGGGCTGGGGCTGGCCATCGTCAAGCACGTGACCGCCGCGCACGGCGGCAAGGTCACGGTCGGGAGCAAGGTCGGCGAGGGGTCCACGTTTACCCTGCGGCTGCCGATTGCGAATCGCCCACGCGCTGCGGCCGGGAACCCCCTGCCACCAGCAGCATCAACTGCCAGGGAGGCCGTGAAGTGACGCGGGTGCTCGTCGTGGAAGACGAAGAATCGTTCAGTGATGCCCTGTCCTACATGCTCCGCAAAGAGGGGTTCGAGGTCGCGGTCTGCCCGACCGGCCCGGACGCGCTCGAGACGTTCGACCGTGACGGCGCGGATCTGGTGCTGCTCGATCTCATGCTGCCCGGGCTGCCCGGCAGCGAGGTGTGCCGCACGCTCCGCGAGCGGTCGACCGTGCCGGTGATCATGCTGACCGCGAAGGACAGCGAGATCGACAAGGTAGTCGGCCTCGAGCTGGGCGCGGACGACTACGTCACCAAGCCGTTCTCTTCCCGCGAGCTGGTGGCCCGGATGCGCGCGGTGCTCCGGCGGCGCGGTGAGCCTGAGGATGCCGCGATCTCGACACTGGAGTCCGGCCCGGTCCGGATGGACGTGGACCGGCACGTGGTGACCGTGCGCGGCGACCAGGTCCAGCTCCCGCTGAAGGAGTTCGAGCTGCTCGAGGTACTGCTGCGGAACAGCGGCCGGGTGCTTACCCGGATGCAGCTCATCGACCGGGTCTGGGGCGCTGACTACGTCGGCGACACCAAGACTCTCGACGTGCACATCAAGCGCCTGCGGGCCAAGGTCGAGGTCGACCCGGGGAACCCGCGGCACATCATCACGGTCCGCGGGCTGGGCTACAAGTTCGAGCCCGGCAGCTAGTGCACCCTCCGCGTGGCGGCGGTCCTCAGGGCGGCGGTCCTCAGGGGGTGGCGGTGGCCGTCGCGGTAGCCGTTGCGCCAGGAGAGGCCGTGGCCGTGGCGCTGCCGCCCGTGCGCCGGTGCTTGTCCCCTGGTGACGCGCTGGGCGTCGGCGCCGGTGAGAAGGTGGCGTACGAATCCGCCCGGGCGATCACCGGCACGAACAGGCTCACCGTGCCCGCGTTCTGGAAGGTGAGGAACACCTTGACGTAGGAGCCGCCGGGCAGGCTGCGGGTCAGGCCGGTGAGGATCAGCTTGGGTGCCGGTCCGGTCAGCAGCGCACTCTGGTCGTGCTCCAGCAGCACGCCACCCTGAGGCAGCGTGACCGAGGTGGCGGCAGCCGGTGCGCTGATCCTGATCAGGCGGTCCCGCGGCCCTGTGTTGACCAGTCCCACGAACAGGCTGGCCGAGCTGCCCGCCGGCAGTGTGGCGTTGGGCGGGGCACCCAGGATGAACGCGTTGCGGATCGCGATCTCGCCCCCGCCCTCCCTGATCGTCGCCGAGGCCCCGTTCGTGGGCGGGTGCCAGTGCAGGACCGGCGCGTTACTGCCGGCCTCGCACCCCGCCAGCACCGGGATCAGCGCCACGGCCGCCACAGCGCAGGCGCGGCGCAGGGCCTTCAGGCCCGGCTGCGGCGATCGGGACGCGGCCGTCGGCCGCGCCGCGGAACGGCTCAGGGGGAGCATCGTGCTCTCCTCGTATGTGAGTGAGGTGCACCTGGGACGCGTGAAAGCGTATCGGCAGCCGGTGGCCGGCCAGCCACCGGGCCGGGCGTGTCGCCGGGCCGGCGCGATGACGCTCGGTACCCGGCCGGACAGCGGTTTGGTCAGGCGGGCCGCATCCCGGCCTGGCCGGCCAGCACCACGGTGTTGTCCGGGTCATCCAGCCCCTGCGGGCTGGCGCCCTTGAGTGCCCGCAGGCCGCTCTCCAGCTGGAGCGACGGGCCGAGGCCCCGCTCGATGCTGCGCACCGAGCCGTCCGCGTACACCAGGACGGCGGTCAGCCCGTGCGGCAGGTAGCTGCCCATGGCGCCGCGCGGGTCGTTCACCACGCGGTCGGCGCTGAGCTTGCTCTGCCTGGCCAGCGACCTGGCCGCCGCCACCGCCCGGCCCGTTGCCACGAAGTAGAGGGGCACGCCCGCGGCCGTCGCCTGTGCTTTCAGCTGGTGGGCCGCGGCCGCGCAGCGGCAGCGGGCCGGGACCAGGGCGAGGACTGAAGGCCGCAGACGGCGAAGCGCGAGGGAACGGCCGCTGCCCACGCTGACGGTGACGGCCGGCAGCAAGCCGCCGACCTCGCCTCCCGGGGGACTGGACCGCCGCGGGGCGCTGGTCGTCTGCAGCGTGTTCGGCGCCGCGTGCCGCGCCGTGAACATGGTGAGCAGGGTTCCGGCCAGCAAGGTCAGCGCCAGGCAGCTGGCGAGCAGGGGAAGGACCATCCCGTCTCTGGTGAGCGGGCCGCCGAGCCGCCGCACCATCCGGTTCCTGCGCTCCGCGCGCAGTTCCCGCCGGTAGGCCTGGATATCACGATCGAGCTCCCGGGGGTCGTCCGGGATCTCGATGTCGACCGGGGGCAGGCCATAGTCGTCCCGCTCCGGATCCCCACCTCTGTTCACGAGCATCCTTCTCCGGGTGCGCGGCCTCGTTCTTCTCCAGTATGTGCCTGTCACCGCCTTCGCGGCACTCTTGGCCGCCCGCGGATTGAGACAGGTTGGTCCCAGGTGCCGTGGCCGCGGTCCGGTGGCCCGGCCCGGCCTCGCCGGCCGGCCCGGAAGCCCAGTGGCCTGCCCTGGGCGCATACTGGGAGGAAGCCCGTGTAGGGCCCCTGGCGAACCTACCGACGTTAAACCACCCGGAAACACAGGAAGCCGGGCCGGGTGCCGCGCGGGGCCGCCGCCGTCCCGACACGCGCCCGGGATCGCTTTCTGGGCCCCTAAAATGCCGATTGACCTGCACGTTTAACGTGAACGACAGCTAAGGAACCCTGTTGGTCGTGCTAACATTGCTTTAGCGGAAGGGGTATGTGCCACATGACTTTTAAGGTCGGCGACACGGTCGTCTACCCCCACCATGGGGCTGCTCGCATCGAGGAGATCGAGACCCGTTCGATCAAGGGTGAGGACAAGACGTACCTCGTTCTCAAGGTCGACAAGGGTGACTTGACGGTACGCGTCCCATCGGACAATGCCGAGCTGGTGGGTGTGCGGGACGTTGTCGGGCAGGAAGGGCTTGAGAAGGTGTTCGAGGTGCTTCGCGCCCCGCACACCGAGGAACCGACCAACTGGTCACGACGGTACAAGGCCAACCTTGAGAAGCTCGCCTCAGGCGACGTGAACAAGGTCGCCGAGGTCGTCCGCGATCTGTGGCGCAGGGACCGGGAGCGCGGCCTGTCCGCAGGTGAGAAGCGGATGCTGGCCAAGGCGCGGCAGATCCTGGTCAGCGAGCTCGCGCTGGCCGAGAAGACCAACGAGGACAAGGCAGAGGCGCTGCTCGACGAGATCCTCGCCTCCTGACCTTGCTGCGGCACGCACGATGAGCGGGCTGCCCAGGGTCGGAGTGGGCACGGATGTGCACCCCTTCGGGTCTGGGCGTCCGCTTTTCCTGGCGGGCCTGCTCTGGCCGGGCGAAGACGGCCTGACTGGTCATTCCGATGGCGACGTGGCGGCGCATGCCGCCTGTGACGCCCTGCTGTCGGCCGCCGGGCTCGGTGATCTCGGCGCGAACTTCGGCACGGCCGAGCCCCAGTGGGCCGGAGCACCAGGCGTTGCGCTGCTGCAGGCGACCGCGGCCCTGGTCGCGGAGGCGGGATACGCCATCGGGAACGTCGCGATCCAGGTCATCGGCGAGCGCCCGCGCCTGTCGCCCCGGCGTCACGAAGCCGAGAAAGTGCTGTCCGAAGCCCTCGGCGGCATCCCGGTCAGCCTGTCCGGGACCACGACCGACGGGCTGGGCCTGACCGGCCGGCGGGAGGGCATCGCGGCTGTGGCCACTGCGCTCGTGGTCAAGCAGGACCAGCCCTAGGCCCGGGGACTAGCCAGCCGGGTAGAGCAGCTCCCGGTAGCTCGGGCCGTAGTGCCGTTCCAGGTCCTCGAGTGTCTCTTCGGTATCGGGCTGGACGTCTTTTGCGATGCAGGCCACCGAGGGGAGGATCCCGGGGTTCCACGTCTCCGGGTCCCAGAGCTGGGCGCGCAGGAACGCCTTGGCGCAGTGCGAGAAGACCTCCTCCACCTCCACGAGCAGGGCCAGCCGTGGCCTGCTCCCGCGGACGATCATGTGGTCGAAGAAGGCGGCGTCGCGGATCAGCCGGGCCCGGCCGTTGATGCGCAGCGTGTCATCCCGCCCCGGGACCAGGAAGAGCAGGCCGACCTGAGGGTTACTGAGGACGTTGCAGAACCCGTCGAACCGATTGTTGCCCGCGCGGTCCGGGATCGCGATCGTGGTGTCGTCGAGCACCCGGGCAAACCCGGGCGGGTCACCCTTGGGGGACACGTCACACCGGCCGTCCGCGGCGGAGGTCGCGATCAG
>Ga0208076_1000024_pt1 | contig 12219 bp, 9 predicted proteins | sample NGESurshal072012_8_FD_184459 | JGI IMG/M metagenome (GOLD analysis project Ga0208076, IMG submission 184459) | Arctic peat soil microbial communities from Barrow, Alaska - NGEE Surface sample 210-3 shallow-072012 (SPAdes) | ecosystem: Environmental > Terrestrial > Soil > Wetlands > Peat ...
GGGCGGTTCAAGGACTACATCGCGATGCCCAAGTTCAACATGTACCAGTCGCTGCACACGACCGTGATCGGCCCCGGCGGCAAGCCGGTCGAGCTGCAGATCAGGACGTGGGGCATGCACCGGCGCGCGGAGTACGGCGTGGCCGCGCACTGGAAGTACAAGGAAGAGGTGGCCGGCGGCGCCCGGGGTGGCCGGGACGGCGCCGGCGACATGGAGTGGCTGCGCCAGCTGGTGGACTGGCAGCGCGAGACGGCGGACCCGGCCGAGTTCCTGGAGTCGCTCCGGTTCGACCTCGGGGCCGCCGAGGTCTACGTGTTCACCCCGCGGGGCGAGGTCATCGCGCTGCCGCAGGGCGCCACGCCGGTGGACTTCGCCTACGCGATCCACACCGAGGTGGGGCACCGTACTATCGGCGCCCGGGTCAACGGCCGCCTGGTAGCGCTGGAGAGCGCCCTGGACAACGGCGACACCGTGGAGATCTTCACCTCCAAGGCCCAGGACGCCGGGCCGAGCCGGGACTGGCTGCAGTTCGTCAAGAGCGCGCGGGCCCGCAACAAGATCCGGCACTGGTTCTCCAAGGAACGCCGGGAAGCGGCGACCGAGACCGGGAAGACCGCGATCGCCCGGGCCATGCGCAAGCACGGCCTCCCGCAGCAGCGGCTGGCCACCGGCGACGCGCTGCTCGCGATCGCGACCGAACTGCACTACCCGGATCTGTCCGCGCTGTATGCCGCGGTGGGAGAAGGCCACGTCAGCGCCCAGTCGGTGGCGTCCAAGCTGGTCCAGTCGGCCGGCGGGATGGCAGGGGCCCAGGAAGACCTGGCCGAGGCGACGCAGCCGACCCGCCCGCCCCGTCCCCGGCCGCTGGGCGATTCAGGGGTCGTCGTCGAAGGCGCCGCCGACGTGTGGGCGCGGCTGTCCAAGTGCTGTACCCCGGTGCCCGGGGACGAGATCACCGGCTTCATCACCCGCGGCCACGGGGTCTCGGTGCACCGGGCTGACTGCCTGAACCTGCGCCACCTGCTCGACTCCCAGCCCGAGCGGCTGGTCGCGGTCCGCTGGTCGCCCACGGAAGACTCGCTGTTCCTGGTGGCCATCCAGGTGGAAGCGCTGGACCGGACCGGCCTGCTCTCCGACGTGACCCGGACCATCTCCGACCAGCACGTGAACATCCTGTCCGCCTCGGTCACCACGACCAGGGACCGGGTCGCGGTCAGCCGGTTCACGTTCGAGATGGGCGACCCGAAGCACCTCGGTCATGTGCTCCGGGCGGTCCGGGCCATCGACGGCGTCTACGACGTCTACCGGATAACGTCCTAGCCCGACAGCTCGGCCAGGGTGCGCTCGGCTTCTGCTAGCCAGGAGCGGCGGGCCGCGATGGCCTCCTCGGCCTGGGTGACCGCGCGGGTGTCGCCCCGCTGCTGCGCCTTGGCCAGCTGGGCCTCCAGGCTGGCGATGGTGGTGCGGATCTGCTCGACGGTTCCCTGGGCCCGGGCCAGCGCCTCGGGGTTGGAGCGCCGCCACTGGCTGTCCTCGGCTTTGCGGACCGCGTCCTCGACCCGGCGCAGCCCCTGCTCCAGGCGGTCGTGCGCCTCCCGGGGCACCGACCCGGCCTGCTCCCACCGTTCCTGGATGGAGCGCAGGGCCGCCCGGGCCGCCCGCACGCTGGTCACCGGCACCAGCTGGCCGGCCTCCTCCAGCAGCGCGGACTTCACCTCCGCGTGCTCCCGCAGCTCGTTCTCCTTGGCTGAGAACACATCGCCCCGGGCGGCGAAGAACTGGTCCTGGGCCGCCTTGAACCGCCCCCACAGCTCCTCTTCGTCGCCCCGGCCCGCCCGGCCCGCCGCCTTCCAGGACCGCATCAGGTCGCGGTAGGCCGCCGCGGTCGGCCCCCAGTCGGTGGACCCGGCCAGCGCCTCCGCGTCGACGACCAGCTTCTCCTTGCGGGCCCTGGCCTCGTCGCGCTCTTCTTCCAGCCCGGCGAAGTAGGCCTTGCGCCGCTTGGCGAACGCGTTGCGGGCGGCCGACAGCCGCTTCCACAGCGCGGTCTCTACCGCCCGGTCGGCCCGCGGCGCGGCCTTCCACTCCTCGAGCAGCTGGCGCATCCGCTCCCCGCTGATCTTCCAGTGGGTGGCCTCGGCCGCGATCTGCTCGGCCTCCTCGACGATGCGTTCCTTGTGCGACCTGGCCTCGACCCGGGCCTGCCCGCGGGCCGCCCGGACCTCCTCCCGGCGGCTGTCGACCTGGCCGGTCAGGGCCTCGAGCCGGCCGTGCAGCGAGTCGAGGTCACCGACCGCGTTCGCCGTCGCCACCGCCTCCAGCAGCCGGTCGATGGTCGCCCGGGCGCTGCCGGGCGACAGGTCGGTGGCGGCGATGCGCTGCTCGAGCAGGGCGACCTCGGTCTCCAGCGACTCGTACTTGCGGCGGTAGAAGGCGAGCGCCTCGTCCGGGCTGCCCGCCTGCCATGAGCCAACCACCCGCTCGCTCCCGCCGGCACTCACGTAGACCGTGCCGTCGTCAGCTACCCTGCCCCACGGATCGTTGGCGGTGCTCACCGCTAACCTCCTGATCAGCCCTGGGTCCTGGCCACTTTGCCAGGCTCAGGTCTTCTTGATGGTGACGCTGTCTATAACGACTTTCTCCTTCGGGTGCCCATCCCCGGCCCCATTGGCGTTGTCGCTGCCCGCCTTGGCCACATTCTGGATGATCCCGAGTCCTTTGACGACCTCGCCGAACGGCGTGTAGCTGGCCCCCAGCGTCGAGTTCTTGTACACGATGAAGAACTGGCTGCCGTTGCTACCGGGGGCGCCGGTGTTCGCCATCGCGAGCGTGCCCGCGGGGTACTTGGCGCCCGCCAGGTTTTCGCTACTGAACGTGTAGCCGGGGCCTCCGCTGCCGGTGCCGGTCGGGTCTCCGCACTGCAGCACGTACGGGTCGATCGTGGTCAGCCGGTGGCAGTGCGTGCTGTTGAAGTACTTCTTGGCCGCCAGGTACACGAAGGAGCTGACCGTGCAGGTGGCCTTGCTGTTCAGCAGGTCGATGACCACATCGCCGCGGTTGGTGTGGATGGTGGCCTGGTAGGTCGCCTTGTCGTCAGGCTTCACCGGTGGCAGGCCCACCTTCCGGGCGGCGGTCCCGCCGGCCTGGTAGCTGCACGTGCTGGCCGGCTCCGCCTGCGTCGAGGCCGAGGAGGTGGCCGAGGCCGACGCGGACGGCGTGGCGGACGACGTCGCGGAGGCGGCTGCGGCCTTGCTGCTGCTGGGCCCGGAGAACAGGAAATAGCCGCCCACGCCCAGCCCGACCACCACGCAGCAGACCACGGCCACTATCGTGATCTGGCGCCCCTTCCTGGCTCTCTCGGTGCGCCGTGCTTGCTGGCGAAGCATGCGGTCACGCGCTAGCTTGCGCTGCCGTTCCTTCTTACCCGACACGGATCGCTTCCTCCTGGCTGCTTGTTGCCTGCTTACCAGCGAAACTTCGCGAATGGTACCGGCACCGGGGAGGTCGTGACGTCGCTGTTATCGGTTCGCGGCTGGGCTGAGTAGATCGGTAGCCTGTAGCGGGGGAGTTGACCGTGTGCCGCGCCCTCTGTCCCGAACGCCGCAAGGAGGTCACCCCGTGCTGATTGCCGGGTTCCCGGCCGGTTCCTTCGCCGCCAATTGCTATCTGGTAGCCCCGGAACCGGGTGCGGAGTGCGTGATCATCGACCCCGGGGAAGACGCGGAGCGCGGGATCGCGGGAATCATCGCCGAGCACCGGCTGAAGCCAGTCGCGGTGCTGCTTACGCACGGTCACATCGACCATGTGTGGTCCGTGGCGCCGGTCTGCGGGGCGCGCGGCATCCCGGCCTACATTCACCCTGACGACCGCGTGCTGCTTTCTCACCCGGCCCGCGGCCTCCCGCTGGGCGCGGGCCAGCAGTTGTTCGGCGGGCTGGAGTTCACCGAGCCGGACGACGTCAAGGAGCTCACCGACGGGGCGGTGCTGAACCTGGCCGGCCTGGAGATCACGGTGAATCACGCCCCGGGGCATACCCAGGGGTCCGTGGTGTTCCGCTCCGGCCCGGCCGTCATGTTCTCCGGCGACCTGCTGTTCGCGGGGTCGATCGGGCGGACCGACCTGCCCGGGGGCGACAGCGCGGCCATGATGGAGAGCCTGGCCCGGGTCTGCCTGACGCTGCCGGACGAGACGACGGTGCTGCCGGGTCACGGGCCGCAGACGACCATCGGCGCCGAGCGGGCCAGCAACCCGTTCCTGACCGGCGTGGTGCCGGGGAGCGGGCTCGGCCGGCCAGGACGCCAGACGGGGCTCTAGTGGCGGCCGGGCGGGCCGGGACTGAGTGCGGCGGGGACGTGGCACCAGACTTCAAGAGCGGCCTGGCAGGGCCGCGGGGGCAGTAATGGAGAGGCTGAGCAGGAAATGATCCGAACCCACGAGGCGGGCACGCTGCGCGCCGAGCAGGACGGCCAGACGGTGACGCTGGCGGGCTGGGTGGCCCGCCGCCGGGACCACGGCGGCGTGACCTTCATCGACCTGCGCGACGCCAGCGGCATCGTCCAGGTCGTGCTCCGGAGCGAGGGCGATGGCGAGGACGGGCCGGCCCACGCGCTGCGCGCCGAGTTCTGCGTCAAGGTCACCGGCCAGGTCCGCCGCAGGCCGCCGGGCAACGAGAACCCCGAGCTGCCCACCGGCCAGATCGAGGTGGCCGCCGACGAGCTGGAGATCCTCAGCGAGGCCGACCCGCTGCCGTTCCCCGTCGACGGGGCGGGCGAGATCAACGAGGACACCCGGCTCCGGTACCGCTACCTGGACATGAGGCGTGCCGAGACCGCCGCCGCGCTGCGGGTCCGCTCGGAGGCCACTTACCTGGTCACCGACGTGCTGCGCAGCCACCGTTTCGTCTACGTGGAGACGCCTGACCTGACCAGGTCCACCCCCGAGGGGGCCCGGGACTTCCTCGTCCCGGTACGGCTGAAGCCCGGCCACTGGTACGCGCTGCCCCAGTCGCCGCAGCTGTTCAAGCAGCTGCTCATGGTCGGCGGCATGGAGCGGTACTGGCAGCTGGCCCGCTGCTTCCGGGACGAGGACTTCCGGGCCGACCGGCAGCCGGAGTTCACCCAGATCGACATCGAGATGAGCTTCATCACCCGGGAGGACGTGGTCGAGGTCGCCGAGGACCTGGTCGCCCGGCTGTGGTCCGAGGTCGCCGGTTACCAGCTGCCGCGGCCCGTCCCGCAGATGACCTACGGCGACGCCATGGCCCGGTTCGGCTCCGACAAGCCCGACCTGCGGTTCAGCTGTGAGCTGGCCGACCTGACCGGGTTCTTCGCGCAGACCTCGTTCCGGGTCTTCCAGGCCTCCCACGTCGGCGCGGTGGTCATGCCCGGCGGGGCCCGGCAGTCGCGCCGCGAGCTCGACGCCTGGCAGGACTGGGCCAAAGCCCGGGGCGCCCGCGGCCTGGCCTACGTGCTCATCGACGACGCGGGACAGGTCTCCGATTCCGGGCCGGTCGCCCGGCACCTGTCGCCCGAGGAACGGGCCGGGATGTCCGCGGCCGCGGACGCCGGGCCCGGGGACGCGGTGTTCTTCGCCGCCGGCCCCGCCCAGCAGGCCCGCTCGCTGCTCGGCGCCGCGCGGCTGGAGATCGGCCACCGGCTGGGCCTCATCGACCCCGGCGCCTGGGCGTTCACCTGGGTGGTGGACGCGCCGATGTTCGAGGAGGACGGGACCGGCGGCTGGACCGCGGTGCACCACCCGTTCACCGCGCCGCTGCCCGAGTGGGCCGGCAAGTTCACCGACGAGCCGGGCGGTGCCCTCGCCGACGCCTACGACCTGGTCTGCAACGGTAACGAGATCGGCGGCGGCTCGATCCGTATCCACCGCCCCGACATGCAGCAGAAGGTGTTCGACGTCATCGGCCTGTCCCGGGAGGAAGCCCGGTCGCAGTTCGGCTTCCTGCTCGAGGCGCTGCACTACGGGCCGCCGCCGCACGGCGGCATCGCGTTCGGCTGGGACCGCCTGATCATGCTGCTGGCGGCGCGGGACACGATCCGCGACGTCATCGCCTTCCCCAAGGCGGCGTCCGGTTCCGACCCGCTCACCGGCGCGCCCACCCCCATCACGGCCGAGCAGCGCCGCGAGGCAGGCATCGACGTCGCCGTGCCGCCAGACGGGGACACCCCGGACCCCGGCCCCCGGACCGAGACCTCTCGATCCTGACCGGGTCGCCGCAGCGGATAGTGTCGCAGTGTGGTAAGGGCAGGCACCGCTGACAGCGGTCAGGCGGACAGCCTCTTCGACGCGGCCGGGGAAGAGGCGGCGCGGGCAGCAGCCCCGCTCGCGGTGCGGATGCGCCCGCGCACCCTGGACGAGGTGGTCGGCCAGCGGCACCTGACCGGCGAGGGAACCCCGCTGCGCAAGCTGGCCGAGAACGACGCCGGCATGTCCGTCGTGCTGTGGGGCCCGCCGGGGACCGGCAAGACCACCCTGGCCCACGTGATCAGCCAGGTCACGAGCCGGCGCTTCGTCGAGCTGTCCGCGGTCACCGCGGGCGTCAAGGACGTGCGCACGGCGATCGAGGCCGCCCGCCGGGAGCTGGGCATGACCGGCGCCCAGACCCTGCTGTTCATCGACGAGGTGCACCGTTTCAACAAGGCGCAGCAGGACGCCCTGCTGCCCGCGGTGGAGAACCGCTGGGTCTCGTTCATCGGGGCCACCACCGAGAACCCGTCGTTCTCGGTGGTCGGCCCGCTGCTGTCCCGGTCGCTGCTGCTCACCCTGGAGCCGCTCAGCGACGGCGACATGCGCGAGGTGATCAGCCGGGCGCTGACCGACGAGCGCGGCCTGGACAGCGCGGTCACCCTCGACGGCCAGGCGCTGGACCACCTGATCCGGCTGGCCAGCGGCGACGCCCGGCGGGCACTGACCTACCTGGAGTCGGCCGCGCTCGGGATGCGCCGCGGCGCCACCATCGATATCGCGGTGCTGGAGCGCGCGGTCGACCGGGCCGCGGTCCGCTACGACCGGGCCGGTGACCAGCACTACGACGTGATCAGCGCGTTCATCAAGAGCATCCGGGGCAGCGACGCCGACGCCGCGGTGCACTACCTGGCGCGGATGATCGAGGCCGGCGAGGACGCGCGGTTCATCGCCCGGCGGCTGATCGTGCACGCCAGCGAGGATGTCGGGATGGCCGACCCGTCCGCGCTGGGAGTCGCGGTCGCCGCGGCCCAGGCCGTCGAGTTCGTCGGCTTGCCCGAGGCCCGGATCAACCTGACCCAGGCCACTATCCACCTGGCGCTGGCGCCGAAATCGAACTCCGTGATCAAGGCGATCGGCGCGGCCTCCGCGGACATCCGCGCCGGGCTGGCCGGGCCGGTGCCCGCTCACCTGCGGGACGCGCACTACCCGGGCGCGGCGAGGCTCGGCCACGGCAAGGGCTACGCCTATCCGCATGACTACGCCGAGGGCGTCGTCGGCCAGCAGTACGCCCCGGATTCGCTGGCCGCCCGGACCTACTATGAGCCGTCACGGCATGGCGCCGAAGCGCGCTACGCCGAGCGCTCCGAGCGGATCAAGGGGATCCTGGGCCGGGACGCCCAACCGGGCGAGCAGAGCCCGGACGGGGGCGCCCGGGACGGTTCCTGAGGGGCGGGCCCGCCGGTCCGGGTGGTTCCCGGCCCCGGGCGGCTCGCGGCCGGCGGACCGGCACCGGGTGACCGCCGGGACCGGCTGCCCGGTGCCGTGCGGTCGGGGGATGAGAAGGCCGCCTGCGAGATAAGGTCAGGCAGATGAGGGAGCAGGCATGCTGAATGCGGTATGGGTGGCGGTCATCATCGCCGCCGCGTGCTGGGCGGTCCTGGTGGGCGCCGCGGTGTACGTGCTGATCAGGCTGTCCAGGCTGATCACCCAGACGTCCGCGACCGTGTCCGGGCTGCGGGAGAACAGCGACGCGGTGATCGCCCGGGCGCACGCCACGATCGACGCCACCGCCGGGCAGCTGAACCGGACGGATGAGATCACCGCGAGCATGGACCAGGTCGCCGCGGGCATGGCCGAGCTCACCGGCCGGGTGACCGCGCTCGCCCCGCTGGCCAGGCTGGCCGCGGCCACGTCCAGCACGAAGCTGGCCCGCGTCTCGGCCTTCATCTACGGCGTCCGGCACGCCGCGGAACTGCGCGCCGCGGCCGCCGGCGCGCGCAGGCAGCTGCCCGCTAGCCGGATACCCGCTGGCCAGGTGCCCGCCGCGGAACGCCCAGGGGGCCGCTCATGATCCGCCGGATGTTCTGGCTGACCCTCGGCGCGGCACTCGGGATCTCCGGGTACCGCCGGGCGACCGCGGTGGCCCGGGCCATCATGCCGGCCCCGCGGGCCCGGGAGCTGACCCGGTTCGCCGGGGATGTCCGTGAGGGCATGGACATCTACCGCCAGCGCCAGATCCAGGCATCACGTCCCGCCCTCGAAGGGCGCACCGATCATGAAGAGGATGGCCGTTGATGGAGTCGGCAGAGATTGCCCGCCGTTTCCTTACCTATTTCTCGGAGCGCGGGCACACCGTGGTCCCGTCGGCGTCGCTGATCGCCGAGGATCCCACCCTGCTCCTGGTGAACGCGGGGATGCAGCCCTTCAAGCCGTACTTCCTCGGCCAGGCCACCCCGCCCTTCAACCGGGCCACCAGCGCCCAGAAGTGCGTGCGCACCCCGGACATCGAGGAGGTCGGCAAGACCACCCGGCACGGCACGTTCTTCCAGATGCTGGGCAACTTCTCCTTCGGTGACTACTTCAAGGCGCAGGCCATCCCGTTCGCCTGGGAGCTGCTCACCACGCCGGAGCGTGACGGCGGGTTCGGGTTCCCCGAGGACCGGCTGTGGGCCACCGTGTATCACGACGACGATGAGGCGTTCGGGATCTGGCGGGACACCGTCGGCGTGCCGGAGAGCCGTATCCAGCGCCGGGGGATGGCGGACAACTTCTGGTCCATGGGCGTGCCCGGCCCGTGCGGCCCCTGCTCGGAGATCTACTACGACCGGGGAGCCGGCTACGGCCGGGACGGCGGCCCCGAAGCCGACGAGGACCGCTACCTGGAGGTGTGGAACCTCGTCTTCATGCAGTTCCTGCGGGGCGAGGGAGCGGGCAAGGAAGGCTGGCCCATCCTGGGCGAGCTGCCGTCCCGCAACATCGACACCGGCATGGGCCTGGAGCGGATGGCCGCCATCCTCCAGGGCGTCGACAACATTTACGAGATAGATACGTTGTGGAAAGTACTGGACCGGGCGGCGGAGCTGACCGAGCAGAAGTACGGCCGCGACCACCGCGTCGACGTGTCCCTGCGGGTCGTCGCCGACCACGTCCGGACCGCGGTCATGATGGTGGCCGACGGGGTGCTGCCGAGCAACGAGGGACGCGGCTACGTGCTGCGCCGGATCCTGCGCCGCAGCATCTACAACCTGCGGCTGCTGGCCGGCGGCCAGCGGGGTGGCGGCAGCGACGGCCGCTACCTGCACGAGCTGGGCGACACCGGGATCGGCGCGATGGCCGACCAGTTCCCTGAGCTGCGCATCGAGGCCCCCCGGATCCTCGGGGTGATCGACGCCGAGGAGTCCACGTTCCTGTCCACGCTGCGCACCGGCTCGGCGATCTTCGATGCCGCAGTCGGCGAGACCAAGCGGCGCGGCACCACGTCGCTGTCCGGTGAGCAGGCCTTCCAGCTGCACGACACCTACGGTTTCCCGATCGACCTCACCCTGGAGATGGCCAGCGAGCAGGGCCTCGCGGTCGACCAGGACGGATTCCGGCGGCTCATGACCGAGCAGCGCCAGCGGGCCAAGCAGGACGCCCAGGACAAGAAGACCGGAAACGCGGACATCTCCGTGTTCGCCAGCCTGCTGGCCCGGTCAGGCCCGGTCGAGTTCACCGGCTACTACGAGATCAGCGGCGAGGCCACCGTGGCCGGGCTGCTGGCCAGCGGGGTGAGCGTGCCCGCGGCCGGCGCGGGCACCGAGGTCGAGGTCGTCCTGGACCGGACCCCGTTCTACGCTGAGGGCGGCGGCCAGCTCGCCGACGCCGGGGTGATCCGGGTGGCCGGCGCCCCCGGGGCGGCTGGCGGCGAGGTGGAAATCCGCGACGTGCAGGCGCCCGTGCCCGGACTCATCGTGCACCGCGGCGTCGTCACGTCCGGCGAGGTCGTGGTCGGCGCGCTGGCCGAGGCCGAAGTCGACACCGCGCGGCGCCGGGCGATCTCCCGCTCGCACACCGCGACCCACATGGTGCACCGCGCGATCCGCGGGGCGCTGGGAGACTCCGCGGCCCAGGCCGGGTCGGAGAACGCCCCCGGGCGGCTGCGCTTCGACTTCACGTCCGGCGGGGCCGTCCCGCTGGCCGTGCTCCGCGACGTGGAGGACGAGGTCAACCAGGTCCTGATCGACGACCTCGAGGTCCGGGCGTTCGTCACCCCGATCGACGAGGCCCGGTCCATGGGCGCCATCGCCTTGTTCGGGGAGAAGTACGGCGACGAGGTCCGCGTGGTCGAGGTCGGTAACTACTCCCGGGAACTGTGCGGCGGCACCCATGTGGCCCACTCCGGGCAGCTCGGGCTGATCAAGATCCTCGGTGAGTCGTCCATCGGCTCTGGCGTCCGCCGGGTCGAGGCCCTGGTCGGCACCGACGCCTTCCGCTACCTGGCCCGGGAGAGCGTTCTGGTCAGCCAGCTGACCGAGCAGCTCAAGACGCGCCGGGATGAGCTGCCGGACCGGGTCGCGTCGCTGGTCAGCCGGCTCCGGGAGGCCGAGCGTGATCTGGAACGCCTGCGCAGCGCGCAGATCCTGGGTGCCGCCGCCGACCTGGCCGGCCACGCGGAGGACGCCGGGCCCGTCGCGCTCGTCGCCCACCAGGTCCCGGACGGCACCGCCGCGGACGATATCCGCAAGCTCGCCCTGGATGTCCGGGGCCGGCTCCCGCAGCAGCGGCCCGTCGTCGTGGTCGTCGCGGGTGTCCCGGCCGACCGGCCCACGGTCGTGGTCGCGGTCAACGAGCCCGCCCGGGCGCTAGGCCTGGCCGCCGGGACGCTGGTCCGCAGCGCCGCCCAGGCGCTGGGCGGCGGCGGTGGTGGCCGTGACGACGTCGCCCAGGGCGGCGGTGCGCCGCAGGGCGACCGGACCGGCCAGGCGATCGCGGAGGCATTTGATACGGTTCGTGCGGTTGTCAGGGACACGGCGTGATGCGTTGGCGTACGGTTAAACCGTGCTGCAGCCAACCCGTTGCGCGAACGAGCCCGCAGGGCTGCGGAGCTCGCGGTCGAGGACGGGTGCGTTGAGGACTGGCGTACGGCTCGGCATTGATCCCGGCTCAGTCCGGATCGGCGTGGCCCGCTGTGACCCCGATGGCCTGCTCGCTACCCCGCTGGACACCGTCCAGCGCGGTCCCGGCGACCTGGACCGCCTGGTCCGCCTCGCGCTGGAGCACGACGCGGTCGAGGTACTCGTCGGCCTGCCGACCAGCCTGTCCGGACATGCGGGCGCTGCGGCCGAGGCCGCCAGGTCGTTCGCGAACGCCCTGGCCGGGCGCCTGGTGCCGATCCCGGTCCGGCTGGTGGATGAGCGGTTCACCACCGTGCTGGCGCACAACGCGCTGCGCCAGGGCGGCAAGAGCGGACGCGCGCGGCGGCAGGTCGTGGACCAGGCGGCTGCCGCTCTGCTGCTGCAGGGCGCCCTGGACGCGGAACGTGCGGGCGGCCGCCCTCCTGGCGAGCTCGTTCCGCCTGACCACAGGACGGAAGGGTGAGCCGGCACGGGCGGCGGGGGACTCAGGGAGACCAGGACGACCAGCGGGGACCAGGCCAGTGGGGGCCAGCAGAGGCCCCGCCACCGGACGCCGGCGAGCCCTATGCCCCCGGTAACTACGGCCAGGCCAGCGGCAACTGGGGGCCCAACCCCATCGCGACCGCCGACACCGGCGACTTCCCGGTAGCCGGCTCGAGCCGGCCCCCGGCCGCCTACCCGCGGGACCCCGGCGGCCGCCGCGGTGACGCCTTTGACTGGGGCCCGGACCCCCTGGGCCTGGATGGCCCGGGTCAGGACGCCCGGGGTTCGCAGCCACGGGTTTCTGGTGCCCAGGGTTCTGGCGGACGGGACTACGACGCACCGGGCTACGACGCACCGGGCCTCGGTCCGCTGGGCGGCAGGCGGGCTGGCGATCAGCCCAGCCCCGAGCCAATGGCCCCCG
>Ga0208076_1000025_pt1 | contig 12174 bp, 10 predicted proteins | sample NGESurshal072012_8_FD_184459 | JGI IMG/M metagenome (GOLD analysis project Ga0208076, IMG submission 184459) | Arctic peat soil microbial communities from Barrow, Alaska - NGEE Surface sample 210-3 shallow-072012 (SPAdes) | ecosystem: Environmental > Terrestrial > Soil > Wetlands > Peat ...
TGAGAGGTACACGCGGGATCAACCTTCTCCACCCGGCCGACGGCTTTCTCCTCGAGTCGGCGCGCCAGCAGTCCCCAGCCACCAGCGCGAATGGCCCGATTCAGTCCAGCTTTCTGCCGGACGGGCTGCACGATAGTGCCCCTGGCAGAGCGGGTCATGCCAAGGATGTCCAGTTCCGCAAGGCGGACGATACCGAACTGGCGAGCCAAGCTGGTGGACGTCTTCTCAGCCCAATCCCGATCGACTCCTACCACGTCGCCCGTTCCCGGGCCAGGAAGAGGCGCCGGGATCACGGCGAATGCGAATCGCCGGATGTGATCGGCATAGACCGCGACCACTCTGAACCCCTCGTTCTTTACAGCCTTTCGCCACGCGGGCTTGCCGTGCGGGCCAGCGAAGTAGTTCGCCGGGGCCTGGGAGAAGTCCCGCAGCGCCTCCTGCTGGACCAGCTGACTACCAGCGGCCAGCCATGGGCTCGCTGCGCGGGCCATGGTCAGCTGCGCTGCCTGTATGCAATAACCCGGTGCGCTCCGGCGACCTGGGCGCCACCACGACGCTTCCTTGCCGCGAATCGGCTGCTCACCCGGCACAGCGCAACCAAGTTCAACATGGCTCCGCCGGCAAACTCCCCGCAAGGGACGATCAGGTGATAAACCCGCCGGACGCTGAGTTGGGAGCGACAGGCTTTACGGTGTACGCCACGGGGCGGCCGACAGCGCGGGCGACGGTGCCGTGCCTGGAGCCGCCGTACTGGGCCCTGGCCGAACGGTCCCTGTTCCAGCTGCTCGACCAGGGCTGGCGGCGCTTCGCGGAGCTGTACACCCGCCCGGACGGGTCGCTGCGCTACGACGGGCAGCTCTCGTCCCGCGACGGCGCCGACGACTTCCTCGAGGTGTTCTTCAACTGGCCGCAGCTGTACCTGCTCGGCGGCGCGGACGACCTGCTGGAGTCCAGCGCCCGGCACTGGCACGGGGTGGTGGGCCAGCTCACCCGGCTCGGCATGTTCCGCGACGAGTTCGAGATCGGCTACGACTGGTTCCACCAGGGCGAGAGCATGCTGTTCTTCTACTTCCTCACCCTGGCCGACCCGGACCGCTGGCGGGACCGGGCGCTGCGGTTCGCCGACCTGTACACCGACCCCGCGCACGGGAACTACGACCTGGGCCGGCAGATCATCAAGGCGCCGCACAACGGCAGCGGGGGCGCCCGGCCGGGGCTGGCCGACGCGTCCAGCTACCCGTGGACCGACGCGGAGGCGGCCCAGTACGGCTACCCGCTGGACTGGCTGGGTCCGGACGGGGTCGCGGCGGGGAACGCCGACCGCCGGCTGGGCGTGGAGATGCAGCGCCGGCTGGGCCGCGGTGACGTGGTCGGCAACCTCGGCACGGCCGGGCTGGTCCTCAACGCCTACCTGGTGAGCGGCGAGCAGCGGTACGCGGACTGGCTGGCCGGATATGTGGGCGCGTGGCAGCGCCGCGCGGCCGCCAACGGCGGCCTGATCCCGGACAACGTGGGCCTGGACGGCGTGGTCGGCAGCCAGCTGGACGGCCGCTGGTACGGCGGGCACTACGGCTGGTCCTGGCCGCACGGCATGTACAGCATCGCGCAGGCCACCCTGATCGGGGCGATGAGCGCGGCGCTGGCCACCCGGGATGACCGCTACCTGGACCTGCCCCGCCAGCTGCTCGACGAGATCATCGGCCGGGCCCGCAGCTCCGCCTTCACCAGCAGCGACTCCAGCATCAGCCCGCGCTGGCTGGCTCACCTGGGGCCCGCCGCGGATCAGCCCATCCTGCTGGTGCCCTACCGGCACAGCGACCGGGGCTGGTTTGACTGGAACCCGGTGCAGGCATCGGTGCCGGTCGCGCTGTGGCAGTACAGCGCGGACCCTGCCGACCAGGCTCGGCTGGACGCGCTCCGCGCGGCCAGCGGCTACGACTGGACCGCCGTCCGGCCGTTCCGGGACAAGGAGGAAGCCGGGCACGAGGAGCCCTGGTACGCCTACCTTCGCGGGGACAACCCGGACTACCCGCGTGCCATCCTGGCCGCCGCGCACGCCCAGGCCCGGCGGCGGCTGGCGCTGATGGAGCAGCACGCCGGGGACCAGGTGGCCGAGCCGGACATCCACCTGTGGCAGAACCTCAACCCGGTAGTCACCGAGGCCCTCACCCAGCTGACCTGGGGCGCACCCCAGGTCGTCTACAACGGGGGGCTGCCCCAGGCCCGGGTCCGCTATCACGACCCGGAGCGCCGCCGGCCGGGGCTGCCCCCGGACGTGGCCGCGCTGGTCAGCTCCATCGACCCCGCGGCGACCACGGTGACGCTCGTCAACCTGTCCGCCATGGAGGCCCGCACGGTGGTGGTGCAGGCCGGCGCGTTCGCCGAGCACGACATCGAGACCGCCGGGTACACGGCCGCCGCACCGGGGTGGGCTGGACGGCACACCGAGTACATCAGCCATGATGTCGAGGTGAACGGGCGGGAGGTCGCGGTCGGCGGCCCATGGCTGGACGTTGAACTGCCGCCCGGGACCGAGGTGACACTGACGTTGCGGCTGCGCCTGCGGGTCCGGGTCCCGTCCACTCAGGCTCCCTGGGACGCGGCTCCGGTGGACGCAGCGGAGAAGGGATGAGCATGGGACAGCTAACCGGCCTGCGCGCGCTTATCACCGGCGGGGCGTCCGGCCTGGGCGCGGCGATCGCGGCGGCGTTCACGGCGGAGGGCGCGGCCGTGGTGGTGCTGGATATGGTGGACACGCCTCCCGCGGGGCTGCCCGGCGGAGCCGGCTACGTGCAGGCCGACATCACCGACGACGCCACGGTCCGCGCCGCGGTGCAAACGGCCGCCGAGCGGCTGGGCGGCCTGGACGTGCTCGTCAACAACGCCGGCATCGGCGCCCAGGGCACCGTCGAAACCAGCACCGACGCCGAATGGCAGCGGGTGCTGGACGTGAACGTGACCGGGACCGCCCGGGTGTCCCGCGCGGCCTGGCCGTACCTGCGCGAGTCCGGGCACGGGGCCGTGGTCAACACGGCCTCGATCGCGGCCACCGCCGGGCTGCCGGACCGGGCGGTGTACTCAGCCAGCAAGGGCGCGGTGGCCGCGCTGACCCGGGCCATGGCCGCGGACGGGATGCCCGACGCCATCCGGGTGAACGCGGTGAACCCCGGCACGGCCGACACGCCGTGGGTCCGCCGGCTGCTCGACGTGGCGCCCGACCCGGCCGCCGAGCGGGCCGCGCTGGAGGCCCGGCAGCCGCACGGGCGGCTGGTGTCGGCTGAAGAAGTCGCGGCTGCGGTCGTCTACCTGGCCTCGCCCGCAGCCGGGTCCACCACCGGCACCGAGCTGGCGGTGGACGGCGGCATGGGCGGCCTGCGCCTGCGCCCCCGACGTGACTGAACCGGCCAGCACGGGGGCGCAGACCGGGACGGCCCTCGACGCGCACGTGCACGTGTGGGACCTGGCCGTCCGGCCCCAGCCGTGGACCGAGGGCCTGACCACGCTGCAGCGCTCGTTCAGCCTGGACGACGTGGCCCCGGACCTGCGCGCCGCTGGCCAGCACGGGGTGGTCCTGGTGCACACCGTGGCCAGCGCCGCGGAGACCCGGGAGATGCTGGCCCTGGCCGCGGCGCAGCCGCTAGTCGCCGGGGTGGTCGGCTGGGTGGATCTGTCCCGCCCGGACGCGGCGGAGCAGTTGGAGGCGGCCCGGTCCGGGCCAGGCGGGACGGCCCTGGCCGGAATCCGCCACCAGCTCCAGGAGGAGCCCGACCCTGGCTGGCTGGCCCGGCCGCAGGTCCGGGCGGGGCTGCGCGCCGTGGCCGCCGCGGGGCTGGCCTACGACCTGGTGATCTCACCCGGCCAGCTGCCGCTGGTCACCGAGACCGTGTCCGCGCTGCCCGAGGTGCGGTTCGTGCTGGACCACGCGGGAAAGCCGCCCATCGCCTCCGGTGACCTCTCGGCCTGGACCGCGCACCTGCGGGCGCTGGCCGCCCGGCCGAACGTGGCGGTCAAGCTGTCCGGGCTGGTCACCGAGGCGGACTGGGGCACCTGGACGGCGTGGCAGCTGAGGCCGGTGATGGAATACGTGCTGGAGCAGTTCGGCCCGCAGCGGACCATGTTCGGCTCAGACTGGCCGGTGTGCCTGCTGGCCGCCAGCTACGCCGAGGTGGCGGCGGCGGCCGCGCCTGTGCTGGACGGGCTGACCCCGGCGGAGCGCGAGGCCGTCCGGGGCGGCACGGCCCGGGCCTGGTACCGGCTCGGCCCTCGGTCAGGCCAGCGCTGAACGCACCTGAGGACGTGATGGACCAGTACCCGATCGGGAAGACCACAGCCCGGGTGACCGCGCTGGGGTTCGGCGGCGCTCCGGCCGGCAACATGTACCAGGAGGGCACGGACGAGGAGGCCGACGCTGCGGTCGGCCGCGCCTGGGACGGCGGGGTCCGTTACTTCGACACCGCGCCGCACTACGGGCTCGGCCTGTCCGAGCGCAGGCTCGGCGCCGCGCTGCGGGAACGGCCCCGGGCGGTTTTCGTTATTTCGACGAAAGTGGGCCGGCTGCTGGAGCCCAACCCGCGGCCGGGCGGCTCGGACCTGGCCGCGGGCGGGTTCGCGGTGCCGGACACGCTGCGGCGCCGGTTCGACTTCAGCGCGGCCGGGGTCCGGCGCAGCCTGGAGGACAGCCTGGAGCGGCTCGGGCTGGACCGGGTGGACCTGGTGTACGTGCACGATCCGGACAGCCACGTGGACGAGGCGATCGCGAGCGCGATCCCGGAGCTGATCCGGATGCGCGAGGAGGGCCTGGTCGCCGCGGTCGGGGTCGGCATGAACCAGTGGCAGGCGCCGCTGCGGATGGTCCGCGAGACCGGCATCGACGTGGTCATGCTGGCCGGCCGGTGGACCCTGCTGGACCGCTCCGGGCGGCCGCTGGTCGACGAGTGCGCGGCGCGGGGCGTGGCGGTGGTGGCCGCCGGGCCGTTCAACTCCGGGCTGCTGGCCCAGGCCTGGCCCCCTGACGGGGCGTACTTCAACTACGGCCCAGCCCCGCCGGAGGTGCTGGCCCGGGCCCGGGCCCTGGCCGGGATCTGCGAACGGCACGGGGTGTCCCTGCCGGACGCGGCCACCCAGTTCCCGTTGCGCCATCCGGCCGTAGTCTCCGTGGTCGCCGGGATGCGCACCGGCGGGCAGGTTGCCTCCACCCTGGCCCGTTTCGCTACGGTGGTTCCGGACGAGGCGTGGACGGAGCTTGATGCCTGCTGACGGCGTGCTGGACATCGACCTGGCTTACGGGCGCCGGGGCCTGCGTATCTCGCTGCCTGCGGAGCGGACCACGGTCGTCGCGCCGGCCTACCATCCGGCCGCGCCAGACGTCCCGGCCGCGCTGCGGGACGCGCTGCGCCATCCGGTGGCCGGACCGCCGCTGCGGGCGGTGGTCCGCCCGGGCCAGCGGGTGGCCGTGTCGGTCTGCGACGTGACCCGGCCGCAGCCCCGCGAGGCCATGCTCCGCGCGCTGCTCACCGAGCTGGCCGGGCTGGTCAGCCCGGACGACGTGACCGTGCTCATCGCGACCGGCACGCACCGCGGCAACACCCCGGGCGAGCTCGCGGAGATGCTGGGTGACGAGCTGGCCGGCCGGCTGCGGGTGATCAACCACGACGCCCGCGACGAGGACATGCTCACCTGGTGCGGCGTGCACGGCGACGGGGTGCCGGTCTGGCTGAACCGCCATTGGGTGGACGCGGATGTGAAGATCACCACCGGGTTCGTCGAACCGCACTTCTTCGCCGGGTTCAGTGGCGGCCCCAAGCTGGTCGCGCCGGGGCTGGCCGGGCTGGACACCACGCTGACCCTGCACGACGCGCAGCGGATCGGCAGCGAGCAGGCGACCTGGGCGGTGTGTGAAGGCAACCCGGTGCACGATGACGTGCGCGCGATCGCCGCGGCGACCGGGGTGGACTTCGCCTTCGATGTCGTCCTGAACCGGGAGCAGCAGGTCGTCGCGGCGTTCGGCGGCGAGGTGCTGGCCATGCACGCGGCCGCCCGGGCGTACGTCCGGGAGGTCTCCATGCGCCCGGTGGACGGACTGTTCGACGTGGTGGTGACGACCAACGCCGGGTTCCCGCTGGACCAGAACCTGTATCAGGCGGTCAAGGGGATGTCCGCGGCGGCCACCGTGGCGGCGCCGGGCGGCCTGATCATCTGCGCGGCCGAGTGCACGGACGGGTTCCCCGATCATGGCTCGTTCCGCGCGGAGCTGGCTGCGGAGCCGACAGCGGAGCGGCTGCTGGCGTCGATCGCGGCGCGGACCCGGACCGTGCCGGACCAATGGCAGGTGCAGGTGCTGGCCAGGGTGCTGGCCCGGGCCCGGGTGGGCGTGCATGCGTCCGGGCTGACGGACGCGGACCTGAGCAGCGCGCACCTGTTCGCGGTGCCTGACATCGCGGCCGCGGTGGCCGCCGAGCTGGAGGCCACCGGCCCCGGGGCGCGAGTCTGCGTGCTGCCCGAGGGACCGCAGACGATCCCGTTTGTGCGCGCAGACGTGATGGGGAGCCCGGTGTGACCGAGCCCGGTGTGACCGAGTCCGGGAGGGTGACCGAGTCCGGGATCCCCGACCTGGTGGAACGGCTGAAGGACCGGGTAGCCCGGGAGGACCGGCTGGTCACCGCGTTCTCGGGCGGGGCCGACTCGGCGCTGCTGGCCACCGTCGCCCACCAGGTGCTGGGGGCCCGGGCGCTCGCGGTCACGGCCGTGTCGGCTAGCCTGCCCGCTGCCGAGCGGGCTGCCGCACGCGACTTCGCCCGGTCCCAGGGCCTGGCCCACGTCGAGGTGTGCACTGACGAGCTGGACCGGCCCGAGTACCGCCGCAACGACGGGGACCGCTGCTTCCACTGCAAGAGCGCGCTGTTCGACGCGGTCGCCCCCGTGGCGGCGGCGATGGGCGCGCGGGTGGCGCTCGGCACCAACCTCGACGATCTGTCCGACCACCGGCCCGGCCAGCGAGCCGCGCGCGGCCGGGGGGCGGTGTTCCCGCTCGTCGATGCGGGGCTGTCCAAGGCGGCGGTCCGCGCGGTAAGCCGCGAGCTGGGCCTGGCCACCGCGGGCAAGCCCGCCGCGGCCTGCCTGTCGTCCCGGATCGCCTACGGCGACCCGGTCAGCCCGGAGCTGCTCGGCCGGATCGAGCAGGCCGAGGACGACTTGCACCGGGCGGGCTTCGGGGTCTGCCGGGTCCGGGCGCACGCGGCGGGGAGCGTGGCCCGGATCGAGGTGCCCCCGGAGGATCTCGGGCGGCTGCTCGACCGGCGCGAGGAGATCACCGGGCTGGTCCGGGCGGCCGGCTTCGTGTTCGCCACCGCCGATCTGGCCGGCTTGCGCAGCGGCAGCATGAACGCGCTGCTGCCGCTGTCCATAGTCCACCGGGCGGGTTAGGTGGAGGCTGTCCCGCCGGACGCGGCCCTCTCGCTCGGCTTCGCGACCGTCGACCTGGACCGGGCGCGCCGGCAGGGGCTGCCGGAGGTGATCTACGCCCCGGGGAAGCAGCCCGGGGAGATCGCGGCCATCGCGGCCGCGCTGCTGGCCCGCACGTCGGGGCCGGTGCTGGTGACCCGGCTGGAGCCCGGGCCGGCGGCAGACGTGGCGGTAGCTGGTGAGCACGCTGCGGGTGAGTATGACGCCCGGGCACGGCTGCTGTGCTGGCGGCCAGCCCCACCGGGCGGGTGCCGGGTGGCGGTGGTCACCGCGGGCACGGCGGACGGGCCGGTGGCCAACGAGGCGGCCGCGGTGGCCCGCGCCACCGGCCTGGAGGTCACCGAGTTCCGCGACGTGGGCGTGGCCGGGCTGCACCGGCTGCTCGCCGTGGCCGGTGACATCGGCGCGGCCGACGTGGTGATCGTGATCGCGGGCATGGAGGGCGCGCTGGCCAGCGCGGTGGCAGGGCTGGTCGGCGTGCCGGTCGTGGCAGTCCCCACGTCCACCGGATACGGCGCCGCCCTGGACGGCATCACCGCGCTGCTGGCCATGATGACCTCCTGCGCGGCGGGCGTGTGCGTGGTCAACATCGACTCCGGGTTCAGCGCCGCCATGGCCGCCCACCGGCTGGCCTTCACCCTGCGCCGCCAGCACCCACGCCACCCCGGCCAGCAGCAACCTTCACCGCAGGGCCCTTCACCACAGGGCCCTCCACCGCAGGGCCGAGTGAGCTGACCGTGATCCTGTGGCTGAATCCGTTCTCCGGCATCTCCGGTGACATGCTCCTCGGCGCCCTGCTGGACCTGGGCGCACCGCTCGACGCGGTCCGGGTCGCGGTGGCCAGCACGGGGCTGACCGGCTGGGAACTGACCGCCGGACCGGTACGGCGGGCCGGCCTGGCGGCCTGCCAGGCCCGGGTCCGGGTCGGCGACGAGGTGCCCGCACGGAGCGCGGCGGATCTGCTCGCACTGGCCCGGGCCGCGGTGCCCGCGGCCGCCGGGCAGCTGGCCGCCGCGGCGATCACGGCGCTCGCCGAGGCCGAGGGTCGGATCCACGGGGTGCCCGCCGCCGACGTGCACCTGCACGAGCTGGGCGGGGTGGACACGGTCGTGGACACCGTCGGGGTCGCCGCCGCACTGCATGCGCTGCGGGTGAGCGAGGTCTGGTCAGCGCCGCTCGCGCTCGGGGCAGGCGTGATCGAGATGAGGCACGGGCAGTTCCCCTCCCCGGCCCCGGCCACCGTCGCCTTGCTGGACGGAGCGCAGGTCAGCGGGCTTCCCCCCGATGCCGGGGCTGCGCCGGGGGCCGCGGCCGGGGAGACGGTCACGCCGACGGGCGCGGCCCTGTTGCGCGCCGCGGGCTGCCGGTACGGGCCCATGCCTGCGATGCGGCTGGCGGCCAGCGGGTACGGGGCGGGCTCACGTGACGTGCCGGGACGACCTAACGTCCTGCCTGCCCTGCTCGGAGACCCCGTGGCGGACGAGCCGGCGGCGGGGACCACCGAGACCCTGATCCTGGTCGAGACGACGGTGGACGACGTGACCGGTGAACTGCTCGGCGACCTGCCGGGGCTGCTGCTCGGCGCGGGCGCGCTGGACGCCTGGATCACCGCGGTGACCGGCAAGAAGGGCCGCCCAGCGCACGTCGTCACCGCGCTCTGCCGGCCGGGCCAGGACGAGCCGGTCCAGGCCCGGCTGCTGGCCGAGACGGGCAGCCTGGGCGCGCGGCGGCATCCCGTCCAGCGGCGTGCGCTGCCCCGGCGTGCGGCTGAGGCGACCGTGCAGGGGCACCGGATCCGGGTCAAGATCGGACCGCACGGGGCCAAGCCCGAGCACGACGACGTGGCCGCCGTGGCCCTCGCCACTGGCCTGCCCCGCCGCGTCGTGGCTGAGCAGGCCCTGCGCCAGGCGGGCCAGGACTTGCCCTAACGGTCAGGCGTTCAGGTACGCCAGGACGGCCAGCACCCGCCGGTTGTCGTCTTCGGATGCGGTTAGGCCGAGCTTGGTGAAGATGCTCGTGGTGTGCTTGCTGACCGCCTTCTCGCTGACGAAGAGGCGCTGCGCGATGGCCCCGTTCGAGCGGCCCTCGGCCATCAGGGCCAGGACCTCGCGTTCCCGCCCGGACAAGCGGGTGACCGGCTCGTCCCGGGCGCGGCGTCCGAGCAGCTTGGTGACCACATCGGGGTCCATCACCGTGCCGCCCGCCGCCACGGTGCGGATCGCGTCGACGAACTGGTCGTCGTTGAAGACCCGGTCCTTGAGCAGGTAGCCGACCGCGCCCGACTGGTCGGCGAGCAATTCCCGGGCGTACAGCTGCTCGACGTACTGCGACAGCAGGAGCACGGGAAGGCCCGGAACCTGCTGCCGCGCGGCCAGCGCCGCTTGCAGCCCGTCGTCGGCAAACGAGGGCGGCAGCCGGACGTCCACCACGGCCACGTCGGGCCGGTGTTCCAGCAGCGCGCACAGCAGGCCCGGCGCGCTGTCCACCGCCGCCGCGATCTCGAAGCCGTGCGCCGAGAGCAGCCGGGTCAGCCCGTCCCTCAGGAGGAAAAGATCTTCGGCGACGACAACGCGCACGGCACCTCCATGGCGATCATGGTCGGCCCTCCGGGCGGGCTGCTCACGGCCAGGATCCCGTCGAAGGCGGCCAGCCGCTGTTCGACGCCGCGCAACCCGGTGCCCAGGGCCGGGTCCGCACCGCCCGCACCGTCGTCGGCCACCTGGATCCGCAGTACGCCGCACGCATGATGCACGCGGATGTGCACCTGGCGCGCGCCGGAGTGGCGCACCGCGTTGGCCAGAGCCTCCGCCACCGCGAAGTAGCAGGCCGACTCGACTGGCGCGGTGAGCCGACCCGGCAGGTCGATGTCCAGGTCAACCGGGAACGGGGTGTCGAGGGCGAGCGCCCGCACCGCATGGCCGAGACCGCGGTCGGCGAGGACCGGCGGGCAAATGCCGCGGACCAGGTCGCGCAGGTCATTCAGGGCGCGCAACGACGTCTCCCGGGCCTCGGCGACCAGGGCCAGCGCAGCCTCGGGGCTGCCGGGCAGCATCCGCTCGACCGCGCGCAGGTTCATGCCCAGCGCGACCAGGCGGGCCTGGGCCCCGTCGTGCAGGTCCCGCTCGATCCGGCGCAGCTCGGTGGCGGCGGCATCCACAGCCAGGTCGCGGGTCTCGGTCAGCCGCTGCACCCGGCCTTCCAGCTCCAGGTCCCGGCCGGGGACCAGCGCCGTTCGGGCGTGTGCGCCGATCGTCCGCGGCACCAGCCAGGCCGCCATCACGAGGAATGCGCTGGCCTCGGCCCCGGCCAGCATGGCCGTCTGGCGCGTGGTCACCTCGATGACGCCGTAGAGCATGCCAGGCCGTTCCAGCCCCGCCAGCGCGGAAGGCCAGCTCGCCGCGATCGTGAAGCCCCGGACCGCGAAGGCGGTCAGCGCGATGGGGACCAGGTCCGCGGCGATGGCCGGCCACCGCACCGTGGTCACCAGGCAGGCCAGGAGCGCCGCGGCCGTCCACAGGTGCACGCCGAACACGGTCAGGCCGAGCAGGGCGACCGGCATCAGGAGGATGCCCCAGCGATTCTCCAGCATCCGCCGCCGAAGCGAGGACACCAGCGCGGCCGCGTGAGTCCGCAACCCGGCCATGCTGCGCGGGAGGAGCCACAGGCCCAGGGTCAGCAGCAGCAAGGCCAGCGGCACCAGCAGACCGCCCGGCCACAGGCCGCCGCCCGGGCTGACGCCGCCCGCGTAGCTGAGGTGCACGGCCCCGCCACCGCGCCCGAGCGTCTGCCAGGCCAGCACAGGCGGTCCCTTGACCCAGATCTGGGTCCCCAGGCCCCCACCGGGCGGTACGCCCTGGATGCCCGGGCCCGGGGCCCAGTTCACGCTGCCCCCCGCGGGAACCCGCACCACCCGGTTGGGTACGCCCGCCGGGCCGAGCCGGACCGTCCTCGCCTGGCCCTTCACGATGACCTGCCGCACGATGACCGGGGGACGCCGGGCCTTGTGGATGACCTGCTTCACGACGTTCGGGGGACGCCGGACCTTTTGGTGGACTATGCGCCGCTTGAGCACGCTGAGGGCGGTAACCGTCCAGAAGCTCGCCCCGGGCTCGGTGGCGGCGGCGACGAGACCGCTGATCCCGGCCACCACCATGGTGACCGGCAGCAGTACCGTGGCCAGGGCCGGCCGCCAGACCGCCACGATCACGGCCAGGACCAGCGCCGCGAGGGTCCACGGGCGAAACCCGAACAGCGCCATGCCCATCGCGGCGACTGGCACCAGCAAGACACCCCGGCCCAGATAACGCAGCATTCTGCTGATGAGCCGCCACCCGACGATGAAGAAGATCCACATGTCACCCATCGTGACCTGCCCGGCGGCGCGGCGCCATGGGGCCGCACCTAAAACCGGAGTAGGCCTGGGCCTACCCTCCAGCGGCGCAGAGCGCGGGCGGCTGATTTACCCAGCCTCCCGGGCGCGGCTGTCGAAACTCGTGCGGCGGCTTCGTCCTTGGGGCAGGGAGCGCCGCTCAGGCGCCCCAGCCGGAAGGAGCACACATCATGGACTGGAAGCTTGAAGTGGTCGTCGTCCCGGTCACCGACGTGGACCGGGCGAGAGACTTCTACCTCAGGAAGCTTGGCTTCCATCTCGACGCCGACACGCAGCCCACGCCGGACATGCGGGTCGTGCACATGACGCCGCCCGGGTCGGCC
>Ga0208076_1000026_pt1 | contig 11973 bp, 10 predicted proteins | sample NGESurshal072012_8_FD_184459 | JGI IMG/M metagenome (GOLD analysis project Ga0208076, IMG submission 184459) | Arctic peat soil microbial communities from Barrow, Alaska - NGEE Surface sample 210-3 shallow-072012 (SPAdes) | ecosystem: Environmental > Terrestrial > Soil > Wetlands > Peat ...
CCGCTGGCCAGCGGCTCTGCTGGCCGAGATGGAAGCGGCCGATGCCTGAGCGCGGCCCTGGCCCCCCATTCCGCCGCCCCGGCGACGTGGCGCCCGCCCCGCCCCGGCGTTATGGCAACGTGGCCGAGCTGCTCGCGGGGATGACCGAGCGGACGGCCCTGGACGAGGTCCCGGGGAAGTCCGGGGCCCGGCTGGAGCGGGTCGTCATCGATGGCCAGGGCTACGTGCTCAAGCACCTCGATCTGCGCGACGACTGGACCATGCGGGCGTCCGGCTCGTTGCGGGGCGCCCCGCTGGAGCTGTGGGAACGGGGCATCCTGGCCCGCCTGCCCGGCTGTTTCAACCAGCCGATCGTGGGAGCCGCCCCGGAGGACAGCGGCTCCGGCCCTGGCGCGGGCCGGGGACCGGCCGGGCCCCGGGGGTGCGCCCTGCTGATGCGCGATGTGACGCCCTGGCTGGTCCCGGCCACGGATGAGCCGATCCCGCTGGCCCAGCACCTGCGTTTCCTCCGGCACATGGCCGCGCTGCACGCCGCGTTCTGGGCCTGCGGTCCCGAGCTCGACGTGGTCCCCGAGATGCACCGCTACCTGGAGCTGTCACCCTGGATGGCGCAGGCGGAGGCGGCCACGGAATCGGCCACCGGGACGGCGCACCTCGTGCCGCAGCTGGTGGCCAAGGGCTGGCCGCTGCTGGAAGAGGTGGCTCCCGCCGCGGCAGCGGTCGTGACGCCGCTGGCCTTCGACCCCGGCCCGCTGGTCGACGCGCTGGCCGGGACACCGCACACGTTCGTGCACAGCAACTGGAAGCTGGACAACCTCGGCACGGACGACGCGGGACGGACGGTCGTGCTCGACTGGGAACAGCCCGGGGTGGGCGCGCCCCTCAGCGACCTGGCCTGGTACCTGGCCATCAACTGCCGCCGTCTCCCGCAGCCCAAGGAAACGTCGGCCACCGTCTACCGGGACGCACTGGAGGGCTGCGGCATCGACACCGGGCCATGGTGGGATCGGCAGCTGGCCCTGTGCCTGCTGGGCGCCCTGGTCCAGTTCGGCTGGGAGAAGGCGCTCGGCGGCTACGACGAGGAGCTGGCATGGTGGGAGGCCAAGGCGGTGCAGGCCGCAGCCCTGCTGAGCTGATGGAGGCGGAGCTGACGGTGGCCGGGCAGGCCCCGGCCGGGCAGGCCCCGGATATCCGCTCGGCCTACGGAGCGGCGGCGGCGGGCTGGGCCGCCGGGCCAGCGCAGGTCTACGCCCCGCTGGCCCGGGCCCTGATCGCGGCCGCGCCGGTCCCGGTGGCTGGCCGGCGGGTACTCGACCTGGGCGCGGGCACCGGCGTGGCCGCCCGGGCCGCGCTGGCTGCGGGTGCGGGCCGGGTGGTGGCTGCCGACCTGGCCGAGGCCATGCTGCGCTGCGCCGGCCCGCGGCAGGACCCGGTGGTGGCCGACGCTGCGGCGCTGCCGTTCCGCGACCGGGCCTTCGATCTCGTCGTGGCCGCGTTCTGCCTCAACCACCTCGGCCGGCCCGGCGAGGCCCTGCGTGAGCTCCGGCGGGTGGGCCGGGGCCTGGCCGCCAGCATGTTCGAGCCGGGCTGGACCCACCCGGCCAAGCTGGCCGTGGATGAGGCGCTCCGCTCATTCGGTTTCCAGCCCCCAGCCTGGTACGCGTCGATGAAACGGGACGCCGGGCCGGCTGCTCTGGATCGGCCGCGGCTCCGCGCCCTGGCGGCCGAGGCCGGGTTTACCGACGTGCGGGTTGACGCGATAACCGTGCCGACTGGCCTGTCGACCCCCGCGCAGCTGGCCTCCTGGCGGCTGGGCCTGGCGCACATCGCCCCGTTCGTCCAGTCGCTGGGCACGGCCCGGAGGGCGGCCGCGTGGCGCGCCGCCGAGCAGGCCGTGGCCGGCACAGGGCCGCTGGTCGTCTCGATGCTGGTCCTCGCGGCCCGCTGAAGCGGGTGAGTGACCGCTAGCCGGGGCTGCTCAGCGGGCCAGGGTGCGCCACTTGCTCAGCCGCTGGTCTGCGTACCGCCGCAGCCCGTCCGCGTACCCCCCGGCGCTCCGGGCAAGCTGCTCGGCGCGGTCGGCGGCCCGATCCAGCCAGGCGGGATTGGCGAAGTCGGCGGCCACCTCGCCGGTCCACCACCAGGCCTCCACCGCCACCGCGCTGTCGAGCAGATCCAGGTCGGCCTGGACACAGTCCAGGTCCACCAGCCGGCCCAGGGCCCGGTGCGCCCGGTGCCGGAGAAGGCGGGCGACACTGACGTAGCGGGGGACGCCGAGCGCCGCCGCCCGTGACTCAAGCCCGGCGGCCGCGGCCGCGGCCTGCCCGGCGTCGCCGCACAGCAGGGCCAGCCGCCCGGTGATCAGCTGGTGCTTCAGGTCCAGCCGCCAGCCGAAGACCAGATCCCCGTGCAGCAGCGCGGCGGCCTCCGCCAGCCGGGCCTGCGCGCCGTCCGGGTCACCGGCGCCCAGGCGGTGTTCGGCCAGGTCTTCCAGGGCGGCAATGGTGACCTCGGGTGTGCCCTGGCGCTGCCCGATCTCCAGCGCCGCCATGTGCTGGTCGGCGGCCTCCCCGGCCGCGCCCAGGTTGCGCAGTACCCAGCCCGCGAAGTTCACCGCGCGGCCGGCGAAACGGGGCACCTGGCGCCGCTCCACCTCCTCGGTGTAGCGCGCGAACGCGGCCAGGGCCAGGTCCGGTCGGCCCGCGAGCGCGTGCGCGTGCCCGGTGAACAGCAGCGCGTGCAACGTGGCCGAAGTGTGCTCCACGCCCACATGCCCGCGGGCGGCCGGGCGCAGCAGCGACAGTGCCTCACCAGCCCGGCTCTGATGCGCCCGGAGGACCCCGAGCCACGCGGCCGCAGTCACCCGGTCCGGGCCCTGGGCGAGCGAGAACGCCTCCCAGAGCAGCGGCTCGGCCCGGGCCAGGTCTCCCGCGGCGTGGTGGGTGCGGCCCCCCACCGCCAGGCACCGGGCCCGGGTCGCCGGATCCACCGCGGCCAGGGCGCCATCCTCGGCGAACTGGGCGGCCTGCGCGAACTGGCGGCCGAAGTAGGACGCCCAGGCGCCCACCTCCAGGGCGGCCGGGCCCGCTTCGCCGGCCCGCTGGACGTCGTCCAGGGCCTGGGCGTACCGGCCGCGGCGGGTGCGGACCCGGGCCCGCGCCAGCCACCCCTCCTGATCGGGGTGCAGCAGCACCGCGTTGTCCAGCAGCGCCTCGGCGGCGGCATGATCGAAGCGCTCCCCGGCCCGCGCCGACGCGTCCCGTAGGGACCGCGAGGCCAGCGTGAGGTCACCGCCCAGGCGGGCCTGGTGGGCCACCATCACCGGGTCGGCGTCCGGCCGGCGGGCCAGCACGCGCCCGGCCTGCCGGTGTAGCAGCGCCGCCCGGCCGGCCGTGGCGCTCGCGGCGAGGGCCTCTCGCAGCAGCTCGTGCCGGAACCGGAGGGTCCCGTCCTCGTCGGCCAGGAACTGCCCGGCGACGGCCCGCTCCGCATCACCCAGCAGCTCCACCACGCCGCGGCCGAGCACCGCCGCCAGCAGGTCGAGGTCCAGCTCGGGGCCGATCACCGCGGCGGTCCGCAGCAGAGTGCCCGCCTGGCCCAGATCGTCACACCGCGCGGACACCGACTCCACGAGTGAGGCGGGCAGCGGCTCGCCCGCCGCCTGCTGAGCCAGCTCGGTAAGGAACAGCGGGTGGCCTTTGGAGCGCTCGTACAGCTCGTCCACCCGCCCCCGGCCCACCAGCTCCGCGGCGGCGTCGCGGCCGAGCACGCCCAGGTGGACGACTCCGGTGGCCGGCAGCGGCTCGCCCGCGCCTGGCCGCACCGCGGCCACCACGGTCAGCGGCACCGCCCCGCGCCGCACGAAGCGCAGCCAGTCCGCGAGCGCGGCGCCCGCCAGGTGCGCATCGTCGATCGTCACGACCAGCGGCCCCCGGACGGTGAGCCTCCCGAGCACCCGGACCAGGGCGGCGTACAAGACCGCAGGACCGAGCAGGCTGTCCGCCAGGGCCGGCCGTGCCCGTGCGGCGGGACCGGTCGCGAGGACGGGCCCGAGGACCGGCTCGTCACCTCCCATCAGGTCCGCGGCCGCCTCGGGCCCCAGCCGGCGCAGCAGCGCGCCCAGCGCGGCGAGCAGGGCATCCAGCGGCAGGGCCCGGTCGAGCTGCCCGCAGGCCGCCATCAGTACCGTGTCCCCGGCGGCCGCCCGGCCGTCGGCCCAGGTGCGCAGCAGGGTGGTCTTCCCGATGCCGGCCTCCCCGTCGATGACCACCACCTCGACGGCGCCGATGCGGGCGTGGTTGGCCACCGCGTCCAGGTAGCCGAGTTCGTCGCCGCGGCCGACCAGGCCCGGGCGGGCCGGGGCCGGGGCAGGCCCGGCCGGGAGCAGCTCGCCGCGCAGGATGGCCAGCTGCAGCGCTTCCGTCTCGGGCGAAGGATCCGTGCCCAGCTCGTCGGCGAGGCGCTCCCGGGTGCTGGCGTACGCCGCCAGGGCCGCCGCCACCCGGCCGCCCGTCACCTGGGCGCGCAGCAGCACCCGGAGCGCTACCTCGTCGTAGGCGTCGTGTTCCAGCGCGATCGCGGCCGCATCGGCGGCGGCCATCCAGTCCCCGGCGTCGAGCAGTGCGGTGGCCGCCACCTGGCGGGCGCGGCGGATCAGGCGCTCCAGGTCGGCGCGTTTCAGCTCGGCCCAGCTGCCCGGCAATGGGGCCGGGCCGTCGCCGTGGACCAGGGAGAGCGCGACGCGGGCGGCGGCGGCCGCACCCATCACATGGCCCGCGCGCCGCCGCCGGTCGATCTCTCCGGTGAGCCCGGCCAGCTCGGCGGCGTCCAGCCAGTCGCAGTGCAGTAGGTACCCGTGGTCACGATGCACGATCCGGTCCCGGCCGAGTACGGCCCGCAGGCGGCTGACCAGCACCGCGAGCTGATCGTCGGGCTTGGCGGGTGGCATGTCGCCCCACAGGGCGTCGGCGAGCGTGCCCGAGGTCACCACCTGCCCGCCGGCCAGGGCCAGCAGATGGAGCGTCAGGCGCGCCTTCCGGCTGCCCAGCGACTGCGGCTCCATGCCGTCCACGCCGAAGTCGTTGAGCACCCGTACCGCGAGCGATCTCATGCTGGTATCCAACCCCGGCCCGGCCCGAACCGCCAGGTCAGCTGCGGCACGGCCGGTGCCGCCCTGGCCGCTAGCGGCCACGCGAGGTGCTGCTGCAAGGCCAGTGCAACCCAGGCCGGCCAGGCTCAGCGGAAAGCAGCCACGGCCTTCGGGCCAGGAGAGGTGAGTGCCATGAGCGGAAAAGCGGACCAGAAAAGCTTCCAGACCCCCGACGAGACCCGAACCTTCGGTCACGGGGCCCTGCAGCTGCTCCGGATCGGCGGCGGGGAGGTCGGCCGGCTCACCCTGCAGCCGGGCTGGCGCTGGTCCCTGGACGTCAAGCCGCTCGCCGGAACTGAGCTGTGCGAGGCACCGCATTTCCAGTACCACGTACAGGGCACGCTGCACATCGTGATGTCCGACGGCGTGGAATTCGACGCCCAGCCCGGCGACGTCACCGCGCTGCCCGAGGGACACGACGCCTGGGTGGTGGGCGATGAGCCGGTCGTCGTCGTGGACTGGTACGGGGCCAGCAACTACGCCCGCCCCTGACCGTCGGCAAGCCGGGTCGGCCGGTGCCGGTCCATCTGGTCCCTTTTCCGGGCCGGCCGGCCCGGCGATCCCTATAGCCAGCGGCACCGCGACGGGATACGTTCCCCCTGACGTATACACAGGGGGGTCACAATGGCTGATGCACCGTTTGTGTGGGAAAACCTTGGGACGTACAAGGCCGAGGGCACGTTCCTGGATGGTTATCCAGACGATGAGAGGACCTTCTTCGCCCCGCGCGACAACGTCCACGGGTTGCTGGTCGCCCTGCTCGGGACGGCCCAGCACTCCATCGTGGTCAACATGTTCGGCTACGACGATGACGAGCTGAACACGATCATCCAGGGCAAGCTGGCCGACGAGCGGGTCTACGTCCAGATGAGCCTGGACCGTAGCCAGGCCTCAGGGGTCCACGAAAAGGAGATCCTGGCCAAGTGGAACAACGACGCCTTCGGTAACAGCATCGCGATCGGCACCAGTTCGGTGCACAACGCCATCTCGCATCTGAAGATCGTGATCGTCGACGGCGTGTACACGGTGAAAGGCTCGACCAACTGGTCCCTGTCCGGGGAACAGCAGCAGGACAACGAGCTGAGCCTGAACCGGAACGCGGTGATCGCCGCCGAGACCCGGGCCATCCTCGACCTCAACCACGACTTCATGCTGAAGCAGATGGTCGGATCGGGGCTCAACGTGGCCAAGTTCCTGGCCCCCACGGCGCCGGGCGCCATGCCCCCGCTGCCGCCCGCGCCCGCCAGCGCCGGCTGAGTGCGTCCCCGGCCTCAGGACAGCGCCGGGCGGGGCTGGCTGGCCAGGGTGGTGTAGGTCGCCACCTCGTCGGCCCGGATCAGCCCGTCCTCGATGGCCCGGGCCAGCAGGGCGTCCTTGGTGTGCGCGGCCCGGCCGAGCGTCGCATACTTCACCCGGGCCCGGTCGATGTACTGCCGGACGGTGTTCTCGGAGATGGACATCCGGCGCGCCACCGAGGCTTTGGACATGCCCTGGAACCACAGCAGCAGCGCCTGCCGTTCCTTGCCGGACAGGGCGGGGCGGCCCGGGCGGGGATCGGCGAGGATCGCCTTGGCCTGCGAGCGGGTCACGCAGGGCCGGTCGGCCGCGGCCGCCAGCACCGCCTCGATAAGATGATCACGGCCCTCGTCCTTGCTCACGTACGCGTGCGCGCCCGCGTCCAGGACGTCCAGGATCAGCGCCGGGTCGACGTGCGCGGAGAAGGCGACGATCCGGTACCCGCCAGCCGCGAGCCGGGTGACCTCATCTGAGATCATGCGCCCCCCGAGCTCGAGGTCGAGGATAAGCACGTCTGCCGCGCGGGGCGCGGCCAGCCCGGTGATGTCGCTGACCACCTGGGTCACGGTGATGCGCTGCTCGGGATCCGCGCTGATCCAGGAGATGATTCCCTCGATCACGACCGGGTGATCCTCTACGATCGCGGCCGTCACATGGTGTTCCAACGCGCCTCCACCCACAGACTCTGCTGGTCCCGCTGACTGTCCGCTGCCAGCCAGGCCGGGCTGCTGGGCAGGTCCGGCTCGGCAGTCCCAGTTACAGTGACGCGCACCTGCGACATTGCGTTGACAAGGACCGCGATGGGCAGGACCGTGCCGTGCAGCCGGCGGTCCTGCTGCCGCCGGTCCGCCCGCCGGGCCGCCTCGACGGTCAGCTCCTGCTCCAGCCGCAGCTGACGGCCGATGGCGGCGCCGGCGTTCCGGCCGCCCCGCCGGACCAGGGCCATCAGCGCGGCGGTGGCCGGGGCCTGGATGACCAGGTACAGCGCGCCCGCCGGGATCAGCGCGGCCGGAACTACCAGGGGGTGCACGACGATCATGGCCACGATGACTGCGGCGTCCGCCAGCACGACCGCGCCGGAGAGCACCGCGATCCACAACCGGAGCCCCCCCGCCGCGTACCAGCCCACGAAGCGGTGCAGGGCGCGATCCGAGGGTCCGCTGGGCGCCCGCCGGAGCCGGCTCCAGCCGCTCTCTGCACCGCTCCCGCTCATCGACATCACCCGCAGCCTTCATGCACGTCAAGGAGCAGTATGCGACCATGGATCACGAATCGCGCCGGGAATCTTAAATAAACACACTCCCGGCGGAAGAGCCCGGCTAAGTACTAAAGGATTTAGTTTAGTAGTTCCGCCAGCTGCGGCCGTTCCCTGCCCGCCCTGGCCAGCCGCCTGTTCCGCTAGTCGAGCAGTTCTACGGTGGTGAACCGGATCGGCGTGTCCCCGGCGTTCTCGAAATCGTGGATCGTCGGTTGGTCGGGCGAGTGGTCGGAGTAATTGGTGTCGCCGACGTGATACTCGCGAGTAATCATCGTGCCATCCGCGGTGCGCTGGCGGCCGATCCCGCCGTCCACCACGGTCCAGAAATAACGGCGGGTGTGCGCGTGGAACGGGCCGCGCTCACCCGGCATGAGCCGTACTTCCCACACCCGGATGTGGTCGTTCTCGAACCAGAGCCGGGTGCCCACGTCCCGGTTTTCCGGGGCGGCGTCCAGTTCTCCCCGGTAGTCGGCAGGATCGAAACTCTCCTCGCGGATGATGGTGGCAGCCATCCCGTTCTCTCCTTCGCGTTGCTGGTGCCGGTCGTGCTAATGACCCGGGCCGTAGAGCCCGAAGATGAGCCGCGGATCCCCGGGCCGGAATGTTCCCCGGAACTGCGAGCTATCGCCGATCTCCCGGCAGCGGGCCAGCAGATCGCGGCCCAGTGTGAGCTGCCGGCGCTCCCAGGCGGCGAGCGCGGCCGGCACATCACCGCCGGTGGCCGTGAGTTCCTCAGCCAGGGCCCATCCGTCCGCGGCAGCCTTCGCCGTCCCGGCCGCTGCGTGCGGGCGGACCGCGAACGCCGCGTCGCCGGCCAGGCAGATCCGGCCGAACGCCATCCGGGGCACCGCGATGTCGGTGACTACCTGCACGAACGGCTCGGATGCACGCACCACCGCGCCGGCGATGGGCTCGGCGAGGTGGTCCCGGGCGGCCTGCCGCATCCCGGCGACTGCTGCCTCGGTGGCCGCGCCGGGTGGCAGCGACACCAGCCGGCGCACCCCGTCCCGGCCGGTCATCAGCGTGTCCAGGGGGGCGCCCTGGGCGACGTTGACGTACCAGACGATGTTGATCAGGCGGTCGCCCTCGGTCAGCGAGCCGTCCAGGGCGGGAATCGGGTAGACGAGGATGTGGCTGCCCGGCAGCACCTGGTAGGTGAGCGCGTCACCGAGGATCGTGCGGGCATCGGGCGAAAGGTCACGCTCGGGGACGGTGCCGCGCCACGCTACGTACCCTGAGTACGCCGGGCGTACAGCGGGCAGCAGCCGGGCCCGGGCGGGCGAGCCGACCCCGTCGGCACAGACCAGCAGGTCGGACTCGACGCGCTGGCCGGTGCCGAGGGTGACCGTGACCGTGCCGCGATGCTCGGCGAACCCGGTCACCTCGGTGCCCAGCCGGTAACGGCCGCCGTCGAGCAGGCTGAGCAGCGAGCGGTAGATCGTGTTCCAGGACGAGAAGCGGTAGCGGTGCCGCTGTTCGTGCTGGACGCTGCCGTCGCGGTTCAGGAACCGGATCCAGCGGGTGGATGAGCACACGTCCGTGACCTCGAACCCGCCCCGCCGGAGCAGGTAGTCCAGGGTCGTGTCGAGTGCGGCGATGCCCGCGCCCCTGGCCTGCAGGGCGGTCGAGGACCGCTCGAAGACCCGGACGTCACAGCCGGCGTCCCGGAGCACCAGGGCCGTGGTGAGGCCGCCTACCGACCCGCCGGCGATGCTGACCCGGGGCATCCGTGACACCGGCTGCGCTCCTGATCAGTGTCGGCTGGTCAGGGGCGGCCGAAGGTGGCGGCGCTGACGACCTCCATCTCGAACAGCACGCGCCGCTCGTCGAGGGAGGGATCCCGCAGCCCGTAGGGCGGCTCGTTGCCGGTGTACTTCACCCAGATCCGGTCCAGCTGGTCGGTGACCCGCTGCCCCTCGACCGGGTCGTCCTCGGAGATCTCCCGCTTCACCACCGTCTTAATGCTGATCCAGTGGTAGGCATTCTCCGGGTTCATCAGCAGGAAGGTGGCGAACGGGGCCTTGCGCAGCCAGTCAACCTTCTTGCGGTGCGTGGCCAGGTTGAGCAGGACCGTGTCACCCTCGTAGTCGAACCACACCGGCGTCAGGTTGGGCTGGTCCGCGCGGCCCATCACGGCCACGACCGCGGTGACCGGCTCGTCCAGGAGCCGCTTGAAGCTCGGTTCCAGGTCGGTCAGGCTCGTCACCGGCTCGCGGTCGCCGATGGTGAACTGGCCGGGCTGGGTTCCCTCGGCCACGTCCTTGAATTTCGCAACGGTAATGCTCACTGCGCACGCTCCTTTGCTGTCGCGCATGGCCCTGGCCGGGCGCGGGGCCCGTACCAGGCGGTCAACGGGTCGGGTCTCCTCCCGCCTGGGTCAGGCCGGGCACGGCCCGGCGGCCGGCGTCACCGCGGGTCAGCTCCAAGACCGCCGGGTAACAGGCCGGGTCCACCGCGGCGTCGATCACCGTCGGACCGTCCCGGCGCAGCGCCGCGTCCAGCGCCGCAATGAGTTCCGGCTCAGTGCCGGCGGCCGCCGCGGCGGCTCCCATCGCGGTGGCCACCCCCGCGAAGGACACCGGCCCGGAGTCCACGGCCTCGGCGCCCCCCTGGCCGGCGGCCCGTTGTTTGATCTTGATAAGGCTGAGGGTGGCGTCGTTGAACACGATCACCACGATCCGCAGCCTGAGCCGGACGGCGGTCTCGATTTCGGCCAGCGTCATGCCCAGGCCGCCATCCCCGGTGAACGCCACCACCGGCTGGCCGGGAGCGCACAGCGCGGCGGCGATAGCGGCGGGGAGGGCAAAGCCCATGGTGGCCAGGCCGCTGGAGATGAGCAGCCGGCCGGGCTGGTCCACTTCCCACAACGGCATCACCGCCAGCATGTGCGCGCCAGCGTCCACCGTGGCGATCGTGTCCGCCGGAGTGTGCGCCCGGACTGCGGCGGCGATCTGCTGCGGGGCGAGCGCGCCGGGAGGGGCGGTGGCCGCGCCGGAGGGGGTGCCCGGGGGGTTGGTGGCCGGCGGGTCGGCAGCGGCCTCGCGCAGGCGCCGTGCGGCGTCGGTCCGGGCGGCCCGCCCGGCCCCGCGCGCCCAGCGCGGCCCTCCTGGCGGGGCCGAGTCCGGGGCGGCGGCAGGCGTCCAGCCCGCCAGCAGGTCAATGGCCGCGAGGAGCGGGGCCGTCAGGGTGGTGGCCCCGGTGAAGTAGCCGGTGGCCCCGGTCCGCGCGGCCGGCCAGTCGCCGGCCAGCAGCGTAGCCGCTGCGTAGTCCCAGGCCGCCGGGATCATCTCGGCCTCGTCCACGCCCAGCCCGATGATGAGGTCCGCCTGGGCCAGCAACGGCCATTCCATGGTGCCGCCGGTGACCAGTCCGCCGGCTTCACCCGCGGAGTCCGGCACGATGCCGCGCGCCCGGTAGGTGTGCAGCGCCGGGATGCCGCGGCCGACCACGGCCGCCCGGATGGCTGCGGTGTGCGTGCGGGCGTGCGCGCCAAGCAGCAGGACCGGCCGCCGGGCCCGGCGCAGCGCAGTGGCCAGCAGCGCGAGATCATCGGCCGGCCCTCCGGGCCCGTTGGCGTGCGGTCCGGGGGCAGCAGCGTGCGGTCCGGGGGCAGCAGCGTGCGGGTCACCGGGCCGGTGACCGTCGTGGGCCATATCCCCCGCGCTGCCCGCACGGTCCGCCGGGGCCCCGTCGTCCATCAACGCGATCACCGGCCCGGGTGGCGCGGCCAGGGCCTGGCTGACCGCCCGCTCGGCCACCTGGGTGGCCCGGTCACCGCCGATGGTCACCGCCGCCTTGGCTACTGACCGGCCCAGGGCACCCTGGTCCAGCCGCTGGTGGCTGACCCGGCCGGCCTCGGCGGCCCGCACCGTGTCGGAGATGACCACGAGGGGGAGCCGGTCCAGCGCCGCGTGAGCGATCCCGTTGACCGCGCTGGCGAGTCCCGGTCCCCGGGTGACCAGCACCGCCCCCGGCGCCCCGGTTAGGTCGGCGCTGGTGGCGGCCATGATGGCTGCCGCGGTCTCGGTGTGGGTGAGCACGAAGTGCAGCCCGGCCGCGGCGGCTGCGCCGACCACATCCAGGTTCGGGCCGCCGCCCGGCACGCCGAACATCACCCGGGTGCCCGCCCTGGCCAGCGCGGTCACGATCGCCGTGGCCCCGGACGGGGCGGTGGCGGGCCTGCGCGGGCCGCTCAGCGTGGCCGGGCCCCGGCTTACCGAGGCCGGGCCCCGGCTCGCGGAGGCCGGCGCCCGGCTCACCGTGCACCCCC
>Ga0208076_1000027_pt1 | contig 11930 bp, 14 predicted proteins | sample NGESurshal072012_8_FD_184459 | JGI IMG/M metagenome (GOLD analysis project Ga0208076, IMG submission 184459) | Arctic peat soil microbial communities from Barrow, Alaska - NGEE Surface sample 210-3 shallow-072012 (SPAdes) | ecosystem: Environmental > Terrestrial > Soil > Wetlands > Peat ...
CCGCGGCCCCAGCACCGGCGGCTCCTCCCGGAACTGACCACCCCCGTCTCATCTAGGGGCACCCGGCCCGGCCTCGCCCGGCCTGGCCCCCGGGCCCGCCCCACCAGCCCTATGGGTCACCTCGATCATGGACTCAGCGCCGACGTTTCCCGCGTGTGGTGTGCTCTGCGGACGGGTTCACTGGGGATATTGGGTTCACTAAGAGCTAGAGGGACCGGTGGGATCTGGGGCCGGACGGGCGGCCGGCTAGCCGGACTGCCAGCGCCGGACGGCGAGCAGGCCGGGCGGCACGGACAGGATGAGCAGCCAGACCGCCAGGTAGAGCGGTTCGCGGCCGAGCGGGCCGCCTTCGGCCAGGGTGCGGATCACGTTAACGGCGGCGGTGACCGGGTTGGCCCGGGCCAGCGGCTGAAGCCACCTGGCCAGCCGGTCGATCGGGGTGAACGTCGAGCTGATGAACGTGAGCGGCACCATCGGCAGGAACAGGGCCCGGCCCGCGGTGTCCGGGTCATTGATCCGCAGTGCCAGCCAGCACATCGTGATGCCCAGCGCCAGGCCGAAGGCCACCGCGACCGCGACGATGCCCACCATTCCGGGCAGCCCGGTCCGGACCCGGAAGCCCAGTAGCGACGCGACGCCCAGCACCAGGAGCGCCTGGACCAGGAAGATCAGGCTCTCGGCCAGCATCCGGCCGAGGAGCACCGCGCTGCGGGCGATCGGCAGGGACCGGAACCGGTCGGTGATCCCGCTGGCCGCGTCCAGCACCAGGCCCAGCCCCACGGTCGGCGCGGTCAGCGCCACGTTCTGCACGATGATGCCGGGGACCAGGTACTGGCGGTACGTCGCGCCGGGGACCCGGGCCAGCCCGGCGAAGATGGCCAGGAACAGCACCAGCAGCACGATCGGCTGGATCAGCGGGTAAAGCAGCCGGCTCGGGTTGGCGCGAAGGATGGCGAGCTGGCGGCCGCAGATCAGCGTGGCCTCCCAGGCGGTGCGGCGGGGGCCGGGGCGGGACACCGGGCCCGGGCGCGCGGCCGCCGGAGCAGGCGCGCCCGCCAGGCTGGTCACCCGCCCGCCACGCTGGTTACGCCCCCGCCGGGCTGGTCACGGCGTCACCATGCTGGTCACGGCCCCGCCACGCCGGCCCCGCACGCCGCCGCCCTGGTCAAGGCGCTGCCCGCCCCGCCGCCCGCCCCGCGGCGCGCTGGCCGGTCAGGGCCAGGAAGGCTTCGTCCAGGGTGGGCCCGCGCAGCCCCAGATCGGCCACGGCCATTCCGTCCGCGGCCAGTGCCTGCGCCACCTCGAGCAGCGTGCCCACCCCGTCCCGGGCGACCAGGGTGAGCCGCCCGGCGGCCGGGTCGGCGCGCACGCCGTCTGGGGGCAGGCCCAGCCGTGCGGCGAGCGCGCGGGCGGCGGCCGGGACCAGGCTGGCCGGCTCGATCCGGGCCTCGACGAGCTGGGTTCCGGTCCGGGCGCGCAGCTGGGCCGGGGTGCCGCTGGCCACCATCCGGCCCTGGTCCAGGATGTGCACCAGGTCGGCGAGCCGCTCGGCTTCCTCGAGGTACTGGGTAGTGAGCAGCATGGCGGTGCCCTCGTCGCGCAGCGCGGCCAGCGACTCCCAGAGCTCCAGCCGCCCGGCCGGGTCCAGGCCGGTGGTCGGCTCGTCCAGGACCAGCAGCAGGGGCCGCGCCATCAGGCTGGCGGCCAGGTCGGCGCGGCGGCGCATGCCGCCGGAGTAGGTGCCGACCGGCCGGCCGGCCGCAGCGGCCAGGTCGAACCGGTCGATCAGCTCTGCCGCCCGGCCCTGGGCGGTCCGGCGGCTCAGGCCGGCCAGCCGGCCGATGAGCATCAGGTTCGCCCGGCCGGGTAGCGCCTCGTCCAGCCCCGCGTACTGGCCGGTCAGGCCGATCCGGGCGCGCACCGCGTAAGGATCCGCCAGCACGTCGTAGCCGTCCACCCGGATCACGCCTGCGTCCGGGCGGACCAGCGTGGCCACGATGCGGACCAGCGTGGTCTTGCCGGCCCCGTTCGGCCCCAGCAGCGCGGCGATCTGGCCCGGTGGCACGGCGAGATCCACCCCGCTGAGCGCCGTCACTTTCCCGAACGCCTTGACCGCGCCGGTCACCTCCAGCATGGGCTGGGTCATGATGTGAGCCTACGCAGGCGATCGCGGGCATATCAGGGGGTAACACCCGGGTGGCGGTCCGGGCACCGGGACAGCAAGGGCAGCGTGACGGCGAAGGCGGCGTGAGCGCATGAGCGGCAGCAAGAGTCAGCGTTCCAGCGTGCGGGCCCTGGAGGACCCGCTCGCCAACAAGGGCACCGCGTTCACCGAGGAGGAGCGGTCCGCGCGCGGACTGCGCGGGCTGCTGCCCAGCGTGGTGGAGACCCTCGAGCAGCAGGTGGCCCGCTCCTACCAGGCGTTCCGGGAGCAGCCCAGCGACATCGCAAGGCACATCAACCTGCGCGCCCTTCAGGACACCAACGAGACGCTGTTCTACCGGCTGGTCACCGACCACGCCGAGGAGATGCTGCCGATCCTGTACACGCCCACGGTGGGGCAGGCCTGCCAGCGCTTCAGCGAGATCTACCGGCGACCCCGGGGGCTGTTCATCGCCTACCCGGACCGGGACCGGGTCGACGAGATTATCCGCAACCGGCCGCGCCGCGAGGTGGACGTCATCGTGGTCACCGACGGGCAGCGCGTGCTCGGCCTGGGCGACCAGGGCATCGGCGGGATGGGCATCCCGATCGGCAAGCTCTCGCTGTACACCGCGCTGGGCGGCATCGACCCGGCGCGGACCCTGCCGGTCCTGCTCGACGTGGGCACCGACAACCCCGAGCTGCTGGACGACCCGATGTACCTGGGCTGGCGGCACCGCCGGGTGGACGGCCCGGACTACGACGACTTCGTAGACCGTTTCGTGCAGGCCGTCCGGGCCGAGCTGCCGCAGGTGCTGCTCCAGTGGGAGGACTTCGCCACCCCGCACGCGCTGCCGGTCCTGGACCGCTACCGGGACCAGCTGCTGACCTTCAACGACGACATCCAGGGCACCGCGGCCGTGGTAGTCGCCGCGCTGTCCGCGGCCGCGGTGGCCACCGGGTCACGGCCCCGGGACCAGAGGATCGTGATGCTGGGCGCGGGCTCGGCCGGCATCGGCGTCTGCGACCAGATCGTCCGGTCGATGATCGTTGACGGGCTGAGTGACAAGGAGGCCCGGGCCCAGATCTACGTGGTCGATGTGGGTGGCCTGCTCACCGAGGACCGCCGGGGGATCAGTCCCGCGCAGCGCCGTTATGCCCACCCGGCCGGGGTCGTGCCCGCCCCGGCCACCGGCCGCCGGGCCGGGCTGATAGACGTGGTCCAGGCGGCCCACCCGACGGCGCTGATCGGGCTGTCCACCGCGACCGGCGCGTTCACCGAGGACGTCGTCCGGGCCATGGCCGCCCGCGTGCCGCGGCCGATCATCATGCCGCTGTCTAACCCGACCAGCCGGAGCGAGGCCCGGCCGCAGGACCTGGCCGACTGGACCGGCGGGTGCGCGCTGGTCGCGGCCGGGTCGCCGTTCCCGGCCATGAAGGTCGGTGAGACCGCCGTCCCCGTGGCCCAGTGCAACAACGTGTACGTGTTCCCCGGGGTGGGGCTGGCCGTGACCGCGGTCCGGGCGACCCGGATCACCGACGCGATGATGACGGCCGCGGCCTCGGCCATCTGCGGCGCCGCGACGATCCACGGCGACTCTCACGGGATGCTGCTGCCGGACCGGGCGCATCTGCCCGAGACGGCGACCACGGTGGCGCGCGCCGTGGGCCGGGCCGCGGTGGCCGACGGCGTCGCACCCCAGCTCAGCGGGACCCAGATCGACGACGCCGTGCAGCGCACCCACTGGCAGGCCCGGTACCGGTAGGACGGGGCCGGGTGCGGTTTTCGTTGCGGCGAATTTAAGAGATCAGAAGAGCGTGTAGCCGCCGTCGATGACGAGGACCGAGCCGGTCATGAACGCGGACGCGGGACTGGCCAGGAACACCACGGTCGGGGCGATCTCCTCGGGCAGCGCGTAGCGTTGCTGCGGCGTGTCCTCGATCCAGTGCCGCCGGAACTCCGGCCGGTCCACGGGGGCCATCTCGGTCTTCACGTAGCCGGGCGCGATGGCGTTGACCCGGATGCCCGCCCCGGCCCACTCCGCCGCCAGCGACTTGGTCAGCTGGTGCACCGCGGCCTTGGACGCGTTGTAGGCGGGCTGCCATTGCGGGCGGTTCACGATCAGGGCCGAGATCGAGCCGACGTTGATGATCGATCCGCCGCCCGCGGCGGCCATGTGCCGTCCGCCGGCTCGGGTGCACCGCCACAGCGCCCGGACGTTCAGGTCGAACACGTCGTCCCACTCCGCGTCGGTCACCTCCCAGGACTCGCCGTGGTAGCAGACGCCCGCGTTGTTGACCAGGACGTCGAGCCCGCCGAGCTGGGCGGCGGCCTGGTCGATGACCGCGTCCGCGTCCCGGGTGATGTCCGCATCCAGTGCGGACACGGCCAGGCCCTGGTCTTTCATCTCCGCAACGGCCGCCGCGTTCCGGCCGGTGTCCCGGGCCACGATCATGACTTCGGCACCCGCCTGCCCCAGGGCGGCGGCAAACGCCTTGCCCAGTCCCTGATTCCCGCCCGTGACCACGGCCTTGCGGCCATCCAGCGCAAAACGCTCCAGTACCCGCACTGTTCCTCCTAGGTGACGGCGGCAGTTCCATTGTCGGGCCGGGGGAGTGCGTAGCCGGGAACCGAGGGCCAGCGGACCGCCACCACCACCGAAGGCTCGGCCGCGTGCCAGGAGTGGTTCACGCCGTGGAACACCACATAGTCACCCTGCTGGGCGAGCAGCACGCTGCGGCCCGGGAACTCGACCCTGAAGCGGCCGCTGATCAGGATGAGCGCCGCCGAGCGCTGTTCCCCGGTGACCCACTCCAGCCGCCGGTCATCGAGGGGGTGGATGGCCCACTTGATCTCGACGTCGTCGCTGTGCCGGGGGTCGCCGTCCGGCTGGAAGTGGCCGAGCAGCCAGCCGCGGCCGGCCGGTGCGTCGGCGGCCGCGTTCCCTGCGTAGATCTGCTCTGTCATGCGCCCGGAGGCTAGCAGGGCAGGCCCGGGCCACCATCACGCCAACGCTGCATGGTGTCGGTGTCTCGTGGGACGCTGGCCCTGATGAACGAACCCGAGGTGCCGCACCGCTGCGACTGGGCCGAGAGCTCGGACGCGATGCGCGCGTACCACGACGACGAGTGGGGCCGCCCGTCCCGGGACGACGGCTACCTGTTCGAGATGCTGCTCCTGGAAGGCGCCCAGGCCGGGCTGTCCTGGTCCACGATCCTCGGCAAGCGCGAGAACTACCGCCGCGCGCTGGACGGCTTCGACCCGGAGCGGATAGTCCGCTATGGCGACGCCAAGCTGGCAGCGCTGCTGGCCGACCCCGGCATCGTGCGCAACCGGCTGAAGGTCGCGGGCACGGTGCGGAACGCCCGGGCGTTCCTGGCGGCCCAGGAGGAGCACGGGTCGTTCGCCAGCTACCTGTGGGCCTGGGTGGACGGCCAGCCCTTGGCCAACCACCCGCGCACGACGGCGGAACTGCCCGCCCGGACCGAGCTCTCCGACCGGATCAGCAAGGACCTGAAGCGGCGCGGCTTCACGTTCGTCGGATCGACGATCACGTACAGCTTCCTGCAAGCCACAGGCGTGGTTAATGATCATCTTGCGCGTTGTCCGGCTCTCGGGTGCCTGTCCGACTAACGGGCTGGGAGCTGCATATTTAACGGCGTTGCGGGGTGATCGGGGCGTCTGGGTCTGGCATCATGGAGCCCGAGATGAGTAAGCCCCGCTACCCCGTTACCGTGACGCAGCTCCCGGTACTGCGCTGCGAGATATGCCAGCGCACCATCGCCCACAAGCCCGGCCAGGCCAGTGAGGTCCTGACTGAGCATTACCGCCGCGTGCACCCCGAATCCCTCGAGGCTGCGGCGGGCCGGCCCGTCTGACGCTTTCGCGCGGCCCCCTTCCGGTTGTGATCTGGGGAAGCTGCGAGAATGCCGTCATGCGGAGCATCCGTAACCCATTGTCCGCTGGCTCACCACCGGCCAGCCCGTCGGCTGCAGGTTCAGTCGGCTCGATCCTGAGTATCGGGTCGACCGGCTCGATCCTGTCCATTGGATCGGCCGGCTCGATCCTCTCGATCGGGTCGGCCGGTTCGCTTTTGTCTATCGGGTCAGTCGGCTCGGTGGCGTCCCTGTTTTCGGCCGCTTCGGCCGGAAGTGCGCAGTCGATTCTCTCCGCGTTCTCGCGCCGGTCGATTCTGGCCTGGCAGGCGTCCGGGGTCATCGGTTCGCGGGCGCGCCGGAGGGAATGACCCCGGGAAGACGAAAGCGGAAGCGAAGGGGGGCACGGGCTGACATGTCAGCTGTCATAATCGCGACCGCCTTCGGCGGACCCGATGTTCTGGAGATCGTCGAGCAGGCGCCGGGGGAGCCTGGTCCGGATGAGGCGCTCATCCAGGTCCGGGCGGCGGGCGTTAACCCCGTCGACTACAAGCTCTACAGCGGGGAGTTCGGCGCCGACCCCACGCGGCTCCCGCTGCGGCTGGGGTCGGAAGCCTCGGGCGTGGTCATCGCGGCCGGGCCCGGCGCGATAGGCCCGGCCGGCCCGATCGGGGTCGGAGCCGAGGTGATCGCCTACCGGGCCCCCGGCGCCTATGCCGCCGAGCTGGTGGTGCCGGCCTCCGCGCTGGTGCCCAAGCCGGACACGCTGGACTGGGCCCAGGCCTCCGGGCTGATGCTCACCGGCGTGACCGCCTGGCATCTGCTGGCGGCCACCGGGGTGGGCCCGGGGGACACCGTGCTGGTCAACGGGGGCGCCGGGGGAGTGGGCGTGATGGCGGTGCAGCTCGCGGTGGACCGCGGCGCCACCGTGATCGCCACGGCCGGCCCGGCGAACCACGACATGCTCCGCGGCCTGGGCGCGATCCCGGTCGAGTACGGCCTGGGCCTGATGGACCGGGTGCGGGAAATCGCGCCAGACGGTGTCGATGTCGCGCTGGACCTGACCGGCTCGGACGAGGCGCTGGATGTGTCGTTCGTGCTGGTGCCCGACCGGACCAGGATCGCCACCATCGCCTCGTTCGAGCGCGGGCTGGCCACCGGCATCCAGGTGCTGGGCGGGGCGCCCGGTGCCGACCCGGGCACCGAGATCCGGGCGGCCGCCCGGCTGGAGCTGGCCCGGCTGGCCCAGGACGGGAAGCTCCAGGTGATCGTGTCCCGGACCTTCCCGCTGGCCGAGGTGGCGCAGGCGCACCAGGCCATCATGGAAGGTCACACCCAGGGCAAGATCGCGCTCATCCCGTAGCGGGATGCGGGCGGGTCGGCTCTGGCCGGGTTGGCTCTGGCCGGGTCGGATCAGCGGGCTGTGGCCGGCCCGGCGGGTGCGAGTTCGGCGTTGGCGCGCTCGGTCACGGTGGCCAGCACGCGGTGCGCGATAGTCAGGTCCGTCTCGGGCAGGCCGCCGTACAGCCGAGCGGTGACCTCGCTGATACCGTCCTGGATCTGGTCGAAACGGGCGGCGCCTGCGGCCGTGAGGGTGAGCTGCGCCCCTTCGCCCATCTGGGTCACCCGGCTGATCAGCCCGTGCCAGGCGAGCTCGGCCGCCGCCGCGTGCACCGCATCCTCGCCGATCTTGAGGCCGTGCACGATCTGCCCGGTCAGTTCCTCCTCGCCCAGCGAGCCGCTGCCCCGGCCGAGGAGACTGAGGATCACCCAGCCATGGAACTGGGTGCCGGTCCTGGCCAGCAGCCGGTTCAGCAGGGCCCGGACGGCGCTCTCGGCCTGCCCGATGTCCTGGCCGTTGAGGGTGGGGGTAGTGGTCATCGGTCTGCTCCTGTCTGTGGTGGTGGGCCGGATCCCAGCAGCGTGTTCAGCGAGCCGATCAGGTTCCGGGTGGCTGCGCTGTCCAGGCCGCCCAGCGGCGCGGTCAGCTCGTCCTGCAGGTCCCGGACCCGCCCGGCGGCCTGAGCGGTGACCTCGCGGCCCCGGTCGGTAAGGGTGAGCTGGACAGCCCGGCTGTCGTCCGGGTCAGCGTGGCGCACGATCAGGCCGGCCTGCTCCAGTGCGCGGGCCAGTTTGGACACGTAGAGCGGTTCGAGGCCGGTGAGGTCGGCCAGCTGGCGCTGGCTCGGCCGCTGGCCGGACCGCTCCATCCCGAGCAGCGGGGCCAGCACGGAGTACTGCGCGTTAGTCAGCCCCAGCGGGGTGATGGCCCGGTCGATCGCCGATCGCCACCGCATCGACAACCGCCACACCAGCCCGGTCAGCGGAGGCTCCTGCCGCTGCCCCGTCATGGGAGATATAGTACATGGCATCAATGTACATGTACAGTATTTTCCCGGGACGTCTGGTGACGGTGGTGACCGGAGGCGCCAACCAGTCCTGGGCGCTGCCCAGCTAGCCGCGCCGAGATGATGCCATCAATTGCCGCGAAATAGGGAGCGCACTGAATTCGGAAACTGGGACTGTCCCCCGCTAGCCTGGGAATCGTGAGCCAGGGCGCGGAGCAACCCGCAGGACCACCACCCGCTGCCCGCCGCAGGGGCCGGCTGCTCTCGATCGCGAAGATCGCCGTCTTCGACATCGGCGGCCCGCTGGCGGTCTACAGCCTGCTGCGCTCGCACGGATTCTCAGAGGTCGCCGCGCTGATACTGAGCGGCATTTTCCCGGCCGTCGGCGTGGCCATCGGCATCATCCAGAATCGCCGGCTGGACGTCATCGGCATCCTGGTGCTCGGCGGCATCCTGGTCGGCACGGTGATCGGGCTGATCAGCCACAACGCCAGGCTGTTCCTCATCGAGGGATCGGTTCCCACCGGCTTGTTCGGCCTGGCCTGCCTGGGATCGCTGCGGGCCCGGCGGCCGCTGCTGTACATATTCGCGCTGGAGTTCACCGGACCGGATACCGCGAAGGGGCGCGAGTTCGCCTCTCTCTGGCAGTACCGGGAATTCCGGCACACATTCCGCGTCATGACCGCGGTGTGGGGCGTCGGCTACCTGATCGAGGCCGCCGTCCGGGTCGTGATCGTGGAGCACACGTCGACGGGGACCGCGCTCGCCAGCTCGAGGATCACCCCGTACATTTTCGCGGCGATCCTGGCGGCATGGACGGCTCTTTATGGCATCCGGCAGCGGCGCAAGGGCGAGAAACTTGCCGAAGACGGCCGGGCAGCGGAAGCGGCAACCCGGGCGGAATCCGGCTCTGGTGACGCGGCGCCCCCGGAGGCCGCAGGAGCGACACCCGACATTTAGCCTGGGGATGCGGTGAGGCGGCGGATCCCCAGGTCGGCCAGCGCGGCCTGGGCCGCCCCCTGGCCGCACATGCCGTGCACGCCGCCGCCGGGCGGGGTGGAACTGGAGCACAGGTAGACCCCGGGGATCGCGGTCCGGTACGGGTTCCAGCGCGGGGTAGGCCCCAGCACGGTCTGCAGCAGCGTCCCGGCCCCGCCGTTGATGTCGCCGCCCACGTAGTTCGGGTTGTAACGCTCCATGTCAGTGGCGGTGCGGACCGACTTGGCCAGGATCAGGTCGCGGAACCCGGGCGCGAACCGCTCGATCTGGGCCTCGATCAGGCCGGAGACGTCCGCGGGACTGCCCGAGGGCACGTGGCAGTACGCCCACAGGGTGTGCTGGCCTTCCGGTGCGCGGCTGGGATCTACCACGCCGGGCTGGGCCACCAGGCAGTACGGGCGCTCCGGCATTCGGCCCGCGGTCACGTCGGCCTCGCTGCGCGCCACCTCGGCCAGGGTGCCGCCCAGGTGCACGGTGCCCGCCTCCCGGCAGGCCGGAGCCGCCCACGGCACCGGGCCGCTCAGCGCGAAGTCCACCTTGCAGACCCCGGGGCCGTACCTGAACCGGCGCAGCGCCGCCTGTTCCCGCCCGGACAGCCGGCGGCCGGCCAGCGCCAGCAGCTGGCGCGGGGTGAGGTCGAGCAGGACGGCCCGGGCGGGTGGCAGCTCGTCCAGCGACCGGACCCACCGGCCGGTTTCCACCTCGCCGCCCAGTGCGGCGAGTTCCGCGAGCAGCGCCCCGGTCAGGCGGGCGCTCCCTCCCTCGACCACGGGCCAGCCCACCGTGTGCGCCGTCATCGTGAGCAGCAGCCCGAAGGCGCTGGTCACCGGGGCGCTCAGGGGCAGCATCGAGTGAGCCGAGACCCCGGCGAACAGGGCCTGCGCCTCCTCGGTGCGGAACCGGCGGGCCACCACGCTGGCGGGCAGGAGTCCCTCCAGGCCGAACCGGGCCATGGCCAGCGGGTGCCGGGGCACGGACCTGATCGGGGCGAGGATCTCCGGCAGGGTCAGCCCGGTGTCGCGGACCAGCGGGCCGATCAGCTGCCGGTAGGCGCCCGCATCCCGGCCCAGGCTGCCCGCGGTCTCCTCGACCGAGCCGGTGACCGCCGCGGCCCGCCCGCCGTCCAGCGGATGGGCGAACGCCACCTTCGGGGTGCACAGGGTGACCCCGTGCGCGGCCAGGTCGATGCTGGTGAAGAACGGAGAGGACGCGGCCAGCGGGTGGACCGCCGAGCACACGTCGTGCCGGAACCCCGGCAGGGTCAGCTCGCTGGTCCGGCAGCCGCCGCCCGGCGTGTCCGATCCTTCGATGACCCGGACCTTGAGCCCTGACCGGGCCAGCGTGATGGCCGCGGACAGACCGTTGGGGCCGGATCCGACCACGATGACGTCGGGAGCGGGGGCGGCAGGGCTCATAGCTCGAGTATCCCGCCCTCCGCGGCCACGAAGATCTCCGGCGTGCCTGGTAGCCCTGGTGAGCCCAGGCCAGGCGGCAGCTGCGGGGCCGCGGGGCCGCGGGGAGCGAACGAGCGGGCCATCTCCTCCAGCTCGTCGTCGGTGCGGTCCGGCTTGTGGTGGGCCAGCGCCACCCGCCGCGCCCCCGCCCTCGCCCCCAGGCCGGCCGCGTACTCCGCGGCCGCGTGCCCGAACGCCGCCTCGGCGGGTACCTCCGGGGCGAACAGGAACGCGTCGTGGATAAGCAGGTCCGTGCCGGCCGCCAGGTCCAGCGCGGCCGGGTGGTATTCGCCCAGCCCGTCCGGGCCAGGTCCCAGCGCGGTGGGGCAGTGGTCGGGGATGTAGGTCAGCGCCGAGTGGCCGTCACTGACCCGGTAACCGTAGGTCCGGCCGCCCTTGTGCGGAACCTCGCGGGCCTCCACCGTGAACCCTTCGGCCTTCAGCGGACCGGGTGACAGGGAGGCGAACGTCCAGTCGCCGCGCAATCCCCCCGGGCCGATCGGGAAATGGGGCGGGGACATGCCGCGGGCCAGCGCCGCGGCCGCGCTCTCCCCGGATTCCTGGGCCGGCAGCAGCAGGGTCACCCGGGCATCGTCGCGGTCGCCGCCCCGGAAGAAGGGCAGGCCGTGCACATGATCCCAGTGCAGGTGGGTGAGCAGGATGGTGCCGGTGAAAGGCCCGCCGCCGAGCAGCGAGGTGACGCGGCGCAGGCCGGTGCCCGCATCCAGCACGAGCGCCGGCGTGGCCGCGCCATCGTGGCTGATCGCCACGGATGACGTGTGCCCCCCGTAGCGGAGGAACTCCGCTCCTGGTGCGGGCGTCGAGCCGCGCACGCCGCAGAGGTGTACGCGCACGTCAGCCCCGCCCGGCGTCTTCGCGCCGGTGCCCTCCGGACAGCTCCACGAGTGCGTCGTGGCCGAACTGGCTGGCCTCGGCCGACGCCACGCGGCAGTCGGTGACCGCGACCAGCGACGAGGTCCGGATGCCGCCTTCCAGGTGAGCCCGCTCACCCAGCATGGCCCCCGGGCCGTACTCCGCGAGCGGCTCGCCGTCGTGCTCCACCCGGATGACACCGTCCAGCACCAGGTAGACCGACGTTCCGGGTTCACCC
>Ga0208076_1000028_pt1 | contig 11896 bp, 11 predicted proteins | sample NGESurshal072012_8_FD_184459 | JGI IMG/M metagenome (GOLD analysis project Ga0208076, IMG submission 184459) | Arctic peat soil microbial communities from Barrow, Alaska - NGEE Surface sample 210-3 shallow-072012 (SPAdes) | ecosystem: Environmental > Terrestrial > Soil > Wetlands > Peat ...
CCGGCCGAGGCCGCCGCGACATCTGCGGCAGCACCCGCAGTAGAGATTCCTGCGGGTGACTCGCCCACGGGTAAGTCACCCCGCGCTGAAGTACCCAGCACGGAGGTACCCAGCGGCGGCCTGCCCACCGCCGGCCTGCCCGCGGCTGACCTGCCCGCGGCTGACCTGCCCGCGGCTGACCTGCCCACCGCTGACCTGCCGGAGGCAGGTCAGGACGGCCCGGACCGGAACGCGCCGGAGCCGGAAGGGGTTCCGCCGGGCTGGATGCGCCCGGCGCTTCCAGGGTCCGGCACCAGCGAGATCACGCCCAGCTCGATCGTGCCCGGCATGGGCCAGTCCAGCGAGGCCGAGGAACCGCCGCTGCCCCAGCGGCGCTCGCCAGTCGCCGGAATGCTCGCGGAAGCGTGGGCCCTGGCCCGCAAGCATCCGCTGGAAGCCACCTCAATCGTCCTGCTGGGCGTCGGCGGGCTGATCCTCCCGTTCCCGTTCTGGCTGATCGGCGGGATAGTCGCCATCAAGTCCCGGCGCTGGGACAAGCGCGATAAGTGGATGGCCCTGGCCGGGCCGCCCCTGTTCACGTTCGCGGTCCTGCTGATCCGCGCAGGGACATCTCAGGGCAATTTCTTCTCGGCCTTCTACCAGGCCTCGCGCCATGACGCCGGGCTCAGCATCCGGGCAGGTTGCGTGCTGTGCGCGGCTTATCTTCTCTGGCGGCTGCGGCGCGGCCCGCGGCTGCGCAGCCTTCCGCCCTGGCAGCGTCCCCGCTGACGTAGGTCCGACGGGACCGATAGCCTAAGGTTGCTTTTCCCTGCGCTCGCCCGCCCGCTCTACTGCGTGAGGTCAGGTCCGTGCCCACTGGCAAGGTCAAATGGTATGACGCCGACAAAGGGTTCGGCTTTCTCACCCGCGACGATGGGGGTGAGGTGTTCGTGCACTCCACGGCCCTCCCCGCGGGCAGTACTGCCCTGCGGCCCGGCCAGCGGGTCGAGTTCGGCGTGGCGGAGGGGCGCCGGGGGGTACAGGCCCTCCAGGTGCGGCTGCTCGAGCCGCCGCCGACGGTGGCCAAGGTCAGCCGCAAGAGCCCGGACGAGATGGTCGTGATCGTCGAGGACCTGATCAAGCTGCTGGATGGGGTGTCCGCCGCCTACCGGCGGGGCAGGCATCCGGACGCCCGGGACGGGAAGAAGATCGCGACCGTACTGCGCGCCGTCGCCGACGACCTCGAGGCCTGATGCCTAGGTGGCTGCAGCCGCCTCGACGCTTCGGCCAGGTCCCCCGGCCGGGAGGCCGGGAAGCAGAACCGACACATCCAGGCCGCCCGCAGGGCGGCCGCGTGCCATGACCGTCCCGTGATGGGCGGTGGCCACCGATCGCACGATGGACAGGCCGAGGCCCGTCCCTGGCGCGCTGCCCGCCGGGACGCACAGCCGCCGGAAGGGCTCGAAGAGCAGTGGGGTCATGTCTTCACCGATGACCGGGCCGCCGTTGGTGACCGTGAGATACGCCTGCCCGCCGCGCATGCCGGTCGCCACCTGGATCCACCCGCCCGCGGCGTTGTGCCGGACCGCGTTGTCCACCAGGTTGGCGACGAGCCTGTCTAGCAGCACGAGATCGCCGCGGGTCGGCGCAGGCTGCAGGGCCGTCTGCAGGCCGAGCGAGCCAGCCCGGAGGGCGGGCCCGGCGGCGTCAAGCGCATCCTCGGCCAGCACGGCCAGGTCGGCCGGCCCCATGTCGGTGGTGCCCCGGTCGCTGCGGGCCAGGGTGAGTAGCGCCTCGATGAGCGACTCCGCCCGATCCACGGCCGCCCGCACCTCGGTGGCCATGTCCTCCAGCTGGGCCGGGGTGCGGCCCGGCTTGGCCAGCGTGACGTCGATCGCGGTCCGCATCACGGTCAGCGGGGTGCGCAGCTCATGGGAGGCGTTCGCGACGAATCGGCGCTGGCTGGCGAAGGCCGCATCGAGCCGGGCCAGCATGGCGTCGTAGGTGTCGGCGAGTTCCTTCAGTTCGTCTGGCGGCCCGTCCAGCGCTAGGCGCTCGCCAAGGTTCTCCTCGGAGGCTCGGCGCGCCGCGCCGGTGATGGCGTGCACCGGCCGGAGCGCCCGCCCGGCGACCAGCCACCCCAGAGCCCCGGACGCCGCGCCCATGATGCTCAGACCCACCAGCGAGTAGAGCAGCAGCTGGTGCACGGCCTCGGCGCGCTGACTCTGCGCGCCAGCCACCACGCCGCTGCTGAAGCTCTGCCTGCACTTGCTGATCAGGCCCCGGTCCGCGGCCGTCACGGCGCCCTGCGTCTTCTCGGCGGCCATCACCTTGCCGCATGCCTTGGCGAGTGACTGCTCGGCTGCGCTCTGCGGCTGGCCCGCCCCGCTCAGGGCGCTGGTGGTGCTGAGCCCGCGCACCACGAACACGTAGGTGAAGGCCAGCAGCATGGCCGCCGCCAGCAGGAACAGCCCGCTGTAGGTCAGGGTGAGCCGCAGCCGGATCGTCCGCCGCCGGGCGATCCGGGCCGGCCAGGCCGGCCGTTTCACTGGACCCGCAGCCGGTAGCCGCTGCCGATCACCGTGTCGATCAGCGGCGGGTCGCCCAGCTTGCGCCGCAGCCGGGCCATGGTGACCGAGACCGTGTTGGTGAACGGGTCGGCGTGCTCATCCCACACGCCCTCCAGCAGCTCTTCGGCGCTCACCACGGCGCCGTCGGCAGCGAGCACGGCCTCCAGGACGCCGAACTCCTTCCGGGTGAGCGCCACCGGCCGGCCGTCCCGGCTGACCCGGCGCCGGGCCCGGTCCATGGTCAGGTCGCCCCGGGTGATGACCGGCGGGGTCGACGGGGCGCGGCGGGACAGGGCCCGCACCCGGGCGACGAGCTCGGTGAACGCGAACGGCTTAGGCAGGTAGTCGTCGGCGCCCAGGTTGAGCCCGTCGACCCGGTCCTCCACCGCGGCGGCCGCGGTCAGCATCAGGACGCGGGCGGGCGACCTCCCGGCCACCAGGCTCGCGCAGACCGCGTCCCCGTGCACCCGGGGCAGGTCCCGGTCGAGCACCACGACGTCGTAGCGGTTCACCGCGGTGACCTCCACGGCGGACGCACCGTCGTAAGCCACATCCACGGCCATGCCCTGATCGCGGAGGCCTTCGGCGATCCGGTTGGCCAGCGTTTCCTGATCCTCGACCACGAGCACGCGCATCCGTCCATGGTGCCCCGCCGCGGATGACAACGACATAACACGCGCCGACCCGTTCGCGTCCCCCGCCGCTGGTATTGACCAGCCCGGCCGTGGCGGACCGGCCCCGCTCGCGGTTCCGTTGCGTAGCGCGGTTGTAATGCCCGGTGGCGTAGACCTCTCACCGTCCACGGTTCGATCAGGGAGGTCGACGATGAAACATCCAGCGCTTCCGGCCCGCCGCCCGCGGGCCGGGGCGGCCGCGTCCATGCTGGCCGGGCTCATGCTGGCCATGCCCGGCCTGCTCGCCACCGGGTGCGGCGGCAGCGCCAGCCCCGCCTCGGTGCCCAGCCTGAGCGGGGCCGCCAGCGGCCACGCCGCGGGCGGCGGCCGGGCCGGGCAGCTGCGGGCCGCTGCGCTCTGCATCCGCCTGCACGGCATCCCGGGCTATGCCAGCCCGGTGCTCACCCCGAGCGGCGCGGTCTACAGCGACGCGCGCAGTATCCAGGACGCATCCCAGCCCGTGCTGGGCGCGGTCCGTGCAGCGTGCGGCGCGCTGCTGGCGCGGGCCCAGCTCAACCCGCAGAGTGAGCCGCCGGCGCCGCCGCAGCTCGTCCAGGCGGGGGTCCACGCGGCCGAGTGCAGCCGGGCGCACGGGTTGCCGAACGACGCTGACCCGACCGCGCGCACCCCGTACACGCCGGGCCACGGGTTCGGCCTCAGCGCCGGCGAGGTCCCAGCCGGGGGGAAACTGAGCCACGGCTTCCAGGAGGCCGGCCGCGCGTGCCAGCGGCAGGTCGCCGCGGAGATCCGCGCCTCGACCCTGTCGAGCCTGGGCCAGGACGGCTGACGTGCGGGCCAGGTGGCTGGCCGCAGCCGGGACCGTGCTGGCCGGCGGGGCGGCGGCCGGGCTGATCGTCGCGATGCCGGGGTCCGCATCGGGGTCCAGCGGCCAGGGGCGCGCCGGCGGGGCCCGGGTGGCCTCCGCTCCGGTGCTCCGCACCGACCTGACCAACACGGTCCAGGTGAGCGGGGCGGTCGGGTTTGCGGGCTCGGACACCGTCGTCAACCAGGCGCAGGGCACGGCCTACACCGCGCTGCCGCCGCCCGGGCAGGTGGTGCGCAGGGGCCACCGCCTGTACGAGGTGGACGGGAGTCCGGTCATCCTGCTCTACGGGGCCAGGCCGCAATGGCGGGACCTCTCCCTGGGCGTCACGCCCGGACCAGACGTGGCCCAGCTCGACGCCAACCTCATCGCCCTCGGCTACGCGACGTCGGCCACGCTGGGCGTGAGCGACACGTTCACGGCCGCGACCGCCTGGGCGGTGGAGCGCTGGCAGGCGGCGCTGGGCATGGCGGTGACCGGCACGGTGGTCACCGGGCAGGTCATCTACGCGCCCGGCCCGCTGCGGGTGGCCTCGCTCTCGGTCAGTCTGGGCGCCGCGGCGCAGCCCGGTACGGCCGTGCTGGCCGCGACATCGGCCCGGCCGGTGGTCAGCGCCGCACTGCCGGTCGCCGAGCAGTACCTGGTGCGCCGGGGCGACCGGGTCAGCGTGACGCTGCCGGACGGTACCAGCACCGTCCCGGGCGTGGTCAGCGCGATCTCCCGGGTGGCCAGCACCGGAGCGTCCGGAGGGGCGGGGGAGCCGTCACCGGGTCCATCCGCGTCCGGCGGGGGCGGCCCCGGGCCCGGCTCCGGAGGGCCCGGCTCCGGAGGCGCCAGTGACACGGTCCAGATGACCATCCGGATCGCGCATCCACGGACCACGGGCGGGCTGGACCAGGCCCCGGTCACGGTGAACATCGTCAGCGCCCGGGCCCGTGGCGTACTCGCGGTCCCGGTCAGCTCCCTGGTCGCGCTGGCCGGCGGGGGCTACGCCGTGCAGGTGGCCGCCGGAGGCACGGCGCACCTGACCGGGGTGCGCACCGGGCTGTTCAGCAGCAGCCTGGTCCAGGTGAGCGGCCCGGGGCTGCGTGCCGGGATGAGGGTCGAGGTGCCCGCCCCATGATCGCCCGCTCCGCGGCCGGTCACGCCGTGACCAGCCCAGCCGTCCTGGAACTGGCGGGCGTCACGAAAACCTATCCGGGGTCCCCGCCGGTGACCGCCCTGGCCGGGGTGGACCTGCGGATCAGCCCGGGAGAGCGGCTGGCCGTGCTCGGGCCGTCCGGCTCGGGCAAGTCCACCCTGCTGCACATCCTGGGCACCCTGGAACGGCCCAGCAGTGGTGCCGCCCGGGTGGCTGGACAGGACGTGGCCGACCTGTCCGACGCCGAGCTGTCCGCAGTCCGCGGGCACCGTCTCGGTTTCGTGTTCCAGCAGTTCTTCCTGCTCGATCACCTGGACGCGGTCAGCAACGTGGCGCTCGGCCTGCTGTATCGCGGCGGTGGGGTCCGGGAGCGCCGCGCCGCCGCCCAGGCCGCCCTCGAGCGGGTCGGCCTCGGGCACCGGATCCGGCACCGGCCCAGTGAGCTGTCCGGAGGGGAGCGGCAGCGGGTGGCCATCGCCCGGGCGGTGGCCGGGCAGGCGGCTGTGGTGCTCGCCGACGAGCCCACCGGCAACCTGGACTCGGTGACCGGCGCCGGGATCATCGACCTGCTCACCGCGCTGGCCCAGGACGGCACCGCCGTGGTGGTGATTACCCATGACGCGGAGGTCGCCGCCGCCATGCCGCGGCGGGTGGAGATGCGCGACGGCCGGATTGCCCGGGAGCAGCCGTGATCCCCGCCGTGCGGAATCCCGGTGCGTCCCCGGCCGTGCCCCGGTCCCGGCTCCGCGCCGGTGACACCCTCCGCACCGCGGGCGGGTCCCTGCGGTCGCGGCCCTGGCGGGCCGCCTTGTCCGCGCTCGGGATCGCGATCGGCATCGGCGCCGGGGTGGCCGTGCTCGGTGTCTCCGCCTCCTCCCGTGCCGCGCTGCTCAGCGAACTGGGCGCGGAAGGGAACCTGCTTACCGTGTCCGCCGGCCAGGACGTCACCGGCGCACCAGCCCCGCTGCCGGATGCTGCGCCCGGAATGATCGCGCGGATTCCCCCCGTCCAGACCGTGTCCGCGGTGGGTTACGTGCCCGGCCTGCTGGTCCGGCGGACCGCCGCCGTGCCCGCCCTGGACAGTGGTGGTATCTCGGTGCTCGCCGCGCAGACCAGCCTGCTGCACACGCTGGGCGGCCAGGTGGCCCGCGGCGTGTTCCTCAACGCCGCCACCATCCACTTCCCCGCGGTTGTGCTCGGCGCGGTCGCCGCCCGGACGCTCGGCATCACCCGGATACCGCCAGGCACACTGGTGTACCTGGGCGGCCAGTACTTCTCGGTGGTCGGCATCCTGCGGCCGGTCCCGCTCGCGCCGGAGATCGACGAGGCCGCGCTGGTGGGCTTCCCCGTCGCGGACGCCCAGCTCGGCCTGGGCGGCCACCCCACGGAGATCTACCTGCGGGCCCAGCCCGATCAGGTCCAGGCGGTGGCGATGGTGCTGCCGTTCACCGCGAACCCCGCCCTTCCGGAGGGAGTCCAGGTCAGCCAGCCGTCCCAGGTGCTCGCCGCGCGTGCCCAGGCCCGGTCGGCGCTGACCGGCCTGTTCCTCGCCCTCGGCGGGGTCGCCGTGGCTGTCGGCGGGATCGGCATCGCGAACATCATGGTCATCTCCGTCCTCGAACGGCGGCCCGAGATTGGCCTGCGCCGCGCGCTCGGTGCGACCCGGCGGCAAGTGGTGGCGCAGTTCCTGACCGAGTCCGCGCTGCTGTCGGCGATGGGCGGGCTGGGTGGGGTGCTCCTCGGCGCGGCCGCCACCGTCGGATATGCGGTCAGCACCGGCCAGGCAGTGGTGGTCCCGCCAGGGGCGGCCGGAGGTGGCCTGGCCGTGGCGGTTGCCGTGGGCGTCGTGGCCGGGGTCTACCCCGCCGTGCGTGCCGCCCGGCTGCCCCCGGCTGAGGCCCTGCGGTTCCTTGCCTGACAAGAGGATCCTCTGCGGTCCGGGGCGTCTGGGGCGTCTGGGGCCTGAGGGGCCTCCGGGATCAGGTGCGGTGCGGCAGGCGGGCGGCGGCCGCCCGGGCGGTGCGGATGCGGCGCCGCCTGCTGGCCAGCAGCAGGGCCGTAGTAGCGGCCAGGCCGGCGGCGGCCACGGCCAGCCCGGCTACCCCGCTGTCCGTAATGGACATGGCCAGCCCGGCCAGGCCGCCGGCCACCCAGGCCAGCTGGTGGATGGTTTCCGACGCGGCCAGGGTCGAGGAGCGGACCTCCTCCGGGACCTCCCGCTGCACGATCGAGTCGAGCGCGAGCTTGGCGAGCACCTGGCCGAACGCCGCGACCAGGGCCACGACGAGCGCTGCCCACAGGCCGAAGAACGCCGCGCAGGCCGCAGTGACCGCGGTGGAAGTGCAGAGCAGCACGAACAGGATCAGGTGCGGCGTGCGGGCCTTCAGCAGCGCCCCGATCCCGGTCCCGATGAACCCGCCCGCCCCGGCGGCGGCGATCATCGCGCCCAGCGCGAGCTTGTCGCTCACCCCGGGAAAGTGCACGGTACGCAGCAGGAACGCCAGAAAGAAGATCATGTAGCCGGAAAAGGCGCGCAGCGCCGCATTGCCGCGCATGGCCTCGCCGACGATCGGGCCCACGCTGCGCAGGGTGCCGGCCCAGCCGGCCCGCCGGGAACGGGCCGGCGCGGGGGGTGCCCCGGGGGGTGCCGCCCCGGGGGGTGCCGCCCCGGCCCCGGCGGAGGCCCCGGGACCCGGCTGTTCCGGCTGGTGCTGGTCCACCGTGGTGGGCAGGCGGATGCCCAGCGCGATCGCGGCCAGGTAGACCAGGGTGCCCACGCGCAGCGACCAGGTCGCTCCGGTGGTGCCGCCGCCGGCCAGGAGCGAGATCCCGCCCGCGACACCCACCCCGACCGTGGACGCGATGAGCGCCGCGAGCGAGATCCGGGCGTTGGCCGACACCAGGGTGATCCGGGCCGGGAGCACCCGGGGGGTGACCGAGCTGCGGGTCACCCCGTAGGCCTTCTGCAGCACGAGCACACCGAACGCGGCCGGCAGGAGGGTCACCGTGTCGCTGTGCTGGACCGCGCCCGCCATCCCCCAGCAGAGCAGGCCGCGGGCCAGCAGGGTGCCGATCATGATGTACCGGCGCCCGTCCCGGACCCGGTCCAGCATCGGCCCGATGAACGGGGCCAGCACGGCGAATGGTGCCATCGTGATGAGCAGGGTGAGCGCGATCCGGCCCCGGGCCTGGTCCACCGAGGTGCTGAAGAACAGCGTCCCGGCCAGGGCGACGGCCACGAACGCGTCAGCCGCGGCGCCTGCCGCGGTTAGCTCGATGACCCGGTCCAGCCCGGTCCGGCCGGCCCCGGACGCCTGGGTCAGCCGGCGGATGACCCGGCCGGTGCCCCGCGCCGTGGACGCGCCGGCCCGGCCGGTCGAGCGCACCCCCGACGCGAAACCGCCGGCCGCCCGCCTCGCTTGCGGCCGCGCACCGGACAGTCCCATGGTCCCAGTATTCTGCGTTCTCAGAGGGGCAACGACCCTGACGGGCCAGACTTCGCCGGCCGATGTGGTTTCTGGCGCACAGCCGGTGCGTGAATGGGGGAGAATTGCTCACCGTGAGCCCTGGGCGTGCACGGAGCAAGGAACCGGATGACGCCTGCGCGCAGGCGGTTGACTTGGCGCGCGGCGCGGCTGAGGAGATGGCGGGCGCTGAACGCGTCGGCGAGCACCTCGGCGTCACGGCCGACGGGGACCGGGTGGTGACGCACCTGTTCAGCTGCCTCGATCCCGCCTACCGCGGCTGGTGCTGGGCGATCACCGTGGCCCGGGCCTCCCGGGCCAAGAACGTCACCGTCGACGAGAGCCTGCTGATCCCGGGGGCGGACGCCATCCTGGCCCCGGACTGGGTGCCCTGGCGGGAGCGGCTGCTGCCCGGCGACCTGGGCGTAGGGGACCTGCTCCCGGCCCCCCCGGATGACCCACGGCTGGTACCGGCCGCGTCCCTGGAAGGGGACGACGGTGTCGCCGACTGGGGCGAGACGGCCTGGGCCCTGCCCGGGACCGAGCCTGAAGACCTGGTCCCGGTCCCGGCCGCCGGGCCGCTGGCCGAGGACCTGGACGACCCCGCCGAAGACCAGGACTACCCGGCCGAAGACCAGGACTCCACCTCCGACGCCGCAACCGAAGACCCCGCCGGCGCCGTCTCCGTGGCGGCGGGGGCTGACGCCACGGAGACGGAGGGTCTCGGGGACCGGCCGCCGCGGGCCAGGGTGCTCTCAGCGATCGGCCGCGACGATACAGCGCTGCGCTGGTACACCAGTGAGCATGGTCCCAAGACGCCGCTGGCCAGCGCCGCCCCTGGCCTGTGCTCGGGGTGCGGGTTCTTCGTGCGGCTGGGCGGCCCGCTGGGACGGGTGTTCGGGATCTGTGCGAATGAGTACGCGCCCGACGATGGCCGGGTCGTCTCCGTCGACCATGGCTGCGGGGCGCATTCCGAGGGCGTGACCGCAGCGACCGCGGACCAGCCGTTGCGGGCGGCAATCGACGAGCTTGGCTACGAGCTGGTGGACATGCCCGGTGTGTCGGTCGAGGAGACGGTCTTCGAGCCGCTCCACCACAACTAGCAGCCCGGTTAGCGCGCGCCCGGCCGGATCTAGCGGCGCAGTCAGCTCCGGGCCGCCGAACGGCGCTTCGCCTGCCGCGCCCGGGCGCGCTTCAGCCGGGGCACGTACCACAGGCCGAACAGGCCCAGGCACAGACCGACCGCGCAGGTCCAGACCCACCAGCGGTTACCTGGCGACAGATCGTCGCGCAGCACCAGGACGCTGATCAGGCCGATGGCCCACGCGGCGGTGATGACCGCGGTCACGAGCTGGTCATTGGCCTCCAGCGGCGGCGGCGCGGGCCGAAGTTTCCTGGTCACCTAACCCAGGCTAACGGCCTTCCGCGTGGTGTACTTGGTCCACGCCCCGTTGGGGTGCCACCCGTTCGCCTTGCTAACGGTTTGACGGAATGCTCGCCGTCCGCATATCGTTAGCAAAAGTAATGACTCAGGCTAAAGATAATGACAACCTCGGGGACCAGGTCCGACGCGGGCCTGGCAACAGCGCTACGGATCTCCGTGAGCCGTCTGGCTCGTCGGCTGCGGGTCGAGCGGACCGCGCCCGGCCAGGCAGAGCCGGTGCTTTCCGACACGCAGTTCGCCGCCCTGGCGACGCTGGAGAAGCACGGCGCGATGAGCCCGGGCGAGCTGGCCGGGCACGAGCGGGTACAGCCGCCGTCGATGACACGCGTCATCGCCGCCCTGGAGGAATGGAAGCTCGTCACGCGAGCAGCACATGCCTCCGACCGGCGGCAGGTGGTCCTGACCGTAACCCCAGCGGGCCTGGAGCTGGTGACGAAGTCCCGCCGGCGGCGGGACGCCTGGCTGGCCATGCGGCTGAACGAGCTGACTCCGCAGGAGCGGGCGACGCTGCGCGCCGCCGCGCCGATTCTGGAGAAGCTCAGCCAGTCCTGACCGGGCCTGGCGACGGCGCGCCAGCCAAGAGTGGTTCCCGGCTGCGCACCTTCCGGTCCCTGGGGACCCGCAACTACCGGCTGTTCGCCATCGGCCAGGTCGTCTCCAACAGTGGCACCTGGATGCAGCGGGTGGCCCAGGACTGGCTGGTCCTGCAGCTGACCCACGGCAGCGGCACCGCCCTGGGCATCGCGACGGGGCTGCAGTTCCTGCCCATGCTGGCCAGCCCCTGGGGCGGGGCGGTCGCGGACCGCTACTCCAAGCGGCGCATCCTGATGATGACGCAGACCGCCATGGGGCTGCTCGCGCTGATCCTCGGCGTGCTCGCGGTGACCGGGACGGTCCGGATCTGGCAGGTCTACGCGCTGGCCTTCGGGCTGGGCCTGGCCACGGTGCTGGACAACCCCACCCGGCAGGCGTTCGTGACCGAGATGGTCGGCCAGGCCGACATGCCCAACGCCATCGCCCTGAACAGCGCGATCTTCAACCTGGCCCGCATCGCCGGGCCGGCCGCCGCGGGGCTGGTGATCGGCGCCGTAGGCACGCCCACCGCCTTCTTCCTCAACGCGGCCTCCTATCTCGCGGTGCTCACCGGCCTCAAGCTGATGCGGCCCGGCGAGCTGCACCCGGTCGAGCGGGTGCCCCGGCAGCGGGGCCAGCTCCGCGAGGGGTTCGCCTACGTGCGCGCCCGGCCCGAACTGCTGCTGCCCATGGTGCTGATCTTCTTCGTGGCTACCTTCGGGATGAACTTCCAGGTGACCAACGCGCTTATGTCCCGGCAGGTTTTCCACACCGGGGCCACTGCATTCGGCGTGGCCTCCGCGGTGTTCGCGGTGGGCGCGCTGGCCGGCGCCCTGCTCGCCGCCCGGCGCAGCAAGCCCGGGCTGCGCCTGCTGGTCACCGCCGCGTTCTCGTTCGGCCTGCTGGAAGTGCTCACCGCGCTGATGCCCTCGTTCTGGCTGTTCCTGGCCATGCTGGTGCCGACCGGGCTCATCCTGCTGACGCTGAACACAGCGGCCAATTCCACCGTCCAGCTGGCCTCGGCCCCGGACATGCGCGGCCGGGTGATGGGGCTGTACATGCTGGTGTTGCTCGGCGGTGCGCCGCTCGGGTCACCGATGGTCGGCTGGGTCGCGGAGCATTTCGGCCCGCGGATGAGCCTGCTGGCCGGCGGGGTCATCTCGGCGGCGGCCGCGGCGGTCATCGGCCTGCTGCTGGCCCGGCGGCGCGGGATCGGCGCCCGGGGCTA
>Ga0208076_1000029_pt1 | contig 11634 bp, 11 predicted proteins | sample NGESurshal072012_8_FD_184459 | JGI IMG/M metagenome (GOLD analysis project Ga0208076, IMG submission 184459) | Arctic peat soil microbial communities from Barrow, Alaska - NGEE Surface sample 210-3 shallow-072012 (SPAdes) | ecosystem: Environmental > Terrestrial > Soil > Wetlands > Peat ...
GAGGCCGCCGGGACCCCTCAGGGCACCAGACTGCCCAGGACGCCGGACACGATGGCGGAGCGCGTGGCGGGCATCTGGGCGATGGTGGCGGACCTCGACCCGGGGCTCGCCCAGCGGCTGTCCCAGTACACCGATCAGGACCCGTAACCAGCCACCACCACTGACCGCCGCGTGCCATCAGCGACGGCACACGGCGGTCGTGTCGCTGGTCAGGCCTCGGCGACGTCCACGGTGAGGGTGGCCGTCACCTCAGGGTGCAGCCGTACCGTGACCTGGTGCCTGCCCACGGTCCGGATCGGGGTCCCGATCTCGATGCGCCGCCGGTCCAGCTCGGGGCCGCCAGACGCACGGACCGCGTCGGCGATGTCCGAGGCGCTGACCGAGCCGAACAGCCGCCCGGCCGCGCCGGCCCGGACCCTGATCTGCACGGTCCGCGCGGACAGTTCCCCGGCCGCCGCCCGGGCGTCGTCCAGGCCGCGGATGTCCCGGGCGGACCGGGCCCGCCGGATCAGGTCGATCTGCTTCTCGGCGCCCCGGGTCCAGCGCAGGGCCAGGCCGCGCGGGATCAGGTAGTTGCGTCCGTAACCGCCCTTGACCTCGACCACGTCACCAGGCGCACCAAGGCCGGTGACCTCGTTGGTGAGGATCAGTTTCATCGGTGTGCCCATTAGCTTGCGCCCTTCCCCGTCCTCAACGTGCCGTGCTGGTGTACGGCAGCAGGGCCATCTCGCGGGCGTTCTTGATCGCCTTGGCGACGTCACGCTGGTGCTGGGTGCAGTTTCCGGTGACCCGCCGGGCCCGGATCTTGCCCCGGTCGGAAATGAACTTCCGCAGCAGCCCGGTGTCCTTGTAGTCCACGTAGGAGATCTTCTCCTGGCAGAACAGGCACACTTTCTTCCTGGGCTTGCGGATCGGTGCTTTCGCCATCATGGTGCTCCTGAAGAGAGCCCCGCTCGGGGCGGGGATGGTTTGTGTTGTTGTGTGTTATCAGGGGATCAGAACGGCGGCTCGTCAGACGACCCCTCGCCGCCAAACCCGGAGTCCGAGGCCCAGGGGTCATCGCCGCCACGGCCACCGGACGATCCGCCGGATCCGCCGGATCCGCCCTGGCTGCCGCCGCCGAAGCCACCGCCGCCCCCGGCCGCGCCGCCACCGGCCGCGCCACCGCCACCGCTACCGCCACCGCCGAAGCCACCGCCACCACTACCGCCGGAACGGTTGGACTTGGTGACCTTGGCCGAGGCGTTACGCAGGGAGGGGCCAACGTCATCCACTTCGACCTCGAAGACGGTTCGCTTCTCCCCTTCACGGGTCTCGTAGGAGCGCTGGTGCAGCCGCCCCTGGACAACGACCCGCATACCGCGCTGCAGGGACTCGGCCACGTTCTCCGCGGCCTGCCGCCACACATTGCAGGTCAGGAACAGCGAGTCGCCGTCCTTCCACTCGTTCGACTGCCGGTCGAAGGTGCGCGGCGTCGATGCGATCCGGAAGTTCGCCACCGCCACCCCGGTCGGGGTGTAGCGGAGCTCCGGGTCGCTGACTAGATTGCCGACCACCGTGATCTGGGTATCGCCTGCCATCGGGGCCACTCCCGGGTAGTTCAGAGGGTTCAGTGCCGCAACCGAGGCGCGGCCGTGGTCAGTATCGCTGTGGTCAGTGCATCTCGGGGCGCAGGATCTTGGTCCGCAGGACTGCCTCGTTGAGGCTGAGCTGGCGGTCGAGCTCGTGGACCGTGTCCGGATCCGCGACCATGTCGACCACGGCGTAGATGCCGTCCGACTTCTTCTCGATCTCGTAGGAGAGCCGGCGACGGCCCCATACATCAATCTTGTCGACCGAGCCGCCCCCGGTCTTGACGACCGACAGGAACTGGTCGAGGGAGGGGTGGACGGTCTGCTCTTCGAGAGAAGGATCGAGAATGATCATCATCTCATAGCGGCGCATGCTGGAACATGCCTCCTCTGGACTGATGCGGCCACGGTCTCTCCGTGGCAGGAGGGGCCGCGGCGTCACCGGTGCTCGATCCCGGTACCCGTTGCGGCTGCGTCAGCTTACCAGGGCCGGCCGACAGGCTGGCTCATGATTCCACTGCCCCCAGAGCGGGAAAGAGCCCGGACAACAGCATTACCGGGCTGGATGTCCAAGGGGGTGGCCGTAGTGCCCCAAGCTGCCAGAGCCGGAATGACCGAGGCTGCCGGATCGAGCGTACCCGGGGCCGCCGTCCGGGGCCGGGCCCGTCTGCGCCTCCCGCACCTCACGCTGAACGACGACGGCCAGCGGCACCCGATGGAGAACTCACTGAGTGTCTTCACCGTGGTGGCGGGCCTCGTCGCGTGCGTCCTGGGTTTCCTGGCGTACCAGGATGTCTCCGGGGCCTGGACGCACGTCGGCGCGACGTGGCTGGGGCTGATCACGCTCTTCGTGGGGCTGCCGGCGCAGCTGTTCTCGGCGACCCGGTCGGAGCGGATGCTGATCGTGACCGGCCTGGTCGCCGCCTTCGTCGGCGTCTGCCTGGGCTTGGCGCACGGCGGCCTGCTGCCCTAGTCCGCTCCGCGCCGCCGCCCTGGCCGGCCAGGGCGATTCCGCGGGCGCCCCGCACCGCCGCCATGCGCCGCAACGAGAACCTCGTCCCCGGCTAGTCTCGTGACATGGTGAGCATCGGACCCCACGTGCACGACGAGGACCCCCTGGCCGCGGCGGTCGCCACGAAGTCGCACGTGGTCCAGTTTTTCCTGGGCGACCCGCAGGGCTGGGCGGATCCCAAGTTCCCCGGCGGCGACGCGGACGTGCTGCGTGCCGCGCTCGCCGCGGCGCAGGTGCGCGCGTTTATCCACGCCCCGTACCGGATCAACGTGGCCAGCACCAATAACCGGATCCGGATCCCCAGCCGGAAGCTGCTCGGCCAGCAGCTCACGGCGGCTGCGGCCATCGGCGCGCAGGGGCTGATCGTGCACGGCGGGCATGTCACCGCCGACGCGGACGTGGCCGACGGGTACGAGAACTGGGCCAAGGCAGTCGCCCGGATCGGCCGGCCGGTGCCGATGCTGATCGAGAACACCGCGGGCGGCGACCAGGCCATGGCACGCGGCCTGGACGGGGTGGCGCGGCTGTGGGACGCGATCGGCGACGCGGGTGGGTCGGGCGAGGTCGGATTCTGCCTGGACACCTGTCACGCCTTCGCCAGCGGGGAGGACCTGTCCGGGCTCGTGGACCGGGTCAAGGCGATCACCGGCCGGATCGACCTGGTGCACTGCAACAATTCGCGGGACGAGTTCGGCTCGGGCCGGGACCGGCACGCCGGGATGGAGAAGGGCACTATCGATCCCGCGCTGCTCGCCGACCTGATCCGGGCGGCCGGGGCGCCGGTCATCTGTGAGACGCCCGACCCGGCCGCCGACATCGACTGGCTCCGCGCCCACCTTCCTGACGCCGCCTGACCAGTCCCGCCGTGACCCCCGTCGCGCGGCACGACCGTTAGGGAACCAGAACTCAGCGAGCGGACGCGGCGGCGGTCGGCTGGACGCTGCGGCGCGGGCCGAGTTTCAGCACGACGCGGTCGGGCGCCCCGGCCAGCACGCCGCCCGCGGGGTCGTCCGCCCCGCCGGCCCGCACCACGTCCCCGGCGGGCTGCAGGATGTCCCGCACCACGAGGCCGCACAGCAGCAGCACGGCGGCGAAGCGGGCAATGAGCGCGGCGAAGTACAGCCCGGTGCCGATCCCGCCGACCCCGACGAAGGAGGGCCCGGCCACCGACACGGTGATGAGGTAGGCCCAGATCGCGAAGAAGTAGCCGACCTCCGCCGCCTGCCACAGCAGGTAGGCGCCGAGCCGCGGCCGGGCCAGCACGACCAGGGGGGCCAGCCAGACCACGTACTGCGGCGACCAGACCTTGTTGGACAGCAGGAAGGCGGCCAGGGTCAGGAAGAACAGTTGCGCCACCCGCGGCCGCCGCGGCGCCCCCAGGCTGAGCAGCACGATGAGCACGCAGGCCACCAGGAAGGCGCCCGCGGAAATGACGTTCAGGGCGCTGACGCTGGTCGTGCCGACCAGCGGCCAGTGCTCGGTCTCGACGAAGTACCAGATCGAGCCCCAGTCGGCGGACCGCTTGTCGCTGAGCTGGTAGAAGCGGGCCCAGCCGGCCGGGGCCGCGATCATCACCGGCAGGTCAACCACCAGCCAGGCGACCGCGGCCGACCCGAACGTGACCCAGAACTCCCGCATCCGGCCGGCCCGCAGGCAGAGCAGCAGCAGCGGCCCGAAGAACAGCAACGGGTAGAACTTGGTCGCCACGGCCAGGCCGAGGAGCACGCCGGCCAGCACCCCGCGCCGTGCCGCCCAGGCGGCTATCCCGGCCATGGCCAGGCCCATCGCGATCAGGTCCCAGTTGATGAAGGCGCCCAGGATGACCGCGGGCGCCAGGGCCACGCCCAGCGCGGTCCACCGGCGGGACCGGCCCGCGAGGTAGGCGGTGGCCAGCACGCCGACGATCGCGAACACGGTCAGCAGGAGGGTGGTCAGGTCGAAGAATTCCCGGCCCCGGGTGAACGGGTCGCTGATGGGGTGCACCAGCCAGGCCACCAGCTGCATGGCCCCGCCGATGAGCACCGGGTATTCGACTGGGTGGCCGACGTAGGGCACCTTGCCTGACGACAGTCCCTCACCGAAATACAGCGGGTAGATGTCGGTATAGCAGTGCGCCTGGAACTGCGAGAGGTACCCGTTCCAGGCGCCGGCCCGGCACGCCCACTTGTTGGTCAGCGCCAGCCCGGAGCCCACCAGCACAGCCGTGACCAGGGCCGTCGCCGACCCCGCGAGCAGCGCGAGGCGCGCGGTCCCGGCCCGCTGTCCCCCGGCCGGATTCTGGCCGGCCGGGCCGGTCTCTCCGTCTGTCACCCACGCTCCGTCATCAGCTGTCGGGTCCCGGTAATTGTGCCCTCGCCTGGGCCCCGGCTACCCGGCCAGCGAACGCTGCTTGCCCAGCGTGGGCGTGGAGTTGGGGAAGGTCGGGGTGGGGAATGAGCTGGGCGCCGCCGGGGCCGTCGGGGTCGGCCTGGCGGAGTGGTTCCCGAAGCAGTGCCCAGCGAAGTAGACGCCGTTGCACGTTGTGGTCGGCGTCGGGGCCGGCGTCGCGGGCGCGGTGGGCTCCGGCTTCGGCGTGTACGGCCCCAGGAGGTTCCAGGCGGTGCCGCCGAAGTCCGGGGTGGTGAAGGTCTGGATCGGCGTGCTGCCGAACATTTTCTGGGCGTACGCGTGCCAGATGGTGGCCGGCCACTCGCCGCCGTAGCCAGGCAGGTTACCGACGCCGTACAGGGTCTGCAGGCCAGCCGGCGGTGCGCTCTCCTGGTTCGCCGCGGCCGCGCAGCCGACGATGCTCGATGGGCAGCCCTGCTCGTTGGTGAACATGCCGATCGCGAGGCTGAACTGCGGGATCGCGCCGATGAAGAAGGCTGACTGGGACAGGTTCGTCGTGCCGGTCTTCGCGATGAGCTCCCGGCCGTCGGCGAGGCCCACGTTCGGGGCCGTGCCGCCCGGCTTGTCGTCGAACGAGAGCGCGTAGTCCACGTCCGAGTCCTCGGCCGGGGTCAGCACCTCGCGGTGGACCACCTTGGCCTGGATGGTCTGCAGCGCCTGGCCTTGCTTCTGCTGCTGGATCTCCAGGATCACGTGCGGGGACAGGTACTCGCCGTTGTTGGCCAGTGTGGCGAACGTGCTGGCCTGCTCCTCGACCGTGAGAGAAGCCTGGCCGAGCGCGGTGCCGACCTCGTCCCGCTGGGTGTACAGGCCCGACGCGGAGGAAGCGACGTCGACGCCGAACGCCTTCGCCATGCTGATCATGTTCTGGCCGTCGGGGCCGGCCACCCGGTGGTACAGGTCGGTATAGGCGGTGTTGAGCGACTCGGCGGACGCGGTGACCACGCTGACCCCGTTGGCCTGCGCGTCACCCGCGTCGTTGCCGACCTCGTACCAGCCGGCCGGGTTGGCGGGGGTGGTCTGGCTCGCGTAGGTCGTCGGCTGCGAGACGGGCGGGATCCACAGCGGCGAGTGACCGTCGAGCGTGCTGGTCTTGACGCTCATCCCCTCGTGCCGGGCCAGCGCGAGCACGTAGGGCTTCATCGAGGAGCCCACCTGCTCACGGTTCTGCAGCGCCATGTCCCACTCGCAGCGGATCTTGTTGCAGTCCTTCGCGTTGTAGTTCGGCCCGCTGTACATGGCCCAGATCTGGCCGGTGTTCGGCGCCTCCAGCACCGCGCCGACGTGCGCGTAGCTGGGCAGCGCCTTGCCGTCCAGCCTCATCTGGCGCTTCTCCTGGGCCACGGTCGCGTAGAGCTGGTTCATCATCGGCTTGCTGAACGTGGTGATGATGCGCAGCCCGCCGCTGTCGATCTGGGCCAGTGAGTAGTGGTAGGTGGTCTCCAGCTCGTTGAGCACGGCGTTCATGATGTAGCCGCGGTAGCCCGACCAGCTGTTGTTGAACGCCTTCCCGAGCGTTGGGAACTTCTGGGCGTTGGCCTGCGCCTGGGTCAGCGTGCCCATCGAGACCATGGTCCGCAGCACGTAGTGCCAGCGGAAGACCAGTGCCTGGTAGGCCCCCCCTGCTTTCGGGTCCGGGTTGTAATAGCTAGGGGCCTGGGGCATGGCCGCGATCATCGCGGCCTGCGCGACGCTCAGCTTCTTGACGGGCTTGCCGAAGTACGCCTCGGCGGCTGCGCCGAAGCCGTACATGTTGACGCCAGTCGGCACCGTGTTTAGGTAGTTGGTGAGGATCCAGGCCTTCGATTCCCGCGAGGCCAGCTTCTCCGCGACGAACATCTCCTTGATCTTCCGGGTGGCTGTCTGCGCGGTGCCGATGCCGTCGTAGTAGTTCCGGACGAGCTGCTGGGTGATGGTGGAGCCGCCCTGCTGGACCGAGCCGCTGGTCAGGTCCGCGATAGCCGCGCGGAGGATGCCGGTCGGCGAGACGCCACCCTCGTCGTAGAAGTGCTTGTCTTCCGAGGCGACCATGGCGTTGCTGACCATCGCCGGGATCTGGTTCGGCTGGAGGGTCTGCCGGTCGTTGTTGCCGAACATGCCGACCAGCGTGCTGCCGTCGCGGAAGAAGACCCGGGAGGCCTGGCCGACGGCCAGCTCCGACGCGGCCGGGATGGGCGTCTGCTGGTAGGTGTAGAAGATCCCGATGACTGCCAGGATGAGAAAGCCGACGCCGGTCAGCAGCGAAGTCGCGATGGCCTTCTTCCAGGTCCAGCGGCGCCACCAGTCACCCTTGCGGGGCGGCCGGCCGGGGCCGCGGCCCCGGCCATTCCCGCCGCCGCGGCCGCCGCGGCCGTTCCCGTCCTGCATCTCGGCGTCCCGGCCGCGGCCCTGCCCCGGCCCGCGCGGGTCGAAGCTCTGCGGGTCGCGGGGGCCGCGCCCACGGGGGTCAGCGGAGCCGGGGTAGCCGGATCCGGGGTACCCGGCCATCGCGTGCCCGGCCGCCGGGCCTGCCCCGGCGGCCCCGGTGGTGCGCAAGCCAGCGGCGGCGCCCGCTGCCCCCGCGGCGCTGAACCCGGGCGCGGCCTGGTCCGTGCCGAGCTTGGCGGCCAGCCTTTCCTTCGTGCTCATCCCGCTCGCGGCGCGGTCCGTGCCCGCGCGGCGGCTCTTGGCGGCGTTTCTGGCCGCGCGGCGGCTGCTCCGCGGCGCCGGGCCCTGGTCTGCCCGGCCCTGGTCTGCGCGGCCCTGGTCGGCGCGGGGGCTCCCGTTACGGCCGTTCCAGGCCCCGGCGCTGTCGGTGCGGCCGTAGCCGGCGTCTCCCCCGCCGTTGCGGTCCCACTCGTAGTCCCGCTCGTGCCGGTAGCCACCGTCCTCCGCGTCCCGGGTACCGCGCGCGCGGCGGCCGTCGCCGTAGCGCTCCCTGCGCTGGCCGTCGCGGGAGGGAGCCCAGCGGCCAGGCTCAGCGGGATCCGGGGGGTAGGAACCGGAAAAGTCTGGGTTACTCACGCGTCCTCGCTGGTTGGGTGAGGCAGTCGTGGGAGAGCACTGGACCGACCGCCGGGCCTCACGGTATCCGGTGGTGCGAGCCATCCGGCGCAGGTTAGAAATTCGTCACATCTGCTTGCCGCGCGTTTGGCGTTCCGGGCCGGTCCTGCCTGGTGGCGCGGCTTAGCCGGCTAGCTGGGGGATGCCTGCCTGCTACGGCCCAGGCCTGCTCAGTGGCACTGGCTCAGCCGGCCGCCCTGGATGGACGGCAGCTTCCTGCCCCGCCTTATTCGCCGGCCCGGGCCCGCCTGCTGCGCCGCGTGCGTGGCTCGCCCGTGCCGAGAACGTAGGACGAGGCAAGGTGGTTCCAGGCACAACTTTGGCAGACCTCGACCACATATACCCGGAACTCTCCGTATTCGGACGCCATCTCCGCTAGTTCCGGGCCCTGCTTAACCCGTCCCGCGTATTGACCGAGTTCGTCCCCATACACGTAGGTGACGTGGGTCAGCTTGGTCCTGCGGCAGATAGGGCAGGCGATATCCGTGGCCTCACCATGGAACTTGGCTGCCCGGAGCAGATACGGGTGCGCGTCGCAGACATCCGCGACCGTGGTGTTCCCGGCCAGCACGGAGGCGAGCGTTGCCCGCCGGGCAAGCCCGTAATCCACGACCGATCGCCGAACTCCCATCCCCGACAGCGTACGACGGACGCCCCGGCAGTCCGAGCCCCGGTTGGGCTCCTGTTCCGGTATTCGCGGCGGCTGCCCGGGAAACGGCCGGTAAACGAGGAGTTGCGCGGGCTTCCTCCACCGCATATCTTGGCGATGTATCGGTTCGATACATCGCTTTGGCACAATACGGGCATACTGTCCTGGTCATCCCGGCTTCGCGGCCCGGGGCAGTAGCCAGCAGGAATCTCGTGGCACGGGTCACGCGGACGGGAGGTGCGGCAGGCATGGTCGGCCAACGCTCACGCGTGCTGGAGCTCGCGGTGCTCGGGCTGCTGCACGAGACCCCGATGCACGGGTACGAACTGCGCAAGCGGCTGAACTCGATGCTCGGTGCGTTCCGCGCCTTCGGGTACGGGTCGCTGTACCCGTGCCTGAAGCTGCTCCTGGCCCAGGGGCTCATCGCCGAGGAGGCCCCGGAGGGCACGGCCAAGGCGCTGACCGGGCGGCGGTCAAAGATCGTCTACCGGCTGACCGCGGACGGCAAGGAGCGGCTCGAGCAGCTGCTCAGCGAGTCCGGCCCGGCGGCGTGGGATGACGACGGCTTCGGCGTGCACTTCGCGTTCTTCGGCCAGACCCAGGCCGAGATCCGGCTGCGCATCCTCGAAGGGCGCCGCAGCCGGCTGGAAGAACGGCTGGACGGGGTGCGTGGGGCCATGGCCCGGACCCGGGAGCGCATGGACAGCTACACGCTCGAGCTGCAGCGGCATGGCCTGGAATCGGTCGAGCGGGAAGTCCGCTGGCTGAACGAGCTGATCGCCTCCGAGCGCCAGGCGGATGCTCCCGCCGGGCCCGGTGGCACAGGGCCGGAACACGGCCCGGCTGACGGAACTGACACGCCTGACTGACGCGGCTGACTAAGAGAGAAATCTGACGCCGCCATCGTGCGGCGAGAGAAGGAGTGTGTCCCCATGGGTTCGGTTCGGGTGGCCATCGTTGGCGTGGGTAACTGCGCCAGCTCCCTGATCCAGGGCGTGGAGTACTACAAGGATGCTGACCCAGGGAACCGGGTTCCTGGGCTTATGCATGTCAACTTCGGCCCATATCACGTGCGGGACGTGGAATTCGTCGCTGCCTTCGACGTAGACGCGAAGAAGGTCGCCCGGGATCTCGCCGAGGCCATCCTGGCCAGCGAGAACAACACCATCAAGATCTGCGACGTGGCCCCGACCGGGATCACCGTGCAGCGCGGCCCCACCCTGGACGGGCTGGGCGAGTACTACCAGGAGATGATCTCCGAGTCCGCCGAGCCGGCGGTGGACGTGGTCCAGGTCCTGCGCGACTCCCGTGCGGACGTCCTGGTCTCCTACCTCCCGGTCGGGTCCGAGCAGGCTGACCGCTTTTACGCGCAGTGCGCCATCGACGCCGGCGTGGCGTTCGTGAACGCGCTGCCGGTGTTCATCGCCTCGGACCCGGAGTGGGCCGCGAAGTTCACTGCGGCGGGTGTGCCGATCATCGGCGACGACATCAAATCCCAGGTCGGGGCCACCATTACGCACCGGGTGCTGGCCAAGCTGTTCGAGGACCGCGGGGTCGAGCTGCTGCGCACCTACCAGCTCAACTTCGGCGGGAACATGGACTTCATGAACATGCTGGAGCGCAAGCGCCTCGTGTCCAAGAAGGTGTCCAAGACCCAGTCGGTCACCTCGCAGATCCCGCACGAGATGGAGAAGGCGGCCGTGCACATCGGCCCCTCCGACCACGTGCCCTGGCTGGACGACCGGAAGTGGGCCTACATCCGGCTGGAGGGGCGGGCGTTCGGCGATGTCCCGCTCAGCCTGGAGTACAAGCTGGAGGTCTGGGACTCGCCGAACTCGGCGGGCGTGATCATCGACGCGATCCGGGCGGCGAAGATCGCCAGGGACCGCGGCATCGGCGGGCCCATCCTGTCCGCGGCGTCGTACTTCATGAAGTCGCCGCCGGAGCAGTACGGCGACGAAACCGCCCGCGACCTCGTGGAGCAGTTCATCCGCGGCGAGATCGAGCGCTGACCCGCCCGCTCCGTCCGCGACGGCACGTGCCCCGCCCAGGCGGGGCACGTGCCGTTTCCATGCCTGGGCCATACGGAAACATTGCCCTGGGCGTCATGGGCGGGGGTTGCCGGGCAGATAGCCGCCCGTAGTCTGTGCGGGTGACCGTCCTGGCCGCCGTCAAGGCCATGCTGCGCGGCCGGCAGTCCGGCCCGTCATTCGTCGCTGAACTGCGCAGTGTCCTGCAGGAGCGGGATTTCCGGCGGCTGTTCGCCACCAGGCTGATCTCGCAGACCGGGGACGGCGTGTTCACTGCCGGGCTCGGCTCCTACGTGTTCTTCAACAGCACCACGTTCCCGGACCCGGCTTCGGCCGCGGCGGCGTTCGCCGTCCTGTACCTCCCGTACTCGCTGATCGGGCCGTTCGGCGGGGTCTTCATCGACCGGTGGTCACGGCGCCAGATCCTGGTCTGGTCGGCGCTGCTGCGCACCGCGTTCGTGGTGCTCACGTGCGCCCTGGTCGTCTCGGGCAACCTGGGCGCCCCGCTGTATGTCAGCGTGCTGCTGGTCCTGGGCGTCAACCGGTTCTTCCTGTCCTCGCTGTCCGCCGCGCTGCCGCACGTGGTCGCGGCCGACGAGCTGGTGATGGCGAACTCGGTCGGTCCGACCTCGGGCACCGTGGTGGCGTTCATCGGCGGCATCGCGGGCATCGGAGTCGGCCTGCTCACGGGTACGGGTCAGACTGGATCAGCGGTAACGCTGCTGGCCGCGGCACTGTGCTACCTCCTGTCCGGGCTGAGCGCGACGCGGATGCGCAGGACCTTGCTCGGGCCCGATCTGGGCGAGGCGCACGTGGGCAGGGTGGTGACCGAACTCGAAGGCGTCGCCGCCGGGCTGGCCGCCGGGCTGCGCCACGTCTGGCACCGGCGCCCGGCCCGGGCGGCCCTTACCGCCACAGGCGCGCATCGCTTCCTCTACGGGA
>Ga0208076_1000030_pt1 | contig 11630 bp, 11 predicted proteins | sample NGESurshal072012_8_FD_184459 | JGI IMG/M metagenome (GOLD analysis project Ga0208076, IMG submission 184459) | Arctic peat soil microbial communities from Barrow, Alaska - NGEE Surface sample 210-3 shallow-072012 (SPAdes) | ecosystem: Environmental > Terrestrial > Soil > Wetlands > Peat ...
CCACCCGCGGGCATTCGATCACCTCGATGCAGGCGATCTACGTACCCGCGGACGACTACACCGACCCGGCCCCGGCCACCACGTTCGCCCACCTGGACGCGACGACCGCGCTGTCCCGGGCCATCACCGAGAAGGGCATCTTCCCGGCGGTGGACCCGCTTGCCTCCACCTCCCGGATCCTGGACGCCAAGTACATCGGCCAGGAGCACTACGATGTGGCCCGGGAGGTCCAGCGCATCCTGCAGCGCTACCAGGAGCTGCAGGACATCATCGCGCTTCTGGGCATCGATGAGCTCTCCGAGGAAGACCAGGTGACGGTCCGGCGGGCGCGCCGCATTGAGCGGTTCCTGTCCCACCCCATGTTCGTGGCTGAGCAGTTCACTGGCCAGCCGGGCGTGTTCGTGTCGCTGAAGGACACCATCGCGTCGTTCAAGGCCCTGACCGAGGGCAAGTACGACAACTACCCGGAGCAGGCCTTCTTCATGTGCGGCGGGATCGAGGACGTGGAGAAGAAGGCTAAGGAGATGGAACGCCAGTGACCCTTCAGGTGGAGCTGGTCGTCCCGGACGGCGAGGTGTGGTCCGGGAACGCCCGCATGGTCATCGCCAAGACGCTGGACGGTGACATCGGGATCCTGGGTTCTCACCCGTCCGTGCTGGGCATCCTGGCTGAGGGCAGCGTGGTCGAGATCCGTGACCCGGAGGAGGGATCCGGCACGCAGGGGCCGGTCGTCCGGGCCGCCGTGCAAAGCGGTTTCCTGTCCGTGCACGATGACCGGGTATCGATCCTGGCGCGCCAGGCCGAGATCGGCAGCCAGGTGGACCGGGCCACGGTCCAGTCCCGGCTCGACGCGGCCCTGAGTGAGTCGGGGGGCGACGAGGACTCGGCCGAGGTGAAGTATTCCCGGGCCCTGCTGCGGGCTGCGGGCGACGGGTCCTGACGAAGGCCAGAGCAGGGGCCCGGGATGAGCGGAGCGCTGGCCTTCGACGCGGCCTGGCTCTTCGCCGGCTTCCTCATCCTCGTGGTGCTGCTGGCGGCCGGTATCACCGTCCGCCGGTACTTGCTGGAACGCGGCGGCGGGACCGTTGAGTGCGGCCTGCGCGTCCCGGGGGGGAGCTGGCGTCTCGGGGTGGCCGCGTACCAGCCAGATGAGCTGCGCTGGTACCAGATCTTCGGGTTCCAGCTGCGGCCCACCCAGGTGTTCAGCCGGCGCACGCTGACCGTGCTCACCCGGCGGCCGCCGACGTCGGAGGAGGCGGCCAGCCTCGGGGAGAGCGCCGTGGTGGTGGAGTGCCGGGTCGCCGAGGGCGTCGGCCGGGTGGAACTTGCGATGGGCGACGGGGCGCTCACCGGGTTTCTCGCCTGGCTCGAGGCCGCGCCGCCTGGATCTCCCGGCTCCTACCTAGGCCGGGTCACCTAACGCTCGCCGCCAGGCTTCCAGAGGACGTCGCCATCGGGCCCGTTGGCTTCCCGGGCCAGGATGAACAGCAGGTCTGACAGCCGGTTCAGGTACCGGGCCGTCAGCGGGTTCATCGAGTCACCGCAGGTCTCCAGCGCGGCCCAGGTGGTCCGTTCCGCCCGGCGGACGACCGTCCTGGCCATATGCAGCAGCGCCGCGCCCGGCGAGCCGCCTGGGAGGATGAAGCTGCGCAGGACCGGCAGGCCCGCGTTGTGGGTGTCACAGTCCTGCTCCAGGGCCTGGACGTAGTCCCCGGTGATCCGCAGCGGAGGGTAGGGCGGATTCTCGCTCACCGGGTTGCAGAGATCGGCGCCGACGTCGAAGAGCTCGTTCTGGATCCGGGCGAGCAGCGTGACCAGATCACCGGGCAGGCCGCCCAGCGTGATCGCCATCCCGATCGTGCAGTTCGCCTCGTCCACGTCCGCGTAGGCGGCCAGACGCGGGTCGGTCTTAGCGGCCCGGCTGCCGTCGCCCAGGGCGGTCGTGCCGTCGTCGCCGGTGCGGGTGTAGATCCGGGAGAGCACGACAGGCTGCTCCCTGCGGTCGTTAGGCATGGTCACCACGGTATCGGTCCGGTCATCAGACCGCGGTTCTGGCCGCCGGTCCCGGCGTCGGCGGGCGGTGCTGCCGCAGGCGATCAATGTCCTGACCTTTGGGTATTCACATAACAAGCACAATGTGACATGGTATAGAAGCGGAGAGTGACGAAGCTGCGGCCTGACGGCCGTACCGCACACACGGCCACCGCCTCTGGTGCCTGGCGGTTCTCGGGGGCCCGCCAGAGCCCGCGGTGGCCCTGGGAGAGCGCGCTCCCGGCCTTCCCGGCCGGGAGCGCGCTCGGCTTTGCGCGGGACGCTAGGGTTGTCGGCTAGTCCCCGATTGCCCCCGTGAGGTCCCCGTGTACGACTATGTCATCGTGGGCGCAGGCAGCGCTGGATGTGTCCTGGCCGCACGGCTCACCGAGAACCCCGCGACCCGGGTCCTGCTGCTGGAAGCGGGGCCGCCAGATGATGCGGACGAAATACACATTCCGGCCGCGCTGAATCTGCTCTTCCAGAGCCAGTACGACTGGGATTTCCACACCGTGCCGCAGGAACGGGCGGGCAGCAGGTCGGTCTACTGGCCGCGCGGGCGCACCCTCGGCGGTTCCTCGTCGATGAACGCGATGATCTACATCCGGGGCAACCGCCTGGACTACGACACCTGGCGCGACGACTACGGGTGCACCGGATGGGGCTATGCGGACCTCCTCCCGTATTTCCTCCGCGCGGAAGACAACTCCCGCGGCTCCTCCTCCTACCACGGCATCGCGGGCCCGCTCAGCGTCACCGACCTCAAGCACAAGTCCCCGCTGACCCGGGCGTTCGTGGCCGCGTCCCGGGAGTGCGGGCAGCCTGCCAACGAGGACTTCAACGGACAGGCCCAGGACGGCACCGGCTTCTACCAGGTCACCCAGCGTGATGGCCGGCGCTGGTCGGCCGCGGACGCCTACCTGCACCCCGCCGCCTCCCGGCCCAACCTGACCGTGCACACGGATGCGCTGGTCACCGGCGTGATTGTCGAGGGCGGCCGCGCTACCGGGGTTCGTTATCTTCGCCGTGGTGCGGAAGAGGTGGCGAGGGCGGAGGGCGAGGTCATCCTGTCGGCGGGGGCCATCGGCAGCCCGCATCTGCTGCTGCTGTCCGGGATCGGCCCCGCCGAGCAGCTCATCGAGCAGGGAATCCGGGTGGTCGCGGACAGCCCGGGGGTGGGCGCCAACCTCGCTGACCACCCGGTGGTCACCGCCATGTGGCATACCCCCCGCGCCACCGGCCTGTGGGAGCAGGCCGGCCCCGCGCACCTGGGCCGCTGGAAGTACCTGCACTCGGGCCCGCTCACGTCCAACATCGCCGAGGCGGGCGGGTTCACCCGCACCATGCCCTCGCTGGCCGCCCCCGACCTGCAGTGGCACGTGCTGCCGGTGCCGTACCAGCGGCAGGGGCTAGCCGACCCGGCTATCCGGGCCATCTCGATCCTGATCACCCTGGTCGCGGTAGCCAGCCGCGGGGTGGTCCGGCTGCGCAGTGACGACCCCCGGCACAAGCCCGCCATCGACCCGGGCTACCTCTACGCCAGCGAGGACATGGAGCCGCTGCTGAGCGGGCTGCGGATGGCGCGCGAATTCGCCGCCGCCGGGCCGCTGGCCAAGTACTGCACGGTGGAGATGGCCCCCGGCCCGGCCGTGCGGACCGACGAGGAGCTGCGCGAGTTCATCCGCCATGACCTCGGGACGCTCTACCACCCGGCCGGGACGTGCGCGATGGGCGGCGACTCCCGCCTGGCGGCCAGCAGGCTGACCAGCGTGGTCGACCCCGAGCTGCGAGTCAGGGGAGTCGAGGGGCTGCGCGTGGTGGACGCGTCCGTGATTCCCGCGCTCCCGCGCGGTAACACGAACGCCCCGGTCATCGCCATCGCGGAGCGGGCTGCTGACCTGATCTGCGGCCGGGCGCCACTGGACGCCATGGAACCCGCGCTCGCCTCCGGTAGTGGCGTGCCCGGGATGCGCTGACCGGCGGCGTACGGGGCGGATCTCCCTCCTGGCTGACCGTCAGCGGTAGCGCCGGCCGTGCACCAGGGTGATGAGCCGGAGTACCCGGTTCAGGTCCTTGTCGCTGCGCCGGAGCGTGGTCAGGTCGGCCAGCGGCCGCATCCGCTGGCGGGTGATCGACTTGGCCCGGGAGAACTCGCGGAGGCCGTCCTCGCCGTGAATACGGCCGAAACCGGAGTCCCCGCTGCCGCCGAACGGCAGCGCGGGCACGCTGGCGAACGTGATCACGGAGTTGATCGAGGTCATCCCGCTGCGCAGGGCCCGGGCGGCCGCGAGTCCCCGCTTCGTGTTCCGGCTGAACACGGCGGAGCCGAGCGCGTAGCGGCTGGCGTTCGCCAGCCGCACGGCCTCGTCCAGGTCGCCGACCCGGGTGACGGTCAGCGTGGGACCGAACGTCTCCTCGCCGACCGCCCGGCTCTCTTCCGGCACGTCGGCCAGGATGACCGGCCCGACATACGGCCGGCGGATGCTGGCCAGCCCTCCGACCACCGGCCGGCCTCCCCGGGCCAGCGCGTCGGCGACGTGCCGTTCGATGATCTCGATCTGCCCGGGCATCGTCATCGGGCCGTAGTCGGCTTCCCGGTCCTCGCCGGGCCGCACCGTGGCCGCCCGGTCGGCGAGCTTCTCCAGGAACGTGTGGTACACCTCGTCCACCACGTAGACCCGTTCCACCCCGACGCAGGTCTGGCCGGCGTTCGACAGTGCTCCCCAGGCGGCCGCGTCGGCCGCGGCGTCCAGGTCAGCGTCCGCCCCGACCAGCAGCGCGTCCTTCCCGCCGCACTCGGCCACCAGCGGGGTCAGGTTCTCCGCGCAGGCCGCCATCACCTTCCTGGCCGTCGCGGCTGACCCGGTGAAGGCGATCTTGTCCACGGCGCTGAGCGCCAGCGCCTGGCCTGTCTCCCCGCCCCCGGTGACCATCTGCAGCACCGGCTGCTCGGGCACCACCTCGGCGAGCGAGCTCACCAGCCAGCCCCCGACCGCGGGCGTCAGCTCGCTCGGCTTGAACACCACCGCGTTCCCCGCCGCGAGCGCGTAGACGATGGACCCCATCGGGGTGAATACGGGGTAGTTCCAGGGCCCGATCACGCCGATCACGCCGAGCGGCTGGTATTCGAGCCGCGAGGCGTGATTGATGGCAATCAGCCCGCTCCGCACCCGGCGCGGGCCGAGGACCCGGCCCGCATGCCGGGCCGCCCAGTCGATGTGCACGATGGCCAGCAGGATTTCCAGCTGGGCGTCGGCCAGCGGCTTTCCCGTCTCGTTGTGCACGAGTTCCGCGAGGCGGGCCAGGTAGCGGGTGATATGCGACTTCCAGGCCAGCAGGCGGGTCCGGCGCTGCTGGTAGGCCAGCCCGGACCACCAGGACGCCGCCTGGCGGGCCCGCCCCACGACCGCGTCAACTTCGCTGCGGCCGTGCACCGGGTAGGTGCCGATGACCTCGGAGGTGGCCGGGTTCAGCGAGTCGAAATTCTCCGCGACCCAGGCCGGTCCCTGCTCCCACACCGACGTGCCCATTGTCCTCACCGTCGCCCTGTGCGTTGGTCCGGTAGTCCGGCGATTCGCGAATTTTGTGCCCTCTCGGCCTTGCGTGCCAGTAAATCATCGCCCAGGCCGGGCCAGGTAGCGTTAGACGGCAGGCCGGAGAGCAGATCGCTAAGACGGGAGCGGTATCCCATGACTGGACGTCCCTACGTCGTGCTCAGCTGCGCGATGTCGCTGGACGGCTGTCTCGACGGGACGGGGGAGGACCGGCTGGTGCTGTCCGGTGTGGCCGATCTGGACCGGGTGGACGCGGAGCGGGCGGTGGCGGACGCCATCCTGGTCGGCGCCGGGACCATCCGCCGCGACGATCCCCGGCTGCTCGTCCGCTCGGCGCCGCGCCAGGCCGCCCGCACCGCCCGCGGGCTGCCGCCCCAGCCCGCCGGGGTCACGATTACCGCCAGCGGCGATCTTTATCCGGAGTCCCGTTTCTTCCGCGGCCCGGCAGACGGCGATGACCCGGCCATCCTGGCGCTGCCCGCGCGGCGCATCGTGTACGCCGCGAGCCCCGTGGTGGGAAAGCTGCGCGATCAGGTCGGCAGCCGGGCCGAAATCGCCGACGCCGGCGACCCGCCGCAACTCACGGACATCCTGGCTGACCTGGCCGGACGCGGTGTGCACCGGCTCATGGTCGAGGGCGGGGCCAGCCTGGGCACCCAGTTCCTGGCCGGCGGGCTGGTGGATGAGCTGCAGCTGGCGATCGCCCCGTTCTTTGTGGGGGACCCGGCCGCGCCGCGCTTCGCCGGCCCGGGACACTACCCGGCCAGCCCGGCTCAGCCGCTGCACCTGGTCGAGGCCCGGCCGGTCGGCGAGGTCGTACTGCTGCGTTACCAGGCGAACGCCGCCGCCTCCTCGTCGTCTGCAGCCCCGGCGAACGCCCCGGGCCGCGAGGAGGGCGGCGGCCAGTGACCGGCTGTGCGCCTGGCTCAGGGCCCGACGCCACCGTGGCGGACCGGCAGTGGCTGCGTGAGGCCATCGAGCTGTCCCGGCGCTGCCCGCCCTCGCCGTCAGCCTTCTCCGTGGGGGCCGTGATCGTCGCCGCCGACGGCAGCACCGTCGCCACGGGCTTCTCGCGCCAGCGTGACCCGCACGACCACGCGGAGGAGGGGGCCCTGGCGACTCTGGAGGCCGGCGATCCGCGGCTGCCCGGGGCGACGCTGTACAGCTCGCTCGAGCCCTGCCGGTTTCGTGCGTCACGCCCGCGGCCCTGCGCCGGGCTGATCATCGCGGCGGGCCTGCGCCGCGTGGTGATCGCCTGGCTGGAGCCGCCGGTGTTCGCGCGGGGCGGCGGTGCGGAACTGCTCCGCGAGTCCGGGGTCACCGTGGTGGAGATCCCGGAACTGGCGGACCAGGCCCGCGCCGTCAACGCGGCCGTGCTCAGCGGCTGAGCCAGCGCGGTCAGCCGCAGGCTGCGGTCAGCCGGACATTCCCGCGAGCTGGGGATCCTGGAGCGCGGCGCCGTAGCGCATCGCGGCGAGCTGGCCGAGGGCCGGGTGCGCTCCGAGCGGCCGGGCGGCCCTCATGCCCGCCGCCTCGGCGACCGCGTCGAGGTCGAGATGGTCGGTTTCCGGACCGATGACGCAGGGGGAGAGGGCGAGGCTGGTCACGCCGGCGTCGAACAGCCGTCCCGCCGCGTCCCGGACGCTGCTGGGGTCGCTCAGCGACGCAGCCGCGACGGGGAGAGCCAGCCGTGCGGCCAGCAGGACGGCCCCGGTGCCGGCGATGGACATGGCATCGGTGCCGAGGGCCACGACCAGCACTCCCTCGGCGGCGCTGCTGACGATGCTGATCCGGCCCATCCGGTCACCGCGGGCCAGGCCAGCCTCGGCGAGGCGGGCATGCAGCGCGCCAGCCAGGATTGGATGGACGCCGAGAGCCGCGGTGGGCAGCACCGGCACCGCCGCGGCGGCGATCTCCGCGGCGATGGCCGCGTCGACCTCCGGTTGCGGGCAGATGAGCATCGGGACCACGACGGCCGCGGGCCGGCCCTCCACCTGGGGGCAGCTGGCCAGGACCGAGCTGAGACTCTCCGCCTCGCCCTCCAGGAAGCCGGCCCGCACCGTGACTCCCGGGCAGGACTGGCTGGCCACGTCGATGATGCCGGCGGCGATATCGATCCCGGCGTCGGTGGCCGGGCCGGGAGCCGCCAGGATCAGCGCCGGTGCGTCCGACGGCACGGACAGCTGGTGCGGGCTGCGGTGCCGCCCGGGCCGGCGGAACCGGGTGGTGCGCGTCGGCAGGGCTGAGCCCTCGGCCGGCTGCCCTCCGTCCCGCGCCGGGAGGCCTGAGCCGCGCGCCGGCAGCCCCTGGGAGGGGACGCCTGAGCCGCGCGCCGGCAGGCCCGAACCTTCGGAGGGGAGGCCTGAGCCCCACGTGGGGAACCCTGAGCCTTGCGCCGGGAGGCCGGAACTCCGCACCGGCAGCCCTGAGTTCCGCGACGGCAGGCTTGGCCCGCGCGCGGGAAGGTCAGGGGGAGGTCCCTGATCAGTACCCATAACCGGGCCATAGTAGCCAGCCAGGAAAACGTGCGTGCCCAGATGTGCGACATCACGAGCCAGATTGTGGGCCAGGCCGGGCCGACGGGCCCGGTAGGCGGCTTTCGTCCCAGTTCGACCGAGGTGGCGATGGGCCGGGCGGGCACGCCGGGACCGGCGGACGCTCAGAACAGGCGCAGGGTGCCGTCCTCGGCGCCGCGCAGGGAGTCGTAGTCGAGGATGAGGCACCGGATGCCGCGGTCCTCTGCGAGCACCCGGGCCTGCGGCTTGATCTCCTGGGCGGCGAAGATCCCGCGGACGGGGGCAAGCAGGGGATCGCGGTTCAGCAGCTCCAGGTACCGCGTGAGCTGCTCGACCCCGTCGATCTCGCCGCGGCGCTTGATCTCGATGGCCACGCTGCCGCCCTCGGCGTCGCGGCACATCAGGTCGACCGGGCCGATCGCGGTCGGGTATTCGCGGCGGATCAGCCGCCAGCCCTCGCCGAGCACCTGCATCTGGGCGGCCAGGAGTTCCTGCAGGTGCGACTCGGCGCCGTCCTTGACCAGTCCGGGATCGATCCCCAGATCGAAACAGGAGTCGCTGAGGATCTCCTCGATGGCGATGGTCAGCGTCTCGCCCGACTTGCCGGTTACCACCCACCGGCCCGGTTCCTCAGCCAGCCGGCAGGGCGGCGACATCCAGTTCAGCGGCTTGTACGAGCCGCCGTCGGAATGAACCAGGACGGAGCCGTCCGCCTTGATCATGATGAGCCTGGTGGCCGGGGCCAGCCGGGCCGACAGGCGACCCGCGTAATCTACGCTGCACCGGGCGATGACGAGTCGCACGGAAGCCAACTGTAGCGGGCGGGGAGGAGGTGCGGGGTGCCCAAGCGGAGCGCGGCCCTGCTGGTCTACCGGCGGGGCGGGGAGGACGGGCTGGAAGTACTCCTCGGGCATATGGGCGGCCCGTTCTGGGCCAGGAAGGATGCCCGGGCCTGGTCGATTCCCAAGGGCGAGTACGACGCCAGCGAGGAGCCGCTGGCCGCGGCGCGGCGTGAGTTCGAGGAGGAAACAGGCTCACCCGCCCCCCAGGGTGAGGTGGCGACCCTGGGGGAGCAGCGCCAGCCCGGGGGGAAGGTCATCGTGACCTACGCGGTCGAGGGGGACCTGGACCTGGCCGGCTTCCGGAGCAACACGTTCGCCATGGAGTGGCCCCGGGGATCAGGCCAGGTCAGGGACTTCCCCGAGCTGGACCGGGCGGAGTGGATGAGTCTCGGCCGGGCCTCGGACATGCTGGTCAAGGGGCAGGTCCCGATCATCGATGCGCTCCGCGAGCATCTACGCGGATGAGTGGCCAGCAGGTCCCGGATATCAACCGTCGCCCAGGCCTTCCTGGAATGCGCCGCTCAATTACCGGGAGTGATCAAGTTCAGTCCTTTCGCGTATAGACTGAATGTGTTTTTAGCAGGTGTGTTGTCTGCGATGTGCCAGTCCTCGCTAAGAACCCCTTTGTCTTGGTTCATGTCGAACCACACTAGACCGAGGGCCTTGGATTTAGCCATTCCTTGGAAGAGGTCTGGAATCTCGGCTGAGGGGTTCGCCTGAGGCGCTACGGCGACTTCGGAGAGCAGGATTGGTGCCGTGGTGAACTTCCGTACCTGTTTGATCGTGCGGCCAAAGACGCTGTTGAATTTCTCGCCCGGGTGCAGATAGTACCCGTCGATTCCAACCCAGGTAACATACCCTGCCCCAGGCCACCATGAGGCTACCGGCCTGGTCTTAGGGGTGTCCTGGTTGACGGTCCACAACCAGGTGACATTATCTGCGCCCTGCTGCCGGAAGAGCGTGACGACGTGCCGCCAGGCGGCCACGAATGTCGCGGGTCGGGTTTGCTTGTATCCCCATGAGTACCACGGTGCATTCATTTCGTGCCCGAAGCCGATGACAACCGCGTGCCCGAAAGCGCGGACACTCTCCGCATAAGCGCTGAGGTACTGATCCTCGATGCCTGCCGCGATATCGGAGAGGTGGGCATAAGCCGGATCAATCTGGATGTACATGACCATGTGGTGCCGGTAGAGCTTCTGCGCGAATGATGAGGGGAAGGGCTGGACCCACCCGCTGTAATAGCCGACCAGGTTCGGCTGCTTGCCCACCGCCCGTGCGAAGTCTGCGACGGGCTCATAGTTTGGTGGCACCCCTCGCTCGAAGACGCCCAGGTATGAGGCTGAGCTGACCTGGAGGTGCGCGTGAGCCGGCGGGATGTCGTAACGGAACGTCAGGTGCCTGCCGGTCGACGCGAGCGAGACGCAGGCCACCACCACGGCGAGGAGCAGCAGCAGGCGATATCTCATGCTGTCTTCTTTCCGGGGAAGATGACGCGGCTTACGACGGCGAGGTTGAGCAGACCGAAGAGCAGCAGAGCCAGGGGCTGCCAGCCACCCGCGACGGAGCGCCAGATGGCCAGGGCTACCCAGAGCACGGCCATGCCGCCGCTCCACCAGGTGACCCCGATCCGGAAACGAGGCAGCGAGCTGCCGGGTGTCCGCGTGGGATGCCAGCTCATCGAGGTGCCCCGCACTCCATCCCAGAGGGAGAACACGTGGGCCCAGCCCCTGGCGATGCCCAGAGGCCAGACCGTCGGCCCGTACGGCGCGCGATGCCAGAGTGGGTAGAGAACGGCCCCGACGGCGAACGCCGGGATCAGGATCACGAAATTACGCAGCCGTATCGCGTCCGGCAGGAAGGCCAGCATGACCACCGGGAGAAGCGGGCCGAAGAAGATCAGCAAGGCTGTGTAGACGTAGTAGAAGAAGCCGGAGATGAAGGTGAGCCGGGCTGGGAGGCTCATTTCGACCTTCCAGAGCCGGCTGGAGCACACGATCCCGACGTTCCCCGCGCACCATCGGTACTGCTGGCGCACGAACGCGTCGAGGTTGTTGGGGCAGATCCCGGCGGCGAGGATGATGGGGAGGTAGGTGATGGACCAGCCGTCGCGCATGACGTTGAGCCCGGTGTGGACGTCCTCGGCGTAGGGAATCAGAGCCGCGCCGCCCTGTGCTTCCAGCGCCTTCCGCCGGTAGAGGGCGGATGTGCCGACGCAGACGGCGGCGCCGAACCGGTCGCGGGCGACCTGGATCGACCGGTAGAACACCTCCTGAACCGAGCCCGCGGCGTTCTCGAGCCACGACTGGTCAGGCCCTTCGCGGAAGAACTGGGGCGTCTGGACGATCGCCAGGGAAGGATCGTCCATGTAGGGCAGTGTCTCGGCCAGGAAGTCGGGCCGCGGCGCGAAGTCGGCGTCGAAGATGACGATGTACTCGCCGGACGTGCAGGCGAAGGCGTACCGCAGGTTCCCGCTCTTCTTATGGACTCGCTGGCCCGGACGCCGGATGTAATCCAGGCCGAGCGATGCGGCCAGATCGCGGGCCTCCTCTGAAGGCCCGTCATCCAGCACGTACGCCTGGATCTCCCCCTGATAAGCGTCAAGCAGGCCGCAGACCGCCGTCCAGGTGTTCCGGAGCATCTCGATCGGCTCACCGCAGATCGGCAGGTAAACGTCCACGTTGGGG
>Ga0208076_1000031_pt1 | contig 11574 bp, 7 predicted proteins | sample NGESurshal072012_8_FD_184459 | JGI IMG/M metagenome (GOLD analysis project Ga0208076, IMG submission 184459) | Arctic peat soil microbial communities from Barrow, Alaska - NGEE Surface sample 210-3 shallow-072012 (SPAdes) | ecosystem: Environmental > Terrestrial > Soil > Wetlands > Peat ...
AACACCCCGTCGCGCTGTGCGTCCGCGGCCACCGCCTGCAACTCCTCGCTGGTCAGGCCGGCCTGGGCCAGCACCTCAGCCGTGGCATCCGGCTCGCCGCCGTCGCGGCCCCGCCCGCCGGGGGTGCGGGAGAACCGTGGCACCGGTCCCGGGCGGCCGCCGGCGCGGAGCACCTCGTCCGGTGCGAGCACCGGCGTGACGCAGGCGTCGGCACCGGCGAACCGGGCTGACCACCCGTCCCGGCTCGCGGTGGCGAACCGGTCGCCGATGACCCCGGCCAGGCCGGGCCAGGTGGCCGGCTCGAAGCGGTCATCCGGGTAGGGCGGCGGCAGGCCGAGCCCGTCCCACAGGGCGCGGAAGAACCCGTCCTCGACGGCGCCCACCGCGACGTACTGCCCGTCGGCGCAGCGGTAGCAGCGGTAGAACGGCGCCGCCCCCGTGGTGAAGCCGAGCCCTCGTTCGGGCAGCAGGGGGGTCCGCCAGGCGTTCAGCCACATCTCCATCATGGACAGCACGCCGTCGGTCATCGCGGCGTTGATCCGCTGGCCGCGCCCGGAACGGTCCCGCTCGACGAGCGCCGCGCAGATGCCGAACGCGGCCAGCATGCCGCCGCCTGCCAGGTCGGCGACCAGGTTGAGCGGGGGCAGCGGGTCCCCGCCCGCCGGCCCGACCGCGCCGAGCAGGCCGGTGACGGCCAGGTAGTTGATGTCGTGCCCGGCAGCCTGGGCGTCCGGGCCGGCCGGGTCGTAGCCGGTCACCGAGCAGTAGACCAGCCGCGGGTTGACCTGGCTCAGCTCGGCGTACCCAGCGCCGAGCCGGTCGGCGACGCCTGGCCGGAACCCCTCGAGCAGGACGTCGGCCGCGGCGACCAGGCGGTGCCGGGCCTGCCGGCTGGCCGGATGCTTGAGGTTCAGGTGCACGAACCGCTTGCCCCGGGCGAAGTCGGCCGGGACCTGCCCGGCCCGGCCGCCGGTGACCGCGATGACCTCGGCCCCGAGGTCGGCGAGCAGCATGCTGGCGTAGGGCCCGGGGGCGAGCCGGCTGAGGTCAATGACCCGGATCCCGGTCAGCGGGCCGCCGCGGGACCCGGCCGCTGAATTGCTCATCGCTCCGGCTCGCGCGACAGGGCCCGGACCGAGACACCGGCCGCGACCCGGTCCCAGACGCCCGGGCCGGCGCCGGATCCCCGGAGGACCTGCCGCTGGATCTTGCCGGTCGGCGTGCGGGGCAGCGCGGGGAGCACCTCGACGTAGCGCGGGACCATGTGGTGCGGCAGCGCCTGCACCAGGTGCCTGATCAGGGCCGCCTCGTCCAGCGCCGGTCCGGGGGCCGGCACCACGCAGAGCTTGATGTCGTCGTCACCCTCGAACTCCGAGGCGACGCCCACCGCGGCGCAGTCCTGCACCAGCGGATAGCTGGCCGCGGCGGACTCGATGTCGTAGGCCGACACGTTCTCGGCCCGGCGGCGGATCCGGTCGCCGGACCGCTCGGCGAAGTACAGGTAGCCGTCCCGGGTCAGGTAGCCGAAATCGCCGGAGTGGAACCGGGAGTTCCGCCAGGCGGCCACGGTCAGGTCGGGCATGCCCAGGTAGCCCTGCATCACCACCCAGGGCTCGCGCGGCCGCACGGTGATCTCGCCGACCTGCCCCGCGGGCAGGACCTCATCGGTCTCCGGGTCGACGATCCGCACCTCGAGCAGGTCGTCGCGCGGGCGCCCGCAGCTGCCCGGGCGCAGCGGGGCCTGGTACGGGCGCATGGTCACGCAGGTCACCTCAGTCATTCCCCAGGTGTCGATGGCCCGGACGCCGAACCGGCGCTCGAAGTGCTCGGCGATCTTCGCTGGCAGCGGCGCGGTGAGGATCGTGCGCAGCGGGTTGTCGGCGTCGTCCGGCCGCTCCGGCTGGCGGTAGATGGCCTCCAGCATCGGCCCGTGCCCGATGGTGGCGGTGGCCCCGTACCGGCGGGCCCGGTCCAGGAACGCGGCCGGGTCGAACCGGCGGTCCAGCACCACCGGGCAGCCGGCCAGCAGGGCCGTGTACACCGACCCGAACCGCGTCATGTGGAACATCGGGTGGAAGCAGTAGAAGATGTCCTGCTCCGTCACCCGCAGCCCCTCGACGATCTCCTGGGCGATGGCATACGTCTGGGCGTGGGTCATGATCACGCCTTTGGCCGGGCCAGTGGTCCCAGAGGTGAACAGGACAGACGCGGTATCCCGGCAGGTCACCCCCGCCAAGTCCGGCACCGGCCCGGTGTCCGCCGCGGCCAGCGGGACCACCCGCAGCCCGGCCGCGCCAGCGGGATCCGGCGCGCCGCCGTCCCCGAGCAGGACCACGGTCCGCAGCGCGGGCAGGTCCGCGGCGATCTCGGCGATCCGCGGCAGGAATGACGCCTCGGCGATCATCAGCCGGGCGCGGCTGAGGCGGACCGCGTGGGCCAGGCTCGCGCCGCGGGAGCCGGTATTCAGCGGCACGTCAGCCGCCCCGGCCAGGTTCACCCCGAGCCAGGCGTGCACCGACGGCGCCGATGTCTCGGCGAGCAGCGGGACCAGGTCCCCCCGGCTGACCCCCAGGCCGGCGAGCTGGCCCGCGATCCGCTCGGCGGCCACCAGGACCTGGCCGAAGGTCTCGGCGGGACCGTCCTCGATCCGCAGGAACTCGCTGTCCGGCCGCTCACCGGCCCGGCGGCGGAGCAGGCCCGGCAGCACCCGGTCCTTCGCGGCGGCCCAGCCGGCGATCATGCCCGCGCCCTCCCGGCTACGGCCGCGGCGCGGCGGACGGGTGGCTGAGCGCCGCGCGGACCTGCCGGCCGGCCTCGGCGTTCAGCATCGTGTGCAGGTCCAGTTCCTGGGCGTCGTTCAGGTTCTGCTTGATCCCGGCGACAACGTGCGGCGGTGCCTGCGCCAGCCCGCTGGCGATGTCAGCGACCCGACCCATCAGGGCGTCGTCCGGAACGACCTCGCCGACCAGTCCGATGGAGGCGGCCGTGGTCGCGGCCAGCTTTTCGTTGAGGAAGAAGAGGTGTCGGGCGCGGCCCGCACCGACCAGCCGGGTCAGCGACCATGTGCCGCCGAAGTCCCCGGTCAGGCCGGCGCTGAGGAACGCCGTGCGGAACACCGCGGACTCGGCGGCGATCCGCAGGTCGCAGGCGCAGGCCCAGGACAGCCCGGCGCCCGCGCAGGGGCCGTTGACCGCGGCGATGGTCACCTTCGGCATCTCATGCAGCAGCTCGCTGGTCCGGTGCAGCCGCCGCAGCTGGGCGACGCTGGCCCCGGGGGTCCGCGGCTCGGCGAACTCCCCTATCGCGCCGAGGTCACCGCCCGCGCAGAAACCGCGGCCGGCCCCGGTGAGCACGACCACCCGGATGGCGTCGTCCCCGCTGGCCTGCTCCAGGCGGTCCAGGACCGCGGCGATCAGCTCCTCGGTCATCGCGTTCAGCCGGTCCGGCCGGTTGAGCGTGATCGTGGCCACCGCCCCGGACACCTCGAAGCGGACCGTGTCGGTCATCCGGCCTCCTCCCGCCTAGAGCTCACCGTCGAGCACCCGCCGGGCGGCGCGGGCGCGCATCCCGGGCTGGCGCCGGAGCAGGTCCATGTCCGCCCCGGACGCTCCCATGTCCCCGGACTGGTGCCGGGTGTAGACCCCCTCGGCCATGCAGGCGACCTTCCAGTGCGCCAGCGCGACGTAGAAGCTGAGGTCACCGCCGTCCCGGCCGCTGCGCTCCAGGTACCGGGCGCCGACGTCGCGACGGGCCGGGAAGCCGGGCGTGTCGGTGGGCGCGGGCGGCAGCTGGCCCGCCTCCGGCGGCTCGCTCCAGTAGGCGAGGGCCATCCCGAGATCGGCCAGCGGGTCACCCGCGGTGGCCAGCTCCCAGTCCAGCACCGCGCTGATCTGCGGGCCGGGCCCGAGGATGACGTTGTCGAGCCGGTAATCCCCGTGGATCAGCGTCACCTCGGCCTGCTCCGGGACGCGGGCGGTCAGCTCGGCGAACAGCTCGTCCATCAGCGGCAGGTCGCGGGTGCGGATGTCCTGCCACTGCCGGTGCCAGCGGCGGAGCTGGCGCCCGGCGTAGGAGCCAGGGCGGCCCAGGCCGTCCAGGCCCGTGGCGGCCAGGTCCACGGCGTGGATCGCGGCCAGCACGTCGAACAGGCCGTACGCGATCGCGGCGGGATCGTCCCCGGCCAGCCCGGCCGCGTCGGCCGGGGTACGCAGCACCCGGCCCGGGATGTAGGACATGACGAAGAACGGGGCCTCGTTCCACCGGGGGTCGGAAGTCCGGCCCAGCACGGCCGGGACCGGGACACCCGACCCGGCCAGCGCGGCCATGATCCCGCCCTCGCGGTCCATGTCGTGTGCGGTGGCCAGCACATGTCCCAGCGGTGGCCGCCGGAGCACCCAGCGACCCTCCGCCGCGTCACTGACCAGGAAAGTCAGGTTCGAGTAGCCACCGGCGAGCCGGTCGAACCGGAGCGGCGCGACGGCGTCCAGGGTGGCGGCGAACCAGTCCGTGAGCGGGCCGGGCGCGACGCCGGGGGGCGCCACCGCGCCGTCGCAGTCTGGCATCCCGCCACAGTACAAGCCGCCGCCGTGAGTTGTCGATGTTGACGTCGAGTTCAGGTCATTGAGGTCACTGCGGGGTGTGCCTTACCGCGGGGCGGCGAACCGCTGGCGCACCTCGAACTTGCGGATCTTCCCGGACGGTGTCATCGGGAACGAGTCCACGAAGTACCAGAGCCTCGGCGTCTTGAACCGGGCCAGGTGCTCCCGGCAGAACGCGGCCAGCTCCTCCGGGCCGGGCGGGGCGGCCTCGTCGGCGGGCCGGATCACGGCCGCGACCTGCTCCCCCCAGTGCGGGTCCGGCACGCCGATGACCGCGACCTCGGCCACGCCCGGGTGATCCGCCAGCAGCTGCTCGATCTCCAGCGCGTGGATGTTCTCCCCGCCCCGGATGATGATGTCCTTCAGCCGGCCCGCGATGCGCACGTAGCCGCGGGCGTCCATGGTCCCCGCGTCCCCGGTGTGCAGCCAGCCCTCGCCGTCGATGGTCGCCGCGGTCGCGTCCGGCATGTCCCAGTAGCCGACCATGTTCTGGTAGCCGCGGGCGCAGATCTCGCCTTCCTCCCCCACGCCGACCGGCTCGCCGGCGGCCGGGCCGGCGATCTTCACCTCGACGTGCGGCATCGGCTGGCCGAGCGTCCCGGCCTGATCCTGCGGGGGGTCCGTGGTCTGGGTCTGGGTCAGCACCCCGTGCAGCTCGGCCTGCCCGAACAGGATGGAGAACTCGCAGCCGAAGGTCTGCGTGGTGCGGCGGACCAGGCTATCGGGCACCTTGGCGCCGCCGGACATGACCGTGCGCAGCGAGGAGAGGTCGCGCGGCTGCCGGTCGTGGTTCTCGAGCATGGCCAGCAGGATGGTCGGCACGGTGAGCACCATGCTGCCGCGCTCCGCCTCGATCAGCTCCAGCACCAGGGCCGGGTCGAACTGCGGGACTACCACGTGCGCCGCGCGCCGGGCCAGGCAGCCGATGCCGGCCAGCACCCCTCCCCCGGTGTGGAACAGCGGGATGGGGTTGATCCAGGTGTCCCCGTCCTGGAAACCGGCCCGCTGCGCGGACAGCCCGGCTGCGTTGACCAGGCCGAGGTGATGCAGCAGGGCACCCTTCGCGAACCCGGTCGTGCCCGAGGTGTAGATGATCAGGGCTGGGTCGGACGGCTTGGGCTGCGGGAGCGGCCCGTGCCCCGCACCGCTGGCCGCGAACTCGTCCCAGTCCGCGAAGCAGACGACCTCCCGCAGCGCGGGGAGCTCCGGCCGCAGCGCGCTCACCACGTCCACCATGGATACGCCGCGGTGGCTGGTGCCGTGGACCAGCCCGGCCACGCCGGACTGCTCCAGCGCGTATTTGAGCTCGGCCGAGCGGTACTGCGGGTTCACCGTCACCAGGATGACGCCGGCCAGGGCCGCACCGAGCTGGAGCATGACCCACTCCGGCCGGTTGGCCTCCCAGACGGCGACCCGTTCCCCCGGCTCGAACCGGGCCAGCAGGGCGCCCGCCACGTCCTCGGCGGCGGCCAGCAGCTCGGCGTAGCTCCACCGGCGCCTCGCGGCCGCGGCGGCCTGCCCGTCTACCAGGGCGAGCCGGCCGGGCACCTGCCCGGCGACGCGCCGGAGCAGGTCACCCACGGTAATCTCGTCCAGCGGGACGCTGGCCTCGGCGGGCCAGTAGGACGTGGTCAGCACCGGCGATCCACCACCCGTCCGCCGCCCGCGGCCTGCCCGGGCCCCTCGGCGGACGTGCGGTGCAGACGGCGGCGCGGCGCGCTAGTGACGAGATTCAACACGAACTTGATATCGACGTCAAGGTCAGATTACCGACCGCCGGGGAACCAGGTTCCGCGTCTTTGGGCAGGGGTAAATGTGGGTAAATGCCCCTCAACGTCACTGGAGGGGACATCGGCCATGCCGGACATGAAACGCTTTCTGGACGGCCCGTTCGCGCCGGTGACCGAGGAAATCACGGCCTTCGACCTGCCGGTGACCGGCCAGGTGCCGGCCGGGCTGGACGGGCGGTACCTGCGTAACGGGCCTAACCCGCTCGGCCTGGAGGATCCTGCCTACCACTGGTTCCTGGGCGATGGGATGGTGCACGGGGTCCGGCTGCGCGATGGCCGGGCCGAGTGGTACCGCAACCGGTGGGTCCGTTCCCGGGCCGTCGCGGAGGCCCGGGGCGAGACGTGGCCGGCCGGCCCGGTGCACGAGGGGATGGATTTCGCGGCCAACACGCATGTGCTCGCGAGCGCCGGGCGGACCCTGGCCACGGTGGAATCCGGCCCGCTGCCGTACGAGCTCACCGACGAGCTGGATAGCGTCGGCCCGTGCGACTTCGCCGGGACACTGCCCGGCGGCTTCGCCGCGCACACCAAGGCTGACCCGCTGACCGGGAACCTGCACGCGATCACTTACTACTGGGCCTGGGACCACGTCCAGCACGTGGTCGTGGGCTCCGGCGGCCGGGTGACGTCGGCCACCAACATCCCGGTTGCCGACGGGCCGATGATGCACGACTTCGCGCTCACCGCCAGCTACGTAGTCCTGTTCGACCTGCCGGTCACGTTCAGCATGGACGCCGTTTCCGCCGGGAAGAAGCTGCCCTACACCTGGAATCCCGCGCACCCGGCCCGGGTCGGCCTGTTTCCCCGCGACGGCAGCCCCGGTGACATCCGCTGGTTCGAGGTGGACCCGTGCTGGGTCTTCCACACCCTCAACGCCTACGACGATGACAGCGGCCAGGTCGTCATCGATCTGTGCCGGTACCAGGGCGCGTACGACGTCTCCAGCCTGGATGGCCGCGGGCCGGTGACGCTGGACCGGTGGATCGTGGATCCCGCGGCGGGGAAGGTCACCCAGCAGCGCCTGGACGACCGCCTCCAGGAGTTCCCCCGGGTCGACGAGCGGGTCATCTCCCGGCCGCACCGCTATGGCTACAGCGCGGTGATTGGCGACGTCAGCCGGGCCACCGTCTCCCTCGCCGGGGACTTCGCCGACCAGGCCTTCGCGAACGCCCTGCTCAAGCACGACCTCGCGCACGGCACCACGGAGGCGCACGAGTTCGGCCGCGACGCCACCACAGGCGAGGCCGTGTTCGTCCCCGCGGCCCCCGCCGCCGGCGAGGACGACGGCTATGTCATGGCCTTCGTGCACAATCCCGACCGCGGCGCGGCCGACCTGGTCATCCTGGCTGCCCAGGACTTCACCGGCGAGCCCGTGGCCCGCGTGCACCTGCCCGCCCGGATCCCGCTGGGGTTTCACGGCAACTGGATCGCCGACCGCTAGCGCGCAGCGCCCAGGCCGGGGGCTGGACGCACCGGCGGTCCGGGGTGAGGCTGGGAGAGCGCAGCCTCACCCCTCATCGCCGCGGGAGGACATCGATGACTGCACCCCTGCCAGCTGACGAGGTCGCGGCCGGAGTGACGACCTGGCTGGCCGCGTTCGGGGAGGCGCTGGCGGCCGGCGATTCGGCGGCCGCCGCGGCCCTGTTCACCGAGGACTGCTTCTGGCGTGATCTCGTCGCGTTCACCTGGAACATCAAGACGCTCGAGGGCCGCGCGGAGATCAGCGCGATGCTCGATGCGACGCTGCCCTGGGTGCAGCCAGGCGGCTGGGCCATCACCAGCGGCGGGGAACCAGCCAGCGCGGGCGGCGTCACCGAGGCGTGGATCGGCTTCGAGACCGCCGCGGGCCGCGGGCGCGGGCACCTGCGGCTGCGCGGTGGCCTGTGCTGGACGCTGCTGACCACACTCGACGAGCTCAAGGGCCACGAGGAACACCGCGGCCCGAGCCGCCCGAAGGGTGTCGGGCACCGCGCGGACCCGGCCCGGACCACCTGGCTGGAGGACCGGGAGCAGGAGGCGTCCGCGCTGGGTTTCACCGAGCAGCCGTACGTGCTGATCGTCGGGGGCGGGCAGGCCGGCATCGGCCTGGGTGCCCGGCTCCGCCAGCTCCGCGTGCCCACCATCATCATCGACAAGCACAGCCACCCGGGTGACCAGTGGCGCAGCCGGTACAAGTCGCTGTGCCTGCACGACCCGGTCTGGTACGACCACATGCCCTACCTGAAGTTTCCCGAGCACTGGCCAGTCTTCTCCCCCAAGGACAAGATCGCTGACTGGCTCGAGTCGTACACGAAGATCATGGAACTCAACTACTGGGCCGATACCGAGGCCACGAGCGCCGCCTACGACGACCAGGCCGGGACGTGGACGGCGCACGTCGAGCGGGACGGTGAGCCGCTGGTGCTCCGCCCGGCGCAGCTGGTGCTGGCCACCGGGATGTCGGGCCGACCTAACCTTCCCGGCTTCCCGGGCATGGACGTCTTCCGCGGCGACCAGCATCATTCCTCGGCTCATCCGGGTCCCGGCCGGTACCGGGGACAGCGCTGCGTGGTCATCGGCTCGAACAACTCGGCCTTCGACATCTGCGGCGCACTGTGGGAGCACGGGGCCGACGTCACCATGGTGCAGCGGTCATCCACCCATATCGTCCGGTCGGCCACGCTGATGGACATCGGCCTGGGCGCGCTCTACTCCGAGGAGGCCGTCGCGTCCGGCATGACGACGGACAAGGCAGACCTGGTGTTCGCGTCGATCCCGTACCGGATCATGCACCTGTTCCAGATCCCGCTCTACGACCAGATGCGCGAACGGGACCGGGAGTTCTACGACCGGCTCGAGGCGGCCGGCTTCGACCATGACTGGGGTGACGACGGGTCCGGCCTGTTCATGAAGTACCTGCGCCGCGGCTCCGGCTACTACATCGATGTCGGCGCAGCCGACCTGGTCGCCAACGGCGACGTGGCGCTGGCCCGGGGCCAGGTTGATCATCTGACCGAGGACGCGGTGGTGCTCGAGGACGGCACGCAGCTGCCGGCGGACCTGGTCGTGTACGCCACCGGCTACCAGTCGATGAACGGCTGGGCGGCCGAGCTGATCTCCCAGGAGGTGGCCGACCAGGTGGGCAAGTGCTGGGGCCTGGGCTCGGACACGACCAAGGACCCCGGCCCGTGGGAAGGCGAGCAGCGCAACATGTGGAAGCCCACCCAGCAGGAGGCCCTCTGGTTCCACGGGGGCAACCTGCACCAGTCGCGGCACTACTCGCTCTACCTCGCCTTGCAGCTCAAGGCCCGGCAGGTCGGCCTCCCCACGCCGGTATACGGGCTCCAGGAGGTCCACCACCTCCGCTGATACGGCTGACCGGGCTCCCCTGCGGCCCGCTGTGCCCCCTCCAGCGCAGCCACCGGCGAGAATTCACGCCAGCCTTCCCGTGCATTCGATTATATGTTTGAATACCCTCGTGAAGCAGCAGAGACGTTCGGGCTGGGGGAGATGGCATGCTCACCGCCGTGCTGGCTGATGCCGGTCATCCCGTGGTCGCCGGGCTCCTCGGGCTAGGGGCGGCGGGCCTCGCGGCGGCCGTGGTGGTGATGGCCTGGAGTGTGCATGTCCACCAGATCCGGCTGGCCGAGCAGCTGGCCCGCCGGCAGTTCCTGGTGACTCCCGAGGCCGGGCCGGCCGGGCACGGCATGAACGGAAACGGGAACGGCCACGGGCGCGCGGCTGGCGGGGATGAGGGTGCGGCCCCGGAAGCGGCCCGCCCGGCCGCCCCGGGCCTGGCCACGCCGGTGGTAATCGACGGGCCGGGCACCGTCATCGCCGGCGAGCAGGCCCGTTACCGGGTCCAGCCCTCAGGTACCCGGAAGGTGATGTCCTGGGCCGCGGGCGGCGGCTCGGTGGCGCAGGCTCCCGATCCGTCACATCCCGACGAGCTGCTCCTGGTCGCGGACGAGCCGGGCACCCTGATGCTCACCGTTCGGGTCCGCGAGGGCATGACGGAGACCCGCGGCATGAAGACCATCACCGCCGTCCCGGACGTGACCGACCCCGTGCCGCCCTTCACGCTGCGGCTGTTCCTGCACGGCTGGGGACTGGTCGCCGTGGCGGTGCTGATCGTTGGCTTCGCCGGGGCGCTCGACGCCCTGGGCAACCTGACGTCCGCTGACTTCATCGCGCTGGTTGCCCCGCTGGCCGCGCTGCTCGCGGTGGTCCTGCTCACCCGGGGGGCGGGTGACGCCAGCCACCCGCCCAGCGGCAGCGACCGCACGCGTCCTCGCAGCTGACCATCCCCCGGTCAGCTGGCCCCCCGGGTGTCCTGGCCGGCCCGCCGGGTAGGTAGCTGGTCAGAGCTCCCCAGCAGGCACCCTGGTGCCGCGGGACGGGGGGCTCATGCCAGGATCAGCGGGCAGCACGGGGTTCCCGCCACGGATCCCGCCGATGCTGGCGGTGCCCGCCACGGAGATCCCGGAACCGGAGCCCGCGTGGGCCGCGGAATTCAAGTGGGACGGCGTGCGCGCGGTGGCTTACGTGTCCGCCGGCCGGCTGCGCCTGCTGTCCCGAAGCGACCGGGACATGACCGGGACGTACCCCGAGCTGGCGGACCTGGCCGCCCAGGCCGGGACGCGGAGCATGGTCCTGGACGGGGAGATCGCCGCGTTCGACAGCGGCCGCCCCAGCTTCGCGGCCCTGCAGCGGCGGATGCACGTCGGCGACCCCGCACCACGCCTGGTCGCCGCGGTCCCGGTGACGTACCTGGTCTTCGACATCATGGACCTGGACGGGCAGCCGCTGACCGGCGAGCCTTACGCGCAGCGGCGGGCCATTCTCGAGGCGCAGCCGGTGACCGGCCCGCATGTGCATGTCCCGCCATCGTTTCCAGGCGGCGGGCAGGCCGTGCTCGCCGTCAGCGTCCGCGACGGCCTGGAGGGCGTCGTGGTCAAACGCCTCGACTCTCCTTACCATCCCGGGCGCCGGTCACCAGCCTGGCTGAAGATCAAGAACCGGCGGGTCCTGGACGTGGTTGTGGGCGGGATCAGCCCCGGGCGCGGCCACCGCGCCGGGCAGATCGGCTCCCTGCTCGTCGGCATCCCGGGCGGGAGAGGCCTCGCCTACGCCGGCCGGGTGGGAACCGGCTTCACCCAGCCGGAACTGCGGGCACTGGAGGGGCTGCTGGCTCCGCTGCGGCGGGA
>Ga0208076_1000032_pt1 | contig 11532 bp, 13 predicted proteins | sample NGESurshal072012_8_FD_184459 | JGI IMG/M metagenome (GOLD analysis project Ga0208076, IMG submission 184459) | Arctic peat soil microbial communities from Barrow, Alaska - NGEE Surface sample 210-3 shallow-072012 (SPAdes) | ecosystem: Environmental > Terrestrial > Soil > Wetlands > Peat ...
TCTGCTCCCAGAGTCGGACACTGCCGCGTCCCGGCGCCATCTGTTGCGCCTAACTCGAGGGCTCGGTTGCACCTAACCTTGGGGGCGGTTTTCAAGTGTCCATTCACGGGTCCGGGTGGACCGGTGACGTCAGGTAGTTGCGGGCTTCGGTAGCCAGGGTGTGCCGGTGAGGGCGGCGTGGATGGCATCGGTGGCGCGGATGCCGTGGCCGCGTGCGCTGACCAGGTAGGAACGCACACGGCAGTAATCGGCAAGGGTGGCGGTGGCATGCCAGTATCCCGAGACGGCCTGGTGCCGCTTCGGGCCCTTGAGTGCCTGCTCCGAGGCATTATTCGTCCAGGGAATCTTGAAGTTGCCAGCGAATAGCCAGACCTGGCTGGCCTTGTCCTGGAGACGTTTGGCCAGGTTGTAGCCAGGGTGGTTGCCTTTGTGCCAGTCGCGGAGCCGGTTGGTGGTGATACCCCAGGCAACCTGCTCGTCGTAGCGGGCGCGCAGGGCGGCGAGCAGCCCGGGATCGAGCTGGGTCTTCCCGTCGTTGCGGGCGGCCCCGGCGGCGGCGGCGGCCTCGCGAAGGATGCCGCGGACCTGCCCAGCCCAGGCCTGCCACTGCGGGTGCAGTTCCAGCACGCCCGTGCAGTGGCGGATCAGGTGAGCACAGCATTGCTGGACGCCGGCGAGCTGGCCGTCGAACTGGTGCCAGCCCGCGTAGTCGTCGCGGACGAGGTAGCCATGCCAGCCCTCCAGCACGCCCAGCCCGGCGATCGCAGCACCAGAGCGTGATCCGAGCGCGGCGTACCAGATCAGCCGCGCATCGGGGGTGCGGATGGTCACCGCATGCGGCGCGCCCGGCACCACCGCACCGACCGGGCCGGTGTCCTTGCGGATGACGTTGGCCGGGCTCTCGTCACCGCACAGCACGTCCTCGGCCTGCAGCGCGGCCTTCATCGCCTCATCGAAGCCCGCCGCCTGCAGCCGCTGCGCCAGCCGGGCCAGCGCACGAGCCACGAACCCGCTCGACACGGGAGTGCCCAGCAGCGCTTCCATCAGCGCGGCGGCCCGCTCGACCGGGACGTTGCCCTCCGAGGACAGCAGCACAGCGGCGGCGTTGATGCCCGGCCCGTAGACCACGGACCCGGCCTGGGCATACGGCGCCACCGCGGTGGTGACCTTCTTACAGCAGCCGCACCGGCGCCGCGGCAGCTGCCAGGCCACCTTCTCCAGCACTGCCGGCAAGATGTCCCAGACCTGCGCCCAGGCCAGCCCGGCATCTCTGGCCCCGGTGGCCGGACCGGCCAGGTCAGCACCGCAGCCGCGGCACTGCGCCGGCACCTCCGCAGTCTCGGTCCGGTCCGGCGCTGCCGCCGGCGTGAGCCCGGACCCTGGATGCCCTGGCTGGCCGCCCGGCTTGCGGTCCTTCGACCGCTCCCGCGAGGACCGCTCCGCCGACCGCTTCGCCTTGCGTGCGGCCTTCGCCGCGATCGGCTCCCTCGACGGCGGGGTCGAGGAGTTGCCCGAGTTCATCCCCAGCCGGCGCCGCAGCTCGGCGTTCTCCGCCCGTAAACCAGCGTTCTCAGCCTCCAGCCCATCCACCCGGCCCGCCAGGACAGCGAGCAGCCCAGCAAGCTTCTCCTGCGAGGGCGAGGGCTGGGCGTCCGCGGGCACGACCACGATGATCGACGATCACGGACGCAAGATCAAATCACGCACGCCGCCACAAACCCCGCCGTGCTCAGCCAGTGAGGTGCCCCGAACCTTCCGGACAGTGACCCCACTACGATGGGGCTGACCGGAAAGGCAAGATTCTTGGCTCGTTCGAAGAAGTCCTATTCTCCTGAGTTCCGGGAAGAGGCCGTAAAGATGGTGATCGAGACATCGCGTCCGATCGCCCAGGTGGCCAAGGAGCTCAATATCGTCGAGGGCACGCTCGGTAACTGGGTTAACATCTATCGACGGGAGCATGCGGGTGACGAACCGCCGTTGTCGGTGAGCGAACGGGCCCGGCTCCGTGAGGCGGAGCGGGAGAACCGGGAACTGAAGCAGAAGGTCACTTTCCTGGAAAAAGTTGCCGCGTACTTCGCCGCGGATCCTCGGTGAACGACATGTTCGAGTTCATCGACGCGGAGCGCGCAGCAACTACCACCGCGAACACCATCGATACCCCGCCCGTCACCAAGATGTGTACCTGGCTTGAGGTATCCCGGTCCGGCTTCTATGAATGGTGGAGCCGCCCGGAATCAGCGACCGCGAAACGACGTGAGGAACTAAGGCTTTACGTTCAGGAATCATTCGATCTTTCGGACGGCACCTACGGCTACCGGCGCGTTTATGCCGACCTGGCCGACTGGGGCGTGCCGGCCGGTCCCGAGCTGGTCCGCTCGCTCATGCGTGAGCTGGGCCTGGAGCCCTGCCAGCCACAGCCCTGGCGGTTCAGCCTCACCGCCTCCGACGGCCTGGAGCACAATATCCCCGATCTCATCCAGCGGAATTTCACCGCGTCCGAACCTGGCCAGAAGATGGTCGGAGATATTACATACATTCCGACGTGGGAGGGCTGGCTGTATTTGGCTACGGTGCTGGATTGCTGCACCAAGGAGGTCGTCGGCTGGGCGATGGATGACAACTACAAGACGCCCCTCATCGAAGCTGCGATCATGATGACGGTGCGGAACCATGATATAAAACCCGATGCGATTTTCCATCATGATCGGGGGAGCAATTACACGTCGGGGCAGTTCGCGGGAACCCTTGCGGCTCTTGGCCTGCGGAATTCGACGGGCAGGACAGGGATATGCTACGATAATGCAATGGCTGAATCGTTCTTCGCGGCTTTGAAGAATGAACGAGTTTACCGCACTCAATATCCGACTCGCGAGCACGCCCGCCGGGACATTGTGAGATACATCGAATTCTGGTATAATTCTCGTCGTCGGCACTCCGGACTCCAATACCGGACCCCGCAACAAGCCCGCAGCATGAATTAACCACAAACCAGGTGTCCGGAAAGCTCGGGGCGCATCAACCATAGTCCCCACCGAAACGTGAAGACCTCCAGGTGGAGCTAAGCGGACTCGAACCCCTGACCTCTTGCATGCCATCCAGTGGCAAGACGTCCACCGCAGTCCATCTGTGCAGGTCACCGTCCCAGGACGTCCGCACGAGTCCCCCGGAATCCAGGCCGGTTGCGGTACTTTCGTGCTGTACCGCTCTGCCAGTGGAGTACGCACAGCAGCAAGAAATGACCCACCAGGCACCCGCGTAATTTTTACCGCGCCGGTTAATTAATTACCTGCCGTAGATCTCGCTGCGGTGCCCCGCGTCGAGCACCAGCACGATCAACTCGCCCTCATCGATCGTGTAGACCACCCTGTAGTCGCCGACCCCGATCCGCAGCACCCCGTGGGCACCCGTGATCATCTTCGCTGCGGCCGGGCGCGGATCGGCAGCGAGGGCATCGACTGCCTCGCCGATCCTGCGGCGTACCGGCTTGTCCAGGGCCAGGAACGCCTTCCGGGCACGCGGCCGCCACTCGATCCGGTACCTCACCGCGGCTACAGCCCGGCCTCAGCCTTGACCTGCTCCCACGGAATAGACGCGCCAGGCTCGGCGAGCGCCTGCCGGGCCGCCGCAGCGTCAGCCAGGTCCTCCAGCAGCTCGCGGGCATCCTCCTCGCTCATGCCCTCCAGCGCCTCGGCGAACTCGGCTGGGACGATGGCAGCCAGCCGCTCCCCGCGCTCGGTGAGATACACCACGTGCCCGCGCGCGGCATCACGGGCGGCACCGGCTACTCCCGGCGTCCCATCCACTGGCAGCTCGCTCATAGCCTCAGCGTAACCCCGTGAGAACCGTGGCCGGCCCGCGGCGAAGCAAGCTGCTGGCGGTTCGGTTCACGCGACCTACCTGCCCAGCACGGCCAGGGCCGCAGCCAGCACCGCTAGGCAGCACCGACTGCAGGTGAGCCTCTTCCCGCCTCGGCCCGCCATCCATAGCTGCCCTCGTCCGGCGACCTGATCAAGCGTCGTCCAGTCCTCAGCTCCCTCATCAACGAATACCAGCGAGCGGCGTGAAAGACCAGGTCAAGGCTGGTGGCACAGTTTTGGCACCCCACAGGGCGTGCTGGACGATGACCGGCGCCCGTCCTTCGAAAGCTGGCTGGACCGCAAGCTCGACGGCCTGGTCCCTGCCATCCGCGCCGACGTCGAGGGCTGGCTGCGGACCATGCGCGACGGCGGCCCGCGCAGCAGGCCCCGTGACATCGCATCGGTCTGGAACCACATGAACCAGCTCCGCCCGGCGCTGCTGGGCTGGTCAGGCCGCTACGGCCACCTGCGCGAGGTCACCCGCGACGACGTCCTGGCCGTCCTCGGGGACCTGCACGGATCCCGCCGCGCCAACGTCCTGGTCGCGCTGCGGTCATTGTTCGCGTTCTGCAAGAAGAACGGCACCATCTTCCGGAATCCAGCCCAGGGCATCAGAGTCGGCCAGCATCCCTACGGCATCATCCAGCCGCTGCGCCAGGACGAGGTCGACCAGGCGGCCGAGGCCGCTGCCACCCCGGCAGCCCGGCTGGTCCTGGTCCTGGCCGCGATGCACGCCGCCCGCCGCAAAGCGATCCGCGAGCTCCTCCTCGACGACGTCGACCTCGGCAACCGGCGACTCACCATCGCCGGCCGGGTCCGCCCGATCGACGAGCTCACCCACCAGATCCTGCGCGAATGGCTCGACTACCGACGCACCCGCTGGCCCTGCACCGCCAACCCGCACCTGCTGATCAACCAGATGAGCGCGAACGGAACCGGGCCCGTCAGCACCATCTACTTCGCCAAGACGGCCCTGCGTGGCCAGGCCGCCACCCTGGAACGGCTCCGTGTCGACCGGCAGCTCCAGGAAGCCCTCGCCCGCGGGCCCGACCCCCTGCACCTGGCCACGGTGTTCGGCCTCGATCCCAAGACAGCAATCCGCTACGCGGAGAACGCCCGGCAGCTGCTCATCACGGCGGCCGAAGAACATGCCGCCGGCGACGCCACCGAGCGCATGATCCCGCTTGGATTACTGCTATCGCGAAGTCGCCGCGATATACCGAGGCTGCGCCGGCCGGGATTGGCGAGCTTGATGGCCGGCGGCCCGGCGTGGCGAATTCCCTGGTCGCTAGCGTATTTGGACGTAGTAGGAGTTGTGGCGGGCTCGCTTGACCACGCGGGGTAGGTGCGGTGGCGGTGCGGGTTGAGGTTCCCCTGGCGGCGATGCCAGCCTTGAACGCGGCAGGCCTGCGCATCCTGCCGCCTGGCATCGCAGAAAGACCCCAAGTTGCTGGGGTACTCCCCGCCCTGCGCACGCCGCAGACTGCGGTCATGGACGCTATTGAGCAGAACAAGAGCACCGTCACCTCGTTCATCGACGCCCTGTTCACCAAGGGTGACCTCGGCGCCGTCGATGAGTACCTCGCCGAGGAGTTCGTCAACCATGACCCGCCGATCGGCGTCACGGCCGACCGGGAGGGCATGCGGGCGGCCGGAGCCATGTTCCGTGCCGCCTTCCCCGACTGGCACAGCGAGATGGACATCCTGGTCGGCGAGGGCGACCTGGTGGTCGAGCATTTCACCGCCAGCGGCACGCAGCAGGGCGAAATTTTCGGCGTGCCACCGTCCGGCCGTGCCGTCACCCTTCCCGGGATCAATATCTGGCGCGTCCGCGACGGCCGGATCGTGGAGCGCTGGGGGCGCCTCGACGAACTCGGCCTCCTGCGCCAGCTCGGGCTGGTGAACCTGCCCTGACCGCACAACCAGACGCCGTCCGCCCGAGCATCGCCGGAACCGCTGCCCGGGTGAAGGCGTCCTTACCTCAGGCGAGATGCCTGGTGCAGCGATCCGCAACTGCCTCGGTGGCGGCGTATCGTCGTGTTATGCCGGAGGCGTCCATGGAACGTCAGGCCACCGCCTTGATCGGCCGGTGTTACGCCGGGCTGGACGCCGCCGGGCTGCGCGAGGAGGTACTGCGCCGGCTACGCCGGATGCTGTCGGTGGACGCCGCGTTCTTCGCGACTGTTGACCCGATGACCTTGCTGTTCACCTCGGCAGCCGCCGACGAACCGCTTGGCGCCGCACAGGCGCTGTTCCTGGAGAACGAGTTCGGGCGTGATGACGTCAATAAGTTCGCCGCGCTGGCGGAGTCCGCCGACCCGGTCGCCTCGCTCGACCGGGCCACCCGCGGTCAGCGGCCCGCCAGTGCCCGCTACCGCGAGATCATGGGCCCCGTCGGCCTCGGTGATGAGCTGCGCGCGGCTCTTGTCACCAAAAACGGGTGCTGGGGCGTACTGTGCCTGCACCGGGAGGACGCCTCGCACGGCTTCGACGCCAGGGAGATCGACCTGATCCGGCGCATCTCCCCGCACGTGGCCGAGGGACTGCGACGTGCCGTCACCATCGGGCCGGTCGCGCCGATCGGCGCTGAAGCCGCCGTTCCCGGCATGATCGTCCTCGATGCGAACCTGGCCGTCGTGTCGATGAGCCAAGAGGCCGAGCGGTGGCTGGCAGAAATCGGCGAGGCCGGCTGGCCGAGCGCGAGCGAGCTGCCCATTCCCGTTTACTCCGCCGCGGCCGGGCTGGTCCGGCTTGAAGGTGGTCCCGCTACTGCGCAGCCGCCTGCCACGGTCCGGCTTCGCAGCCGCGCCGGAGTGTGGCTGTCCTTGCACGCCTCCCGCCTGTGCGGCCCGCCCGCGCCGCAGATCGGCGTCGTGATCGAACCCACTCCCGCGGCGCAGATCAGCCCCCTGCTGTTGAACGCCTATGGTCTGACCACCGCGCAATCCCGTGTCGTCGCCCTGGTCATCAGGGGACACTCCACCCGCCAGATCGTCAGGGAATTGCATATATCGGCCAACACCGTTCAGGAACACCTGACTGCGGCATTCGACAAGTTCGGTGTCCGCAGCCGCCGCGAGCTCGTTGCCGCTGTGCTCACCGGGCATCATTGACGGGAGCCCACGATTCGCGATCGTAGTCAAGCCGCCCCTGGCCATGAGGCCTCAGGCGTTCAGGCGAACCCGAGGATCCAGCCAGCCTATAGAGCCTGAATAACCTTCAGTTCACGTCCAGGATCCATCAGTTCAGCTGAACTCTGGGAATTCACGGGGCTTGAGCGACAACCGAACAGCCAGTGGCGTTAGCGGGCGGACGCGGTCGGAGTTACCGCCATCCAGCGTTTCTGGAGGATCCGCTGGACGTGCCGGTGGTGGTGTGGAGTGTTCCCGCTTTTATGGACACCGAATTAGGCTGCCAATTGACTGAGTTGCCTATATCCTAGTTCGTATTCCTCGGGCGTCAAGTACCCGAGTGTTGAATGTCTCCGGACTAGATTGTAATAGTTGCCGATCCAGTCGGACGTTTCCCTTTCCAGGCTCGCGAGCGACGGCCACGGGCGGGTGTGGATCAGCTCTTTCTTGTAAGTTGCGAAGAACGATTCCGATACAGCATTATCGTAACAGATTCCAGTCTTTCCCAGGGACCGCCTGATGTTATTCTCCGCACAGTAGGAGTCGAACGAAGATGAAGTATACTGGCAGCCGCGATCGGAATGAAAAATGACTCCCGGGGGCGGCTTTCGGGCGGCGATGGCCATATTGAGCGCGGCGGTGACCAGGCTGGTCCGCATGTGCGTGGCGACGGCCCAGCCAATTACTTTGCGTGAGTGCAGGTCGATGACGGTCGCGAGATAGGCCCATCCGTCCCATGTTTTTATGAAGCTTATTCAAAAGAGAGTTTAAAGAAGTACAGGCCGATGGCAGCCCTGAACGACGTAAGGTAGGTAGCCAGCGGTCTCCGGTAGTCGGTGTGGAGAATGCGCCAGGATTTGATGTGGGCGATTGCTCGCTCGACTGGGGCGCGCAGGCTGCTTACGTCAGCGTTGAACTTCTTCTCCCATTCAAGCAGGTCCCTGTATTGCGGTTTCTTGATCGGCGTGATGTAGCCAGATCCCTGATATCCCTTGTCGCCGATACCGCTGAATGCCTCCGCAATGATCTCGGTGGTTTTCGTTTCGCTGAGGACGGTCATGTCGTGGTTGTGTCCGGTAAGCGGTTCGGAAACGAAGATCACATCGCCCTGAAGATTGGATATAACTTGGCTGCAGAAGCCAGTGGTCTTATGCTTTCCTGACCACAGGTCCGGTATTCCGCGCCAGGACCAGCATGGTGCCAGGAAGCCGTCTACCAGGACCGTCTGGCCGCGGACAGCGGCCTTGGCCTCCTCGGCGCCCGGCCGGAACTCTGCGGTTGCCTTTTCGATGAGGGGAGTGATCTCGGTGATGATCCGGGAAACTCCAGGCTGTGAGATGTCGAAGATCTCTGCCCAGACGTCCTGGATGATGTTCTGCCGGGTATATCCGCTCGCTATGATGATCGCTTCCCGGAAGGTGATTCCCTTTGGCCGGCCGGTTGCGCTTTTCCAGGGATTCTCGAGCATTTCTGCGACACGCGGCTCAAGTTCGTCGAGTTGCCCAGAGTCGAGTCCTGACATACGATCGAATCGCAACGGCTTCTCCATCGGTGAAAGTTTTGGCTAGTCACCTTTCTTTCTACTGATTGGAGAAGCCGTTGTCTGCAAGGCGCGCCGCGCGCCTATGGCATTATCTGATAACAATTCCAGACAGTCTGCGAGCAAGATCATCTAGGGACTTTTGAATAAGACTCATGATCAACATCTGTCTGACTACTGACTTCGTGCTCGCCGGTCAAGTTCCCAGTGCTGGCACGTACGGGCAGATGGCTATCAGGCGAAAAGCAGCTCATAAAGCGGTCTACCTGTGTCCGATCTCCGAATAGGGATCATTCCCGATTTTGGGTACCGGCTGGCTGTAGCCTCGGGCCTTATGAGCTGGCTGCCTGACGGCTTCCTTCACCCCGTTCGCATCCCTGTGCCCGGCACCTCGCTGCACCTGCGGCCGATAAGGGAGGCGGACACTGCGCTTGACTACCCGGCCGTGATGGGCTCGCGTGAGCGTTTGTGGGAGATCTTCGGCCCGGCCTGGGATTGGCCCAAGGACACGATGACCCTCGAAGAGGACCGCCTCGATCTGCTGCGGCACGAGAAGGAGATAGCCGCGCACCAGTCCTTCAACTACGCGCTACTGGACGAGCAGGAAACGGCGATCCTCGGATGCGTCTACATCGACCCGCCCGAGCGCGCAGGCTCCGACGGCGAGGTCTCCTGGTGGGTGGTGGACGACCTCGTCGGCGGCGAGGCGGAGCGCGCGCTGGACGTTCTGGTGCCGCAGTGGATCGCTGCGGACTGGCCGTTTCGGCAGCCCCGTTATCTGGGCCGTGACATCACTTGGCAGGACTGGCTGGCGCTGCCGGCCGCCTCGTGATCTCAGACGAGGCAGCGATCTATTGAAGGCGGTAAGGGGTGGCAGACTCGCATAGGTAGCCTGATTAACGAATATCGCCTGGTCGCATCACGTGAACAAGGTTTCGGCACGTACCGGAGTGGTCGACGCTGACCACCTCGATGGCGTCGTCGTCCTGGTAGGGCTCCTGCGTCACGACCGCCGCGACCGCCTTGCCCACGAACCGGACGATGTCGGTGGCCAGCGACTGCTGGCGCATCTCCTGGTTCAGCATGCCCGCGTCCTCTTGCGGCGGCAGGGCGGCCAGGTCCGGCCCGGTAAACACAGCGAGGACGTCCTCCGTGTACCCCCTGCCCGTGGTCGGGAAGCGCGGGTCCTCCGTCCGCAGGACCCGCGTGCCCAGGATGCTCACCGGCGCATCGGCTCCTCTCGCCCGGCTCACGCGGCGCGCTGCCGCGCGCGTCCGTGCCTCCGAGGTTGCCCATCACTTCTGTCGTGGGTCAAAGGGGGTGGGCCGCGCACGGCCGGAAGAAGACGGGCCGTTCCCGGGTTGATCACCAGCGGGTTAAATCACTTGGCGGCCGGCTGCCCGGCCCGTTAGTGTCGGCAGCTGACCTGCTTTGATCGGAGTTTCTGGTGTTTTCGGGTGCGCTGGCGCGCCGTCTGCCGGGAGCGCTGGGGCGCTTCCCCGTCCTGGGTATCCGTGATTTCCGGCTGCTGCTGGCCGACCGCCTGCTAGCCCCGGCCGCCTATGGGTTCTCGCTGGTCGGGGTCTCGTTCGCGGTGCTGCACACCACCGGGTCCACCTTCGACCTGTCCCTGGTGCTGGCCGCGCAGATCCTGCCATCGCTGATCTTCACGCTGGCCGGCGGCGTGATCGCCGACCGGGTCCGGCCCCAGCTGGTGATCATCGCGGGCAATCTGATGATCGTCCTGGGCGAGGGCACGTTCGGGATCTTGGTCCTGACCGGGCATCCGCGGCTCTGGCAGATGATCGCGCTGGAGACCATGACCGGGACGGGCATGGCGATCTTCTACCCAGCTTCCCAGGCGCTGCTGCCCCGGCTGGTTCCCGGCGGGCTGCTGCAGCAGGCCAGCACGATCAGCCGGATGGCCATGAACGGCGGCCAGATGGCCGGGGCTGCGCTGGCCGGACTGGCGGTGACCGCGTTCGGGCCGGGCTGGGCGCTGCTGGCGTGCGGGACCGGCATGCTCGGGACCGTGCCGCTGATGCTGAGCCTGCGGGTGACGGCGCACGAGCGGGTTCAGGAGAGCAGCATGCTCCGGGACCTGCGGGAGGGCTGGTCGGAGTTCCGCTCGCACACCTGGCTCTGGGTGATCGTGGCGCAGTTCGGCGTGATCCTCATGGCCTGGTACGGCTCGTTCGAGGTCCTCGGGCCCGTGGTCGCCCTCGCCCACCTCGGCGGGGCGGCCGGCTGGGGCGCGATCACCGCCTCGGAGTCGATCGGCCTGATCGTCGGCGGGCTGGTCTCACTCAAGTTCACGCCGCGACGGCCCATGCTGTTCGTCGTGGTGATCGGCGGGGCCATCGCGCTCTCGCCGGTGTCGCTCGCGGGGCCTTGGCCGCTGCCGCTGGTCTGCCTGGCGTCGCTGGCCCTCGGTGTCACGATGGAGATCATGATGGTCCAGTGGACCGTCGCGCTGGCCCGGAACATCCCGCCGCGTATCCAGGCCCGGGTCTCGTCCTACGACGCGCTCGGGTCTGTCATGGCCATGCCGGCCGGGGCGCTCGTGGCCGGCCCGATCGCCAGCGTGATCGGGGTATCGGCGACCCAGTACGGTGCCGCCGCGCTGATCATCGGCGTCTCCGCGCTGGCGCTGATCCCGCGCGACATCCGCCAGATGCGCGCCGTTCCCCACACCGCGCGGCCCGCAAGCCCCGGCCCTGCTAGCCACGGTGATGGCCCGGTTCCGGACGATGTCCCGGCCCTGGACGACCGGCCCCTGCCTGCCGCAGCCGGCCGCCCGTAACCGCTGCCCGCACGCGCCAGCCGCCCTCCCGGCGGGTATGCGTGCCGAGAATCCATCCGTGGCGGGTCCATGCGCGGCAGGACCGGCCGCCCGGCGGCCCGCATGAACATCCGGGCCCTGTGGGGTGCCACAAGTCTGCGCGGCCTGTGAACCGCACCAATGTCCAGCGCACCGGACGGCTGATGATTGGCTGTGTCCCTT
>Ga0208076_1000033_pt1 | contig 11459 bp, 7 predicted proteins | sample NGESurshal072012_8_FD_184459 | JGI IMG/M metagenome (GOLD analysis project Ga0208076, IMG submission 184459) | Arctic peat soil microbial communities from Barrow, Alaska - NGEE Surface sample 210-3 shallow-072012 (SPAdes) | ecosystem: Environmental > Terrestrial > Soil > Wetlands > Peat ...
CGTTGTGCAAGCTGCTGCTGTCCCAGCCCGACCTGCTGCTGCTGGACGAGCCCACCAACCACCTGGACGCGGAGAGCGTGCAGTGGCTGGAGCAGCACCTGGAGAAGTATCCCGGGACGGTCGTCGCGGTCACCCACGACCGGTACTTCCTGGACAACGTGGCGCAGTGGATCCTCGAGCTCGACCGGGGCCACACCTACCCGTACGAGGGCAACTACTCCACCTACCTGGAGACCAAGGCGTCCCGGATCAAGGTCGAGGGCGCGAAGGACGCCAAGCGGCGCAAGCGGCTGGAAGACGAGCTCGAGTGGGTGCGCTCCAGCCCCCGGGCCCGCCAGTCCAAGAGCCGGGCCCGGCTGGAGCGCTACGAGGAGATGGCGGCCGAGGCGGACAAGCACCGCAAGCTGGACTTCGAGGAGATCCAGATCCCGCCGGGCCCCCGGCTGGGCAATCAGGTCGTGGAGGTTACCGACCTGACCAAGAGCTTCGGCGACCGGGTGCTGATCGACGGGCTGAGCTTCTCGCTGCCGCGCAACGGGCTGGTCGGCGTCATCGGCCCGAACGGGGTCGGCAAGACCACGCTGTTCAAGATGATCATGGGCGACGAGCAGCCCGACTCGGGCACGATCCGGATCGGTGACACCGTCAAGATCGCCTACGTGGACCAGCTGAGGTCCGGGATCGATCCGGCCAAGAACGTCTGGGAAGCCATCTCCGCAGGTGAATCCACGATCCGGGTGGGCAACGTGGAGATCCCCAGCCGCGCCTATGTGGCCGCGTTCGGCTTCAAGGGCACGGACCAGCAGAAGCCGGCCGGGATGATGTCCGGCGGGGAGCGGGGCCGGGTCAACCTGGCCCTCACCCTGCGCCAGGGCGGCAACCTGCTGCTGCTCGACGAGCCCGCCAACGACCTGGACGTGGAGACGCTGGGCTCGCTGGAGCGGGCGCTGCTGGAGTTCCCCGGCTGCGCGGTCATCACCAGCCACGACCGGTGGTTCCTGGACCGCATCGCCACGCACATCCTGGCCTGGGAAGGCGGCTCGAACTGGTTCTGGTTCGAGGGCAACTTCGAGTCCTACGAGAAGAACAAGATCGAGCGGCTCGGCGCCGAGGCGGCCCGCCCGCACGCGGTGACCTACCGCAAGCTGACCCGGGGCTAGTCCGGCCGGGGCCGACCCGCGCCGCCCGGGCGGGGGCTGGGCAGTTCCGCTACGCGGGGCTCAGCCCCAGGTCCGGGCGTCCAGGCCCGCTGGGCGCGTTCAGCAGGCTGTGCGCGGCCATCACCAGGTAATCCCAGAGCTGGGCGTCGAGCGCGGGGTCCAGCCCGATCTGGTCGAGCGCGGCGCGCATGTGCCGCAGCCAGGCGTCGCGCTCGGCCTCGCCGATGACGAAGTGACGGTGCCGCATCCGCAGCCGGGGGTGCCCGCGCAGCTCGTTGTAGGTGGCCGGCCCGCCCCAGTACTGGATGAGGAACAGCCGCAGGTGCTCCTCGGCGGGACCGAGGTCCTGGCTCGGGTAGACGGCGCGCAGCGCCGGGTCCCCGGCCACCCCCTCGTAGAACAGCCGGGTCAGGCGGCGGAACGTCTCCTCGCCGCCGACCGTCTCGTAGAAGCTTGGCGGGGTGGTGGCAGGTTCACTCGTCTCGTTCATCGCGCCCCAGGCTAGTCCCGCCGGCCGGCCCGCGATGACCGGCGTCACGGCTCACGGGGTCCCCGGCGGTGGCTGCTCCGCAGCAGGCTTCGCCAGGGCCGGAGCGTGCGCCTGCCCCCCGGCCGTGGGGGCGTGGCCCGCGCTGATCACGGTGGCTACCGGCTCCCCGTCCACCGCCATGGACGTCATCGCGTTCTTCAGCCGTTCCCTGAGCTCGCGGGCCACTTCCCACTGCCGTAGCGGCAGCGTGCGGGCGACCATGCGCATCACGATGGCGTCACTGTAGACCGCCTCGGCCCCCCAGACCTCCGGCTCCTCCGTGATCACGTCATGCCAGCGCTCCTCGTGCCACATCTGGGCCGCTGTTTCCTTCATGACGCTGCGGACCTGCGTGAGGTCCTGGTCATAGCTCACCGGGAAATCGATCACCGCCCGGGCCCAGCCCTGTGATTCGTTGCCGATCCGGTTGATGGTCCCGTTCCGGACGTACCAGACCACGCCGTTGACGTCGCGCAGGGTGGTGACGCGCAGGCTGACCGCCTCGACCGTCCCGCTGGCGTACCCCGAGTCGATGACGTCCCCCACCCCGTACTGGTCTTCCAGCAGCATGAAGATCCCGGCCAGGAAGTCACGCACCAGGCTCTGCGCGCCGAAGCCCACGGCGAGGCCGAGCACCCCCGCGCTGGCCAGCACCGGGGCCAGGTTCAGCCCGAGGTCACCGGCGATGGTCACCGCCGCGATTCCGAAGATGAGCACCGACGCCGCGTTGCGCAGGATCGAGCCGAGGGCCTTGGATCGCTGCCGACGCCGCTCCCCGCCCAGCACGTAGGCCGCGTCGGCCCTGCCGATGCCGCGGCCCTCAGCCGCCCGGGCCGTGATCTTGTTAATCGCCCGGTGCGCCAGCCACCGGATGAGCACGGCGATCAGCACCACGAAGACGATCCGCGCCACCGCGCTGACCGGCCCGGCCAGATAGACCTTGGTCAGGTCGGCCGCGTTCCGGTTGTGCAGGATGTCCCAGACCAGCCGGCAGGCGATCCCGGGATCCTTGCCGCAGGCATCATCCAGGGTGTCGGGGGGCGGTGTGCTGAGGCCGCGCGCCGCGAGGAGCGCTTGCGAGATCACGGGGGATTCCTTTCGCCGCTCGGGGGAGGAGCCGGCCCGCTGGGCGGCGAACGCCAGTGGCGGGCCGGGGCCGCTCCCCATAGTGGCCGGCGATCCCGGCTGAGCTGGCCAGCTTGGGCCCGTCCTGTCTCTATCTCCGAAGCAGTTTGGTATCAGTCCGTGCGATTGTGATGACGCGGGGCACTCGGAGCGTGCAGGATGCAATGTGTAGAGAGAGAATTGCACGGCTCATTTCCGGGCCGAGTGGTAGCGAGGTTTTTTCCTTGATTTGGGCGGCGGAGCGCGCTTTAGGTGTAACAGTGAGTTAGCGCACTTGCCGGGGGAACACAGACGGGGCCCAGAGGAGGCACGGGACATGGGAGCACGGCGGGCCCGGCCAGGCGTAGGCCTGGTTGCACCACGACTGCTGCTCAGCGAGGTCAGCCAGGGCGGTGCGGCCAGCCCGGCCCGGGTAGAGGCGGGCGGCGTCCAGGCGCCCGTCCTGGAAGCCCGGCAGGAGATCTCGATGGCCCGGGCTATCCGGGCCCATTGCCTGGCGTCCGGCCAGTCTCCCGCGGACATCGCGCTCATCATCCACAGCCAGTGCGCCCCTGCCTTCGGCACTACGCTGGTCCGTGCTCACCGGCTGGCGCTGGGAATCGCGCTAGCGGACGTGGTCGCCCAGGTCAGGGCCCGGTACGTCAGTGAGGGGCGGACTCCGCCGCGGTTCAGCGAGACCCTGCTGTCCTCCTACGAAGGCGGCCAGAAACGGCCTGGTCCCGAGTACCTGCACTACCTGTGCTGCGTCTACCAGGCCGAGCCGGCTGACCTCGGGTACGAGAGCCCCTGCCTGTGCCGGCGGGGGCACCGCGCCCCGGTATTGATGCTGTCCGGGGCGGGCCACGCCGCCGGGCCGGAACCGGGCGGAGCAGATGCCGCCAGGCAGCGCGGTGCTGGCCTGCCGGGCGAGGTCCGGACGACGCCGCCGCTACTCACCGCGGTTCCTTCCCCGGGCGAGGCTGATCCGGCCGAGTCCCACGGGGCCGCTCACGGGGCCGCTGCCCCCGGCCCCGTCGGGCTTATCGCCACGCAATTGCCTCCGCTGGCACCGTCCGGCCCGGCCGGCCCGGTGTCCGTGTTCCCTCCAGCGGCGCTGTCCACCCCGGCCCTGGCGGTCCCGCCCCGCCCTGCGCCAGCCGGCCGCGGTCCCGGGCTGGCTGGTCCTGGGCTGGCTGGTCCTGGGCTGGCTGGTCCCGGGCTGGCCGGTCCCGGGCTGGCCGGTCCTGGGCTGGCCGGGTGTGCCCTGCCCGCAGGCGCCGGGACGGTGCCGCCGGGTGCCGCCGGTGCCGCCGTCGCGGACCCCGCCCCGCCGAGCCCCGGCGAAGCCGATGACGACATGCTGCGGCGCACGCTGCTGCGCCTGATGGCGGATCCGGGGGCCGTGGCTGACGTCCGGTTCTTCGGTGCCGCAGAGCGGATCCGCCGCCGCCTGGACGAGACGCTGCTCGGCGCGACCGTCTCGGTGGCCATGCTGGACCACTGGGAGAGCATGACCGGCGAGTACGGCCGGCAGTACATGACGGTGCCGCCCATGCGGCTGCTCTGCGACCTGCTCCTGGATCTCGGTGACGTCCGGCGGATGTGCGAGCAGCGCCAGCCGCTGGAGTTCGTCGAGCGGCTCTGCCGCCTGGCGGCGCGGCTGGCCGGGGTGGCCGGCATGACCATGATCGATGTCGGTGACCACCGCCTGGCCCGGTCTTTCTTCAGCACTGCGCGGACTGCCGCGGACGAGACCGGGGACCGGCACCTGCGCGCCTGGGTCGCCGTCCGGGAGTCGCTCGTGCCGCTGTACTACGGGGATCCGGCGCAGGCGGCCGCAGCCGCCCGGGCCAGCGTCGATCTGGCCGGGCACCAGCCATGCGTGGCCGGCGTGATGGCGCCCGTGGTCGAGGCGCGGGCCCTGGCCCGGCTGGCCCGCGCCCGGTCCGCCGCGGGCGGGCCGGGCACCGTGGGCGGGCGCGGCGGTACCGGCGGCGCCGAGGTGCGCCGGGCCAGCGCGGCCCTGGACCGGGCGCACGAGGCGCTGGACCAGCTGCCCGAGGAGGAACAGCGGGACACCGTGTTCGGGTACACGGAACGGCAGCTGCTGTTCCACCAGGGCGACGCGCTGGTGGACCTGGGCGACTGCCGGGGGGCAGACGATGCGTTCGGGCAGGCCTTGCGGCTCTACTCACCGGCCGAGTTCCTCGACCGGTCGCTGGTCACGCTGGGCCAGGCCCGCTGCCGCCTGCAGGAGGGCGAACCCGAGGAGGCGCTGCGGCTGAGCCGGGACACCCTGCTCGGCCTGCCCAGCGAGCACCGTCCCGGCATCGTGCTGCGCGCGGCCCAGTCCCTGTGCGAGGCGGTGACCGCCAAGCACGGTGACTTCCCGGCCGTGCACGACTACCGCGAGGCGCTGGTCAGCGGCTGAGCCCGGGCCGCCCGGGTTCCGGCGGCACGGTTCCGGGCCGCGGGGTTCCGTGATCTCCGGGTTCAGAGCCTTAGCCCGGTCTGGGCGGCGAGGAAGGCCAGGCTGTCCGCGGACAGCGTGACTGACCGGCTGACGGCTCGCGCCCCGTGGCCCACCTCCCGCTCCCGGCGGAGCAGGATCGGGCGCTCAGGCCAGAGCGCCGAGGTCGCGTGCTGCAGGGCCGCGCACATCTTCCACGCGTGCACCGGGTCGACGCGGGTGTCGTTGTCGAAGACGGTGAACAGCGTGGCCGGGTACCTGGTGCCGGGCCGTACCCGGTGGTACGGCGAGTAGCCGAGCAGCCAGGCCAGTTCGACCGGGTCCGCGGCGGTGCCGTACTCGTCGTTCCAGGTCTGGCCGAGCCCGAGCCGCTCGTACCGCACCATGTCCAGTAGTGGGGCCGAGCACACCACGGCCCGGTACAGGTCTGGCCGCTGGGTGAGCGCCGCCCCGACCAGCAGCCCGCCGTTCGAGCCGCCGGAGATGCCGAGCTGCCCGGGGGTGGTCCAGCCGCCGGCGATGAGCGTATCCGCCGCCGCGTGGAAGTCGTCGAACACGGACTGCTTGTGGCCGCGCATGCCGGCCCGGTGCCAGTCCTCGCCCTCCTCGCCGCCGCCGCGCAGCGCCGCGATCGCGTACACGCCGCCGGCTTCCACCCAGGCCAGGACGGAGGCGGAGTAGGCCGGCGCCATGCTGATGCCGAACCCTCCGTAGCCGTACAGGATGGCCGGCCGGGGCTGCTCGGGGCGGCCGTCTGGGCCCTCGTCTGCGGCGCTGATGACCAGCATCCGGACCTCGGTGCCGTCCTGGGAGGCGAACGCGACCTGGCGGGTGCGCACATCCGGCACCTCGACCGCGCCCGGGGGCCGGGCCCAGCGGGAGATCTCGCCGCTGCGCGCGTCGTAGCGGTAGATGGTGGTGGGCGTGGTGTTGTCGGTGTAGCCGAACCAGGCCTCGTGGCCGCCTTCCGGCCGCGCGCTGATGCCCCCGGTGGTCCCCAGCCGGGCGACGTCACCCGCGTGGCCCGTGCCGGGCAGGGCCACCGTCGCGGTCCGCTCGCCGGTGGCCAGGTCGTGCACGGTGATCTCGCTGATCGCGTGCCTGGTCCAGGCGGCGACCAGGACCGGCCGGCTGAGTTCGGCGCCGTCCAGGATGGCGTAATCGTTCAGGATCGCGGTCGGGTCCTGGCCGATCAGATCGCGCCAGTGGGCGGGGTCCGGCTGGGCCGGGTCCGCCACTGCCAGCCTGCCGCGCGGCGCGCCCGCGTCGGTGAACACGTACAGCCGGCCGTCCCGGCCCACGTGCAGCCCGGTCCGGGCGTCCACGCCCTCCTGCACCACCTGGAGCAGCGGACTGGCAGGCCCGGAGGCGGCCAGATCGGCCAGCCACACGTCGTTGCGGGGGGCGGTGCCCTGGGCGGCCGAGATCACCAGCCAGCGGCCGTCCCGGCTGACCGAGACGCCGTAGTAGTTCGTCTTGTCCCGGTCCTCGCCGAAGATCGCCGTATCCTCCTCGGCGGGAGTGCCGAGCGTGTGCAGGTACACCCGGCGGTGAAACTGCTCCTCGCCCGGCGGGACCTGGTCCGGCGGGAGCTTGCGGACGTAATAGAAGCCCTTGCCGCCCGGCAGCCAGGCCATCGGGGAGTACCGGCAGCGGCCGATCGGACCGTCTACCTGCTCGCCGGACAGGACGTCCAGCACCCGCAGTTCCGACTCCTCGTCTCCGCCGGAGGACAACTGGTAGGCGAGCAGCCGGCCCTCCTTGTCCGGCTGCCAGGAGTCGAGCGTGGTCAGCCCGGCCGGGTCCAGGGCGGCCGGATCGACAAGCACCCGGTCCGGCTGCCCGGGCGCGGCCGTGAGCAGCACGCCATGTTCCTGCCCGGGCAGGCGGCGCATGAAGAACTGCCGTGGCCCGCGCCAGACCGGCGCCCCGACGTACCCGGCGGCCATCAGTTCCTGCATCCGGGCCGCCAGCCGGGAGCGGCCGGGCAGCCCGCTCTCCGCGCTGGCCCACAGCGTGTCCTGGGCCTGCAGCCATTCCCGGGTTTCGGTGCCCGCCGCGTCCTCCAGCCACCGGTACGGGTCGGGGACGCGCTGGCCGTGCAGATCCTCGACGAGGTCGCCGCGGCGGGCGGCGGGATACCCCGGGGCCGGCTCGGCTGCGGGCGTCGTGGGGGAGCCGGCGGCAGTCATGATCGCACCCTAAGCGAGCCCGCCGGGGCTCGCGGATTATTGGCTCGCTGGGTTCGGCTGGAGGGCGGAGGCGTCCGAGGCGGACGCGGACATTTTGGGATCTCGCCACGCCGGCGTTATGTCTGTGCGGGCAACGCCAGCTACGCTGTGAGTGGCTCGCACTTGGTGCTTCCCTCGAATCCCAGGGGCCCTACCTGGACTCACAGGGGCTGGCGCGGCACACTAGTGCTTGCTACCGCACCAGGCAGGAGGCGGGCTTGCGACGGGTACTGCTGCTCAACGTGACATATGAGCCGTTGACCACGGTCGGCCTGCGGCGTGCGGTGTGCCTGGTCCTGGGCGAGAAGGCTGAAGTCGTGCACGACGATGCGGAGGGTGCTTTGTTGCGCTCCTCCTCGATGATCATCGTCACGCCCTCGGTGATCAGACTGCACCGGTACGTCCGGATTCCGCATCGCAGCCGGGTTCCGCTGACCCGGGGTGCGCTGATGCGCCGGGACAACTACCTGTGCGCGTACTGCGGCCGCAAGGCCGAGACCATCGATCACGTCATCCCGCGGAGCCGCGGCGGCCCCCATGCCTGGGAGAACTGCGTGGCCTCGTGCATGCGCTGCAACCACAGCAAGGCCGACCGGCTGATCGAGGAACTGGGCTGGCAAATGAACCGGATCCCGGCTGCGCCGCGCGGCGCGCACTGGCGGCTGATCGGCGCAGCCAATGACGGCGATCCCCAGTGGGCCGCCTACCTTCCGGAATCCACCGCCGCCTAACCGGGGCGGCAGGGACCCAGGCGGGCGGGGCGGCCCGAGGGAACGAGGCAGCGGTATGGACCGCGATATCTTCACCCCCGACCACGACGCGTTCCGGGAGATGGTGCGGGAGTTCATCGCCCGGGAGGTGACTCCGCACCACGACCAGTGGGAGCGGAACGGGGTGGTGTCCCGCGACGTCTGGCTGGCCGCCGGGCGGGCTGGGCTGCTCGGCATCGACGTGGACGAGAAGTACGGCGGCGGGGGCAACCCTGACTATCGCTTCTACCTGATCCTCGACGAGGAGCTGGCCCGGGCCGGGGCCACCGGTCCCGGTTTCGCGGTGCACAACGACATCAACGGCCACTACCTCCTGCGGCTGAGCACTCCCGAGCAGCGGGACCGCTGGCTGCCGGGGTACTGCTCGGGCGAGATCATCACGGCCATTGCGATGAGCGAGCCTGGCGCGGGCAGTGACCTGCAGGGCATCCGGACGACCGCGGTCCGCGACGGGGAATCCTACGTACTCAACGGCCAGAAGACCTTCATTTCCAACGGGCAGCTGGCCGACCTGGTCATCGTGGTGGCCCGGACCGACCCCGGTGCCGGGCACCGCGGGATCAGCCTGCTCGTGGTGGAGCGCGGGATGCCCGGCTTCGAGCGGGGCCGGAACCTGGAGAAAGTCGGCATGCACGCCCAGGACACCTCGGAATTGTTCTTCTCCGACGTGCGCGTGCCCGCCCGTAACCTGCTCGGCGAGGAGGGTGGCGGGTTCGTCGCGCTGATGCAGAACCTGCCCCGGGAGCGGGTGGCCATCGGCGCGACCGCGCTGGCGGCGGCGGAGAAGGTCTTCGAGGACACGCTGGCCTACTGCCAGCAGCGGCAGGCCTTCGGCCGCCCCATCGGCAGCTTCCAGCACAACCGTTTCGTGCTCGCCGAGATGGCCACCGAGCTGGCCGTGGCCCGCGCGTTCACCGACCGGGCGGTGCTGCAGCACACCGACGGCGAGCTGTCCAACACGGACGCATCGATGGTCAAGTGGTGGGATACCGAGCTGTGCAACCGGGTCGTGGACCGGTGCCTGCAGCTGCACGGCGGCTACGGTTACATGGCCGAGTACCCGGTGGCCCGGGCGTTCGCCGACAGCCGGGTACAGACGATCTTCGGCGGGACCACCGAGATCATGAAGGAGATCATCGGCCGGGAACTGGGGGTTTGACCGCACCCGGGTTGACCCCGCTCCGGGAGCTCACCACGACCCGTTCGCCCTCCGGGGTGGTCAGCACGTGCAGGCCCACCCCGAAGTGGCGGGCCAGCACCTCGTCGCGCAGGACGCTGGCCGGGTCCCCGGCGACCGCCACCCGGCCGTCGTCCAGCAGCAGTAGCCGGTCGGCGAACTGCCCGGCCAGCGTCAGGTCGTGCACCACTGACAGCACGGTCAGCGACCGTTCCCGGCGCAGCTCATCCACCAGTTCCAGGGCCGCCACCCGGCGGCCCAGGTCCAGTGCGCTGGTCGGCTCGTCGAGCAGCAGCACCGGCGCCTCCTGGGCCAGGGCCCGGGCCAGCACCGCCCGCTGCAGCTCGCCACCGGACAGGGTGCCGAGCGTGCGCCCGGCCATCGGGCCCAGATCCATCCGGTCCAGCAGCCCGGCGCAGATGTCCCGGTCGCCCTGGGTCTCGGTGCGCAAGTAGCCGATGTGCGGGGTCCGGCCCAGGAGGACGTAATCCAGGACCGTCATGTCCGGGGGCAGTTCGGGAAGCTGGGGCACGTACGCGACCATCCGGGCCAGCGAACGCCGGCTCATCGTGGCGGCCGGCTGGCCGCCGATGGTTATCGTCCCCTCATGCCCGACGAGTCTCGCGGCGGCGCGAAGGAGGGTCGACTTGCCGGTTCCGTTGCGGCCGATGATGCTCAGCCACTGGCCGGCCGGGACCTGCTCGCTGACCTCAGCCAGCGCCTGCGCGCTGCCATACCGGACGCCGACCTGCTCGAAGCTGATCATGCGAGCTCCTGCCGCGCTCTGCGGCTGTGGACGGATGAGAAGAGGCGGGGCTGGCCGGTGCAGCTCATGCGAGCTCCTGCCGCGCTCTGCGGCTGTGCAGGATAAAAAGGAAGAAGGGCGCGCCGGCCAGGGCGGTGATCACGCCGATGGGCACCTCGTCGGGGGATTGCACGGTGCGGGCCAGCACGTCGGCCAGGACCAGGAACGCCGCCCCGCCGATCATCGACACGGGCAGCACGATCCGGTAGCTCGCCCCGGCGGTCAGCCGCACCGCGTGCGGGACGATGATGCCGACGAAGCCAATCAGCCCGCTCACCGAGACCGCCGCGGCGGTGCCGAGGGTGGCCGCCATGACCACGGTCAGCCGCAGCCGGGCCACGTCCACCCCCAGGCTGCCCGCCTCGGTCTCGCCGATCCGCAGCACGTCGAGCAGCCGCCGGTGGGCCAGCAGGATCCCGGCCGCCACGATCACGTACGGCAGGATCATCGTGATGTCCGACCAGGTGGCCAGGGACAGGCCGCCCAGGATCCACGAGTACACGGCCTGCAGCGTCTGGGAGTGCTCCTGCTGCAGGTAGGTCTGCACCGCGGTAAGCAGCGCCGCCACGGCCACCCCGGCCAGCAGGATGGACCCGGTCCCGCTGCCCAGCCCACGGCCGCCGCCGGACGGGGCGCGGCCGGCCCCGGCGCCCAGCAGGTAGGTCAGCGTGACAGCGGCGGCCGCGCCGAGGAACGCGGCCGGGGGCAGCAGCGCCGGGCTGCCGCCCGTGACGATGACAATGGTGGCGCCCAGCCCGCCCCCGGCCGCCACGCCGAGCAGATAGGGGTCGGCCAGGGGGTTGCGGAACACGCCCTGATACGCGGCACCGCCGCCGGCCAGCATGGCCCCCACCAGCGCGCCGAGCACCACCCGGGGCAGCCGGATCTGCCAGACGATGGCCGTGTCGATCGCGGGCACGGTCACCGCCGGATGCCAGGGCAGCCTGGTCAGCAGGGCTCCCGCCACGTCCGGGGGGGAAAGCCCGGCCGGGCCGACGCACACGCCCACGGCCAGCGCGATCAGGAGCAGGGCGGAGGCCACCAGGATGGCGCGCGCGGCGCGGCCGGTGGTACTGGTGCGGGTGCCGGTGGTACTGGTGCGGGTGGTGGCGCAGCCGGCGGCCGTCCGGGTCGGGGACGTAGCCGGCCCGGCGTCTGGCGGTCGGGCGCTGGCCGGTGCTTCACCAGCCGGTGCTTTGCTGGCCTGGGCCTG
>Ga0208076_1000034_pt1 | contig 11428 bp, 7 predicted proteins | sample NGESurshal072012_8_FD_184459 | JGI IMG/M metagenome (GOLD analysis project Ga0208076, IMG submission 184459) | Arctic peat soil microbial communities from Barrow, Alaska - NGEE Surface sample 210-3 shallow-072012 (SPAdes) | ecosystem: Environmental > Terrestrial > Soil > Wetlands > Peat ...
CGCTGGCTGCCGGTCCGCCGGTCGAATGCGTGGACGGCGTAGGCGGCGGCCTGGGCGCGGCGGTGCATGCCGAGCTTGGTGAAGATGGACGAGACGTAGTTCTTGACGGTTTTCTCGGCGAGGAACAGGCGGTCGCCGATCTGGCGGTTGGTGAGGCCTTCGCCGATGAGGGCGAGGACGCGCTGTTCCTGGTGAGTGAGGCCGGCAAGGGGATCGGCGGAGCTGGTCCGCCCGCTGAGGTGGTGCATGACGCGCTGGACGGCTTCAGGGTCGAGGAGGGACTGTCCGGACGCTAGGCTGCGGACGCCGGCGACGAGGTCGTTACCGAGGATCTGCTTGAGAACGTAGCCTTCGGCGCCGGCCATGATGGCGCCGAACAAGGCGTCGTCGTCGGTGTAGCTGGTCAGCATCAGGCAGGCGAGCTCAGGCATGCTCGAGCGCAGCTCACGGCAGACGCTGACGCCGTCGCCATCGGGGAGGCGGATGTCGAGGATGGCGACATCGGGTTTGACGGCCGGGATGCGGGCCAGGGCGGCGGCGGCGGTGCCGGCTTCGCCGACCACGGTGATACCGGGTTCGGCGTCGAGGAGGTCACGGATCCCCATCCGGACGAGCTCAAAATCATCCAGCAGGAACACCCGGATCGGCTCCGGGGCCGCAGCTCGGTCGCAATCGTGGGCCGCCGCGTTCTGCGCTGGTGCCCCTGCCGCTCCTGTGCTCGCTCGCTTGTCCATCGGTGCCCCCGGGCCCCAGTTCCCTGTCACCCCACACTAACCGCGCAGCCCGCTGGCCCGCTGGGGCCCTAGGGCCTGCTTGGCGTGCCCAAACGTCCCGAGCATCAGGTGCGGTGCCCCCTGACGCGCGACTAGGCCGCGGTTCTATCGTCGTCGACATAAGCACCGGGAGGCAGCCGCCCGCTGGACCCGGTGGGGTACTGGCGTCAGGAGGAGCCATGCCTGGAATTGTTGTGGGAGTCGATGGTTCAGAGCACTCCCAGCGTGCACTCGAATGGGCGGCGCGGGAGGCCGCGCTCCGGCACGTTCCGCTCGCCGTCCTCGCTGTCCACCCCGTCGCTATGAGCCCGTGGACGCAGACCCCGATCAGGTTTCCCCAGGACCAGGCCGAGGAAGAGCGTGCCCGCGCGACCGCCCAGGAGGGTGCCGACAAGGCCGCCGCCCCCCTGGGGGAGCAGGCGCCCGCGGTCACGGTCCGGTCGGTCAGCGGCTTGCCCGCGGTAGAGCTGATCAAGGCCGGAACTGGCGCGGACTTGCTGGTCATCGGGGCCCGGGGCAGCGGCGGGTTCGCCCGCCTGCTGATGGGCTCGGTCAGCGCGCAAGTCACGCACCACGCGCCCTGCCCGGTGGTGGTGGTCCCCGTGATGGAAGGCCCCGAGGAGGCGGACAGCTGACCGATTACTCCGGGGCCTGGACGCGGAAGATGCGCAGCTGGAGCGCCAGCGTGGCGTAGTAGCCGACCAGGGTGGTGAGTTCGAACACGCCACCTTCGCCCAACTGGGTCACGGCGTCGGCGTACTCCTCGTCGTCCAGGTCGCCGGTCCGGACCAGCGCCCGCGCCGCCTGGACCGTGGCGCGCTCGGCTGGATCCGCCAGGTCGGGCTCCTCGCCGTCCCGGACGGCGGTGAGTTCCGCCTCGGTCAGCCCGGCCACCCGCCCGGCGGCCTCGTGCGCGTGCTGCTCGAACCCGCTCGCCCAGTGCGCCGCGACGACCAGGATGGCCAGCTCACGCGCGCGGCCGGGCAGCGTTCCCTGGAAGCGGACCGCGGCCCCGAGCGCCTGCAGTGCCGCGCCCAGCCCCGGCTGGAGCAGCATCGCGTTGAACGGCCCGGTCAGCGCACCGGTCTCATCGACCAGCGCCAACGATCCTTTGCCGCCGCCTCTCGGGCCACCCGTGATCGAGGCATACAGCCGTTCCTGATCTTCGTTGCGGAAAGGAGGGTGCAGTCGGGCGAGTCGTTCCACAGCAGTCACCGGCCCCGGTAGCCCAGCAGTCGCGAGATCTCCGCGCAGGTCGGGACCTCCCTCCCCAGGAAGGTATCAAGGGGAGAGTCCGCTGCTATCTCCTCACCGCGCTGACCGTGAACCGGCTGCGGCGCGCGCACCGCCTGGCGGCGGGGCCCTTCGGCCCCTTCAAGGCGGCGGACCGGGGCGGACTACGACACGGCTCCCGACCCGTGACTTCAGGGGTGGTGAGGCGCTGCCCGGTGTGCGACGCTGCTACCACATAACTTCAGGTCACATGAGGAAGAGCCTGATGTTATCCCGGGCGGCGGCCGGTGCACAATCTGCCGCGAGAGGCCCCGCGCGGATGCTGGTACTGCCTAGCGAGCGCTGGTCCCGGACGTGCGGAATCGCAACGGTTAGGAGACGAAGATGCCCACCGACCACAACACCGTCCGCCCGTTCCGCGTCGACTTCCCGGAAGCGGAACTTACCGAATTGCGGAGACGCATCAAGGCGACCAGGTGGCCCGAGCGCGAGACGGTCACCGACGATTCGCAGGGCGTGCCGCTCGCGCTGATGCAGGATCTCGCGCGCTACTGGGGGACCGACTACGACTGGCGCGAGTGCGAGGCGAGGCTGAACGCCCTGCCGCACTTCATGACCGAGATCGACGGGCTTGACATTCATTTCATCCACGTCCGCTCCCAGCACGAGGACGCGCTGCCGCTGATCGTCACGCACGGATGGCCCGGCTCCATCATCGAGCAGCTGAAGATCATCGAGCCGCTTACCAATCCCACCGCGCATGGCGCGAGCGCTGAGGACGCGTTCGACCTGGTAATTCCCTCGCTGCCGGGCTACGGGTTCTCCGGCAAGCCGGCCAGCACCGGCTGGGATCCCGTCCGCACCGCCCGTGCCTGGGTAGTGCTGATGAAGCGCCTCGGATACACCCACTTTGTGGCGCAGGGCGGGGACTGGGGGGCGGCCGTCACGCAGACGATGGGTATACAGGGGGCGCCGGAGCTGCTCGGCATTCACTCCAATATGCCTGGTACCGCTCCAGCCGACATCAACAAGGCCGTCCAGCGCGGCGACCCGCCGCCATCCGGTCTGTCCGACGAGGAACGGCGCGCATACGAACAGCTGAGCAACTTCTACGCGAAGCACGTGGCCTACGCACAGATCATGACCACGCGGCCGCAAACGCTGTACGGACTGGCGGACTCACCCGCCGACCTCGCCGCGTTCATGCTGGACCACGGCGACGGGACCGGCCAGCCCGGGCTCGTCGAACAGGCCCTGCGGGGACATCCGGCCGGCGACCTGACCCGGGACGACATCCTCGACAACATCACGCTCTACTGGCTGACGAACACCGGCGTTTCCTCGGGCCGCCTGTACTGGGAGAACAAGGCGGACTTCTTCGACGCCAAGGACATCACCATTCCGTTCGCCATCAGCGTGTTCCCTGACGAGCTCTATGAGGCCCCGCGGAGCTGGGCCGAGCTCGCGTATTCCAAGAACCTCATCCATTACAACAGGCTCGACCGGGGCGGCCACTTCGCCGCGTGGGAGCAGCCGGGCCTGTTCGTCGCCGAGATGCGGGACTCCTTCCGGTCACTGCGCTAGCCGGGCAGAGGCGGACAGCCCGCCCAGGCTGGGCGGGCCATCCGCCAGGGACCTGGCCAGGCCGGCCGGGAGCGCCTGGCCGGGGCATCAAGCCCAGGAAGGATCGTCATGAACGCACGCTCGCGCACGCCCGCCGGACTGCACGCAGCCTCGGTCCGGCTGCCCGTTGAGGGCGACATGCCCGCGTTCGGCGGCGCCACCGGGTGGCTCAATTCGCCGCCGCTGACACCTGCAGGCCTGCGCGGGAAAGTTGTTCTGGCTGGCTTCTGGACCTATACCTGCATCAACTGGCTACGCCAGCTTCCCTACGTCCGCGCCTGGGCCACGAAATACGCCGGCCACGGGCTGGTCGTGATCGGCGTGCACACCCCCGAGTTCGCATTCGAGCACAACCCCGATAACGTCGGCCGGGCCACGAAGGACATGGGAATCGCCTACCCGGTCGCGCTCGATAACGACTATGCGGTATGGCGTGCCTTTGCCAACCACTACTGGCCCGCCCTCTACTTCGTCGACGCCGGCGGACACATCCGGCATCACCACTTCGGCGAGGGCGGATACCAGCAGTCAGAAATGATCGTCCAGCAGCTGCTGGCCGAGGCGGGATCCGGCGACATCGACCCGGAGCTGGTATCGGTCGATGCCCGCGGTATCGAAGCGCCTGCCGACTGGGCCAACCTGAGATCACCGGAAAACTACACCGGCTACGAGCGCACCGAGAACTTCGCCTCCCCTGGCGGCGCCCTACCGGGCCAGCGTCACGGCTACACCGCCCCCGCGCAGCTGGGACTCAACCACTGGGCCCTTTCCGGGGACTGGACGATGGAAGAACAGGCCACCACGCTGAACGCGCCCAACGGGCGGATCTCCTGCCGTTTCCACGCCCGCGATCTTCACCTTGTCATGGGACCGGCAGGCCCGGGAACTTCGGTGCCGTTCCGCGTCCTCATCGACGGACAGCCACCGGGCACGGACCACGGAACCGATGTCGATGACCAGGGCCACGGGAAGGTCGTGCAGCAGCGGCTCTACCAGCTCATCCGGCAGGGCGGCCGCATCACCGACCGCACCTTCGAGATCGTCTTCCCAGACCCCGGAATCCAGGCATACGTGTTCACCTTCGGCTAGACCGGCCAGCCTGGGTCATACCCGGGTGTCAGTTGATTCGGCCGACCGGGTAAACCGGACTGGTGCCGACTGATGCTCCCCGTGATGTGCCCAGGGATCCGCGGAGCGACGTGCCCGCTGGCGGGTTCCACGACGTGGTGGACGCGCATGTCCACCTGCTACCGCCCCGGCTGCAGGCGGCGATCCGCGGGTTCTTCGATAGCTGCGGGATCGACAGCGGCCGCTTCGCCTACCCCGCGGATCACGGCGAGGTCTGCGACCGGCTGGCCGCTGAGGGAGTCAGCGAGGTGTGGTCGCTGCCCTACGCCCGCCGCCCGGGCTCGGCCGCCGACCTGAACAAGTCCATGGCCAGCCTGGTCGCCGCGCGCCGCGGCGGCCCGGTGCGGGTGATCGGCGGCTGCACCGTCCACCCCGGCGACGACCGGCCACTCACCGTGCTGCGCAGCGCGGTGGAGGACATGGGCCTGCGCGTGCTGAAGCTGCACTGCTCGGTGGGTGACTTCACCCCTGACGACCCGCGCCTCGACCCGGTCTGGGAGTACGCGGCCGGGGTGGACCTGCCGGTCGTGCTGCACGCCGGGCACGCGGTCGACGGGCACACGGATGACGCCGAATTGGAGCCGGTGGCCGAGGTAGCCCGCCGCCACCCCGCGGCCAGGCTGATCATCGCGCACTGCGGCCACCCGGCGTCCGCGGCCGCGCTGCGGCTGGTGGCCGCGCACAAGAACGTGTACGCCGACCTCACCCCGGTGATCCATCGCCCGGTCCGGCCGACGCCCGCGCAGCTGACCGCGCTCGCGGGCAAGCTGCTGTTCGGCTCGGACGCCCCCAACACCGGGCTGACCGTCACCCGGTTGCTGGCGGGCCTGGCCGGGCCGGACCTGCCGGCGGAGGCCTGGGCGGCTTTGACTCGGGGGACCGCGCGTCGCCTGATAGCGGACGTCGGGAACTGACCCATGGCGCTGCGGGTTGCTAGCCGGCGAGGATCTCGGCGATGTCCGCGGCCAGCCGGGCCGTGAGCCTCCCGTCCGGGTCACGGTGCGGGTTCACTTCGGTGATGACCAGGCCGCCGAATGCCTCGTGGCGGCAGAACACCCGCAGGCAGGCCAGCGCGTCCACGTACCCGAGGCCCTGATTGAAGTGCGGGAAATCGGCCAGCGGGAACTCGGTCGAATCGATCACGTCGACGTCGAAGTGGACCAGCACTGGCCGGGACCGGGCGGCCAGGGCCGACATGGCCTCCGCGGCGCGGGCCGCAGGCTCGTCCATCCCGGTGGCTGGGTACTGCGTGACGTTCTGCCCGGACAGCCAGGCCCGGGCGGACTCGGGAGCCTCGGCGAAGTCGTAGCCGAACGCGACGATCCGTTCGCCTGGCATCAGCGGGAAGCGGGGCCCGATCCGGGCCAGCTCCGGCGTGCCTGAGCCGAGCAGATGGGCCAGGCCCATGGTGTCCAGGATCCCGGACGTTGTGGTCTGCGGGGTGGACACGTCGATGTCCCCATCGAAGTACATCAGCCCGGCCTCGGGATGGTGCTCGAGGAAGCCGGCCAGCACGCCGAGCGTGATCGTGCAGTCCCCGCCCAGGATCAGCGGGACACCCGCGCCGCCGCCCCGGCCGCACAGCCCCGCGACCCGGCCGGCCACGTTCTGCGCCACCTCGGTAACCAGGCCCAGGTTCTGCTGGTTCCGGTGGTCGGGGTCCGGGCGGAACGGGACCCGGGGCAGGTCGCCGTGGTCGCGCACCGCTACTCCCCGGGCCGCGAGCCCGGTGAGCAGGCCCGCGTCCCGCACCCAGCGGGGGGCGTCCTCCTGGCCGGGACCGTGCGTCCCGGCGGCGGACGGAACCCCGAGCAACTCGATGCTACGCATGGGCACCGAGAGTACCGGGCACAGCGGAACCGGCCGCCCCCGCATCGGGGACGGCCGGTTTCGACCCACCGGGTGCTCAGGCGGCCACGGCCGCCTGGTGGTTAGCCGGCTCGAGAGCCAGGTCGAGCACCTCGCGGACATCGCTGACCGCGTGGACCGACAGCTGCTCCCGGACGTTCTCCGGCACATCCTCCAGGTCAGGCTCGTTGCGCTTCGGGATCAGCACCGTGGTGATGCCAGCCCGGTGCGCAGCGAGCAGCTTCTGCTTCACCCCGCCGATCGGCAGGACCCGCCCGGTCAGCGAGACCTCACCGGTCATCGCCACGTCGGAACGGACCAGCCGCCCGGAGAGCAGGGACGCCAGCGCGGTGGTCATGGTGACCCCGGCACTAGGCCCGTCCTTCGGCACCGCACCTGCCGGCACGTGCACGTGCACGCCCCGGTCCTTCAGGTCGCCGACCGGCAGTTCCAGTTCGGCGCCGTGTGAGCGCAGGTAGGACAGCGCGATCTGGGCCGACTCCTTCATCACGTCACCGAGCTGCCCGGTGAGCGTGACGCCGGTGGCGCCGGTCTCCGGATCGGCCAGCGACGCCTCGATGAACAGGACGTCGCCGCCAGTGCCGGTGACCGCCAGGCCGGTGGCCACGCCAGGCACCGCGGTCCGCTCCGCCGAGTCCGGCGTGTGGCGCGGGTGACCCAGGTAGCCGTGCAGGTCGGCCGCGTCCACGGTAACCGGGAGGGTCACCGTGCCGCCCGCCACCTGTGCGGCGATCTTCCGCAGCACGCGGGCGATCGTCCGCTCCAGCGACCGGACGCCGGCCTCGCGGGTGTACTCGCCCGCCAGCGTGTGCATCGCGGCCTCGGTGATGGTCACGTCGGCTCCCTCCAGGCCGGCCCGCTCCAGCTGCCGCGGCAGCAGGTGGCCCTGAGCGATCGTGACCTTCTCCGCCTCGGTGTACCCGTCCAGCTGGATGAGCTCCATCCGGTCCAGCAGCGGGCCCGGGATCTGCTCCAGCACGTTGGCCGTCGCGATGAACAGCACGTCCGACAGGTCGAGCTCGACTTCCAGGTAGTGGTCGCGGAATGTGTGGTTCTGCGCCGGGTCCAGGACTTCCAGCAGGGCCGCGGTGGGGTCGCCGCGGTAGTCCGCGCCGAGCTTGTCCACCTCGTCCAGCAGGATGACCGGGTTCATGGAGCCCGCCTCGCGGACGGCCCGGACGATCCGGCCAGGGAGCGCGCCCACGTAGGTGCGCCGGTGACCCCGGATCTCCGCCTCGTCCCGGACGCCGCCCAGTGCCACCCGGGCGAACTTGCGGCCCATGGCGCGGGCCACCGACTCGCCGAGCGAGGTCTTGCCGACCCCAGGCGGGCCGGCCAGAGCCAGCACCGCGCCGCTGCGCCGCCCGCCGACCAGGGCCAGGCCCTTGTCAGACCGGCGCTTGCGCACCGCCAGGTACTCGATGATCCGCTCCTTGACGTCATCCAGGCCGGCGTGATCCGCGTCGAGGATGGCGCGCGCACCGGCGATGTCGTAGGCGTCGTCGCTGTGCTCGTTCCACGGGATCTCCAGCACCGTGTCCAGCCAGGTCCGGATCCAGCTGCCCTCTGGCGACGCGTCCGAGGCGCGCTCCAGCTTGGCCGCTTCCTTCATCGCGGCCTCGTGCACCTTCGGCGGCAGCGCGGCCGCCTCGATGCGGGCCTGGTAGTCCTCTTCCTCGGTGCCCGGCTCGCCGTCCAGCTGGGCCAGTTCCTTGCGGATCGCGGCCAGCTGCTGGCGGAGCAGGAACTCGCGCTGCTGCTTCTCCATGCCCTCGCGGACGTCGTTCTGGATGGTCTCCGCGACGTCCAGCTCGGCCAGCTGGTCCCGGGCCCACCCGGTCAGCACTTCCAGCCGCTGCTCGGGGTCGATGGTCTCCAGCAGCTGCAGCCGCTGCTCCTGGGACAGGTAACCGGCGTACCCGGCACTGTCGGCCAGGGCCGACGGGTCGGTGATCCGCTGCAGCACGTCCACGACCTGCCACGCGCCCCGCTTCTGCAGGATGGTGGCGGCCAGCCCGCGGTACTCACGGGCCAGTTCCTGGGCGCGGGCGCTGGCCGGCGGCTCATCGACCACGGTGCCCTCGACCCACAGGGCCGCGCCGGGCCCGGTCGTGCCGACCCCGATCCGCACCCGGGACAGGCCCCGGATGACCGCGGCGGGCTCACCACTGGGCAGCCGGCCGGTCTGCTCGACCACGCCGAGCGTGCCCAGGGCGGAGTACTTGCCATCGATCCGGGGGACGAGCAGGACATGCGGGGTGGCGTCAGCCGAGCCCGGCACCGCGGCAGTCATCTGCGCGGCGATGATCGCGGCGCGCGCTTCCGCGGCGGAGGTGTCAAGCGGCACCACCATGGTCGGCAGCACCACTGTGTCGTCCAGCGGCAGCACCGGCAGGGCGAGTGTTTCGCTCATTGCTCACTTCCTGATTTCAGCTTGTGGTTTACGCTTCAACGCACGGCAGCCAGGTTTGTTTCCGGGAATCGTTTCGCCGATAGCGGACTCATATTTCGCTCTCGGCGGACATATCTATGGCCAGGGAAACGCGGCCAGCCTATTGGCGGAAAAGACCGCCTGAGCGCGCGGCGCAATACACATCAGCGGTCCCGGTAAGAGCTGCCGGGGCCCGCCTTGCTCCGCAGCGTACCGAGGTCAACCGCGAAGCCCCCGGGGGTATTCCCCGGCCCCGGGCTGCCGTCCCGGGGCTAGGCCGCGGCTGTCCCGGACGCGCAGGTCAGCAGCGGCCGCAGGTACTGGCCGGTGTGGCTGGCTTCGGTCTGGGCGATCTGCTCGGGGGTGCCGGTGGCGATGACGTGGCCGCCGCGTGATCCGCCGTCGGGGCCGAGGTCGATGACGTGGTCGGCGGTCTTGATGACGTCGAGGTTGTGCTCGATGACGATGACGGTGTTCCCGCCGTCGACCAGCCGGCCCAGCACTCCCAGCAGCTTGCGGATGTCCTCGAAGTGCAGCCCGGTGGTGGGCTCGTCCAGCACGTAGATGGTCCGGCCGGTCGAGCGGCGCTGCAGCTCGGCGGCCAGCTTGACCCGCTGCGCCTCCCCGCCCGACAAGGTGGGGGCGGGCTGGCCGAGGCGGACATAGCCCAGCCCCACGTCGGCCAGCGTCTGCAGGTGCCGGTGGATCGCCGGGATCGCGGCGAAGAACCCCGCGGCCTCCTCGACCGGCATGCCCAGCACGTCCGCGATGGTCTTGCCCTTGTAGTGCACCGCCAGCGTGTCGGTGTTGTACCGGGCCCCGTGGCACACCTCGCACGGCACGTACACATCCGGCAGGAACTGCATCTCGATCCTGATCGTGCCATCACCGGAGCAGGCCTCGCACCGGCCGCCCTTGACGTTGAACGAGAACCGGCCCGGCAGGTACCCCCGGACCTTCGCCTCGGTGGTGGCCGCGAACAGCTTCCGCACATGATCAAACACCCCGGTGTACGTCGCCGGGTTCGACCGCGGCGTCCGCCCGATCGGCCCCTGGTCCACGTGCACCACCTTGTCCAGCTGCGCCATCCCCGTCACCCGGGTATGGCGCCCCGGCACCGTCCGCGCCCCGTGCAGCTCCCGCGCCAGCGCGTTAAACAGGATGTCATTGACCAGCGTCGACTTCCCCGACCCCGACACCCCCGTCACCGCGACGAAACACCCCAGCGGAAACGCCACATCCACGTTCTTCAGGTTGTGCTCACTAGCCCCGTGCACGACGAGCTCCCGATCCGCCTCAGCCCGGCGCCGGGCGGAGGGAACCGGGATCGAGGAACGGCCGGTCAGGTACGCCCCGGTCACGGACTCGGGATTGGCGAGCAGCTCTTCGACCGGACCGGACACGATCACCTTGCCGCCGTGCTCGCCCGCGCCAGGGCCGATGTCGACGACCCAGTCGGCGGCCCGGATGGTGTCCTCATCGTGCTCCACCACGATCAGCGTGTTCCCCAGATCCCGCAGCCGGGTCAGCGTCTCCAGCAGCCGGTGGTTATCCCGCTGATGCAACCCGATCGACGGCTCATCCAGCACATACAGCACCCCCACCAGGCCCGAGCCGATCTGGGTGGCCAGCCGGATCCGCTGCGCCTCCCCGCCCGCCAGCGTGGCTGACGCCCGGTCCAGGCTCAGGTAGTCCAGGCCCACGTCGAGCAGGAAGCCGAGCCGGGCGTTGACCTCCTTGAGGATCCGCCCGGCGATCTGCATGTCCCGGTCCGACAGCTCCAGGCTGCGCAGCAGCTTGGCCAGCTCGCCGATGGGCTGCCCGCAGATATCGGCGATGGACCGGCCGTCCACGGTGACCGCGAGCGCGATGGGCTTGAGCCGCGAGCCGTGGCACGTCAGGCAGGGCACCTCGCGCATGAACCCGGCGAACCGCTCCCGGCTGGAGTCCGATTCCGCCTCGGAGTGGCGCCGCTCGACATACGGGATCGCGCCCTCGAACGAGGTGTAGTACGACCGTTCCCGGCCGTAGCGGTTCTTGTACCGGACGTGCACCTGCTTGTCGTAGCCGTTCAGCAGGGCCTTCCGGGCCGCGGCGGAGAGCCGGGACCAGGGTGTGTCGATGCTGAACCCGAGCGAGGCCCCCAGGGCCTCGATGAGCCGGACGAAGTAGTCGCTGACATGTCCGCCGCTCCAGGGGCCGATCGCGCCCTCGGCCAGGGTCCTGTCCGGGTCGGGGACGATCAGCTCCGGGTCGACTTCCATCCGGGTCCCCAGCCCGGTGCAGTCCGGGCACGCTCCCCAGGGCGAGTTGAACGAGAACGACCGCGGCTCCAGCTCATCAAACGACAAATCGTCATACAGGCACGCCA
>Ga0208076_1000035_pt1 | contig 11377 bp, 9 predicted proteins | sample NGESurshal072012_8_FD_184459 | JGI IMG/M metagenome (GOLD analysis project Ga0208076, IMG submission 184459) | Arctic peat soil microbial communities from Barrow, Alaska - NGEE Surface sample 210-3 shallow-072012 (SPAdes) | ecosystem: Environmental > Terrestrial > Soil > Wetlands > Peat ...
GGGGCCGCCAGTTCCGCGGGCGCGCCCGCCCGTTCGGCACGCCGCTGCAGCTGCGCGGCCAGGGCCAGCGCGGGCTGGCCGAGGGGTACCCCGTCCAGGGCCGAGGCGGGCCCGTCGCCGGTGGCCCGCTCGGCGGCCTTGATCGCGTCCCAGTTGCGGGTCACGTCGTCCGCGCCGGACACCGTCACGTCGCCGAACACGTGCGGATGCCGCCGGATGAGCTTGGTCACGATGCCGTCGGCCACGTCGTCCACGGTGAACCCGGTGCCGTCGGTGCGCTCGGCGGCGACCCGGGCGTGGAACATGACCTGGAGCAGGACGTCGCCGAGTTCCTCGCGCAGCGCCGCCCGGTCGCCGCTTTCCAGCGCGTCGAGCGCCTCGTAGGACTCCTCGATCAGGTAGGGCGCCAGCGACTCGTGTGTCTGCCTGGCGTCCCATGGGCACATCCGGCGCAGGGTGTCCATCACCGACACCAGGGTGAGCAGCTCCCCGCCAGGCAGCGCCGAGGAGCCGTACATCACCTCCACCCCGGCTCCGGCGGGCCCGCCGAGCTCGTCGGCCAGCGCCTGCGGGTCCGGGATCATGTCCCGGTCAGCGGGGCGGCCCGGGGGATCCGCGGGGCAGAGCCACACCACGGTGCCGTCCGCCCCGGCCACCCCGTCCGCCAGCCGCCGGGCCAGGCTGGCCCGGTCATCCGCTCCCGCACCGGGCAGCACCTCCCAGCCGATCCCGGCCTCGTCCAGCGCGGGCAGCAGCGGGTGACCGGCTGCGGGAGCCAGCACCCGGGTGGCACCGGCCAGGGTCTGCCAGGCGGGCCAGCTGAGCAGTCCGGCCCGGACCGTGGGTGCGATCACCAGCAGCACCAGCCGCATGGTCAGCAGGCCGGCGTCAGCTGGGGGCTCGACGTCGCGGACGCGCTGGGACTGGGAGATGCGGTTCCGGGGGCCGCCGCGAGCTTGTTGGGGGCCGGGATCACCGAGACCTGGCTGTAGTCCAGCTCCCCGAACTGCGGGTTGACCTGGATGCCCAGGCTTTTGGCCGCCCGGCACTGGGACGTGGCGAACCTGGTGCCCAGGGCTTGCAGCGCCGACGATGCGGTGGGCAGCGTGCCGCCGTCCATCCGGGCCAGCAGCTGGTTCTGGATGGCCACGTACCGGCCCAGCGCGGGCAGCTGGTCCGGCGGCACTCCGTTGGCCACGGCGAGCTGGGTCAGCGTGACCCCGCTCTGCCTGGCCTGCGCGGCCGCGGAGGCGAGCGCCTGCTGCACCTGGCCGCGGGTGATGGTCAGGTGGTTGCGCTCGGCCATCTGGTCCCGGACCCGGAACCGGAGCAGCCAGCTGAGCACCTCCTGCGGCATCTGCGACACCGGGAACTGCAGCTGGACCTTGGCCTTATTCGCCTTGTACGCGGCGTCCAGGTTGCTCACCTCGGCCGTCACGGTCGCCGTGGGGATCCGCGACGTGTTCGTGACAGCCGCCGCGCCCAGCCGGACGGTCCCGCAGGCGGACAGCGTGAGCGCCGCGGCCAGCGCCGCGGCGGTCAGGGTGATGGGGGTGCGGAGCACGACGGCGTCCCTTCCTATCCCTCAGGTTTCACCGGTGCGTCAGGCTCGAAGACAGCCTCAATGAGCTGTCCGCACCAGGTCAGCAGTTCGGTGTCCCGGAGCAGCGGGGCGCCCGGCGGGGCGGGCTGTCCCGGGCGCCGGCCTGATCCTGCCCTGGGCACCGGTACGAGCATGCTACGCATGGCCAGCTTGAGCACGGTCTTCGGGTACAGCCGCTCGACCCGGACCTGGCGCGAGTCGGGCAGTTCAGCCGGGGAGAACCGGATGAACGTGCCCTGCTGGACGATGTCGGTCAGCCCGGCCCGCCGGGCCCGGGCCCGCAGCCGTGCGACGTCGAGCAGGTTGGCCACCGGCTCGGGCGGCGGCCCGTAACGGTCCGCGAGCTCGTCGCGCACCCCGGCCGCGTCCTCAGGGGTATCGATGGCCGCGATCCGGGTGTAGGCCTCCAGGCGCAGCCGCTCGCCCGGCACGTAGTCGTGCGGGATGTGCGCGTTGACCGGCAGCTCAACCCGGACCTCGGGGCGCTCCGCGGGCCCGTCGCCCTTCAGCTCGCTGACCGCCTCGCCGATCATCCGCACGTACAGGTCGAAGCCGACGCCGGCGATGTGCCCCGACTGCTCACCGCCGAGCAGGTTGCCCGCCCCGCGGATCTCCAGGTCCTTCAGGGCCACGTACATGCCCGCCCCGGCCTCGGTGTGCTGCGCGATCGTGGCCAGCCGCTCGTGCGCGGTCTCGGTCAGCGGCACCTCCGGCGGATACAGGAAGTAGGCATACCCGCGCTCGGTACTGCGCCCGACCCGGCCGCGCAGCTGGTGCAGCTGGGGCAGCCCGAACGCGTCGGCCCGGTCCACGATCAGCGTGTTGGCGTTGGGGATGTCCAGCCCGGATTCGATGATCGTGGTGGACACCAGCACGTCGAACTTGCGGTCCACGAAGTCACTCATGATCCGCTCGAGCGTGTGCTCGTTCATCTGGCCGTGCGCCACTGCGACCCTGGCCTCCGGCACCAGCTCGCTCAGCCGGGCGGCTACCCGGCTGATCGAGCTCACCCGGTTGTGCACGAAGAAGACCTGGCCGTCGCGGAGCAGCTCGCGCCGGATGGCCGCGCCGATCTGCTTCTCGTCGTAGGCCCCGACCAGGGTGAGCACCGGATGGCGCTCCTCGGGCGGAGTGAGGATGGTGGACATTTCCCGGATGCCGGCGATGCCCATCTCCAGCGTGCGCGGGATCGGGGTGGCCGACATGGCCAGCACGTCGACCTCGGTCCGCATCCGCTTGAGGTACTCCTTGTGCTCCACCCCGAACCGCTGCTCCTCGTCCAGGATGACCAGCCCGAGCCGCGAGAAGTGGGTGTCCGGGGACAGCAGCCGGTGCGTGCCGACCACCACGTCCACCTTGCCCTGGCTCATGTCCTCCCGGACCTGCGCCGCCTCGGCGTCGCTGGAGAACCGGGACAGGCTCGCGACCGTGACCGGGAACGGGGCGAAGCGCTCACTGAACGTGGCGTAGTGCTGCTGGGCCAGCAACGTGGTCGGCACCAGGACCGCGACCTGCTGGCCGTCCTGGACCGCCTTGAACGCGGCCCGCACCGCGATCTCCGTCTTGCCGTATCCGACGTCCCCGCAGATCAGCCGGTCCATCGGGACCGGGCGTTCCATGTCCCGCTTGACCTCGTCGATGGCCTCCAGCTGGTCGGGGGTCTCCACGTACGGGAACGCGTCCTCCAGCTCCCGCTGCCACGGGGTGTCCGGGCCGAATGCGTGCCCGGGCGAGGCCATCCGCGCCGAGTACAGCCGGATCAGCTCGCCAGCGATCTGCCGGACCGCCCTGCGGGCCCGGCCCTTGGTCTTGGCCCAGTCCGCCCCGCCCAGCCGGTGCAGGCTCGGTGCCTCCCCGCCGACGTAGCGGGTGACCTGGTCAAGCTGGTCGGTGGGCACGTAGAGCCGGTCCGCCGGCTGGCCGCGCTTGCTGGGCGCGTACTCGATGACCAGGTACTCCCGGGTGGCGCCCTGGATGTTGCGGCTGGTCATTTCCAGGTAGCGGCCCACGCCGTGCTGCTCGTGCACGACGTAGTCACCCGGCTGGAGCTGCAGCGGGTCGACGCCGGGACGCCGGCGGGTCGGCATCCGCATGTCCTTGCTGGCGGTCCGCTGCCCGGCCAGATCCTCTTCGGTGAGCACCGCGAGCTTGATCGACGGCCAGGTGAAGCCCTGCCCGATGAGCCCGGTGCTGACGTAGGGCACGGACGGCTCGGGCGGCAGGTCCAGGTCGCCGAGCCGGGCTCCGATTTCCTCGCCGCGCAGCATCTCGGCCAGCCGCTGGGCAGGCCCGTGGCCCTCGGTGACCAGCACCACCCGCCAGCCGTCGGCCAGCCACCGGCGCACGTCCGCGAGGGTGCGCGCCGTCTCGCCGCGGTAGCCGGGAGCGGGTGCGGCTTGCATCAGCAACGAGACGCGGTCCCCGGCCCCGGGGTCTGCCTCGCCGATCTCAGCCCCGCTGAACGGGGTCACCGTCCACCAGCCGATGCCCAGGTCCCCGGCCGCCGCCCGGACCGCGGGAAGCGGCTGGAACGCGGCCGCGCCCAGATCGATGGGGGCCTGGCCGCCCGCGGCAGCGTTCACCCAGGAGGCCTCGAGGAACTCCTGGCTGGTCCGGACCAGGTCATCGGCCCGGGCCCGGATCCGCTCCGGGTCGCAGGCGAGCACCAGGCCACCCGGGGGCACGTGGTCGAGCAGCAGCTCCATCCGGTCCGCGAGGACCGGCGCGAACGCCTCCATACCCTCGACGGCGATACCGTCGGCCAGCTGGCCCAGAATTTCGGCCAGCCCGGGATGATCCGCCGCGAGTTGCCTGGCCCGCTCTCGTACCTGGGGGCTGAGCAGCAACTCCCGGCACGGCGGCGCCCACAGCCCTTCCGTGGAAGCGTGCAGGCTGCGCTGGTCAGCCGCCCGGAAATAGCGGATCTCCTCGACCGTGTCCCCCCAGAACTCCACCCGGAGCGGGTGCTCCTCGGTGGGCGGGAACACGTCCAGGATGCCGCCGCGGACCGCGATCTCGCCGCGGTGCTCGACCAGGTCGGTGCGCGCGTAGCCGATCTCCACCAGCTGCGCGATGACCTCTTCGAAGCCGGCCGCCTGGCCGTTGCGCAGCGCCACCGGCTCCAGGTCGCCAAGTCCGCTCACCATGGGCTGCAGCAGGCTGCGCACCGGGGTGACCAGCACGCTCAGGGCCCCGGACCGGGAGCTGGCGGAGTCAGGGTGGGCGAGCCTGCGGAGCACGGCGAGCCGCCGCCCCGAGGTGTCCGAACGCGGTGAGAGCCGCTCGTGCGGGAGGGTCTCCCAGGCCGGGAAGCAGGCCACCGAGCCCTCGGGCAGCAGCGACCCCAGCGCGCTGGTCAGGTCCTCCGCCTCGCGGGCGGTCGCGGTCACCGCGAGGACGAACCGCGGCTGACCGGCGGCGGAATGCCCGGCCGCGGAGTTGCTGGCGATCGAGGCGGTCAGGAAGGGGCGGAGCGCGGGCGGCGCGACGAGGTCGGTGTCAGCGTCGCCCTGGCTCAGGGCGCGCTGCAGCTGGGGATCGGCCGCGATGACGCTGAGCAGTCCAGCGAGGCTCATAGTGTCCTTGGGGTCAGCAGGAATAGCTGAGGTAGACAGCACGAAAGGCCCGCGCTGGCGGGCAGCAGGGCGTCCAGAAGCCCGCACGCGGGGTACCCCTAGCTTACGTTCCGGGCCAGGCCGCTCGGACCCCAGGCCGCTGCGTATAGCAGGCTCGCCTGCGGGCTCGCCTCGCGAGTTTCCCAGGCTCGCCGCGCGCCCGCCGCGTGGTTCCCGGGCCCGCGCGCCGGCTCGCCCGCAGATCCCGCACCCCGATCAGCGACTATTTGCATTGGCTGGACTACGCTACGTGTTTGTGACATCGGTGAGCGGTGTTCCCGGAGGCGGTACTGCCGGCCACGATGTTGCCCGCGGCCAGGGGCGTCACGCCCAGGCCAGGCAACCACGGGCGCGGCAGCCAGGCGCGGGCCAACCACGGGCGCAGGCCCACGACAGCCCCGAGACCGCGCTGTTCAGCCACTGGGCGCAGGGGTACGCCAGCGAGCGGTTCGGGCAGCCGATCGCCGTGCTGCTGGCGGGCGCGGTCACCGCGGCCGGTGACCTGGATGCCGCTAGCCTGCGCGCGGCTGGCGCCGACCTCAGCTTCGGCCTGGTCGACGACGACCAGCCGGTCACCCAGGCCGCGCAGGGCAGCCATCCGGGCCTGGCCCGGTGCACGCTGGGGGATCTGCGGACGGTGCCGCTGCCGCAGCGCTCCTTCGACATCGTGCAAGTCACCCTGCTGCTGGAGCGGATCGAGCACGCCGAACTGGTCCTCGACCGGCTGGTCGGTGCGCTCAAGCCGGGCGGGCTGCTCTGCCTGCAGGTCCGCGACCGGGACTGCGCGGCCGGCTTCCTGGACCGGGTCCTGCCCGACTGGACCCGGCGGATGATCTGGCGCAAGCACCGTCCCGGCCGCCCCGGGCCGCATCCTGCGGTGTACGAGCGGGTCGCCTCGGCCCGCGGCGTCCAGTCTTATGCGCTGATGCGCGGCCTGGTGATCGCCGAGCAGCAGCCGCTGGGCGGGCTGGCCGGCGGACTGCGCCCGGCTCCCCGGGGCTACCTCGCCGCCCAGAAGCTGGTCGCGGCGCTGTCCCGGGGCCGCCTGCCCGCCGTGCACGAGGAAGTGCTCTACGTCATGCGCAAGCCGGAGAACCGGTTCGCCCGGATCCTCTGAGCGGGTGGCCCGGCTTAGCCCGATTCCGCAGGCCGCCTGCTGAAACCCTCCTGGCCCGCACCCCCCAGCGCGTGTACCCTCTGGGTGCCTAGCGGATACGCACGGCTTGGATCGATCCGCGCCGGCGAGCGGGCGCGGCGCCGGACGGGAGGTGAACGTGACCGCTGAAGCACCTGCCGAGCTGTCCGCGGACCTAGCGGGCCTGCCCGCGTGGACGCTGGACGAAGGCCAGCTGGGGGACCTGGAGCTGCTGCTGTCTGGTGCCCTGCCGCCGCTGCATGGGTTCATGTCGCCCGCCGAGGTAGCTGCGGTCACGACCGGGGGAAGACTGCTGGACGGCACCCCCTGGCCGGTCCCGGTGACCTTCGAGGTGCCGGCCAGCGCCATCAAGCCGGACGCGACCCGGCTGCTGCTGCAAGACCCGGAGGGCACCCCGCTCGCGGTGCTCGGCATCACGGACCGCACCCCGGCCGACCCGGACCTGGTCCGGCTGGCCGGCCCGGTGACCGGGTACCGCCCGGCCGAGCATGGCCCCTTCCGGCACTTGCGGCGGCCACCCGCCGAGGTGGCGGCCGAGTTCGCGGGCGGCCCGGTCCTCGGCTACGTCACCAGCGCCCCGCTGCACAGCCATCAGATCGGCCAGCTCCGGCACGCCGCGAGCCAGCTGAAGGCCCGGCTGCTGCTGCTGCCCATGGTGGCCGGCCCGGCAGAGATCGTGGTCCGTCCCGACGCGCTGGTGCGGACCGTGCAGGCCGCCGCCCGCCACCTGCCGCCCGGCACCCAGGTCATCCCGGTCCCGCTCCGGCCTTACCACGCCGCGGCCCAGGACGAGCTGGCCCTGCGGGCGATCGTGGCGGCCGCGTATGGCGCCACGCACCTGCTGGCCGACAAGCCCGTGGAACCCGCTGGCCCGGGCGACGGCGGGACCCGGCCGGGCCCGATCATCCCGGTGCTCTCCCCCGGCGACTGGGCCTATGACCCGATCGCTGAGGTCTGGCGGCCGCTGTCCCTCATTGAGGCGGGTACCGAGCGCACCGACCTGGCGCCCGGCGAGCTGGAGGACATGCTCGACCGCGGGGTGGAGGTGCCCACGTGGTTCACCCCGCCCGCGGTGGCCCAGGAACTGCGGCGTGCCCGGCCGCCCCGCAGTGAGCGGGGCCTGGTCATCTTCCTGACGGGGCTGTCCGGTTCTGGCAAGTCCACCCTGGCCCGGGCGCTGCGCGACGCGCTCAGCGAGCGCGGCGAGCGGACTGTATCGCTGCTGGACGGGGACCTGGTCCGGTCGCTGCTCTCCGCCGGGCTGACGTTCTCCCGGGCCGACCGGGACCTGAACATCGCCCGGATCGGGTTCGTGGCGACCGAAGTGGCGCGGCACGGGGGCATCGCGATCTGCGCTCCCATCGCGCCTTACGCGCAGGCCCGGCAGGAGGTCAGGCGGGCCGTCCAGGAAGTAGGCGATTTCCTGCTGATCCACGTGGCCACGCCGGCCGAGGTATGCGAGGCGCGGGACCGCAAGGGTCTCTACGCCAAGGCCCGCGCGGGCCTGATCGACCACTTCACCGGGGTGTCCGATCCCTACGAGGAGCCGGACGACGCGGACCTGGTCCTCGACACCTCGGTACTGACCCGCCAGCAGGCGCTGGACTCGTTGCTGCACCTGCTGACCGCCGGAGGCTGGCTGCCTCCGGCTAAACCAGCAAAACCGTAGGCGCCAGCGCACTCTCGCCAGAGCAGGCCGCGCTAGTCGTCGTCCTCGGCCCGGGTGCCGACGTCGAGCCGCCCCCGGAAACCCTGCAGGCGTGAGTTGATCGCGGCGGACATCTTGTCCCGCTGCCGGGACAGCACGACGTAGCTGACGATGCCGCTGACCAGCACCGCGGCTCCGAGGAGCAGGATGCCACGGGCGCCGACCAGGTACAGCAGGACCGTGACGACGACGAACAGCAGGATCCGGGCCGTGGTGTAGGCGATGGTGGAACGCATAGCGAGACCAGACTACTCGCCGCCGCCCGGCCCGGCGGACGCCCCGGAGGATGACTCGTTCCCCAGGATCTCCAGCAGCAGCCCGGGGTCGATGTTGCCGCCGGACAGCACGACCACGGTAGCCCCGGCGGCGGGCAGTTCCTTGCGCCGGAACAGGCAAGCGGCCACGGCCACCGCGCCGCCGGGCTCGGCGATCAGCCTCGCGTCCAGGGCCAGCCGGCGGACCGCCGCCCGGATCTCGTCCTCGGTCACGGTGACGATGTCGTCCACGTACTCCAGCATGTGCCGGAGCGGCAGGGCACCGACCTGATCGACGCGCAGCGCGTCAGCGATGGTCCGCTGGGTGAACTCAGGCGGCCAGGCGACCTGCTGGCCCTCGTGCAGCGAATCACGGGCGTCCGCGGCCAGCTCGGGCTCCACGCCGATCACGGCCGCACCCGGGCACAGCGAGCGGACCGCGGCGGCCACGCCGGAGATCAGGCCGCCACCGCCTACCGGAACCACGACCAGGTCCACTGCGGGGCAGTCGGCTGCGATCTCCAGGCCGACCGTTCCCTGGCCGGCGATCACCCGGCGGTCGTCGAACGGCGGGATGAAGACCGCCCCGCGCTGCGAGGCCACGTCGCGGGTGGCGGCCAGCCGGGCAGCCAGGCCAGGCGCGGACACCACGATGTCCGCGCCCAGCTCGCGGATGGCCGCCACCTTCACGGCGGGGGCGTTATCCGGCACCACCACCACGGCAGGCATCCCGAGCAGCGCCGCCGCGTAGGCGACGGCCTGGCCGTGGTTGCCGCTGGAGTGGGTGACCACCCCGATCTGCCGGGCCGCCGCGGGCAGCGTGCTCATCGCCGCGTAGGCACCGCGCAGTTTGAATGCCCCGACCGGCTGCAGTGATTCGGGCTTGATCAGCAGCGGCGGGTCGGTCCGCGGGAAGGGAACCAGGGGCGTGCGGACGGTCACCCCGGCCAGGGTCGCCGCGGCGGCCCGGATCTCTTCGATCGACACGAGCGGCTGCACGCGATCACCCTAGATGAGCGGCACGGTTTTAAGGAAACTAGGGAGAAAACCGTCGTTAGTCGCCACACTTGGGGCAGGGCGCGATCATGAGCCTGGACGGCGGGTCAGGAGGGGACGTGCGTGGACGGCAGCAATGAGCGCCTCCTGACACCGGGGGAGGTCGCTGCCCTGTTCCGGGTCGATCCGAAGACCGTCACCCGGTGGGCGGCCTCGGGCCGGATCAGCAGCATCCGGACCCCCGGCGGGCACCGACGCTTCCGCGAGTCCGAGGTCCGTGCGCTCCTTCGCGGCGAAGGTGCGGGCAGTGGCGAAAGTGCGGGCAGTAAGGACGAGGGGCCGTCCGACTAGTCCGAGTCGGGACGTTGCACCGGGCCGGGCGCCACGCCCAGACTGTCCCGGTACTCCGCGAACTGCCGCTGCAGGTCCGCGTCGCCCTCCTGCCACCGGCGGCGCCGTTCCTCGAGCTGCTCCTCGGTCAGCGCACGCTCGGCCAGCCGGTCGTAGTCTGCGTCGGCCGGGCCAATCTCCACGTACGCGTCGCCGATGATCTGCCCGTTGTCAGCCAGGGCTGACTCAGGAACCAGGAGGTTCCCGTTCGGCAGCTGGATGACGTCCATCACTGATCACTCTAAAGCCCGTAGCGCAGATTGAAGTAGAGCATCACATCAAGAGCGGTCCTGATGTTGCCGCCGAGCATGTCCACGAGGGCCGGCCGCTGCCGGGACGCGATCGCGGCGAACGCGTCCGCGAAGAACTCGCGGCGGCCCAGCTCACCCGGCTGCTTGTGGAAGTCACTGACGAGCGATTCCTCGCAGCGCTCGTAGAGCTGGCGGAACTGCGCCGAATCAGACTGCCAGCGGCCCTGCTCCCGGTCAATGTCGTCCAGGGCGTGCCCGACCTCATGACACATGACGTCGGGTGCGGACGAGGGCCGCGAGCCGACGATGATCTTTTTCTCGCCGTAGGCGCCGGCACACGCGTCCCAGGTGGCCCGCCCGGACGGCAGCGGGACGCCACGCAGCCGGGCCATGTCGTCGAGCTCCGGCACACCACCCTCGCCGACGTGGATCGCGTCCACCCCGGCGGCCAGGATCTCCTTGATCATCAGCGGCAGCCCGGCCAGCCGGTTGATCGCGCGTACTACTGGGGGTGACGGTATTTTGCTGGGCGGCCACTCGCGGCGCAGAACCCGTTCCAGCGGCCCGCAGTTCTGGTAGCCCTCGGCGGCCCGCCGGGCGTGCGCGACCTCGTACCAGGGCAGCTTGGCCGCCGCTGCCTCGGCCGGGCGCGGCGCCGCTGCCGCCGCAGTGCGTGCGTGAGCGCCCTGGGCGCGTCCTGGTGCCGGGCGGATCGCGGCCCGGTCCGCACCGTACGGCCGCCCGGCAGCCCGCGAGGACCCGGCCCTGGTGCCCCCGGTCCCAGTGTCCCCGGTCCCGTTCGTACTGGTCCCGCGCGTGCCAGTGCCGGCTGTCCCGGCCCCGGTCCCGCCGGCCCCGGTCCCGCCGGCCCCGGTGGTGCCAGTCCCGGTCCCGGTACGCGGGGTGCCCGTCGCGGCGGACCCGGCCCCGGCGGACCCGGTCCACGGGGTCTGGCGCGCCGAGGGCCTCGGTCTGGCCGCCGCGGTTCCGGCGAGGCCAGTTCCGGCCGGGCCAGTTCCGCCGGGGCCCAGGCCGGCTGGGCCGGCCCGCCGCGGCGCTGGTTTGTGCAGCGCTTCGCCGGGGTCGCCATCGTGCTGCTCATCTTCGTGGTCATCCTGGCCTCGGTCGGTGGCTTCATCTTTGCCTCGATCTTCGGCTTGCTGGGACCCAACCAGGCGGGCCAGGGCGGGATGGTCGTCACCCTCCGCTTCGGCGGCCTGGCCTTGCTGATCCTGGGGATCCTGTTCGTCGGCGGTCGGGTCCGGACGATCACCAAGCCAATCGACGAGCTGGTCGAGGCGACCCGGCGGGTCACCCGTGGCGACTACTCGGTCCGGGTCTCCCGGCCTCGCGGGCGGCGGCCGCGCGAGCTGGTCGAGCTGGCTGTCGGCTTCAACACGATGAC
>Ga0208076_1000036_pt1 | contig 11180 bp, 9 predicted proteins | sample NGESurshal072012_8_FD_184459 | JGI IMG/M metagenome (GOLD analysis project Ga0208076, IMG submission 184459) | Arctic peat soil microbial communities from Barrow, Alaska - NGEE Surface sample 210-3 shallow-072012 (SPAdes) | ecosystem: Environmental > Terrestrial > Soil > Wetlands > Peat ...
CGGCCACGGCGCTCCGCGCGCTGCCAGACAGCGTCGGCCCGGCCGCCGGGGCGATGGTCGAGCCAGGGGGCAGCGCCCTGCGCGCCGTGCACGCCGCCGGCCTGGACCCGGGCGACACGGTCCTGGTCCTCGGCGCGGGTACCATCGCCCTGCTCGTCGCCCAGTTTGCGCTGGCCAGCGGGGCCCTGGTCCATGTCCTGGGCCTGACCCAGCCATCGCTGGACTTCGCGCGGACGCTGGGGGTGCAGGGTGCGTGGACTGCGGCCGAGCTTCCCGCGATCCCGTTCGACTCCGTCATCGACTGCTCCACCGGAGCCGAGCTGCCAGCCCTCGCCCTCGACGTGATCGAGCCCGGGAAGCGGATCGTGTTCGTCGGCCTGTCCGCCACGCCCAGCCACATCGACACGCGGACGATGGTGCTCAAGGATGTCACCGCGGTCGGGATCCTGAGCGCCTCCCCCGCCCTCGACGGCGTGATCGGGCAGTACGCCTCCGGAGCAGTCGACCCGCGTCCCCTGGTAGCGGCCACCGTCGGGCTCGGCCAGGTCGGCGACGTCCTGAGCGGTACCCGCCCCCCGGGGGGTCCCGGGCCCAAGATCCTCGTGGACCCCCGTCTCTGACTTCCCGGGATCACCCGCCGGGCTGCCCGGAGCCAGGCCGCCCATCCCGCCCCCGGCGCGCCGCCCATCCCGCCCGCGCCGGGCCGTACGCCGGAGTTATGGTGCCAGCATGAAGATCGCAATGATCGGGACAGGCCATATTGGGGGCTCGCTCGGCGACAAGTTCATGGCCGCGGGGCACGAGGTGGTGTATGGATCACGCCAGGCACCGGGCGAGGGCCCCGGCGGCGCGCCGGTCCGGGCGATCGGCGACGCGCTGGCCGACGCGGAGGTGGTGGTCCTGGCCGTGCCGGGTGGCGCGGCGCCGGACCTGATCGCCGAGCACGGCAGTGCGCTGGCGGGCACGATCGTGATCGACGCCGTGAACCGGATGGGCGAGGCGGAGACCAACAGCCGCACGCTCATCGCGCAAGCCGCGCCGACCGCGCTCTACGTCCGTGCATTCAACTCGCTGGGCTGGGAAAACTTCGCCGACCCGCTGCCCGGAGCCGCGCTGTTCTTCGCCGCGGACGAAGGCGCGCGGCCGGTCGCCCACGAACTCATCACCGTGGTCGGGCTTCGCCCGGAGTACGTCGGCGACGCTGGCAAGGCCGGGGTCGTGGACGGCGTGGTGTCGCTGTGGTTCTCCTTGGTGCAGCAGCACGGCGGGAACCGCAGACTCGCCTTCCGCGTCGTGGAGTAGCCCCCGGGCCGGGCCCGGGCTGACGCCCGGCGACCGGCGGCGCGGCGCTATCCGCGATCCTGCGGGGCGGCGGGTAGCCGGCCGAGGGCGCGGCGGGCCTTCTGCTGGGCGGCCTGCGTCTCGCGGACTCTGCGCCGGGCCTCGGTGACGCGGCGGCGGGCCTCGTCGAGCTGGGATTCGAGCGCCCGGACGTTGTCCCGCTCCTCGCGCTCAGCCTGGGCCGCCTGGCCCGCCGCCTCGCTGGCCTCGGCCAGCGCCTGCTCCGCCTCGGCGACAGCCCGCCGCCGCTCCTGCGCCGCGCGGGCTTTCTCCGCCGCCCTGGCCGCCCGGGCCTCCTCAGCGGCCTTGGCTTCTCTTGCCGCCCGCGCCTCCTCGGCGGCCTTTGCTTCCTTAGCTGCCCTGGCCGTCTGAGCGGCCTTCAGTTCCCTGACGGACCCGGTCTTCGCCGCGCCCTCCGGTTCCCGGCCGGCCCTGCTTCTCGCGGCAGCCTCCGGTTCCTTGACGGCCTGGGGCCTCGCGGTGACCTTCGGCCGGTCAGCGGCATCTGGGTCCTGAGCCGCTGGCGTGCCCTCGTCGGCAGGGGGCGGGACCAGCGTCAGCCCGGACATCCAGGCGCTGAAATCGGCGCGGTGCACCGCCCGCGGCAGCGTGCCCGCGGCCAGTTCCCGGGCGACCTGATGGTCGGCGAGTGCCGCGCCGAACGTCGCGGTGAGGTCCTCCCGCAACGCGGCCGACGGGGCCTGCTCACCGGCCTGCTGCAGGGCCTGCCGGATGAGCGAGTCAATCAGCCGCCGCCGGGCCTGCGACAGCTCCCGGATCTTCGCCCCGTCGAGAGCGGCCGCGGCTGCACGCAGCTCGTCGCCGAGCCCGGTCAGCCGGGCCGTGACCCCCGGGTCGGCGCGGACCAGCTGATTGATCATCCAGGCCGACCGGGTGGGCTTGCGCAGCCGGGCGATCTCCTTGGCCGCGGGGCGGTCCCCGGCGGCCCGGGCCGCGGCGGCCAGGGACGCGCGGCGTTCGGTGAACCCCTCCGGATCCGAGCCGTACAGCTCGGCGGTGGCCTCATCCAGGAAATCGGTACCGCTCACCCCGTCATCGTTCCCCCGTCCCCGCGCGCGTCACCCCCCCGGGGCCCGCGCGCTGGCCAGCGCGGGGCCCGGGACTCAGGCGGGCGTGATGACTACTGTCAGGGCCGGGTTCGAGGCCGCGTTCTTGAGCACGTCGTAGGCGTGGACACCGTGTCGACCAGCCCCGCTTTCATGGCCACCTCCGTGGGTAGTTGATGCGACGCTCATCGCACCCGGATGAATCGGACTGCTTCACAATTGGACCGATCAAGGCCTCGGCCCGGCACACGCGGCGCGCCGGCCCTTGAATACCGGACGATTGTGCGGCCAGTCGCAGGGGCCCGTTCATGCGCATCTTCCCCGCGAGGGCGGACCGTGTGGTCGGCACCGGGCGGTTTTCGTTATTGATCGCAAATGAGCTAGCGGAGCATGCGGAACGCGGCGCGCACCTCGGTCACGAACGCCTCTGGCTGCTCGAACGCGGCGAAGTGGCCCCCCTTGGCGGGCTCGTTCCAGTAGCGCAGGTCCGGGAACTTGCGCTCGGCCCACCGGCGGGACGGGCGGAAGATCTCCTTCGGGAAGATCGAGCAGCCGACCGGCACGGTCACCGTCCCGCCGACCGGCTGGCGGAAGCTTTCCCAGTACAGCCGGGCCGACGAGGCGCCGGTGCCGGGCAGCCAGTAGAACATGACGTTGTCGAGCATCTCGTCCCTGGTGAGGATGCTGGCCGGGTCCCCGTCGCAGTCGGTCCAGGACCAGAACTTCTCGATGATCCAGGCACACAGCCCGGCGGGTGAGTCGACCAGGCTGTAGCCGATGGTCTGCGGCCGGGTGGATTGCTCCTTGGAGTACCCGGAGTCCCACTTCCGGTAGTAGTCCATGGTCGCGATGGCGGCCTTCTCCCGCTCGGTGAGGTCCTCCAGGGTGGCCGGATCCGGCCACACGACTGGCATATTGAGGTGGATGCCCACCACGTGATCCGGGTGGCGGGCCCCGATGGCCGTGGTGACCTGGGCGCCCCAGTCACCACCCTGGGCGGCGTAACGGGGGTAGCCGAGCCCGATCATCAGCTCATCCCAGGCGTCGCCGGTGTGCTCGGTCCCCCATCCGGGCCGGCTGGGCTTGCCGCTGAAGCCGTAGCCCGGCAGCGACGGGCAGACGACGTGGAACGCGTCCGCGGGGTCGCCGCCGTGCGCCCCCGGATCGGTCAGTGGCCCGATGACCTTGCCGAACTCGACGATCGAGCCGGGCCAGCCGTGCGTGATGACCAGGGGCAGCGCGTCCTCGCGGGGCGAGCGGACGTGCAGGAAGTGGATGTCCAGGCCGTCGATCTCGGTGCGGAACTGAGGGAAGCCGTTGAGCCGGATCTCGCACGCCCGCCAGTCGTAGCCCTCCAGCCAGTACTGGCAGAGTTCGCGGGTGTAGTCCAGCGGGATGCCCTGGGACCAGTCGGCCACCGTCGCCGGCTCGGGCCACCGGGTCAGGCGGAGCCGCTGGCGGAGGTCCTCCAGGTCGGACTCGGGGACGTCGATCCGGAACGGGGTGATGTCGTCGCTCACCCGGCCATCATGACGGCCCGGGCCCCGTGGGGACCGGCTGATGCTGGCTCTGGCCGTCCGCCGGCCCCTGGGCCAGCCGGTTACCGACCTTGGCCGGCGGGATTCTGATCACCCTGGGTACCGCCGCCCTGGGTGGTCAGCTCGTGGCCCCGGCGTCTAGCCGCGGACGGTGCGGCGACACGTGCGGACTTCACCTCGCCTGGGCGGCCCCTGCCCTTCCCGCCGGTTTCGGGAGGCGGCAGTGACGTTTCCCGCGGAAAGTGCATCCCGGCGGGTGTTTTGCCGGTTTTCGGCGCACGTTCCGCGGGAAACGTGGGCCGGGGAGGCCAGTGTGATTCATGAGAACAGGCGCAGTACGGGAGGCGGCGGCGGTTTGGGGCCGGGCATTCCGGCAACTCTCCTTGTCGCAATATAGTGAGTAACCAACCACGCAGAGTCAAGAACGTGTTCCGGCCCGGGGGCGCCAGCCCGGATGCCGCCGGGCTGGCCGCGGTGGATGTCCAGCGGGCGGCACGCGACGTTCGGGGGTGGCATGACGCAGGCCGGCGGGACGGGAAGCCGCTCGAAGAACCTGGTCCTGACCGCGATGATCTTCGCGGTCTCGATGACGTTCATCGATCAGACCATCGTGTCGATCGCGGTGCCGGAGATCCAGAAAGAACTCGGCCTGAGCAGCACCGGCGTGCAGTGGGTGGTGAACGCCTATTTGCTCTCGCTGGCCGCGCTGTTCGCGTTCGGCGGCCGCCTGGCGGACACAGTCGGGCCCCGGAAGATGGTGACGATCGGCGTCATCACGTTCGCGGGCGCATCCGCGCTGTGCGGGCTCACCCCCAAGGGAAGCCTTGCCGAGACGTGGATGATCGTGTTCCGGATCATCCAGGGCGCGGGCGGGGCGATCATGTTCCCGGCGGCGCTGGCCATCGTGGTGCAGACGTTCCCGCTCCGCCAGCGGGGCAAGGCGCTCGCCGCGTTCTTCGGCATCGCCGGCGGCCTGACCGCGGTGGGGCCACTGCTCGGCGGGTACCTCACCGAATGGACCTGGCGCGCCATTTTCTGGGTCAACATCCCCGTGGCGATCATCGCGCTCGTCCTGATCGCGTGGTCGAAGCCGGTGAGCGTGCACAAGCCGGCCCGGATGGACTACCGGGGTGCGGCGCTGATCGCAGCCGGGGTGACCCTGAGCGTGCTGGGCTTCCAGCAGGCCTCGATCTGGGGCTGGACCAACCCGCTCACCGGCCTGTGCATCGCCACGGGCCTGGCGCTCCTGGTGGTGTTCTACTTCGTGGAGGTACACACCCGGTCGCCGCTGATGCAGGTCAGCATCTTCCGCATCCGGCCATTCCTGGTTGAGAACGCAGTGCTCGGCGTGGCCATGCTGGCCTTCGTGCCGGTGTTCTTCTTCGCCAGCCTCTACGCCCAGGTCGCGCTGGGCCAGTCGTCCTCCGAGGCCGGGCTGTACCTGCTGTATTTCTTCATCGGGTTCGTCATCGCGGCGCAGATCGGCGGCCGGATGCTCGACCGGATCGGGGCGAAGCGGCCCGTTGTGCTGGGCTGCGCGCTGGCCGCGGTGGGATTCTGGCTGTGGGCCGGGAAGGTGACCGACCTGAACTTCGGTGCGCAGCAGTGGTACGTCATCATGGCCGGCGGGGGCATGGGGTTGATGCTGGGCCCGGCGAGCACGGACGCCGTGAACCGGGCGTCCCGGTTCTCCTACGGTGAGGCAACCGGCATCACCCAGACGGTCAGGAACTACGCGGCCAGCCTCGGCCTGGCCATTCTGGGGACGCTGCTCGTCTCGCAGATGCGCAGCCACGTCGCGTCGTCGCTGACCGCCCGGGGCGTACCCGCCACCCGCGCTGCGCAGGAGGCAGCCAGCATCGCGCAGTTCCAGGGCGGTCATAGCGGGAGCACCGCGTCGATACCGCATTTCATCCGGCTCGACTTCGCCGACGCCTCGCGCACCGTGTTCTACGCCATGGCGGTATTCATGGCTGTGGCCGCGGTCGTGGCCCTGGCCGGCCTGCGCGGGGGCCGGCAGCAGGAACCCGGTGCGGAGCCCGGCTCGCCCGGCGCCGCGGAGCGGGCCGCGGAAGCGGACGGCACGGACGCGTCCCGGCCGGCCCGCCTGACCTGAACAGCCTTACCTGCAGGGCCTTACCTGCAGGGCCTTACCTGCAGGGCCTTACGTGCAGGGCCTTAACTGCAGGGCCTTAACTGCAGGGTCGGGCCCGTCCGGGCCTGACCCGGCCGGGCCTGACCCGGGTGGGCCTGACCCGGGTGGCCCGATCCAGCCTGCATCGCGGCCGGGAGTCAGAGGGCGGCCGTGACGGCCGCGGCGAACTCGACCGGCCGTTCCAGCGGGGTGAAGTGCCCGGCGCCGGGCAGGTGGATCAGCCGGGCGTCGGCGTAGAACTCGCCGATCCGGTCCGACCAGGCCGGCGGGAACAGCGGATCGCGCGCGGGCCACAGCACCGTGGTGGGCACCGTGATCCGGTCCGCCGGCGCGGGCGGCCGCTCCGCGAGAGACCGGACCACGGATCCCGCACCCGCCCGGTACCAGCCGACCGAGGCGGCGAACGCACCGTTGGGCGCGTAGGCCGTCACCAGGTGCTCGAGGCGCGCGGCGGGCAGCTCGAAGCCCGGCCCGGACCAGTGCTCCCAGAAGTGCCGCAGATAGGCGCGTACCGCACCGGGATTGCCGTCGATGAGCTCCGTGGCCAGCTTGAGCCGGTGGAACTGCTGGTACCAGAACTCGCGCTGCGCGTCCGGGCTGAGGATCCGGTCGCCGATGCCGGGCAGCGGAGGGGAGATCACCAGCGCGCGGACCAGGTCCGGGCAGTCGGCGGCCAGGGTCTGGGCGATGCGGCTGCCGATGTCGTAGCCGGCGATCACCGGCCGGGCGAGCCCCAGTTCCTCGATGAGGCCGGCCACGCTGCGCGCCTGGGCGGCTGCGCTGTACCCGGCGGCCGGGTCGGCCTGGTGCTTGTCAGATTCGCCGAACCCGCGCAGGTCCAGCGTGATGACCTCGGCGGCGGCCGCGACCAGGGGCGCGACCTCGCGGTAGTCGGTCCGGTCCCCCGGCCAGCCGTGCAGCAGCAGCACCGCCGGGCCGCGGCCGGCCCGGTCGTAGGCGAGGCGGAACCCATCGACTGGCGTGACCTGGCGCATGGCGCCGAGTATGCCGCTCCGGTAAAACCCGTTTCAATGGCCCGCGCTACAGGCGATCATGGTGGCCAGCCTCACCGGCTGGCTCATCTGAAGGAGACGCCGTGCAGGGACGCCGACATACGGTCACCAGCAGCGACGGCACTGAGATCGGTCTGCTGACCGCGGGATCGGGCCCGGGATTGCTGCTCGTGCACGGGGGCATGGGCCGCCTGGAGCGATGGGCACCCCTCTGGGGACTGCTGACCGAGCACTGGCAGGTCACGGCCATGGACCGGAGGGGCCGCGGCTCCAGCGGCGACACCCAGCCGTACCAGCTCAGCAAGGAGTACGACGACGTCGCCACAGTCGCCACGAGCCTGGCGGACCGCAACGGTCACCCGGCTGATGTGTTCGGGCACAGTTATGGCGCGCTCTGCGCGCTCGGTGCCGCCGCCCGCGGCGCTCCGGTGCGGCGCCTGGCCCTGTACGAGCCGCCAGGACCGCAGACCGTCCCGCGTGAGTGGCGGGAACGAGCCAGCGCCCTGGCCGCAGGGAGCCGGCCCGGCCGGGCCATGATCAGCTTCCTGACCGAGATCATCGGCCTGAGCATGGCGCAGGTCAGCGAGCTGAGGAACGCTCCCGGCGCGCAGGATGTGCTGCCCATCGTGTCGGCCACGCTGCCGCGTGAGGCTGAAGCTCTGGCGTCAGCCGACCCGCTGGCCCTCGCGGGCGACGTCACCTCGCCGGTACTGCTCCTGCTCGGGGAGGCCAGCCCCGGCTGGGCAGCAGACATCACGCACGCGCTGGACGCCACCCTCCCGCAGGTGACCCTGGCCGTCCTGCCGGGCGTCGGGCACGAGGCCACCGACACCGCGCCCGGCCTGATCTACTCTGAACTGCTTCACTTCCTGAGCTGAGCTGGGCTGGCCTGGGGCACGCCCTAACCCGGTTCCCGGGAATGGGGCACGACCAGCCCCGACTCGTAGGCCGCCACGACTGCCTGGGTCCGGTCCCGCAGGCCGAGCTTGCCGAGCACCCGGCTCACGTGGGTCTTCACCGTCTCCTCGGTGACCACCAGCCGGGCCGCTATCTCCGGGTTGGACAGGCCCTCCGCGACAAGCCGCAGGACCTGCGTCTCCCGGGGGGTGAGCGCGGCGAAGGCAGCCTCCGGGGGGGCCGTCTCCGGCCTGGGCCGCAGCAAGGCGAACTCCCCGATGAGGCGGCGGGTGACAGTCGGGGCGAGCAGCGCTTCACCAGCCGCGATGATCCGTACGGCGTCGAAGAGCCGCTCGGCGGTCACGTCCTTGAGCAGGAAGCCGCTGGCCCCGGCGCGCAGCGCATCGTAGACGTACTCGTCCAGGTCGAAGGTGGTCAGGATGAGGATGCGCGGTCCGCCAGGCCCCGGCCCGGCGCCTGGGCCGGCCAGCTGCCTGGTGGCCTCGATGCCGTCCATGCCGGGCATCCGGACGTCCATGAGCACGACATCGGGCCGCAGCTCGCGGCTGATCTTCACGGCCTCGGTCCCGTCGCAGGCGGTGCCCAGCACGGTGAAATCCGGCTGGGTGCCCAGCAGCTCGGCGAAACCGGTGCGGACTACCTGGTGGTCGTCCGCGACCACGATCTGGATCGCGGGCGCTGGGCTGCTCACGTCCTCTCGCCCTTGCCGGGCAGGCTGGCGGAGACCAGGAAGCCGCCACCGGCTGCCTCGCCGGTGCTCAGCTCACCGCCGACGGCCGCCGCACGCTCGCTCATGCCGAGCAGCCCGTGGCCTCCGAGCGGCACGCCTTCACCCGGCGGCGCTTCGGCCGGCCCCGGCCCATTGTCCCGGATGACCAGCCTCAGCCAGTCGTCGGCGTACTGCAGCTCCACGTCGACGGCCGCACCAGGGGCGTGCCGCCGGGCGTTCGTCAGCGCCTCCTGCACGATGCGGTAGGCCGCGAGCTCGACGCCAGGATCGAGGGCGATCGGCGCACCGCGCAGGATCAGCCGCGCACCGGTCGCGGACGCGTCCCGGGCCTCGTCGAGAAGCTCGTTCAGCTGGCGCAGTCCCGGCTGAGGCTGACGCTCCACCACGTCGGTCTCGGTATCCTCCCGGAGCACGCCGAGCAGCCGCCGCATCTCCGTCAGCGCGGCCCTCGCGGTGTCCCCGATTGAGGACAGCCGCTGCGCACCGGCCGCGGGCATTCCCGGGGTGGTCAGCCGGGCGGTCTCCGCCTGCACGGCGATCATGGAGATGTGGTGCGCGACCACGTCGTGCAGCTCCCGGGAGATCCGGGCGCGCTCCCCGCGCGCGGTGTGCTCCAGCAGGGTGCCCGCGATGGCTTCCCGGGCGGCGCTGTGCTCGATCGCCTCACGATGCACCCGGCGTGCGCTCCCGGCCAGACCCGCCGCCGGTCCCAGGGAGGCCAGCAAGACGGCCGGGATCTTTGCCGATGAACCGGCCGGAACCGCCAGCGCGAGGATGAGGAACGGCAGTGCGAGCACCGCGGCGAGCACCGGTGAGCCGCGGCGGCCGAGCCGGTACGCGCCGGCCAGCTGCGCGGCCAGGCCGGCCACGGTCAGCGTCTGGAAGGCGGCCAGCGACAGCACGCTGGCCGCGGACAGGGCGAGCGCAGCCCCGGACGGCTTCGACCACAGGAACCCGAGCGGCAGCGTGGTGGCCAGGCTGACCAGCACGAGAACGACCAGCACAAACGGCCAGTCCGTGGACGCACTCTGGCCGGCCAGGCTGCCGTGCGGGCTCACCGCCACCCAAATCGCCTGGGCCACCGCGAGCATTCCGAGCAGCACGCTCGCCGTGATCGGAGCGTACGGCCACGTGGCGGGTCGCCGCCACGCGGCTGCTCCTCCGGCACGCCCGTCATCCACTCGACCCATGTCACTCATTGTCGCTGCCGGTCAAGCGCCCTGGCGTCACTCCGGGCAGGTATCCCGCTGTCCCTCCTGCGGGGGATGCGCCGGCCGCCGCCTCCCCGGGGCGGCGGCAGGCAAGACCACTCTCCGGCGGGACGACTTGCAGGGGTCCTGTTCCCTAGCGTGGCTGGCATGGAAGCGACTATCGAGATATCGGGGCTGCGCAAGAGGTTCGGGCCCCATCTGGCGCTGGACGGGATGACGTTCACCGTCCACCCAGGCCAGGTCACCGGCTTCGTCGGCCCCAACGGCGCCGGGAAGTCCACCACGATGCGGGTGGTCCTCGGCCTGGACGCCGCCGACGACGGCACCGCGCTGATCGGCGGCCAGCCGTACGCAAGCCTCCGGCATCCGCTGAGCCACGTCGGGGCACTGCTGGACGCGGCCGCGCTGCAGCCCAGCCGCAGCGCCCGCAACCATCTGCTGTGGCTGGCCCATTCGCAGGGCCTGACCGCCCGCCGGGTTGATTCCGTCATCGAGCAGGCCGGCTTGCAGTCGGTGGTCCGCCGGAAGGCGGGCGGATTCTCCCTGGGGATGCGGCAGCGGCTGGGGATCGCCGCCGCCATGCTCGGTGACCCGCCGGTGCTGATGATGGATGAGCCGTTCAACGGCATGGACCCGGAGGGCATCGTGTGGATGCGCGGGTTCCTGCGGTCGCTGGCCGGGCAGGGCCGCGCGGTGCTGGTATCCAGCCACCTGATGAGCGAACTGCAGGACACGGCCGACCACCTGGTCGTGGTCGGCCGGGGCAAGGTCATCGCCGACACCAGCGTCCGGAAACTGCTCTCGGCCGCCTCCCGCGACCGGATCACGGTGCGTACGTCCGCGCGGTCGGAGGCGATGACGGTGCTGGCCCACGCGGGGGCCACCGTCGCCGCCACCGGCCACGACACGCTGACGATCTCCGGGCTGCCGGCGGAGCGGGTCGTGGCCCTGCTCGGTGAGAGCGCGGTGCCGTTCTCGGAAGTGTCGGCGCACCACGCGAGCCTGGAGGAGGCCTACATGGAGCTGACCAGGGACGAGGTCGAGTTCCGCGCGGAGCCGGCCGGGGAAGTGGCGCAATGACCACACAGGTAACGGCGCCCTACCGGCCGGCCCAGGATGAGGCACGGGACGGGTTCGCGCAGTTGCTGCGCGCCGAATGGACCAAGTTCCGGACGGTCCGCGGCTGGGTCATCGGCATGTTGGTCGC
>Ga0208076_1000037_pt1 | contig 11111 bp, 12 predicted proteins | sample NGESurshal072012_8_FD_184459 | JGI IMG/M metagenome (GOLD analysis project Ga0208076, IMG submission 184459) | Arctic peat soil microbial communities from Barrow, Alaska - NGEE Surface sample 210-3 shallow-072012 (SPAdes) | ecosystem: Environmental > Terrestrial > Soil > Wetlands > Peat ...
TCGCAGCTCGCTCCACCCTCACCGGCGAGCACCTCGCGGCCTACACCGGCAGCTGACGTCAGGCGGGGGCGAGGGTGGTGACCGTGCCGGTGGTGCCCTTGAACTTCAGGGCTCCGTCCGCCGAATCCACGTACAGGACGCCTCCCCGGGCAGGTGTGGCCGGCTCGGGCTGGGGCGTCAGGGCCAGCAAGCCGTCCAGGTTCAGCTGGCCGTCGTTGTCAGGCGATGGCACCACGGTCTCCACGCCGGCCAGGCCGTTGTTCTCCAGATCCAGGGTGGCCGCGCCGTTCGCCTCCGGGGCGACCGAGATAATCGGGCTGTCTGTCCCGGTGGTGACCGCGAGCCCGGTGCGCTCCGTCCCGCTGGCGTCCAGGTAGTTCAGCTTGACGAATGTCCCCGCGCCGCCACGGGCCAGCAACTCCAGGTTGCCGCTGGCCAGGGACGTGATGAACGCCAGGTTGTCGATGGACTGGCCGTGGCCGGCCAGCTGGCCAACGAGGTACGCGTCCGCGATGCCGCCGTCCGCCTGAAAATGATCGGTCACCAGACGCAGCGTAACGGTCACGGGACTGGGGCAGGGGTCACTCCGGCGGCGGCTGGTGCCAGAGATCACGCAGGAGCCAGGCGGCGGCTTTGGGCTGCCGGTCCCGGGTGAAGACGCCCTTGTGGTTGCCGCCCGGCCGGTGCACCGCCTGGGCGGTGGCGAAGTCCGCGAAGTTCCACACGTGCTCGCCGATCACCTCCGGGATCCGCCGGAACACCCGCGCGGACATGGTGATCAGCGCGGTCTGGTAGTCCTCGGACCACATGACCGGCGGCAGTGCATGCAAGCCCGCGAGGGCGTCGGCCCCGAACTCGGTCACCACGATGGGCTTGCCGAGCCGGGCCCAGGCCCGGAGCTCGGCTTCCAGGTTTCGCTCGGCCGACTCCAGGTCACCGCTGTCGGCGTACCAGCCGTAGTAGCGGTTCACGCAGACCAGATCGAACAGGTCGGTGACCACGTCCGCCCCGGGCGGCGCGGTCGCCACGTTGGCGAAGCAGACCGGGCGGCTCGCGTCCAGGTCGCGGGCGGCGGCCGCCAGCGGCGCGAAGTACTCGCGGGCGGCCGGCTCGGCGGTGTCCGGCTCGTTCGCGATGGACCAGGCGATGACGCTGGGGTGGTTACGATCCCGGGCGATGAGTTCCCGGATCGCGGCCAGGTGGGCGGCGGCGGCCTCGGCGCCGATGACACCGGGCCCGAAGGTGCGCGCCCCGGGATCACCCATGTTCCCCAGGCTCATGTGCAGGCCGACGGCCGGGGTCTCGTCGATCACGAGCAGCCCCTGCCGGTCGGCGTAGTCGAGGACCTCCTCGGCGTAGGGGTAGTGCGACGTCCGGAACGAATTGGCGCCGATCCACCGCAGCAGCGCGAAGTCGCGGACCATCCGGGCGTCGTCATGGCCCTTGCCGTGCAGCGCGCTGTCCTCGTGCATGCCGAAGCCGCGGAGCCGGACCTGCTCCCCGTTGAGCAGCAGCCTGGGCCCGTCCACCTGGACGGTCCTGATGCCCACCGGCAGTGGGTACTCGTCATCGCCGTGCCGCGCGTCCAGCCGGTACAGGTACGGGTCCCCCGGGCTCCACGGCCGGGCCCGGGGCACGGCCAGGACTCCGCCGGCGCCGGTGCCCTCGGCCACTACGGCGCCGGCGGCGTCCCGCAGCAGCACCGACGTCGGGCCTTCCCCCATGACGTCGAGGTGGTACGTCAGCTGGCCGGCCGCCGTCCCGGGATCGTAGGCGGTGCCGATGGCCAGGCCGGCGAGGTAGCTCCGCGGGGTGGAGTAGAGCCATACCGAGCGGTGCAGCCCCGCGTAGTTGAAGAAGTCGTGGAAGTACCGCAATCTGGTCTGTCCCGCGGCGCTGCGGGACGCCACGCCGGGCGGGATCGTGGCCATGCTGAGCTCGCTGCCGACCCGTATCGTCACCCGCAGCACCTCGCCGCACCGGACCAGGTCGGTCACCTCGGCCTCGAACGGCGTGTAGCCGCCGGCGTGCTCAGCGACCTGGGTGTCCCCGGCCCAGAGCGTGCCGTGGTGGGTGGCCGCGTCGCAGCGCAGCACGATGCGCCGGTCCTGCCACGTCGCGGGCACCCGGACGTCGCGCTGGTACCAGACGTCGCCCACGTGCTCGCGCTCCGCCGCCTGCGTCACCAGGTCGTTGTAGCTGGCCGGGACGGCCATCTCCCGGGCGTCCGGCAGGGGACCCTGCCACCAGCGGCCGGCCGTGCCCTCACCGCCGGGGTCGAACCGGAACCGCCACAGCCCGTCGAGGCGACGGCAGTCCCGGCTGCGGCTGTCGCGTGGTGCCAGCATCGCCCGCCCAGCTCCTTCCGGTAGATGGCGGCACAAGGCTAAAGCCTGCGCTCAGGGTTGGGCAGCGAAGATCTCGCGTACCTCGCGGGCTGCGTAGCAGACCACTACGTAACCAGCCGCCGGGTCCGCCCACCACCAGCCGAAACCGGCGTTGAGCGTCAGCCCCAGCAGGACCGCGGTGGCCAGGATCCCGTCGATCATCGTTACCCGGCCCTCGGCCCGCAGTACCGGGTTGCCCAGGGCCCGGCCCGTCCGGGCCTTGCCCGCCGCCAGCAGGAACATGACCACGGCCGTCCCCGCGGTCCAGGCGATCCCGGGCACGGAAGGCCGCGGGCGGTACCCGGTGGCCAGCACGACGCTAGACTGGACCAGCAGGTAGACGGCCAGGGCGGCGAACGCATACCCGATCAGCCGCAGGCCCGCGCGCTGACGGTCCGCGCCGGTCCCGGACAATTCCCAGATAACGATGGTCGAGGCGCCGATCTCGATGAGTGAGTCGAGGCCGAAACCGGCCAGGGCCACCGACCGGGCGGCGACCGTGGCGAACGCGAGCACCACGATCCCGGCCACGTTCCAGGACAGGGTCCCGTACTCGAGGGCAAAGCCCCGGCGCAGCAGGGCCTGCCGCGCCGGGTCACCCACAGCGGCCATGGGGTCAGCCTGCCAGCCGTACCCGGCGGCCCGCCAGGGTCATAACCTGCTGTTCCCCGAACTGTCCGTGCCCTGGGAGGCGGCGCCCGTGCCCGAGCAGCAGCCAGCCGCGGGCCACGCGGAGCGGCTTCGCCTGGTCCGCCGGGCACTGCGGCTCGTCTCGCTCTCCGTGGCCTTCGGCGTCGTGTCCGGGCTCATCTCGGTGACCAGCGGGCTGCGGGATCACAGCCTGGGAGTGTTCGCGATCGGGCTGGGGGTCCTGGCCGACGTGACCGGGTCGGCTACCCTGATCTGGCGGTTCCGGGCTGAACAGCGCGACCCCGGATCGTCGGCGGCGCAGGAGAAGTGGGCCGCCATCATCGTGGCCCTGGCCCTGGCCGCCGTCGCCGCGGCGCTCCTGGCGCAGTCGGCGGCCGCGCTCGCCGGCGGGTCGCGGCCCGGTTCCTCGGGCACCGCGCTGGCCGCACCGGGAGTATCCCTGGCCGTCCTGACGCCGCTGGCCTACGCTAAGCGCCGCCTGGGCCGGCGGATGGAGAGCCGTGCCCTGCAAGGTGACGGGGCGCTCAGCGGCATCGGGGCCGCCACCAGCCTGCTGGCGCTCGCCGCGCTCATGCTGGACGACACGCTCGGCTGGTGGCAGGCCGGCCGGATCGCGGCCCTGGTCGTCGCGGTCATCGCCGCTGTCGAGGCGTGGCGTACCACCGGTCCGTGGCGGTCGGCCCGGTCCTCCCGGGTCAGGCAAGGATGAGGAACATCTTCTCCATCTGCTCCTCCGACATCGGGGCATCGCCGTCGCTGGCGGCCAGGCACTGGCGCATGCCGCTGGTCACGATCTTGAAGCCGGCCCGGTCCAGCGCCCGGGACACCGCGGCCAGCTGGGTGACCACCTCGGTGCACTCCCGCCCTGACTCGACCATGGAAATGACCCCGGCCAGCTGGCCCTGGGCCCGGCGGAGCCGGTTGAGTACCTGGCCCACGGCCTCGTCGTCGATCTGCATCACAAGCCTCCCTGGCGATCTACCGAGGATACCCCAGAGGGTATGTAGCCCCATCCGCCCGCCCGGCCCCCCGTGGTGAGCCGGACCGGGAGGACGGCCGGCCCGGGTCCTGCCGCCCCCTGGGCACCGCTGGCCCGCCATGTGGCACCGTCCGGGGGCGCCGCCCCGGGTCCGGTGCGGCATGATGGCTGGCATGCCCGGGGAGTACCGCCTCTACCAGGAGCTGGCGGACTGGTGGCCGCTGATCTCACCGCCGGGTGAGTACGCGGCGGAAGCCGCCTACCTGCGGCAACTGTTCGCCTCGGCGGCCATCGATGTGCACGACGTGCTGGACCTGGGCAGCGGCGGCGGGCACGTCGCGGTGCACCTGAAGGACCGGCTGAACCTGACGCTGGTCGACCTGTCGGACGGGATGCTGGCCGTCTCGCAGCGGCTCAACCCCGAGTGCCCGCACCAGCAGGGTGACATGCGCACGATCCGGCTGGGCCGGATGTTCGACGCGGTCCTGGTCCACGACGCGGTCGACTACGTGACCGAGGCGGACGATCTGCGCCAGCTCATCGCGACCGCGTTCGCGCACTGCCGGCCGGGCGGGATGGCGGTGTTCGTGCCGGACTACACCGCCGAGACATTCCGGGCCGGGACAGGCGGCGGCGGGAGCACCGGCCCGGACGGCCGCCAGGGCAGCTTCCGGGAGTGGACCCGGGACCCGGACCCCGCCGACGACTGGATCCGGGTGGAGTACGAGTTCACGCTGCGCGAGGCGGACGGCGCGGTCGAAGTCGTCCGCGAGGCCCACCGGCTGGGCGCGTTCCACCGTGATCTGTGGCTGCGCCTGCTTGCGGAAGCCGGGTTCGAGCCGGAGGCGCGGTTCGCCGCCGCCCCCCCGGACCGTCCAGGCGACGACGGGATGCCCGCGCACCAGTTCGTCGGCCGGCGGGCGCCGTAGCGGTGGCCGGCGTAGCGGCGGCTGCCTACGGCTTGGTGGCGACGCCCTCGTAGGTGTAGCCCACGGCGCGCGGTCGGTGGAAGTAGTAGTTCTCCAGCCTGGTCAGCCGGAATCCGGCGCCCGCGATCAGGTCCGCGATCGGCCGGTCCAGGTGACAGCCGCCGACCACCCGCTGGTGCAGCGGGGTCAGCCGGTGCTGCACGCGGGCCACCCGCCCGTCGGGTGACAGCCCGTGCTCCACGAAGTGCAGGGCGCCGCCGGGCCGCAGCACCCGGTAGGCCTCGGCCAGCGCCCGGCCCGGGTCCGGGATCGTGCACAGCGTCCAGGTGCTGAGCACGAAGTCGGTGCTGGCCCCGGCGACGGGGAGGGCCCGGGCGTCCGCGCCGGCGAACTCGACGGGCACCCCGTGGGCGGCGATCCGCGTGGCGGCGAGACGCTGGCCCACGGTGGCCGGGTCCACGGCCACCACCCGGGTCACCCCGGCCGGGTAGTGCGGGACGTTCAGGCCCGACCCGAAGCCGATCTCGAGCACCTCGCCGGTCATCCCGGCGGCGACCCGGGCCCGCACCTGGCGCACATCCGCGCCGCGCATCCACAGGTCGAGGGCCCGGGGCAGCACCTGATCCCCGTAGACACCCACCCCGCAAGTCTGGCACGTGCGGGGGGACGGGTCCGGCGGGCGAGGTGTTCGTTGCGGAAAAAACGGGGCGGACCGGATCGCCGAGCCCGCCGGCGGGCCGTGCGCTGCGCGGCGGAGCGCACGATGATAGGAGGGTGACGACTGCGTGGCTGTTCCAGGTGGATGCGTTCGCGGCGGGCCCGTTCGAGGGGAACTCCGCGGCGGTGCTGCTGCTGGAGTCCGAGCCAGGGGAGGAGCTCGGGCCCCGGATCGGGGCCGAGCTGAACCAGCCCGCGACCGCCCTGGTCTGGCCGCAAGGCGAGCCCGGACGGTTCGGGCTGCGCTGGTTCACCGCACACGGCGAGCTTGAACTCTGCGGGCATGGCACGCTCGCGGCGGCGCGGGTGATTCTCGACCAGGGCCATCCGGTCGGCGACCGGATCCGGTTCGACACCCGGTACGGCCCGCTGGAGGCCCAGTCGGCCGGCGAGCTGATTCAGCTGCGCTTCCCGAGCCTGGCCCCGCAGCCGCTGAAGGACTGGAGTCTGGCCGACGCGGTGCGGGCCCTGCTGCCGGTCCCGGTGACCGAGGTGCTCCGCAACGAGCTGGACGTGATGGCGGTGCTGGACTCCCCCGCCGCCGTCCGTGATCTCAAGCCCGACTGGGCAGCGTTGCGGGAACTGCCGGTGCGCGGCCTGATCGTCACCGCCGAGCGCGAGGACTTCGCCGGGGAGGACGACATCGTCGCGGACGACACGGCCGACTTCGTGTCCCGGTTCTTCCAGGTGGCGACCGGGACCGAGGACGCGGTGACGGGATCCGCGCACTGCGCGCTGGGACCGTACTGGATCGCGCGGCTGGACCGCGAGCCGCTGACCGGCCGGCAGCTGTCCGCCCGCGGCGGGCTGGTCAGGGTGGCCCTGGACGGGGACGACGTGTTGCTGGGCGGTGAGGCGCTGGTCATGGCCGAGGGTGTCTGGCGGGTTCCAGTCACTGGCTAGCTCATCGTGGAGCGGGCCTGCGCCAGGGGAGCGGCGCGGGCCCGGCCGGAGGTGGCCAGGCCCGCGCCCGACCAGGAAACCGGGAAGTTGAAGCAGTGCAGGCTGAGGAAGGGCGGACGGCCCGACGCGCGGGAAGGCAATTCCAGGTAGACCGTGTGGGTCCCGGTCACCTCGGAAATGCTGGCCGGAATGGTCTTCCAGGCATTCCAGCACGGGTGCGCGGCCAGCACCCGCATCCCCGCGGCGTTGTCCGCCGCCACGACGTCCAGTTCCGTCTCGTCCCGCCGGCCCGCGATGGCGACCGAGGGCTCGGCGGCTGACTTCGCCGGCCACCCACTCCCGCCCCAGCCACCCACTCCCGGCCCAGCACGGGTTCGTGATCTAACGATTGGTGTCGCTCCAGCAACACCGATCGTTAGATCACGAAGAGGGTCTGGGACTGGCGGGACTGGCGGGACTGCGGGGACTTGCGGGACGTGGCGGAGGGGAGCGCGGGCCGACGCGCGGGGGAGTGCGGGGCTGGCCGGGGCGGGTGCCCGGCGCGGGTTGTGATCATCATTGACCGCCAGCGCGTGATTGGCCTACTGGTGCCGTCCGGGAACGGCGCGTTTTAAGCGGTTACATCAGATCGGCACCAGAGATGCTAGGAATGGATGTAAGCGCTGTCAATGCGGTCCATCGAATGGCATCCCTTGCTGATTCCTTACATCTGGTCCTCCCGGTACCCCGCACCTCACTCCGGGCACCGACCCGCTCGGTCCCGGCCCTCTCGGCATCGAGTCACCCAGCATCGGGCCCCTCAGTACCGGGTCCCTTACGGCCGAGCAACTCGGCAGCGACCAGCTCAGCGAGCACGGCCGGGGCCTGCGGGTGGTGCGAGCCCTGGCAGAACGCACCGGCATGTGCGGGGATCACCGGGGCAGGCTGGTCTGGGCCGAGATCCGGTGGAACGCGGAGGGAGCCGCTGAGCCTGAATTCCCGGACGGCTACGAGGCTTCGCTGCGGGACATCCAGGCGGTGATGGCGGCCCGCTACCCGGAGGCCGACATCTGGTTCGGCCGCGCCACCATGCAGTGGTGGGCCATGATCGGCCGCCCGGAAAAGGGCCATCCGGAGGCCCGGCGGCTGCTCACGGCCGAGTCTCCCGCGGACCTGGCCCAGCTGCTCGACGTGGCCCGGGCCACGGCGCCGCCCCCGCGCGGCCGGAGCCGTGGGCGGCACGGGCTGACCGGACTGCGGTCCGGCCCGCGACCAGGCCTCCGGTCCGCCCGTCCCGCCGGGCAGCAGGCCTGGGCCGGTGTCCGGACGGCCTTAACACCGCCACAGCGGTTGCAGCCGGCAACCCGCGCCGTGCGGGCCCGATTCGAGGGCCGCTGACCGTATCCCGCCGGGAGATCGTGGACGCAACGCGCCTGGCCCGCGGTCAGGGCCCGGTGAGCAGGTCGGCGACAGCCTCCCGGAAGACGGCGGTGTGGCGGTCGACGTCGGCTTCCTGGGTGACGGGTGACATGAGCGCCATGTTGTGGAACGGCGTGATCAGCACCCCGCGGTTCATCGCGTGCAGGTGGAAGTAGCGCTCCAGGCCGGAGTCGGCGGCCTGGTAGGCCTCGGTGCCGTTGCGCGGCGGCCCCGGCTGGAAGCGGTACTCGGCCCGGCAGCCGAGCTGGGTGACGTGCCAGCCCAGGCCGAACTCACCCAGGACATCCTCGACACCGCGGCGGAACCGGCTGGCCAGCGGGATCATCTGGTCCCAGGCCCCGGGGGTGAGCACGGTGCTCAGCGTGGCCCGCATCGCGGCCAGGGACAGCGCGTTGCCCGCCAGCGTCCCGCCGATCCCCCCGGTATCCTCGTAGTCCGCGTCGACCTGGGCCAGCATCTGGCCGACGGCCTCGCCGCTGATCCCCAGCGCCCCGGACGCGACGCCGCTGCCGATGGCCTTGCCCAGCGTCACCAGGTCTGGGTCGAGGCCCCAGGCCGCGGTACACCCGCCCGGCCCGGCGGAGAGGGTATGCGTCTCGTCGATGATCAGCAGCGTGCCCGCGGCCCGGGTGAGTTCCCGCAGCGCCTCGTGGTAGCCGGGGTCGGGCAGGATGATGCCCATGTTGGTCATGGCCGGCTCGGCGACCACGCAGGCCACAGTCCCGTCGGCCAGCGCCTTCTGCAGGGCGTCCAGATCGTTGAACTCCACCGCGATCGTGGTGGCCGCGGGATCGACCGGCGGTCCCACGTTGCCTTCCCGGGATACCGTGGCGCCGTCGTGGTCACGGACCGCGAACGTCTCGTCCACCGAGCCGTGGTAGCAGTAGCTGAACACCAGGACCTTGGGGCGTCCGGTGATCTGCCGCGCGATGCGCAGCGCCGCCCGGTTCGCGTCGGTCGCGCTGAGCGTGAACAGCCACCGGGCCACTCCGAACCGCCCGGCCAGTTCCTCGGCGACCCACAGCGCGTCCTCCGTGGGCAGCATGGTGGTGATGCCGCGCGGGCCCTGCTCGGCCAGGGCCGCCAGCACGGACGGCGGCCCATGCCCGGTCATCGCGCCGGTGTCGCCCAGGCACAGATCGGCATATTCGTGCCCGTCCACGTCGGTGATGGTGGCGCCCGCCGCGCGCGCCGCGAAGGGCGGGATCCCGCTGGCCCAGCGCATCATCCAGGGCATCGGCACCCCGCCGATAAGGGACCGCTGGCCTCGGGCGAACAGGCCGGCCGACACCGGGTGCCCATCGGCGAAGCGGCGCAGCTCGTGGTCAGTCAGCTCAGCGAGCCGGCTGCGGTCAATGGCGGACGGCTGGTCGGTCATAACAACTCTTTCCGTTGCCGATGAGCAGGTAATCAACTATTTCCGCGTGTACAGCAACCTAGGGGGCAGTTTTCCGCACTGAAGGCCCCCAGGTCAACGGCCTTCTCGCCGTCCCACGTGGCGTGGCTGACCCGGGCATATCCTGACAACTGGGCGAGCTGTCAGCGCCACGCGGCGTGATGGTGTTCAATGGTCGGTGGTTGTCGCAGAAGTTCGTGAGCGTGTCGGCGCCGGTCAATTCGCTGGCCGGAGCCGTGGGATCACACAGTGCCCCGCCGTTGAAGGGCAGGCTGTCGCAGCAACCCGGGAGACACGTCCGTGGATCCCGATAATCGTTCCCGTAGGAGAAGAGCACGTGGCTCAGGGCACCGTGAAGTGGTTCAACGCTGACAAGGGCTATGGTTTCATCGCCCCTGATGACGGCACCGCCGACGTCTTCGTACACCACACCGCCATCCAGACCGACGGTTTCCGCAGCCTGCAGGAGAACCAGCGCGTCGAGTTCACCGCAGGCCAGGGCCCGAAGGGTCCGCAGGCTGAGCAGGTCCGCCCGGTCTGACCGGACCCGGTTGCTCAGGCGGCCAGACCGCCTACGGCCGGCATTCTGCAGGTGCGCGGGCAGTCCCGGAAGGGACTGCCCGCGCACCTTTTACTTTTTCTTTACTCTAACGGGCCGTGGCTGGCCGGGGCGGATCTGCTAGGGGCCGGCCGGAAAAATGAAATCTATCCGGCGAGACCTAGCACTAGCTGCAGAAAGGTTGACAAAAACCTCTGCGAACCAATAAGACGTCTGCAGAGCCCCTGAGCGGTGCTCTGGGCGGTTGCGCGGGGCCATCATCGGGGCTCCGTGCAGGCGCCCGCGTGTCGGTTGTGCGTTCTGGTGAACCTCCCGGAAGGACGTCGATGGGCAAGCGGTGGGCGCGGCTCTGTGCGCTGGCAGGATCATTAATCATCATCATCGGAACCGTGGCGGCGAGCGGGCTAACGGCCAGCGCGGCTTCCACGAAGGCAGCGGCGAGCGCCAGCACCGGCGTCGCCCCCAAGAAGACCAGCATGATGGACTGCAACGGGCACAGCCCCAAGTACCACGAGGTCCGGCAGGACATGGTGGGCGGCTGCACTGACCCGCGCGGGACCTGGAACGGCCGGTTCGAGGACAACGGCACGTACGTCGGGCACGACGAGCCGTCGATCAAGTTCATCTCCAGTGCCCCCGGCTCCGGCAACAACATGACCTACGTGAACCGGCTCGGGGTGGACCCCAAGGGCAAGCCGACCGTGTCCCCGAATGGGAAGACGGTCAGCCGCTACGCGGAGCTGAGCCCCGCGCCCTGGTTCGGCCTGCCGATCTGCGACCCCGGGTCCTACCCGCAGAACCCGTGCAAGCCGGACAGCGACTCCAACAGCGGGGCGATCAATGACCCCAACGCCGCGGGGTCGGCCTTCATGGAGCTGCAGTTCTACCCGCCGGGATTCCAGCCCTTCGCGGACGCAGCGAGCTGCGACGCCAGGCACTGGTGCGCGGCGCTGACGATCGACAGCCTCGAGTCGGAGTTCAATTTCGCCAACCTCAACCCGGCCTGCGAAGAGCCGGTGAACTTCGCCTTCCTGCAGCGCAACGGCGTGCCGGCCGGCCCGCCCAGCCCGCAGCTCGCGGACGCCTCCACCCAGACCCCGAACGGCCAGACGCTGAAGATGAACCCCGGCGACGTCCTGGTGGTATCGATCAGCGACCCGAAGAGCGGGTT
>Ga0208076_1000038_pt1 | contig 11042 bp, 9 predicted proteins | sample NGESurshal072012_8_FD_184459 | JGI IMG/M metagenome (GOLD analysis project Ga0208076, IMG submission 184459) | Arctic peat soil microbial communities from Barrow, Alaska - NGEE Surface sample 210-3 shallow-072012 (SPAdes) | ecosystem: Environmental > Terrestrial > Soil > Wetlands > Peat ...
GCCGGCACGAGGGCTTCCGGATCGTCGGCGGGCCGGCCGGCCGGGTCCGCGGTCTGGCTGCGCCGGGTGCTCGCGCGAGGACCGGGACCGGGACGCGGGGTGCGGGGCCTCGCCCTCCGGCAGGCTGAGCGGCGGCCGCTTGATGGCGGGCATGACCGAAGTCAGCGCCGCGCCTTTCTTCTCCTCCGCGTGGCGTTTCTCCTGCTGCCGGTCGACTCTCGCGGTGGCTGCCGACAGCCGCTCGCTCATCGCCTGCCGGTGCCGTGCGCGCGACCGGGCCTTGATGACGCGGTCGGCCCCGAGGAGGAGCAGTGCAGCGGCTGCGACGATACCGAGGACGAGCAGGTGAGCCATGAATCCGCCATTAACTGGAAGGTCATCAGGGATGTTTCCCAGCCTATGCGAGGCACGCCGCTGCCCCCGTGGCCGGCGGGGCTCGTGTTGGGGTGGATCGGGCATAGTCCCGGTAAAGCGGAATCAGGCCAGCCGGGTGACCTCGACGGTCACGTTCATCGCGACGCTCGGGGCGCCGTGATAAATACCTTTGAGCGGCGGCACGTCGGCGTAGTCCCGGCCCCGGGCCACGACGACGTGGCCTTCACCGACCGAGGCCTGGTTCGTCGGGTCCGCGGCGACCCAGTCGCCGGCCCAGTACTCGACCCAGGCGTGACTCTGCCCGGCGATGGCCTGGCCGATACCTGCCTTGGGGCGCGGATGCAGGTACCCGGACACGTACCGGGCAGGCAGGCCGGTCTCCCGCAGCAGGGCGACGGTCAGGTGCGCGATGTCCTGGCAGACTCCCTGGCTCTTGTCCCAGGCTTCCTGGGCACTCGTCTGCACCTCGGTGGCCCCCGGCACGTACTCCACCCGCTCCCGCACCCAGGCCGCGACGATGGAGGCCGTCTCCAGCGGGTCAGCGCCCCGGGTCCGCTCCCGGGCCGCCTCGGCCAGCGCGGGGTCCACAGTGGTGCGGGGGGTGGCGGCGAGATACTCGGCGCCGATCCCGGCGTCCGCCCGGGCGCGCAGCTCGGCCCAGGCCAGCTGGTCCGGGGGAGCGGGCGCCGCGCTGGTCTCCACCACCGCGTGCGACCGGACGAGGAGCTCGTGGTGCGGCGCCTGGATGTCGAATGAGCTGACCACCGTGCCCCAGTAGTCCTGGTAGGCCCAGACCGGGGTCCCGTTGCCCACCGATACCCGGGTCTGCAGCGCCGTCTGGCTGGGCAGGGTGAGCGGGGTCATCCGGGCCTCGTTGTAGGAGGCCCGGGACGCGCCCTGGTAGTGCATCCGGGTCTCGTGCACGATTTCCAGCAGCCAGCCCACGTCTCAGCACTCCTGAGCCCAGGTCACGGGCTGCTCGTAGATGAAATAACGGGAGGTGATCGCCTCGCTGGCTTCCCGGCAGGTGCGTTGCAGGGTGGCCAGCATGTCCGGCAGGCCCTGGAGCTGGTGGGGATCCGCGTACTCCAGCCGGGTGCGCAGCTGCCCGATCGACCGCCGCGCCGGGTCGGTCAGGGCGCCGCCCGCGCCGGGGTCGAGCGCGGCGAGCGCCTCCTCCGCGGTGGCCAGCGCGTGCACCACCGACCGGGGGAACAGCCGGTCCATCAGCAGGAATTCGATGACCTGCTGCGGGTCCCCGTCCCAGGTCCGGGTGCGGATGAAGGACTCGTAGGCGCCGCACGAGCGGAGCAGCATCGGCCAGCCGACCTCGTACGGCGTGGCCGGGATCCGGGCCAGCAGCAGCCGGGCGGTCATGTCGACCCGTTCCAGGCTGCGGCCCAGGACCAGGAACCGCCAGGCATCGTCGTGGCTCATCGTCGAGTCGGTCAGGCCGAAGAACAGGGCGGACCGCTCCCGGATGAACTCCAGGTAGACATGCGGCCCGAGCCGTTCCGCGGAATTGCGGTGCGAAACCAGCCCGTGGCTGGTGACGTTGAGGCACTCCCACATCTCGCTGGAGATCACCTCGCGGATGCTGCGGGCGCCGCGCCGGGCCGCCAGCACCGCCCCGGCGATCGCGCCCGGGTTGTCCTGGTCGTAGGCCGCCTGATCCAGGGTCATCCCGATGTCCGGCCGGGCGTCGTCCGAGGCGGGGATGCCCAGCACGGCGAGCAGGGCCCGGCAGTCGGCTTCCTGGTCCGCGTGCGGCTCCTCGAGCATCCGGTGCACGTACACGTCGACCATCCGGGCGGTGTCGTCCGCGCGCTCGATGTACCTGCCCGTCCAGAACAGGGTCTCGGCGATCCGGCTGAGCAGGCCGGTGATCACTGCTGGTCTTCCATGGGCGGCCCGCTCTCCCTGATGACCTGCTCCTGGGGCGGGAGCTGGGGCGCCATCACCTCCGGGCCGGGCTGCACGGCCAGGGCCAGCGAGGCCTGGCCCGCGGCCGAGTCGCCGGGCGGAGGTTCGGGCTCGCCGGGCGGGACGAGCACCCAGGTGTCCTTGGACCCGCCGCCGCGGCTGGAGTTGACGACCAGTTCACCCTCGGGCAGCGCGACCCGGGTCAGCCCGCCGGGCAGCAGCCAGACGTCAGTCCCGTCGTTGACCGCGAACGGCCGCAGGTCGATGTGCCGGGGCGCCAGGGTCTCCCCGATGAGCACAGGCGAGGTGGACAGCGCCACCGGCTGCTGCGCGATCCAGCCCCGGGGCTGGGCGGTCACCCGGGCGCGGAGCGCGTCGAGAGTGGCCTCGTCCGCCTTCGGGCCGATGACGATCCCGCTCCCGCCGGCTCCGTCCACCGGCTTGAGGACCAGCTGGTCGAGGTGCCCGAGCACCCAGTGCAGCACCTCCGGGTCGTCGAGCCGGTAGGACTCGACGTTCTCCAGCAGCGGCTCCTCCCTCAGGTAGTAGCGGATCAGGTCGGGGACCCAGGTGTACAGCAGCTTGTCGTCGGCCACCCCGTTGCCGACCGCGTTCGCGATGGTCACGTTCCCGGCCCGGGCGGCGTTGACGATGCCCGGGCAGCCGATCACCGAGTCGGGGCGGAACTGCAGCGGGTCCAGGAAGTCGTCGTCCACCCGGCGGTAGATGACGTCCACCTGCCGGAGTCCCTGCGTGGTGTGCACGTACACGCGGTTGCCCGCGCAGGTCAGGTCGCCGCCCTCGACCAGCTCCACGCCCATCAGGCGGGCCAGCAGGGCGTGCTCGAAGTACGCCGCGTTCGCGGTGCCCGGGGTGAGCACCACCACGACCGGGTCGGGGGTGCCCGCGGGCGCGGCCGCGCCCAGCGCGGCCAGCAACTCGGCGGGGTAGCTGTACACCGGGTGCACATGCTGCTCGGAGAACAGCGCCGGGAAGGTCCGGGTCATCGCGAGCCGGTTCTCGATGACGTAGCTGACCCCGGAGGGGATGCGGACGTTGTCCTCCAGCACCCGCACCTGCCCGGCCCCGTCCCGGACCAGGTCGATGCCGGATACGTGGCAGCGGACCCCGTTCGGCGGTTCCAGCCCGGCCACCTCGCGGTGGAAGCGGGTGGACGTGCAGACCACCCGCCAGGGCAGCACCCCGTCGGCGAAGGCATGCCGGGGGCCGTACACATCGGCGAGGAAGGCCTCGAGCGCGAGGACCCGCTGCTTGACGCCCCGGGCGATCAGGTCCCATTCCACCGCGTCGATCACCCGGGGGATGAGGTCCAGCGGGAAGGGGCGTTCCTCGCCCGCGTAGTCGTAGGTGACCCCGCGGTCGGTGAACATCCGGGCCAGCTGGTCGGACCGGAAGCGCAGCTCGCCGGGATCGAGTGGCTGCAGCGCGGCCAGCAGGCCGGCGTAGGGGGCCCGTGGCCGGCCCGGCCGCTCGAACATTTCATCCCAGGCGTCGGCCAGCTGGTAGGAGTCGAAAATGTCCGCCACGTCCGCAGCGTAAGCGGGATGTGTTCCGCAGTCATTACCGCTGATAACGAATATGTTTCCGGCGCGTTGCGCGGCCGGCCCTTCATGCGGGCGGGGCCTGGCCGGCGCCAGGCCTCCGGGCGCAGACTGGGTAGGTGTCCTGGCCGCTGATGCCGGGGTGAGCAGAGGAGGGCCCGCCGTGCTTTACGTCTTCGGCTTCGGGCGGACGGCCGTGGTGCTGAGTGACCTCTACTTCGTGGATCCCGACCCGAAGATCGAGGGCCAGGAAAGCCCGGAGCATGGCGTCCGCCTGGAGATCCGGAAGATCAGCCCGGGTCCGCTGGAGGGCTCGATCTACTCGGCGCAGCCTATCGAGATCGGCGACCTCATCTGGCGGGTCGACCTCCTCGAGTCGGTGGACGGCCCGCCGGGCAGCTTTGACCGGACGCACCACCATCCCGGCGTCTCCCGCGGCCTGGAACCAGGCCGGCGGGTGTTCGACCCGGAACTGTCGGCGGCACCCGTCGAGTGGGTCGGGCATCAGCTGGCCGACCTGGCGGGAATCCTGGCCAGGGCTGGCGCGGGCGGCAATCCGGCCGACGACGCCGACGCGCAGGGCCTGCGCGACGTTCTGCCCGAGGTTCTCGGGGCGCTGGGCCGGCTCATCGGGCGGGTCCAGGCCGGCGAGCTGGGCCGCCCTCCCGCGGGCGGCCCGCTGGCCAGCGCCCGCTCCGGCTGGCTCTAACCCGGGCGCCGCCGGCCCGGCTCCGCCACCCCCTTTCCGACCGGGATCATGGTGGCGCCGGGGGGCCGCGGCGGGGGAAGGCTGAGGGTGGCTGGGCGTGCGCGGAGCGCTCCGCTCCGGGGGGCCCCGGGGCAGAGGTTTCGTGTTTGTAGCACCGTGCCGCCTTCTAAAGCCGGGGACGTGCCCGCACACTGGAGGCGTGCACGATTTTGATCTTCTTGTCATCGGGTCCGGGCCGGGCGGCCAGAAGGCGGCCATCGCCGCCGCGAAGCTGGAACGCCGCGTGGCGATCGTCGAGCGGCCCAACATGCTCGGCGGCGTCTGCGTCAACACCGGCACCATCCCGTCCAAGACCATGCGCGAGGCCGTCCTGTACCTGACCGGCCTCGACCAGCGCGAGATGTACGGGCAGAGCTACCGGGTCAAGGACGAGATCACGATCGGCGACCTGGCCAACCGGACCCGGCACGTGGTCACCCGCGAGAACGACGTGGTGCGCAGCCAGTTGACCCGCAACCGGGTCACGGTGCTCAACGGCACCGCGTCCTTCCTCGGCCCGCACGAGGTCGAGGTGGACGACGCCGACGGCCGGGAGCGGAAGGTCACCGCCGACTCGGTGGTCATCGCGACCGGGACGAAGCCGGCCCGCCCGGCCAGCGTCGCCTTCGACGAGAAGACGATCATCGACTCGGACGGCATCCAGCACCTCAAAAAGGTCCCGCGGACCATGGTGGTGGCCGGCGCCGGGGTGATCGGCATCGAGTACGCGTCCATGTTCGCCGCGCTGGGCTGCAAGGTGACCGTGGTCGAGCAGCGGGACCGGATGCTGGAGTTCTGCGACCTCGAGGTGGTCGAGGCGCTCAAATTCCACCTGCGCGACCTGGCCGTGACGTTCCGCTTCGGCGAGACGGTCGAGTCGGTGGAGGCCAAGGGCGACGGGGCGATCGCGACACTGCGCAGCGGGAAGCGGATCCCCGCGGACACCGTGATGTACTCGGCGGGCCGGCAGGGCATGACCGACGCGCTGAACCTGCCCGAGGCGGGCCTGGAGGCCGACAGGCGGGGCCGGATCAAGGTCGACGAGTTCTACCGCACCGAGGTGCCGCACATCTACGCGGTCGGCGACGTGATCGGCTTCCCGGCGCTGGCCGCCACCTCGATGGAGCAGGGCCGGCTGGCCGCGCACCACGCGCTCGGCGAGCCGGTGCACACCGCGCACCTGCTCCAGCCGATCGGCATTTACAGCATCCCCGAGATCAGCTTCATCGGCCGGACCGAGGACCAGCTGACCAAGGAGTGCGTGCCGTTCGAGGTCGGCGTGTCCCGGTACCGCGAGCTGGCCCGCGGGCAGATCATCGGCGACTCCTACGGGGTGCTCAAGCTGCTCGTCTCGCCCGAGGACCACTCGCTGCTCGGGGTGCACGTGTTCGGCACGCAGGCCACCGAGCTGGTGCACATCGGCCAGGCGGTGATGGGCTGCGGCGGCACCGTCGACTACCTGGTGGACGCCGTGTTCAACTACCCGACCCTGGCTGAGTCCTACAAGGTCGCCGCACTCGACGCGACCAACAAGATGCGCCAGGTCGCCCGCTTCGACTAAGCGTTCGCCCCGCGAACGGGGCACCGCCCGCTCCCCGCATAAGATCGGGGAATGCCTGATTCTGTTCCTGCTGCCGCGGCGGCCCAGCTGGATGACCCGTTCGCCGAGCTGCGGGGGCCGCTGGCGGGCACCGTCCGGATGCGGCTCGAGGTCACCGGCAACGACCAGCTCACCCCGCACATGCAGCGCCTGATGCTGACCGCGCCGGAGCTCGCCGACCTCACCTACCGGCCCGGCCAGGACGTCATGCTCCTGGTCGCGGTGGACGGCAACCGCCCCGTCCGCCGCCGGTACACGATCCGGGCCCTCGACACCACCCGGCGGCTGCTCACCCTGGACATCGTCCGGCACGGCGACGGCCCCGGCGAGCGGTGGGTCGGCTCCGCGCAGCCGGGCGACACCATCGAGGGCATCGCTCCCCGGGGCAAGATCTTCGTCGCCGCCGACGCGGACTGGCACCTGTTCGCCGCCGACGAGTCCGGGCTGGCCGCGGTGTTCGCGATGACCGGCTCGCTGCTGGCGGACGGCCGCGCGGCCGCGATCCTCGAGGTCCCGGAGCTCGCCGACGAGCAGCGGCCCACTGTCCCCGCCGGCGTGAGCCTGCACTGGCTGCCCCGTGACGGCCGGCCAGCCGGCGACCCGGACGCCCTGGCCGCGGCGCTGCAGAAGGCCGAGCTGCCGCCCGGCACCGGCCACTTCTACCTGTTCGGCGAGGCCAGGATGGTGCTGGCGCTGCGCGACGTGCTCGCCGCCCGCGGCGTGCCCGGCGAGCAGGTCTCGGCCAAGGCCTACTGGGGCCGGGGCAAGGCCAACGCCCAGCACGGCGAGCCCGCCCGCGACAGCTGACCGCCGCGCACGACATTTCCCGGCCGCAACGAAAACCGCGCCCGGCCGGCTCACCCATCCATGCCAGTGTCCTCGCGGGGCCGCGGGCAGCCCTAGAAGCGGGTCGCCGCCAGCCAGCGGTGCAGCATGGCGGGATCACCGTGCACGGTAACCGCCGGGTCGTCCGGCGGCAGCCGCTGCAGGAGCACCAGCAGCAGGTCTGACGCGCCGCCGCGGAGCGCCAGGCTGGACTTCTCGTGGGCCCGGCGCACGGTGATCCCGGCCGAGTCGTGACTGACCACCCACTCACCCGCGCCCCCGGCGGCATCCGCCGCGTGCACATGCAGTGATTCGCCGCCGGCGAGCCCGGCAGCCCGCAGGTCAGGGCCGCCGCCGGACGGCCCCGACAGCGCCGTCAGCCACTCGTCGATCCCGTCGGCCGCGACGTCCGCCGCGATGGCGGGCCGGCCGCCGGAGGTGCGCCGCCCGCCAGCGCCCTGCACGGTGAGCTGCGCGTCCACGCCGTGCACCGTGGTCTCGTGGGTCATCCGCCGGGCCCAGAACCCGGCGGGCCGCTGCTCGCCGAACGCCCAGACCTGCGCGTCCCCGGCCTCCCCTAGCGCAGCGACCAGCTGGTCCGCGCCCGCGAGCAGCCATCCGGCGTGCTCGGCCGGGTCGTCCGGGATCCGGCCGTCGGGAACCTCGCGGAACGCGATGGCCTGCGCCGACCTGGTGCTGACAATCCGGGCCGCCCAGCGCTGAGCCCGCCCGACATGGGTGGCCAGCTGGCGCAGCGTCCAGTCCGGGCAGGGCGGCACGGTCAGGGTGAGATCAGCCCCATCGACCAGCCCGGCCAGGGCCCTGGTACTGGCGCCGATTTCCTCGTAGTAACGCCCGGGAGCGAGCACGCCGGACGGCCCGGGCTCAGCCGCAGCCGCAGCCGCCGCCGCAGCAGCCCCCGCCACCGCCGCCCGCCCGCGGCCCGGCCGCGCTGGCCCGGCCGCCGACCGAGACCGCGGACAGCAGCTTGACCGTGTCGTCGTGCCCCCCGGGGCACCGGCAGGGTTCGGACGATTCGCTCATCGGCCGGGTTCGCTCGAACGTGGATCCGCAGGCCCGGCACCGGTACTCATAACGTGGCACAGCAGAAGCGTACGCGTACCCGCGGCCCCAGGCGAGCGCCGGTTCCCCGGACCGGCCGATCGCGCGGCCCGGGACCGGCCCGCGCCCCCGCGGAGGTAAGGTCAGCGGGGCCGTGGTGGCCGGGGCCCGGTGGAGGGCGCCAGCCACGATGGCCGCGATGCCAGGGCCCGGCGCCCGGCCAGGAGGGGTCCGAGGGGAGGGAAGCCGCGATGCCCGCGATGAGGGAGTACCCGCCCGGCACGCCGTGCTGGGTGGACCTGTCCACTAGCGATCCCGCGGCGGCCGTGGCCTTCTACACCGGCCTGTTCGGCTGGGCGTCCTACGCCGCGCCGGACGGCGGCGAGGCGTCCTACACCTTCTTCGCCCCGCCCGGGACGGCCCCGGAAGACTTCCCCGGCCGGGTGGTCGCGGGGCTGATGCCCAGCCCGCCCCCGGAGCGGGCCGCCGCCTGGAACACCTACATCAGCGTGACCGACATCGACGGTACCGCCGCCCGGGTGACCGAGGCCGGCGGCCAGGTGATCGTCCCCCCGGTCGACGTGGACGGACAGGGCCGGATGGCCATGTTCGCCGACGACCAGGAGGCGGTTTTCGCGGCCTGGCAGCCGGGTGCGTTCCCCGGCTGCGGGCTGGTCAACGCCCCCGGCTGCTTCTGCTGGAGCGAGCTGGCCTGCCGCGACACCAGGGCAGCGGCCCGGTTCTACGGGCATGTGCTCGGCTGGGAGGCCGTGACCAGCCAGCTGGGGCCGATGACCTACACCGAGTGGCGGCTGGGCGGCCGCGCGGCCGGCGGCATGGTGCACATGGACGGGAACTGGCCGGAAGGGGTCCCGCCGCGCTGGGTGGTGTATTTCGCGGTGACCGACTGCGACGCTGCGGCGGCCCTGGCGGCCGACCTGGGCGGCCAGGTGTCGGTGCCGCCCGTGGACGCCCCGCCCGGTCGGCTCGCGGTGATCGCCGACCCGCGGGGGGCGGCCTTCACCATCATCAAACTGGCCGCCGATCCCTCGGGGCACTAACCCAGGGTGGGAGTCCCCCCGGGACCTCAGGCGACGGTGTCCTGTTCCCGCTCAGCCGGCAGGATCGTGGCCAGCGGCGGCCGCTCGTGCAGCTCGTTGGCGTGCTCGTCGAGCCGCAGCCCCCGGTCGGTGGCCACGGCGTGCAGGTACATCTCCGGGCGGCGCAGCGCCCGAACCCCGGGGGTGCCCGGGGAGGAGACGCCGCCCTGCGGCAGCGACGCCCGGCTGGCCATCGCGCGGAGCACCGCCGAGCTCATCAGGCTGAGATCCCACAGCGACTGGTGCCGGTTCTGCCGGGCCCCGAGATCGACCTGGGCCATCGCGCCGAGGCCCGCGTCCTCCAGCACATCGACCATGATGCCCAGCTCCACCCCGTACCCGGTGAGGAACGGGATGCTGCAGAACAGGTCACGGTACGCAGCGAACTCGCCGGCCAGCGGCTGGACGAACCCGGTGAGCTCGGGACAGAAAAAATTGAACAGCGGCTTGGCCATGAGCTCGGTGACGCGGCCGCCACCGTCGGCCACGGATTGGCTGGAGTCCGTGAAAGGCCGGCGGTAAGCAGCCTTCGTGAACTGCACCTCGGGCATCGTGAGCAGCGGGCCCAGCGTGCCGTAAATGAATTGCTCGCGGAAGTTGCTGGTATCCGCGTCCGCAAACATGACAATGTCGCCGCGGGCCACGGACAGGCTGCGCCACATGGCGTCGCCCTTGCCCTGCGCCGGACCGTAGTCGGGCAGTAGCTCGTTCTCCGAGTACACCTCGGCGCCCCAGGCCCGGGCGATGCCCGCGGTCCCGTCGGGCGAATCGGCGTCGACGAGCATGACCTGGTCAATCAGGCCGGTCCGGTCGTTGAGCCGGGCTACCTCGGCGAGGATCGGGCCGATGGTCCCGGCCACGTTGCGGGTCGGGAAGATCAGGGTGGTGCTGACCTCGCGGGGTGCCCGGCCTGGCGTGCCCAGGGCAGCGAAGTCCTCATGGCTGAATGATCGCTGCTCGAACCATTCCCGGACGCTTATCGTCATGTATCGTGCCCTTTCCCTCAGGTCGCCGCTACATCAGCCCAGGGCGCGGTGTGGCTTACTGACCGGGTGCATGCCCCCAGCACCGGCTACCGCAATCGGAGAGGAAATGCTAGCCGCAGCATGTTGATTCGAGGTAAAAGCGTGTTGCGCCCCGGTTAACGCGGCTGGCCGGGCGGCCTGGCCGGGGCCGCGGAGTCAGCCGGGGCCGCCCGCGCGGCCGGTGCCTGGTACCGGGGCCGGGGTGTCCGGGGCGGGGTGGGACGCCCCGGCGGTTCCGTCAGGGCTGTGGGTGCCCGCGGACACCGTGGCGGGAGTGCGGGTGGAGGCCCGGCGGGGCTGGGGGAGCCCTCCGTCCGCGGACGAGTCGTCGTAGATGAACTGGCGGCCGCGCAGCAGCGAGACCATCGCCCCGATGAAGGACATAAGGGCCGCTGCGGTGAACACGATGACAAGGCCGTGGTGGAACGGGCCGGCGATCAGCGTCGGGAAGAAATGCCGCCCGGTCAGCGCGGTCACGTTGCGGGCCGGGAGCCGGCTGAGCACCCCGGAGGGCTTGAGCAGGTGCTGCACCGGGTTGAAGCCGAGCAGCGCGGCGAACACCGTGCTCACCGGGGGCAGGTGGCTGACCTGGGTGGCGACCGGCAGGGGGACACCCTGGGCGGTCAGCCCGCGGATCAGCGCGGGCGGCAGGGTGCTGGCCAGGCCGGCGATCATGAGCGAGAAGAAGATGCCGATGGACAGGGACATCCCGGCGTTCTGGAACGTGGACCGCATCCCGGATGCGCTGCCCCGCTGGCTGGCGGGCACGCTGCTCATGATCGCGGAGGTGTTGGGCGAGGCGAACAGGCCCGAGCCCACCCC
>Ga0208076_1000039_pt1 | contig 11016 bp, 12 predicted proteins | sample NGESurshal072012_8_FD_184459 | JGI IMG/M metagenome (GOLD analysis project Ga0208076, IMG submission 184459) | Arctic peat soil microbial communities from Barrow, Alaska - NGEE Surface sample 210-3 shallow-072012 (SPAdes) | ecosystem: Environmental > Terrestrial > Soil > Wetlands > Peat ...
GGTGGGGTCCACCCGGTGCTGGTAGTACAGGTCGATGTGGTCGGTGCCGAGCCGGTCCAGTGACGCGTCACATGCCTCGCGGACGTACTCGGGCCGGCCATTCACGGTCCGGCCGCCGTCCGGCAGCTGCTGGTTGCCGAACTTGGTCGCCAGCACGACCTCGTCCCGGCGGCCCTCCAGGGCCCCGCCGACCAGGCGCTCGTTGGTGAACGGGCCGTAGGCATCCGCCGTGTCCAGGAAGGTCACGCCCAGGTCGAGGGCCCGGTGGATAGTGGCCACCGACTCCTCGTCGTCCGGGGCGCCGTAGGACTGGCTCATGCCCATGCAGCCGAGGCCGAGTTCGGCGACGGAGAGGCCCTGGCCGAGCGTGCGTTGTCTCATCAGCTCCCGCCCAATCGTGGATTCCTGGCGCAGTCAGGGTACTGGGATGACTTTCAGGCGCTGGCCTTGCGGCCGGCGCGGCGCTTGGCCGTAGCAGGCCGGCGGCCGCGGGTCGCCGCATCCAGGCTGGCCTGGAGCGCGTCGAGCAGGCTGGCTGGCTCGGCCGGGGCCTCGGCTTCGGCGGGTGCGGTGACCTCGCGGCCCTCGGCCTTGGCTGCGACCAGCTCCTCGAGTGCCTCCCGGTACTCGTCGTGGAACTCGTCGGGGTGGAAGTCCTCGGTCATCGAGTCGATCAGCGACGTGGCCATCTTCAGTTCCTGGGTGCGGACCTCGATGTCCTGGTCCAGGAACGGGAAGTCCGCGGCGCGCACCTCATCGGGCCACAGCATCGTCTCGAGCACCAGCAGGCCGTCGTGGCTGCGCAGGACGGCCAGGGACTCGCGCTGGCGCAGCGCCACCTTGGTCAGGGCCACCTTGCCGGAGCGTTCCAGGGCGTCGCGGAGCAGCACGTACGCCCGGGTCCCGGCCGTCTCGGGCTCCACGTAGTAGCTGCGGTTCCACAGGATCGGGTCCACCTGGTCGGCCGGGGTGAAGTTCAGCACCTCGATGCTGCGGGCCGTGGGCAGCGGCAGCTCGGCGAGGTCCTCGTCGGTGAGCACGATCATCTCGTCGTCCGGCAGCTCGTATCCCTTGGCCACGTCGGCGTACGGGACCTCCGCACCGTCCACCGAGCAGACCCGGCGGAAATGGATCCGGCCGCCATCCGCGGCGTGCACCTGGCGGAAGGTCACATCCCTTTGCTCAGTGGCGGTGTAGAGCTTCACCGGGATCGTCACGAGGCCGAACGAGATGGACCCCTTCCACATGCTGCGCATGCTGTCTCCCTACCCAGATGCGAGGAATGTGCCCCTCTGGCGGGACCGGCTTCGGGTTCGGCTGTCATGATGAATCGGCCGCGTAAGTCCAGCGAGTCGGGGGAGGATCAGCACATGGCTGACTTCGACGTCGTCGTGCTCGGCGGGGGCACTTCCGGCAGCCTCATCGCCGCCGAGGTGTCGCGCGCCGGGCGGTCCACGGCCCTGGTGGAAGCGGGCCTCGTGGGCGGCGAGGCACCGTACCTGGCCGACATGGCCTCCAAGTCGCTGCTCCAGTCCGCCCGCCGGGGTGAGACCTGGGAACATGCGGTCGCCCGCCGCGACGAGGTCGCCGGCCACCTCGACGACGCGGCTGCCGCCGCCCAGCTCGCCGAGGCCGGCGTGACCCTGATCCGCGGCACCGGCCGGATCACCGGGCCTGGCACGATCACGGTCCAGCCCTACCCGGCTAAGGACAGCCTGAATGGGCTGGCTGCGGCCGCCCCGCTGACCCTGCAGTACCAGGACCTCGTCGTGTGCACCGGCAGCGAGCCGGTCGCGCCGCCGGTCGAGGGCCTGACCGACGTGCCCGCCTGGACCAGCGCGGAGGCGCTCACCTGCCCGGACCTGCCCCGGCGGCTGGTGGTGCTGGGCGGGGGCCCGGTCGGCTGCGAGCTGGCGCAGATCTACGCGGCGTTCGGTTCGCAGGTCACGCTGGTCGAGGCCGAACCGCACGTACTGGCCGGCGAGGCACAGTTCACCGGCGAGATCCTCGGCGACGCGCTCCGGCGGACCGGGGTGGACCTGCGGCTCGGGTCGGCCGTGGTCAAGGCGGAGAGCACCGACGAGGGGCTGGCGCTCACGCTGGCCGACGGGACCAGGATCGAGGCCGACCGGGTGCTGCTGGCCAGCGGCCGGCGCCCCCGGCTGTCCGGCCTCGGGCTGGAGGAACTCGGCGTCTCGGCCGGCCCCGGCGAGATGCTGCCGCTGGACGAGACCTGCCGGGTCGTGCCCAACGCTTCCGGGAAAACCGGGCCCGGTGCGGGCGAGGCGGCCCGTGCGGGCGAGGCGGCCCGTGCGGGCGAGGCGGCCCGTGCGGGCGAGGCGGCCGGCGCGGGCGAGGCGCCGGGTGCCGCCGATGCGCCCGGCCAGGCTGGCGGCCCGGGGAAGAAGACCGCCGGGCGGGTCTGGGCCGCAGGCGACGTGACCGCGGTCGCCCCCTACACGCACACCGCCCGGTACCAGGCGCGGATCGTCGCGGCCAACCTGCTGGGCGGGAAGCGTGCCGCGGACTACCGGGCTATCCCGCGCACCGTCTACACCTCACCGTCGGTCTACACGGTGGGCATGTCCCCCTCGCTCGCCGCGGCCACCGGGGTCGACCTGATCACGGTCAGCTACGACCTGGCCGAGACGGCCCGGGCCCAGGTGGAAGACGACGACCGAGGCCGGGTCGAGCTGTATGCGGACGCCGGGTCGGGCGACATCCTGGTCGGCGCGGCGGCGATCGGGCCGGACGCGGAGGAGTGGATGGGCGAGGTCACGCTGGCCATCCGGGCCAGGATCCCGCTGGCCATCCTGACCGACGTGGTGCACGCGTTCCCGTCCTACGGCGAGGCGGTGGGAACCCCGTTGCGGGGCCTGGCACAGCGGTCTGCGGGGCAGGCTGGCGGGCCGGGGGCCGGCGGGCCTGGAGCTGGCGGCAACGAGGGCAACGGCGGCGCCGGTGGCGGCGCCGGAGCTGGCACGGGCCGTGCCGCCGCGGCGGCCGCGGGCGGGACGGCGCCGGGCACCCCGTCGGCCCGGACCCTGCTGGGGCAGGCCCGCGCCACAACCCCCGGGCCGGCCGCGGGCCAGGCGCCGGGCGCACTACCCTCGAGGAAACCGGCCGTGCCGCCCACGGCTGAGCCCGGCCGGGTGACCAGCCAGCCATCACGCAACACCTGAGGGGTGCTGATGAGTGACCTCAGCGCGGAAGCCTCGCAGTCCCTTGAGGACCCCGAGGTGCCGGTCGAAGACGCCATCGAGCAGCACGAGCAGCTGGCCGGCGAGGACGACGGGGACGACGAGGGGCTGAAGGACCTCGAGTTGCCCGACGAGGCGAACCCGGCCGACGTGGTCGAGCAGCACCAGGAAGCCGGGGCGGACGACGAGGAGACGTACGGCTGAGCAGTGTCCTGCCCATCTGGCCGACGTGACTCCCTGACGACACCCGGGGTCACCCTCCGTTACCCCCTTTCCGGGGACGAGCGGTCGTAGGATGGCGTGCATCGGGTGGAATTGCCGCCCGACTGACGCAACGGAGAGTCTCGTGACAGCAACACCGCAGGCCCGTACGGCCGGTACGCGGCTGCCGAGGCCAGCGCGGCGTCGGCAGCTACTGGGTGCCGCCCAGGAAGTTTTTGTCGCGCAGGGCTACCACGCGGCGGCGATGGACGAGATCGCCGAGCGGGCCGGGGTCAGCAAGCCTGTGCTCTACCAGCACTTCCCGGGCAAGCTGGACCTCTACCTGGCGTTGCTGGACGACAGCGTTCAGGCGCTGACCGGCACCATCCGCGACGCGCTCGCCTCGACCACCGACAACAAGCAGCGGGTCAGCGCCACGTTCCAGGCGTTCTTCGACTTCGTGGCCAGCACCGGGGAGGCGTTCCGCCTCGTCTTCGAGTCCGACCTGCGGAACGAGCCCGCGGTCCGGGACCGGCTCGACGCGGCCATGCGCGTGCACGCGGACCTGATCAGCGAGTTCATCCGCGAGGACGCCGGGCTGGGCGACGGCGAGGCCCACCTGCTCGGCATCGGGCTGGTCGGGATGGCCCAGATCAGCGCGACCTACTGGCTGGGCACCGACCGCGCCATCCCCAAGGACGCCGCGGAGCAGCTCATGGCCCGGCTGGCCTGGCGCGGCATCAGCGGCTGGCCGCGCACTGGCTGAGCCACCTGGCTGGCCGGGCACCGGCTGAGCCACCTGGCTGGCCGGGCACCGGCTGAGCCACCTTCTACGCGACGGCCTGCCGCCGCTGTCCCTACCGAGTCCGAGCACAGGAGCACCGTGGAAGTCAAGATCGGGATCCAGTCCATCCCTCGTGAACTAAGCGTAGAGACCAACGTCTCGGCCGCGGATCTGGAGCGCGCGCTCACCCAGGCCATGACCTCCGAGGAAGGTGGCCTGTTCGTGCTGCCCGACGACAAGGGGGGCAAGTTCCTCATCCCGGCCGCCAAGATTGCCTACGTCGAGCTGTCCGACGTCGAGCAGCGGCGGGTCGGTTTCGCGACGCATTAGCGCGGCTGGGGCCGCTGCTAGCTGGACAGGCCGAGCGAAGCCATCCTCTGGGCGTGCGCGTCGGTGATCCGGGCCAGCAGCCGCCCGACGTCGCCCAGCTGGGCGGCTGGGGGAACGGCGGCCACGGCGGGTGAGCTGGTCTCCGCCGTAGCGGCTCCGGCCAGCAGGCCAGCTAGCGAGCGCCGGTCGGCGACGACCCGGTACGCCTGGGCCAGCGCCTCCCCGACCAGCCGCCGGGCCCACAGGGCCAGCCGTCCCTCCAGGTGCGGGTCGGCCTCGATGGCCGCCCGGACCCGGGCGATCACGAACTCCGCGTGCCCGGTGTCGGCCAGCACTCGCAGTACCAGCTCGCGGGTCTGCGGGTCGACCAGTTCCGCCACCGCCCGGTAGAAGTCGGCCGCGATCCCGTCGCCCACATAGGCCTTGACCAGGCCCTCCAGCCAGTCAGCGGGGGCGGTCCGGGCGTGGAAGGCCTGCAGGGCCGGAGCGAACGGCAGCATGGCCTGTTCCGCCTGGGCGCCCAGCGCGGACAGCTGCTCGCACAGCAGCCGGAAGTGGCCGAACTCGGCGACGGCCATCCCGGCCAGGGCGGCCCGGTCCGCGAGCGAAGGCGCGAGCGCCGCGTCCTCGGTCAGCCGGAAGTACGCGTCCAGTTCTGCGTAAGCCAGCAGGCCGAGCAGGTCAATGATGCCGTCCCGGGGGATACCGCCCGGCTGGTCCGTCCCGCTTGGCTGGCTGTGCTGGCTCAGCTCGCTGCGCTCGCGGGGCCCGGGCGGCGCTTCGTCGCGCTGCTGTGCGTCGGTCACCCGCGAAGCGTAACAACTGTGGCACTGCGCGTTGGTCCACCCGCAGGCCAGGACACATTGGTACACTGCGAGTCAGAACTTGGAATGGAATGCGGCAACCTCCTGCCGTGTTCACCTGTCAGTAAGGCTCGTGGCCAGCCGGGCGCGCAAGTGCTGACGTTGGCAGGACACCGCGTTGGCAGGCCCAGCGGCGAGACCGCCAGCGCAGGGCCGGCTTGATGCCTTACTGGGCTGGCGGGCGACGCTCGCTGGTGGAGCCGATAGCCAGGTCCGCAGTGGCAAGGACACGCACATAGGGCGTGCCCGGACAGCGGGCCACTGATGGAAGCTGATTCAACTGACAACCACACTGACATCGTCCGTAGCAGAACCGCCGGCTGAGGATAACCCGGCAGCAGGTTCTCCGGACGTCACGCAAACGTTCCGTGACCTCGGCGTTGATGAGCAGATTTGCGCGGCCCTGGAGGTCGCCGGCATCACCACGCCCTTCCCCATCCAGAGCCTGGCCCTGCCCATCGGGCTGAGCGGGCACGACATCATCGGCCAGGCCCGTACCGGCACTGGCAAGACGCTCGCGTTCGGCATCCCGCTCCTTCAGCATGTGGCGGAGGCGCCGGCTACCAGGCCTTCCGCGCCCGTGTCCCTGGTCGTGGTACCGACCCGCGAACTCGCTGGCCAGGTTGCCGAGGACCTGCGCGTGGCAGGCAGGCTCGGGGGCGCGCGGGTGGTGACCGTCTACGGCGGGCGCGCCTACGAGCCCCAGATCGACGCCCTGCGCGCGACGGTGGACATCGTGGTCGGCACCCCCGGGCGGCTGCTCGACCTGGCCGGCCAGCGGCACCTGGACCTGTCCGGGCTGCGCTCCCTCGTCCTGGACGAGGCGGACAAGATGCTGGACCTCGGGTTCCTGCCCGACGTCGAGCGGATCCTGGAGCTCACCCCGCCGTCCCGGCAGACCATGCTGTTCTCGGCCACCATGCCGGGCGACGTGGTCCAGCTGGCCCGGCGGCACCTGCGCCAGCCGCTGCACGTCCGCGCCGAGCATGGCGACGAGCCTGACCTGGTCCCGCTGACCGTGCAGCATGTGTTCCGTGCGCACCAGATGGACAAGATTGAGATGCTGGCCCGCATCCTGCAGGCCAACGGCCGCGGCCTGAGCATGGTCTTCTGCCGGACCAAGCGGTCCGCGGACCAGGTGGCTGAGGCGCTGACCACCCGCGGCTTCGCGGCCGCGGCAGTGCACGGCGACCTGGGCCAGGGCCAACGGGAACGGGCTATGCGCGCGTTCCGCAATGGCAAGATCGACGTGCTGGTCGCGACCGACGTCGCGTCCCGCGGTCTCGACGTGGACGATGTCACGCACGTGATCAACTACGAGTGCCCGGAAGACGACAAGGCCTACCTGCACCGCACCGGCCGCACCGGCCGGGCCGGGCGCGACGGTATCGCCGTCACGTTCGTGGACTGGCGGGACATGCCCCGCTGGAAGCTCATCAACGAGGCCCTGGGCATGGGCATCCCGGAACCAGTCGAGACCTACTCCACTTCGGAGCATCTGTTCGAGGAGCTGGACATCCCGGCTGGCGTGAAGGGCAGCCTGCCCCGTGCCGAGCGGGGAAGGGCCGGCCTCGAGGCGGAAGAGCTCGAGGACGTGGGCGAGACCGGGAAGGCCCGCACCCCGCGGCGGCCGGCCCCCCGTGGCGACCGCGACCAGGGGCCACGCACCGATCAGCCGCGCAAGACCCGGGTCCGCAAGCGCACCCGGTCCGGGGTGACGGTGCGCGGCACCGACACCGCTCAGCCGGGCCAGGCGGCCCCGGCCAAGGCCGAGGGCTCAGCGGAGCCGGGGCAGCCCCGTCGCCGCCGGCGCCGGTCGGGCCGTGGCCGGAAGGACAGCACGGCTAGTTAGTCGTTTTCATCTGGGCTTCCAGGAATCGTCAGGGCCGGGTAAGGCGTAGCCGGAGCATCCCTGGGTAGGCTGGCGGCCTGTGAGTACACCAAAAGCGCTGCAATTGCCCTCAGGGGTGCGGCGGCTGACCATCGAGACCAGCCGCGGCAAGTTCGCGGCGCTCGAAGCGCTCCCGCCCAGCGGGGTACGCGAGCGTCAGCCTGCGCTCCTCGTACCGGGATATACCGGGAGCAAAGAGGACTTTCTGCTGATCCTGCAGGCCCTGGCGGCCGCTGGGCGCCAGGTGGTCGCAATCGACATGCGGGGCCAGTTCGAGACGCCCGGCGCGGACGACGCGGACGCCTACCAGCTGGGTGCGCTCGCCGCTGACGTGGCCGCGGTCGCCGACCGGCTCGGCGAGGGGTACGACAGCGGGTCGGGCAGCCCGGGCATCCACCTGCTCGGCCACTCCCTCGGCGGGCTGGTGACCCGGGAGGTACTGCTGGCCCGGGCCGCCCAGGTCAGTTCGCTGACCCTGATGAGTTCCGGCCCTGGGGCACTGACCGGCCCGCGGGCCCAGATCCTGCAGGGCCTGCTGGCCGAGCTGGACGGGACCGCCCCGGAGGCGCTGGGCGCAGAGGTCGAGCGCATCTGGCAGACCCGGATGGAGCCGGAGGCCACGATGGGCGGCGTCCCCCCGATGATTGTCGACTTCCTGCGTACCCGGCTGCTGAGCAGTTGCCCTACCGGGCTGCGCGCGATGGCTGAGGCCCTGCTCACCTGCCCGGACCGGACTGCGGCCCTGGCCAAGCTGGACGCAGTCGTGGTGATGGTCCTGTACGGCGAGAATGATGACGCCTGGGAACCAGCGGAGCAGGAGGACATGGCGGCCCGGCTGCGTGCCCAGCGGGTCTGCATCCCGGCCGCCGCGCACTCCCCCGCGGTCGAGGCGCCGGAGACCACGGCGAGCACCCTGACCAGCTTCTGGAACGCGACCGAGTGCCGCCGGGCCCGCCCGTCACGCCCGGCCTGATCCCGCGCCCCCGTTAGTCCCCGGTGAGCTCGCCCAGGCCGTCCCAGGGCCGGCGGGCAGGGGTGGCGGCGGCACCTTCCGGGCAGACCGCACGGAAGTCACACCAGCCACAGCCCGGGCCCGGACTCGGCGGGAACACCTCGTCCTGGCCTCCGGGCGGCAGCCCGTCCCGGTAGCGCTGGTCGGCGGCCGCACACTCCGCGGCGATGTCCTCAGCCCGGCCCAGGTGCCGGTCCAGGGCGGCCTGCGTATGTTCCCAGGCGTGCACCGTTTCCGTGGGCAGATGGTGCAGCTCCACCCGGTGGCAGGGCCGGCGGAGGACCCGGCCGGCGGCGATCGCGTACAGCGCCAGCGGCAGCGAGGCCCGGGCGTCGTCGGTACTCAGCGGGCGCCGGCCGGTCTTGTAGTCGACCACGGCCAGGGCGCGGCCGCCGGCCCCGGACCGCCGGTCGTCCAGCCGGTCGATCCGGCCGGAGAACGTGATCCGTTCGGTCCGGGCGCCCACCGTCCGCTCCACCCCGGCCGGCTCATCGGCTGGGTCCTGCCCGGCGACATACTTCTCGACCATGCCGCGGGCCCGCTCCCGGGCGGCCGCGGACTGCGCGTCGCTGGCGAACCCCTCATTGATCCAGCCCCGTTGCAGTAACCCATCGGCCGCGGGCACGGTCCGCTGCGCCTGCGGCAGGCGCCACCACCCAGCCAGCGCGTTGTGCACGCTGGCGCCCACGCTGTTGTGCGCCCAGGGCGGGCCCTTGCGCGGGGCGGGCCGGTCCAGATAACTCATCCGGTACAGCCGCCGGCAGTTCAGCCAGGTGTTCAGCCGGGTGGGAGTGCACGCGTACAGGCGGCTGGGCATCCCGTCCAGACCGAGCTGCTCGTCGCGGCCCACCGGGTCAGTCCGGGAGGAGGAGCGGGCCCGCGGTCACCCACGAGTCGAACCGCTTCTGGGCCGCCGACACGGTGGACTCCTCGCCGTGCCCAGGCAGCACCCGGGTCGTTCCCGGCAGGGTCAGCAGGTGCTCCCCGATCGCGCTGAGCTGCGCGGGAAAGTCGGGATACTCGTCATGGTGCGGAACCGGGCCGCTGGCCATCAGGACATCGCCCGCGAACACGGCCTCGAGTTCCTCGCTGTAGAGGCACACCGAGCCGGGGGTGTGGCCCGGGGCGTGGATCACTTCCAGCGACACGTCGGCGACCCCGAAGATCCCCCCGTCTTCCATCTCGATGTCCGGGGCGCCCTCCCGGTGCGCTTCCCGCCACACCAGCCGGTCCCGCGAGTGCAGCGCGACCGGGGCCTCGTCACGCGCCGCTACCTCAGGGGCCGCCGCGACGTGGGTGGCGTGCCCGTGGGTGCAGATGACGGCGAGGATCTCCCGGTCGCCGACGGCGGCCAGCACCGCCTTGTCGTCGCGGCCGGGGTCGACCACGATGACCTCCTCGTCGTCGCCGACGATCCAGGCGTTGGCTTCGGGAGTGTCCGCGTCTCCCGGTGACGCCACCCGCTCTATCCGCGCCTTCATGGCAGGCCTTCCTTCCTTATCCTTGTTTCACGAACGCCCGGATAGCCTCCGCCACCAGCTGGACCGCGATCGCGGACAGCAGCAGGCCCGAGATCCGGGTGAGCAACTCAACGCCGCTGTCCCGCAGGACACGCTTGACCAGCCCGCAGAATCGCATGGCGAGCCAGAGAACTACGATCACGGCACACAGGGCGAGCCCGAAAGCGGCCACCTGTGCCCCATTATGGATCCGCTGGACGAACACCATGCTCGCAACGATCGCACCCGGGCCGGCCAGCAGCGGGGTGCCCAGCGGGACGAACGCCACGTTGATCTGCTCGCACTCCGCCGCGGTGGGCTCAGCGGATTTACCGGTCAGCAGTTCGAGCGCCACCAGCAGGAGCAGCAGTCCGCCGGCTCCTTGCAGGGCCGGCAGCTCCACGCCCAGGTAGACCAGGACCTCCCGGCCGAACAGCGCGAAGGCGAGGATCACCCCGAACGCGACCAGCGCCGCCTGCCAGGCCAGCCGATGCCGCTCCCGGGGCTGCTTGCCGCGGGTCAGCGCGATGAACAGCGGAACGGTCCCCGCCGGGTCCATGATCACCAGCAGGGTGATGAAGACTTCCCAGAAGAACTTCATGACAGACCCATGACCTGCGGATCAGTGTCATGCCACACCACCTGAGGGCACATCGGGGGCACTTCCCTCGTCTCCGACCCGCTTGAAGAACTGATCCATAGCCCTGCGCCCACGATCATCAGCGTCCGGCATCAGATGCGCGTAGGTCCGGTGCACGGTCTCGACAGTGTCCCCGAGCCACGCGGCCACGATATCGGCACCTGCGCTCAGCCAGGCGGACGCCGCCGTATGCCGCGAGGCATGCATGCCCTGATCTCGCGCCGGCCGGCGTTTCCTGCCTCTTGCCCGTGGCGGGGTGATGCCCGCCTTCTCCTGGGCCCGGTACCAGTGCACCTGATCAAATCCGGGTCCCCTCCAGGGTCGGCCATCAGGCCGTGTGACCACCAGACTGAAGCTAACCAGCTCGCCGCCCGGCTCCTTTCCACGGCAGCGTGACCGGCACCGGGGGGTAAGACCCGATGTGCTGAGTGAGGATGGGGGTCAGCGACGCCGCCAATGGCACATCATGCTCCTTACGATTCTTGACCGGGGCAAAGAGCACGGACGTGCTTTGTCGCGCTGAGAATACTGCCAGTATCGTTCTGCGGAGCGTACGCTGCTGATGCGGGTTGTGAACCACACGATGACGTTCGTTG
>Ga0208076_1000040_pt1 | contig 11010 bp, 15 predicted proteins | sample NGESurshal072012_8_FD_184459 | JGI IMG/M metagenome (GOLD analysis project Ga0208076, IMG submission 184459) | Arctic peat soil microbial communities from Barrow, Alaska - NGEE Surface sample 210-3 shallow-072012 (SPAdes) | ecosystem: Environmental > Terrestrial > Soil > Wetlands > Peat ...
AGGCTTAGACAAGTATCTTGTCGATCCGATGGAGGAGAAAAAATGGATCTCACTCCAAGCGGCGCCACCATCCCGGGTGCCGACCACCACCGTGTCAGCCTGAACGGCACCGAGCTGCACTACGTCTCCGCAGGAACCGCCGGGGCGCCCGTGCTGCTAGTGCACGGCTTCCCGGAGACCTGGTGGGTGTTCCACAAGCTGATCCCCCGGCTGAGCACACATCACCGCGTGCTCGCCGTCGACCTTCGCGGCTTCGGCGACTCCGCCACCGCGAAGGAGGAGTACGACAGCGCGACCTCGGCGGAAGACCTGAGCGAGCTGATCGCGCGGCTGAACCTCGGCCCCGTCCATCTGACGGGCCAGGACATCAGCGGCCCCACGACGTTCCGCGTCGCTGCCACGCACCCGGAACTCGTCCGGAGCTACGCAGCGATCGAGACCGGCCTCCCCGGATTCGGCCTCGAAATGCTGGCCGACGTCACCCACGGCGGCAGCTGGCACATCGGCGTCCTTGCCGCCCCCGGCATACCGGAGATGCTGCTCGCCGGGCGAGAGCGCGCGTTCCTCGCCGAGTATGCGATCCCCGCCCTCAGCGCGACCCCTGGCGCCTTCACCAGCGACGACATCGACGAGTTCGTCCGCTCCTACGCGCGGCCAGACGCATTCAGAGGCGCGGCCGGTCTCTACAGGTCGATGCTCGGGGAAGGCGACGAAATCCGGAAGCTGGCCACCCGGAAGCTCGGCATGCCCGTACTCGCAGTCGGGGGCGGATCGGGAGAGTTCACGTCGGCGACGGTACGACAGGTCGCCACGGACGTGAGTGCCGTGTCCCTCGATGGCATCGGGCACTACGCCGCGATGGAAGCGCCTGACCGGCTCGCGGACGTCCTCCTTTCCTTCTACAGGAAGGTCGGCAGCCCGGAATAACACAGGCCCAGTGAGCGGTCCGCTCGCAGGGTGTGGTTCACCCCACCTGTCCTTGCACCACGGCGCCCGGGGTGGCTCCGGCGCCGGTGACCACGTCCGCATTCCCTACCGGGGCCACGGCAAGCCCGCGTCGCAGAAAGACGCCAACCGCGCCCATGCCCAGCTACGGTCTCCCGGTGAGTGCGCCAGCGCCCAGCTCAAGACCTGGCGTATCCTGCGCAAACGCCGCTGCTGTCCCTGGCGCGCCGGGCAGTTGGCGTAGGCTATTCACGTCCTTCAAGCCCGCGAGATCGCAGGATGAAAAACATTCAGTGTCAACCGCTTGACAGTAATCCGGCGGCAGTCGCGCAGTGGCTGTGTCACGTCCGTGCCAGAACGTAGGGTAAATCGGGGGCTCTCATGAACTCTCGCGGAGCATCGAACCTGGCCTCGACCTGGAACGCGATGGTGGTGTCGGCGCGCCCGATCGCCGTCCTGGCAAGATAGCGGCATGGAACGTGTGATTGGAATCGGGGGATACTTCATGCGGGCCGCCGACCCAGCGGCCCTGGGTGCGTGGTATCGCGATTGCCTGGGCCTGGACGCCGATGAGAACGGCCTGTGGCGTCAGGAAGCCGGGTTGACTGTGTTCGCGACGTTCGAGTCCGGGACCGGCTACTTCGGGTCCCGCGCCCAGCAGACCATGCTCAACTTCAGGGTCCGCAACCTGGATGCAATGCTCGCGCAATTGCGCGCCAAGGAAGCGGACGTGGCTGAAGAGACGCAGGACATGGAGGGCGTGGGCCGATTCGGCTGGGTCACCGATCCCGAGGGCAATCGGGTCGAACTGTGGCAGCCTGCCTGACCGCGGGCCCGCGTGGCAGTACGCTCCGGGTGCCCGCCTCCTCGGGCCCGAGGCAGATCGATCGGCCTTCCTCGCGACCGTCGCCGCACGGCGGGCGCAGCTCGACCCGGCGGAGTACCCGTTCGTGCGTCAGGTGGCGACGCAGCTGCCCGAGAACGACGACCGGAAGCAATTCCTCGCCAGGATCGACCTCATCCTCGCCGGCATCGCAGCCGTCCGATAAGCGGTCTGCCGGGCGATCCAACGCGCCGGTGAGTGAATCCACCGCCGCCACGCTCGATCCAGAGCCGGGCGGTGCGGTGACCAGGTTGACAGCGCCCACGATATCTCGCTCCCGTGAGCAGGAGCCCCAGTCGGCCCGGTGTCATCCGAACCAGATGATCTCCTGCCCGTGTGGCCGGGTCCAGGCGAGCGGGATCCCGTCCAGCGCGAGCACGTTGCGGAGGGCTCGGTCCGGCGGGGCCGGCAGCGTGTCGTAGGCCAGCACGTCTGGGACTTCGTTGGATATCCAGTGCCCCGGCAGCCTGCGGACCACCCTGGCGAACGCTTCCCGCCGCGACGGCGGCACCTGATACAGCACCGAAGTGTGGAACACGACCAGGGTCGCCGCCGCCGGTGCCTTTGCGGCTAGCGCGGGCAGGTCATCCACCAGATCGCCGCGTACCAGCAGGGGCGGCTCTGCGGCGGCCAGGGCGGCGGCGGCCCGCAGCCGGGCGCGGCGGTGCGTGTGCTCGGGCCAGATCAGGGCGTCGAGCCACGCGAAGTCCACCTGGTCGGTGATGTCCAGCGGGTTCAGGTCCAGGCCTGCCCGCCACACCACCTCGGGCCGGGCCGCGGGCGGCCCCATCCCGGTAGCCGCGCAGTCGAGGACTGGCTGGCCTGAGCCGATCTGATGATCGCCATAGCGGTAGGTGTACCGGTCGGGGTAGAGGCACAACCCGGCGGAGGCACCGACGTCCAGCAGGGCGACGGGCTGGGGGAGAGCGGCGAGCACGGGCAGCAGGACGGCGCACCGCCCGGCCTCGTTCGTCTGCGTCGCCCGGCAGGGCAGCTGCTCCTCGATGGCTGGCCAGTTCGTCACCGCGTAGTCGTGGAATGCCGACGGATCCCCGACGGGGCCGCCGAGGAAGCGCACGACGCCGAACAGCAGGTTCGGCTGCCGCTTCGCCGGCGGCAGCGTGCCGAGCCGGGCCAGCAGCTCGTCATCGCGGGAAACCGCGATCGCCAGCCGCTCGTAGGCAGGCGACACGCCGCGCGCATCGCGGGCGGCGAACTCGGCGTAGATCGCGGCGGTCGTCACACCCGGATAATCCCACCGCATCGCCGCGTGGCCGCGGCCGGCGGCAGCTCTGCCAGACCACGGCTTATACCCGGCCTCGAGCAGCGCGAAGATACTGGGGTTCAAGGCGCAGGCCAAGGTGGCGGGGAAGCATGTCCCTGCCATACGGGAACCGCGCCAGCAGGGCCGGGGCTGGCCCGCCGGGAATCCGCGGGTCGGTGGCGAGGGTCGTCCCGTCCCGCATCGGCACCATGACGTCCTTCTCGACCCTGAACGGCATGCCCGCGCCTCCCCGGCGCCCGGTCACCCAGGTCGCCTATCCGGCCTGCGGCACCGGTCAGACAGCGAGCATCTTCTGGACGGCCTGGCGGGACACGCCCAGCTCCCGGGCGATCTCGGCCTGCGAGATGCCTTCCCCGGTGAGCCCCCGGATCAGGTCGCGGCGTTCCCGGGCCAGATCCTGGGCGACGCGGAAGTGCTCGAGGGCCTGGGCGCGGACCTCTTTGAGGCGGCGGATGGTTTCCTGCTGGGCGGCGGTACGTTCCGGTGCGGCCATGCCCCCAGTATGACAACGGGGGGTTGTCAGATCAACCCCCTGTTGTCGTGTGGGGTTTTGCCTCCTGTGCGGTTTGCGGCATACTCGTACTAGTCGTTACGACACCGCCCAGACCTTGCGGTCGTTCGTCACCTCGACGTTGGTCATCGTGCCGCTGGACCCGAGTCCGCGGCCCCCTCTGGCAGCAGTCGGCGAGGTTAGTTCCGTCGCGCTGGCAGGAGGCATTGTGTGTTCCGGACTGTGCTGGACTGTGCCATCGTCGAGCCGGGCCCCCCGGCCTGCGGTGGCCCGGTGATCTCGCCCAACGCCCCGCAACCCCCTCAGCTCGGCGAGGACTTCCTCGTCTACGACGACGGGGTGCTGCGGATAGCCCCGATCCCCGGGCCCGGCCCGGGTCCCCGCTATGCGCTCGCGGGCGAGATCGACGAGTCCACCGTCAGCGGGCTGGCCGGCAAGCTCGCGGAGATCGCCGCGAGCTTCGACGAGGTTCACCTGGATCTGGGCGGTCTGATCTTCGCTGACCTGGCCGGGCTGCGGGTCATCGTCCGGCTGGCCGCGGACGGCCAGCGGCGCGTGGTCCTGTACCGGCTGCCGCCCCACCTGCGCGCGATCCTGGGCATTGTCGGCTGGGACACCGCTCCGGGGCTGGAGCTGGCCAGCTAGCCGCTCGCCCTCCGGCGACCCTTCTCAGCGTCGGCCTGGGGGCCACGGTTTCAGCCACCCCGCGGGACCCGTCTGGCGGTCGCGGCTGGGGCCGGTTAGCCAGCGCCCCCGGGGGTAGCAGCGCGGGGGCCACGGGCGCGAAGGGGCGCACCAAGGGACCGTGATGCACAGTCAAAATCTAGGGCCGCAACGAAAACCGGCTGGCCGCAGGCCCGCCGGGCAGTCCGGAGAGGTCAGGAGCCAGTGAACAAGCTCATCTACAAGCCGATCAGCCTGGGCGCCAGCGTGCTGGGCGGGGTGATCGCCGGGGCGATCTTCAGGAAGGCGTGGCAGCTGGCCGCTGGCGAGGACGAGGCCCCGCAAGCCACCGACGCCCAGCGCGGCTGGACCGAAGTGCTGATCGCGGCGGCGCTGCAGGGCGCGGTGTTCGCCATCGTGAAGGCGGCGGTGGACCGCGGTGCGGCGGAGGGAACCCGCAAGCTGACCGGCACCTGGCCTGGCGATGAGGATGGGCAGCCCGCCCGGGAGAAGGAGCACGCCGCGTGAAGACACCACTCCTGCTCGCTGCGGCCGCGGTCACGGCGGCCGCCACCGCAGCGCGGGCCAGCATCCGGCGGACCCCGGATGACATCACCCGCGAGGTGGCGATCGTCACCGGCGCCTCCCGGGGGCTCGGCCTGGCCCTGGCGCGTGAGCTGGCCCGGCATTCCGCCCGGCTAGTCATCTGCGCCCGCGACCAGGACCAGCTCGAGGGGGCCGAGGCTGACCTGCTGGCGCTGGGGGCTGAGGTCCTGGCCGTGCCGTGCGACCTAGATGATGAGGGGACCGCTGACCTGCTGGTCGCCGCCGCGCTGGAACGCTACGGCCGGCTGGACATCGTCATCAACAACGCCGGGATCATCCAGGTCGGCCCGGTGGAGAGCACTCAGCCTGCCGACTACGAGGCGGCCGTGCGGACCATGGCCCTCGCCCCCGTGCGGCTGACCCTGGCCGCGCTGCCGGTGATGCGCAGCCAGGCGCACGGCCGGATCGTCAACATCACCTCGATCGGCGGCATGGTCAGCGTCCCGCACCTGCTTCCCTACTCCACGGCGAAGTTCGCAGCGGTGGGGTTCTCGGAGGGCCTGCGCGCCGAGCTCGGCCCGGGGCCGGTCGCCGTGACCACGGTGGTGCCGGGCCTGCTGCGCACCGGCTCGCACCTGAACGCCAGGTTCTCCGGCCGGTCTGAGGAGGAGTTCACCTGGTTTTCCCTGGGTGCGAGCCTGCCGGTGATCTCGATGGACGCCGGGACCGCGGCACGCCAGATCGTGGAGGCGATGCGCCAGCGCCGGGCCGAGCTGATCCTCAGCCCGCTGGGCCAGCTGGCCGCCCGCGGTGCCGGGATCTTCCCCGAGTTCACCAGCGCGCTGCTGCATCTCACCCGGCAGGTGCTGCCGGCCGCTACCGGCCAGGGCGGCCCGGCGGTGCCCGGCAGCGCGCTGCGCCCGGCCCTGAACCAGCAGGTATTCAACCGGCTGACCGCCCTCGGCCAGACCGCAGCCCGCCAGTTCAATCAGCTGCCCCAGCCGTCCGGCAGCCGCGGCCGCTCGTAGCGCGGCTTCTGGACGGCTTCTGGGTGGAGCAGCTCACCAGGACGGGGAAGAAGGATGGCATGGCACTGAAGAGCTCAGCACTCAAAGAAACGGCCGCCAGTATCAGGCGCTCGGCGCAGGACCCGCTCGGCATCTACCTCAACGATCACCTGGCCGGGGCGACCGGCGGGCTGGAACTGGCCCGCCGGGTCGCCAGCGCTGGGCAGATACCGGCGGACCAGCCCGAGCTGCGGGAGTTCGCCGACGAGGTGGCCGAGGACCGGGTCGCACTGCTGCGCATCATGGGCGCTCTCGGCGTGCCGGTCCGCGGCTACAAGGTCTGGGCCGCCTGGCTCGGCGAGAAAGCCGGCCGGCTCAAGCCGAATGGCCACCTGATGACGCGTTCCCCGCTCAGCAACCTGGAGGAGCTGGAAATCATGCGCCTCGGCGTGGAGGGCAAAGCGTCCGGCTGGCGCACCCTCCGCGAGCTCGCCGACCAGGACGGGCGGCTCGACGCGGGCCAGCTGGACGGGCTTATCTCGCGGGCCCGGCGGCAGGCCGATTTCCTGGAGCAATCCCGGGTCAGGGCCGCCCGGCAGGTCATCGCCGCGGCGGGGCTTCGCGTGGCCGAGGCTTCGCGTGGCTGAGGGGGAGCGCGCCGCGGGACAGCCGCGCCGCGGCGGGGTGGTCTTCGACGTGGACGGCACTCTGCTGGACACCAACTACCTGCATGTGACCGGCCTGGTGGCAGGCGTTCCGGGAGCGCGGCCACGACGTCGCGTGCGCGGACATCCACCGGGCCATGGGTCTGTCGTCCGACGACCTGATCACCCGGGTACTCGGCCGGCCTGAACGTGGTCCTCGCGACCAGCGCGAAGGATGAGGAACTGGAGCTCATGCTGGACGCCCTGGGCGCCCGTGAGGCGGTAGACACTGTGGTCGGCTCGGGCGACGTGAAGCAGGCCTTGCGCCGGGCTGCTGTCCGGCGGTCAGGCCAGTCCGGGACAGGGGCAGTCCCCGTGAACCCAGTCGCGGCCGGCCCGCCGCCGCGCGGGCTGGCCGGCGCTGATCTCCCGCCCGCAGCGTCCGCACTCGTGGCCTGCGGCCTGCGCCTCATGCCCGGCGAGCTCAGCCCAGGACTGGCCGGCCGGGGCATCGCCAGGTTCCGGGAGGCCCGTGCCGGGCGGACCGGCCGGGAAGCCGAGACCACCGGGACAGTACTGGCTGAGGTGCACGGCCCGTACCCGCTCGCCGATCCGCACCCGGAACCTCCCCCGTTGCCGCCTAGGCTACTGTCGGCGACTCGATGGAGAGGATGAGCCCATGCGCGCAGTGATGGGGAGCCAGCACGGAGGTCCTGAGGTCCTCGAGATCCGGGATGTCGCGGTGCCGGAGCCGGGGCCAGGGCAGCTGCTGGTCGACGTGGCCGCGGCGGGCGTCAACTACATGGACATCTACCAGCGGGAGGGGCGGCCGCCTTACGCTTCCGGCGCGATGCCTTTCGTTCTCGGCGTTGAGGGCGCCGGGATCGTGGCTGCGGTCGGGCCCGCCGTGCGCGACTTCGCGATCGGCGACCGGGTCGCCTGGACGCAGGTACCGGCCAGCTACGCGGAGCAGGTCGCGGTGCCCGCCGCCCGGGCGGTTCCCGTGCCGGAGGGCATGGACCTGAGCGTCGCCGCCGCGGCGATGCTGCAGGGCATGACCGCGCATTACCTTTCACACAGCACGTACCCGGTGAGCCAGGGTGACCACGTGGTGGTGCACGCGGCCGCGGGCGGGGTCGGGCTGCTGCTGACCCAGATGATCGCGATGCGCGGTGGTATCAGCATCGCCACCACCTCCACGACCGCCAAGGCGGTGCTGGCCCAGCAGGCCGGCGCGAACTACATCACGGACTACGACAACTTCGCCGCCATGGCCCGGGAAGTCACCGGCGGCGCGGGGGTCGCGGCCGTCTACGACGGGATCGGCCAGGCCACGTTCGAGGCCAGCCTCTCGGCGCTCCGGATCCGCGGCTACATGGTCCTGTACGGTGCAGCCAGCGGGCCGGTGCCCCCCTTCGATCTGCAGCGCCTCAATCCGGCGGGCAGCCTGTTCGTCACCCGGCCGACGCTGGGTCACTATATGGCCAGCCGGGAGGAGCTGATGTGGCGCGCCGGTGACGTGTTCCGCTGGATCACCGAGGGCCGCCTGTCGGTCCACGTCGGCGGCCGCTATCCGCTGGAACAGGCCGCTCAGGCCCAGTCGGATCTGGCCTCCCGGGGGACGACCGGCAAGCTGCTGCTGCTGCCAGGCGAGGCCGCAGCGTGAGGCACCGCCGGGGTGCGACGGCCGCCCGCCGAGCGGCCGCCCGACGTGGTCAAGGTCCAGGCTGGCGCGGCCATGAACGGCGTCTTCATCGCCGACGACCCTGCGGTCCTCACCGCCGACTGCGACCCGCCCCGCGCCCAAGACCATCAACTCCCGCAACGACCTGATGGCCGACCGCCGCCCCGATCTCTACTGACCGGCCCCCCCGGCGGATGGCCCGCGCGGGCCATCCGGCAGCGGAGAATACGCAGCCGCCACTGATGTGCGGCGGTCCGCGTCCGGCTTTGCTGTTCCCTCACTTGCAGACCGGCGCCGGGGCGGGATGGGTGGCCGGTCATGGGCATTGGCTCGCCGCAGCAGGAAACGTCCCCGCCGCCGTCGCTGGCTCCTGCTCATCGTGCTCGTGCTCGGAAGCCTGTTCGTGGCCGAGGTGGGGCTGACACCCTGGGACCTGCATATCGGCGGCCGGTTCACGCCCGCCCTCACGTGGGACGGCTACGGCATGGTCCAGGCATCCAACGGCGGCCGCTACCTCCTGTTCACCCATATGCCAGGTGGCCTGGTGAGGTCGGCCCCGGGCTTCGCGTGCGGCAGTTTCAGCGGCTATGACACCTTGCGGGGCAGCGCCAGGCCTGACCGGCGGCATGCCCCAGGTCGCTGTTCGCCCGGGCCTGCCAGGCGCTGGCCGCCGGGAAGAGCGGTTTAGCCCGGGTACCGGGCGCCGCGGGCGGTAACCCGGATGGAGTAGACGGAACTCGTGGCACACATGAAGATCTGGTTGCGCTGCGATCCGCCGAAGGTCAGGTTGGCCACGATCTCCGGCACGCGCAGCTTGCCCAGCAGGGTGCCGTCCGGGTCGAAGCAGTGCAACCCGTCGCCCGCGGCCGCCCAGACCCGGCCCTCGCTGTCCAGCCGGATCCCGTCGAAGGTGCCGGCCTCACAGCGCGCGAAGACGTCTCCGCCGGTCAGGCCGGTGCCGTCGTCGGTCACGGTGAACAGCCGGATCAGCCGTTCCTCGCTGTCGGAGATGTACAGGCTCCGCTCGTCCGGGGTGAACGCCAGCCCGTTGGGCCGGCTGAAGTCGCCGGCCACGATACGAGGGTCGCCGGAACCCTGGTCGATCCGGTACACGTGGCAGGCCCCGATTTCACTGTCCGCCTGATGCCCCTCGTAATCGCTGTCGATGCCGTAGGCAGGGTCGGTGAACCAGACCGAGCCGTCCGCGCGCTCCACGACATCGTTCGGGCTGTTGAGCCGCTGGCCCCGGTAGCGGTCGGCCAGAACCGTGATTGATCCGTCCGGCTCCGTGCGGGTGACCTGCCTGGCGCCGTGCTCACAGCTGACCAGGCGGCCCCGCCGGTCCACGGTATGACCGTTAGCAAAATGGGAGGGCTGGCGGAAGATGCCCACAGCACCGGTGGTCTCGTCCCAGCGCAGCAGCCGGTCGTTGGGGATGTCGCTGAACACCAGGTAGCGCCCGGCCGGGAAGTAGGCCGGCCCCTCCGTCCAGCGGCAGCCGGTGTGCAGCACCTCCAGCTGCCGGTCGCCGTGGACGCGCCGGAAACGCTCGTCCAGGACGTCGAACTTCGCCGCGAGGGTCTCGCGCACCAGGGTTTGGAGCGCCGGATTTTCGAGCGCCGGATTTTCGAGCGCTGGGGTTTGGCGCACTGGGGGCTCCCGCCTGAAATTGTCTTGGCATCAAGATAAAATGGGCCGGGCCGATGCGGGCCCGCCGCGTCGGTGCGCTCGTGGAGGTGCACATGATCCATCATGTTCAGCTGGCCTGCCCGCCGGGGAGTGAACCGGCCCTGCGGGCGTTCTACCACGGGGTGCTGGGCCTGGACGAGATCCCTAAGCCCGCTGCCCTGGCCGCCCGGGGCGGCTGCTGGTTCCGCGGCCACGGCATCGAGCTGCACCTGGGGGTGGAAGTGGACTTCCGCCCGGCCCGGAAGGCGCACCCCGGCCTGCTCGTGCGGGACCTCGACGCCTGGGCGGCCCGGCTGCGCGCGGCCTCCTGCCCGGTCCGGCCGGACGGCGATTTCCCGGGCATGCGCCGGTTCTACAGCGAGGATCCCCTGGGCAACCGCCTGGAGTTGCTGGAGCCAGCCTCCCGCTGACCGGCCCGGCACGGGCTCACCCGCAAGGATGTGAGTCAGCTACGCGCGCTCGCCCGGCTCCGGGATCAGCACGCCGAGCAGCCAGCCCACGACCCCGACGATGATCGCGCCCCAGAACGCGGCCCAGAACCCGGTGATGTGGAAGGGGAGCGAGAGCTTGCCGGCCACCCAACTAGTCAGCCACAGCAGCAGGCCGTTGACTACCAGGCCGATCAGCCCGAGGGTGAGCAGGTAGAAGAGGCAGCCGACCGCCTTGACCACAGGCTTGATGACGGCGTTCACCAGCCCGAAGATCACCGCGACCGCCAGCAGGGTGAGGATCTTCGAGGTGGTGGTCCCGTGGCCGAGCTGGATGCCGGGCACCAGCACCGCGGCCACGGCGAGCGCGGCCGCGGTCAGGACCGCGCGGATCAGGAGACGCATGCGGTAATCATCCCATGTGAGAGGTATGGCGGCCCAGGTTAGCGCCGGGGTCCCAGTCCCCGTGCCTGACCAGCGGCCCGGGCTAGTCGCGCACGGCTGCGAGCAGAACAGGGTATAAGTCCATAAATCTACTCAGCTAAGCAAATTAGTAATTCGATAATGGTGTGGCTATTTGCGCTTTCACTGGACAATCAAAGCGGTTCATGCCAGCATTGGCAGACACGCCGGCAGATGCGGGAGACTACGAGTCGTAGTCCCCTGCATGTCTGCGTATGGGGGGGATGAGGGACCCGGTGCCTTCTTCCCGGGGAGTGGAAACG
>Ga0208076_1000041_pt1 | contig 10971 bp, 6 predicted proteins | sample NGESurshal072012_8_FD_184459 | JGI IMG/M metagenome (GOLD analysis project Ga0208076, IMG submission 184459) | Arctic peat soil microbial communities from Barrow, Alaska - NGEE Surface sample 210-3 shallow-072012 (SPAdes) | ecosystem: Environmental > Terrestrial > Soil > Wetlands > Peat ...
CGGGGCCAGCTGGCTACCGAGGGAGCCGGCGGGCTGTCGCTCCGGGCGGTCGCCCGGGAGATGGGCATGGTCTCCTCGGCCATCTACCGCTACTTCCCGAGCCGGGACGACCTGCTGACCGCGCTGATCGTGGACGGCTACAACGCGATCGGCGAGGTGGCCGAGCAGGCCGGCGCGGCGTGCCCGGCCGGGGACTACGCCGGGTGCTGGCTCGCCATCTGCCGGGCCATCCGGGACTGGGCACTGGCCCACCCGCATGAGTACGCGCTGGTCTACGGGTCGCCGGTGCCGGGGTACCAGGCGCCGGAGCAGACCATCGGGCCCGCGGCCCGGGCGGCCACGGTGTTCGGGAAGATCATCAGCGACGCCTGGCAGGCGGGCGCGCTCCAGCCTCCGGGGATCTGCCCGCCGCCCCCGGAGTCGTTCTCGGCGGATGCGGCCGCGCTGCGCGAGTCGGTGCTGCCCGGGGTGCCCGGTGACAGGATCGCCCCGGCCCTGGCCGCCTGGACCGCCCTGTTCGGCATGGTCAGCTTCGAGCTGTTCGGCCAGTTCGAGAACGTGATCACCGACCGGGCCGCGTTCTTCGGGCACGCCATGGCCTGCCAGGGCCGCCTGGCCGGGCTGCCGGCCTGAGGAATCGCCGGCCGGGCGGGCGCGCTGAATCGCCGGCCAGGTAGGCGTTGCGGGCCCGTGACCTGGTCTACCGGGTGGTCGCCGGGTGGCTGTCCGCCCCCCGGTTGCTTGCATCGAACCTATATTCGATGTAATAGTGACTGCCTGCCTTTCCCCGGGGTGGCGAAACGGAGACAGGGAGCGGGCAGCCAGGTGAGCAGGACGTACGCGGAGCCGGTGGACGTCGGGGTCTCCGACGGCAGGCCGACCAGGTTCGTGTGGCGGGGAAGGCTTTACACGGTGCTCGGGGTGCTGGACCACTGGGTGATCAGCCGTGAGTGGTGGAAGCAGCAGAACCCGGATCTGGACACCCCGGCCGAGCGCGAGTTCTGGCGGATCGAGGCGTCGGCCGGGCGCGGCGCCCGGGCGGCCACCTACGAACTGCGCCATGACCTCGCGACCGGCCAGTGGATGCTGGCCCGGGTATGGGATTTAACGGGGTGAGCTGGGCGGCCGATTTCGTGCACCTGCACGTCGCGTCGGCCTACTCGCTGCGGTACGGGGTCGCCGTCCCGGCCGCCCTGGTCGCCCGGGCCGCCCAGCACGGGATGCGCGCGCTGGCGCTGACTGACCGCGACGGGCTGTACGGGGCGGTCAAGCACGCGGTGGCCTGCGCCGAGGCGGGCATCGCCACGATCCTCGGCGCCGATCTCGCGCTGGCCGGCCCGCCGGGCCTGGCGGCCCCGGCGGGCCGGGTGCTGAACTCCGCGGCCCCGGCCCGGCTGCGCAGCGAGGACGCCGCCCGGGTGACCCTGCTCGCCTCGGGCCGCCCGGGGTGGGCATCGCTGTGCCGGCTGGTCAGCGCGGCGCATCAGGCGGGCGCGCGCGGGGCCCCGGTGATCACCCCGGCCCTGGTCGCCGAGCACGCCGAGGGCCTCATCATCCTGCTCGGCCCGGGCAGCGACGTGGGCCGGGCGATCGCCGCCCGGCGGCCCGACCACGCTGCGGCCGCCCTGGCCCGGTGGCGGGAGCACGGCGAGGTGGTCATCGAGATCACCGACCACCGCACCCGGGGGAGCACCCACCGCGCGGCCCGGATGCTGCGGCTCGCCCGCGAGGCCGGGGTCACCGCCGTGCTCAGCAACGCGGTCCGCTACCTCGACCCGCCCGACGCCGCCGTGGCCCAGGTCCTCGACGCGGCCCGGCAGCTGGCCCCGCTGAGCGAACGCCACCTGGCCCGGCGCAACGCCCGGGCCTACCTCGCCAGCGGTGCGGAGATGGCCGCGATCGCGGCGCGGATCTGCGGCGACCCCGGCCACCGTGTCCCGGGTGACGGGGCCCCCGGGGACTCCGCGATGACGCAACTGCTCCACGCGACCGCGGTGCTGGCCGAGCGGTGCACTCTCGACCCCCAGCGTGATCTGGGCCTGGGGGGCAGGTTCATGCCGGAGACCACTGGCGGCGCGCCGCTGGTCACGCTGCGGATGAGGTGCGCGGAGGGGCTGCGGCGCCGGTACCCGGGAGTGGGCCGGATCCGCGGCCAGCGCCGGCTGCGGCGCCGGGCGGCCCAGCGGCTGGACCACGAGCTCTCCATCATCGCCAAGACCGGGCTGGCTTCGTACTTCCTCACCGTGGCCGACGTCGCCAGCCTGATCAGGGGCCGGGGCATCCGCTGCTCGATCCGCGGGTCCGGCGCCGGATGCCTGGTCAACTACCTGATCGGCATCTCTGACATCGATCCACTCGACTACGACCTGATCATGGAGCGGTTCCTGTCCGAGAGCCGCAAAGGGCTGCCCGACATCGACATGGACGTGGAGTCGGCGCGCCGGATCGAGGCCTACCGGGCGATCGTGGACGCCTACAGCGAGCAGCGGGTCGCCTGCGTGTCGATGATGGAGACGTACCGGGCACGCAGCGCGATCAGGGACGTCGCGGCCTCGCTCGGGCTGCCGCCGCACGAGATCGACGCGGTGGCCAAGGCCTTCCCGCATATCCGGGCGGGCCGGATCTCCGGTGCCCTCACCGAGCTGCCCGAACTACGATCCAGCGGGCTGGCCATCCCCCAGCTCACCGCGGTGTTCCAGCTGGCCGAACGGCTCGACGGGCTGCCCCGGCACGTGGCCATGCACCCGTGCGGCGTGGTGCTCTCCGACGCTTCCCTGCTGGACCGGACCCCGGTGGAGCAGAGTTTCGAGGGGCTGCCGCTGAGCCAGTTCGACAAGGACGATGTCGAGACCGCGGGCCTGATCAAGCTGGATGTGCTCGGCGTGCGCATGCAGTCGGCGATGGCGTACACGGTCACCGAGATCGGCCGGACCCGGGGCGAGCAGGTAAACCTCGAAGCCGTCGGCCGTGCCGACGAGCCCACGTTCGAGATGATCCGCAGCGCGCGCACCCTCGGCTGCTTCCAGATCGAGTCACCCGGCCAGCGCGAACTGGTGGCCAAGCTCCTGCCCCGCACCATCGACGACCTGATCGTGGACATCTCGCTGTTCCGCCCCGGCCCGGTCAACTCCGACATGGTCACGCCCTACCTGGAGACGAGGCACGGCCGCCGGGTGCCCTCGTATCCGCACGAGGACCTGGCTGCCTCCCTCGCCGAGACCGGCGGGGTGGTCATCTTCCACGAGCAGGTGCTGAGGATCATCCACGCCATGACCGGCTGCGGGCTCTCCGAGGCCGAGCGGGTCCGGCGCATGCTCTCCGGGGACCGGTCCCGGGCCACCGCGGGGGAGTGGTTCCGCGAAGCGGCCCGCGACCGGGGTTACGACGCCGCGACGGTGGCGGGAGTCTGGGAGGTCCTCGAGTCGTTCGGCGGATTCGGCTTCTGCAAGGCGCACGCGGCGGCGTTCGCGATACCGACGTACCAGTCGGCCTGGCTGAAACGGCATTACCCGGCCGCGTTCTACGCGGGGGTGCTCTCCCACGACCCGGGGATGTACCCCAAGCGGGTGATCGTCGGGGACGCCCGGCTGGCTGGGATCCCGATCCTGCCGGTGGACGTGAACGCCTCCGCCGGGGACTGGTGCGTGGAACGGGTGGCCCAGCTACCCGGGGAGGGGCTGCGGCCGGGACTGCGCGAGGTCAAGGGGATCAGCGAGGCTGAGGTGGCCAGGATCGTCGCGGGCCAGCCCTATATGTCCCTGCGGGACATGTGGGAGCGGGCGGTGGTGTCCCGCCCGGTCGCCGAGCGGCTGGTCCTGGTGGGTGCCCTGGACTCGCTTTACGACGCTGATGAGCCGGGCGCCGGGGCGGGGAAGCCCGGCGCGCCAAGGCCGCCGCTGACCCGGCGCGACCTGCTGGCCCGCGTCGGGGTTCTCGACCGTCGTACGCGCCCCTCCCGCCGTGGTCCGGAGCCGTCCTCGCGACCTTTCCCGCGTTCCGTGCCCGCAAATCCCCCCAAAAGGGACATCAAAGCGCACCATTCGCGGGAAAAGCGGGAAGAGGGCGGCCCCGCGGAGGGTGGGGGCCTGGCCGGGGGGTCGGTGGCCGGGGGGACCCAGACGCTGCTGGACCTGGGGGCGGACGGGGACGGCTTCGCGGAACTTGTCCCCGCCGGTGAACTGCGGGAACTGAGTCCGGCCGAGCGCGTCGAGACCGAGCTGGAGATCCTCGGCATCGACCTGAGCCAGCACGTGGTGAGCTTCTATGAGGACCTGCTCGGCCAGCTGGGTGTGGTGCGCTCGGCCGGCCTGTACCGCTGCCGGGCCGGGTCACGGATCCTGGTGGCCGGGGTGAAGATCGCTACGCAGACCCCCGCCATCCGGTCCGGGATGAGGATCATCTTCGCCACCCTCGATGACGCGACCGGCCCGGTGGACCTGGCGTTCTTCGAGTCCGTCCAGCCGCGGTGCGCGGCCCGGGTGTTCGGGTCCTGGCTGCTCGTGGTCCGCGGCCGGGTGCGCCGGACCGGCGGGTCGGTGTCGATCAACGGAGAGGAGTGCTGGGACCTGGCCGCGCTGGAGGAGATCCGGGCGGGCGGCGGCATCGAGGCGGTACGCGCGGCCATGGCGGCAGGTGATGTCCCGGCGCAGGGCAGTCCGGCCCGGGGCAGCGGGCCGGGCGGGCGGCCAGCCCCCGAGGAGGGCGAGAAGATCATCTATCCCAATGGCTTCGTGCTATCCCCGTACGCCGAGACAGGATCCCCCGGCCCGGCCCTGAAAAGTGCGCCCCGCAAGCTGTGGCACGCCAGCCCAGGCAGTTCCGGCGGCCTGCCCGCCGGTATCACCAATTCTGACTAATTGTCCGGCCGAATCATTTCTTGCGTTTTTCCCCCGATAGCTTCGGCGAGCCGCTATTGCGGAATATGAGCGGGCCCAGGGGGCACTCTAGTCATGTGGGAACTCAGCCTTTAGGCTCCCATCCTGTAGATGAAGAGTAGCCGTGAATCACCAGCTGGCGCCGTAGGGGGCAGAGGTGAATCCGGCTTGCCCGGGGGGGATTCATCATGCATTTCAATGGGTATGCCCGGAAAGGCGAGCGCCGCCGAGCGCTAGCCCCGGCCTGGTGGGCCTTCGGCCTGCTGCTTGCCAGCGTAGGGGGGCCCGCGGCGAGCGCCAGCGCGGGCGTCGCGCACGCTCCGGCCCAGCCCAGGTCTCAGCTCGCGTCCCAGCTCCAGCCCAAGTCCCAGCGGGTGACGTACCAGGGCTACACGTTCACCATCCCGCGCGCCTGGGGGGTGATCCGCCTGGCCGCGCACCCGCGCACCTGCGTCCGCTTTGACCGTCACGTGCTGTACCTGGGCGTGCCCGGACGCAGCCAGGACTGCCCGAGCACGCTCGTCGGGACCACGGAAGCGCTGCTCGTCCAGCCGGCTACCGCCCACGCCGCGGCCGCGGCGATGTACCCGGTGGATCGCCTGATCACGGTGACCACCAGGCGGATCACCGTCACCGCGACGTACTCCGCCGACCGCGCCCTGATCAGCCACATCCTGGCCAGCGCGTCACTCCGGGTCCCGGTACGGGGCACGCCCGCCAGGACATCGCCGCCCGAGGTCCCCGGCAACGGGCCCGCCCAGATCGCGGGCCGGGCGGTGCTGCCGGCCAACGCTACCGATTTCACCGGGAAGGGCTTCGACGCCTGCACCGCCCCCAGCGTCGCGACGATGCAGACCTGGCTGCGGTCTTCCCCGTACCGGGCGGTGGGCATCTACATCGGCGGCTCGGACCGGGCCTGCGCCCAGCCCAACCTGACGGCGTCCTGGGTGAGCCAGCTGCAGGGCTCCGGATGGCACTTCATGCCCATCTATGTCGGCCCGCAGGCGAGCTTGGGTGAACTCCACGGCGTGGTCAGCCAGGCGGTCAGCGCGGCCCAGGACGCGGTCGCCCAGGCCCGGCTGCTGGGTTTTGGCCCGGGCGCTCCGCTGTACTACGACATGGAGGCCTACTCCGCCACGCTGAACGGGCGGGTGCTGCGCTTCCTGACCTCGTGGACCAGGGAGCTGCACACCCTCGGGTACTCATCCGGCGTGTACAGCAACTCGCTGTCCGGTATCCAGGCCCTGGTCAGCAACTACGCCAACCCGGCCGACACCATGCCTGACGTGATCTACGACGCCCTGTGGAATGGTGCCGCGAACACCAGCGACCCCATCCTGCCGGGCACGGACTGGGCCAGCCACCAGCGCGTCCACCAGTACGAAGGCGGCCAGAACGCCACCTACGGCGGTGACACGATCAACATCGACAAGGACTACCTCGACGTCGGGCACGGGGTGACGGCCATAACCGCCGGGTCGCCGCAGGCATCCCAGGCGACCGCCCAGTCCGCGGGGGACGTAGACGCGTTCTTCAGGGGAGCAGACGGCAAGCTGTGGCATGACTGGTACTCGCCCGGCAGCGGCTGGCACGGCCCGGTCAAGATGGGCGGGTCGCTGGCCGCCCAGCCATCTGCGGTCGCCTCGGTACCGGGCGACGTGGCGGTGTTCGCCAAGGACAGGAACGGCCACCTGCGGGAGGCCTCTTTCGCCCCGGGGGCGAACTGGTCCAGGCTGCGGCAGCTGAACATGGGCGTCCTGGGCGGCAGGCCGGTCGCGGTAGGCCAGGCCAACGGCCAGATCGACGTGTTCTGGCGCGGATCCTCGGACAACCACCTGTGGCACGCCAGGTACCGGCCGGCGGCCGGCTGGAGCAGGCCGCAGAGCCTGGGCGGCCAGCTGGCCTCGGCCCCGTCCCCGGCGGTGTCCGGCCACGGCGTGCTCACCGTGGCCTGGAAGGGCACCAACGGCCACCTCTGGGAGATCCGCAGCTCGGGCCGGTCCTGGGGCCGGGCGGTCGACCAGGGCATGGGCAAGCTGGGCAGTGCGCCTGCGGTCACCGGCCTGCCTAACGGGGGCGTGGACGTCTTCTGGGCCGCCAGTTCCCATGGCGGCGTGTGGCATGTCACGTATATGCCTGGCTCAGGCTGGAGCAAGGCCACCGAGCTGACCGGGGGCGTGTCCGCGGGCCCGGTCGCGGTCAGCGTGCCCCGCCAGGGAGCGGACGTTTTCTGGAAGGGCACCGACGGCAAGCTCTGGTGGTCGGCCAGCCAGGGCAGCAGCTGGCAGACGGCGGCCCCGCTGGGAATGGGCGTCCTCGGCGGCGCGCCATTCGCCGCTGCCCAGCCCAGTGGCGTGATCGATGTGTTCTGGAAAGGCGCCGGTAAGCACCTCTGGCGCGCCCACTACAGCGGGGGGGCCTGGACCGGACCGGCCAGCCTAAGGGGCGCGGTCAGCTAGGGGACCGTCCGGAGGGAGCAGGGGATGTGTTAGCGCGGCGCATGGTGGGGCAGCTAGGGACAATCATGCACCGGGGCGCCCCCGGACAAGCCTGAAGGAATGCTGAGAGGAGGCGCGTACCTGGGACATCACGGGGGTCCCGTACTGTATACCTGTCTGGATGACCTGTCGGTCTCCGAAAAAGCTTAGGACGCTGATGACTCTTCTTCCGCCCAGGATTTCGGATGCCCTGTGGCGACTCGTCCCCGCGCCGTTGCAGGCCCGGCTCCGGACGACCTTCGTCAAGCGATTCGTCCGGTTCGCTCCGGCCGCGATCTGCGCGGTGGCCGCTACCCAGATCACGCTGGCCATCTGCCTCGGGCCCGCGGGCCTGACCGCGGGGATCTCCGGAGCTGCGGCCTGGCTGGCCGGTGCGTGTGTCAGCTACCTGATCAGCCGCTGGGCGTGGGAGCGGAAGGGCCGGCCGGATTTTCTGAGGGAGACGCTGCCGTTCGTGGCCGTCTCCATCTGCGCGGGCGTCATCTTGACGCTGGCCAGCAAGCTCGGGTACCACCAGGCCACGAAGATGGGGCTGACCGGGGCCGGCAAGGTCATCGTCACGGAAATATTCTTCTTCGTGGCCAACTGCCTGACCTTTGTGCTCAGGTTCCTTATCTTCCACTATGTCCTCTTCAAGGACAGGTCCTCGGTCGAGGCGCTGGCCGTCGTGGAGGGACGCGCGCCGCTCCCCCCGGAGGCAGATGAGCACGCGGGTCCCGTCAAGCCGCGGAAACAGCGGGATCCGGCCCGGTTCGCTGAGGCGATGGGCTCGGCGCGGGTCAACGGCATGTCCGCCTGGGCCAACGGCTCAGCCGGGCCACCGGCTGCCGCGCGCAACGCTGCCGCGCGCAACGGCGAGGCCGACGGCTCGCCTACCCCGGAGCGTGGCACCCGCCGCTGAGCAGGGCCGCCGCTGAGTTAGACGCAAGCACCCGGGGCCGGTGGATTTCCACCGGCCCCGGGTGCTTTTCGTTGCGGATCCGGAATTTGACTGTGGCCCGTCCCGGCGGGGTCAGTTCCGCTGGGCAGATCCGGGGTCGAGCGCCACGTCGCCCGCCACGCCCGGATTCGCGGACGCGGCGCCGTTGGCTGACCGCTCCGTGGCCGTGGCCGGCGCGGGGACCTGGCCAGCCGGGACCCGGTGCCGCCGTTCCCGCCACCAGGTGCCGCCGACCACGCCCGCGTAGTGCAGGCCGTAGATCGCGTTGTGGCCCTTCTTGCTCTCGCCGACCTGGCGCTTGTGGATCGTGGCCGGCACCTCCACGACCCGGAACCCGCGCGCGAGGACCGCGATCAGCAGCTCGGCCGACTGGTACTGCGGCTGTTCCAGCCGCACGACCCCAGTTACCTCGGAGCGCATCGCGCGGAGGCCGAAGGAGGAGTCGGTGATGTGGGTCCCGGTCAGCAGGCTGATCGTGGTGGCGAAGACCCAGGTCCCCAGTCGGCGCACGGGGTCCTTCGTTTCCTGGCTGCCCAGCTTGCGGGAGCCGGTCACGAAGTCAGCCTGCCCGGCCACCACCGGGGCCAGCACGCGCTCCATCTCGGCCGGGTTGTACTGCCCGTCCGCGTCCGTGGTCACGATGTAACGGGCGCCGCCTTCGCGTGCCAGCCGGTACCCGAGGCGCAGCGCGGCGCCCTGGCCACGGTTGACCGGCACGCCCGCCACCAGCGCGCCGTGCTCACGGCCCTCGGCCACGGTCCCGTCCGCGGAGCCGTCCGAGACCACCACGGTCGTGGTGGCGAGCCCGCAGATGGCGGCGGGCAGGGCATCCACGACCGAGCCGATCACGCCCTGCTCGTTGTAGGCGGCAATCACGACGGCGACCGGGGGCATGTGCTCGGCCGGCTCGCCGAACTCAGCGAAGAACGCCTTGGCGGCCGCGTCGTCGATCGCCTCGTCCGCTTGCCATGTGCCGGTCACAGTGCCGCCTCCACAACGCCCATCAATTCTCCATTCGTGACCACTCGTGACCAAGTCGGTCACCTGAACCCTTGTACCGGGCTGCGCCGGAATCTGTCGCCTGAGTAACCTGCGAGTTACCTGAAGACAGGCCGAGCGATTCAGCCGGGACCCGTTGGCCTGCCCACCATCATTGGTGCAAACCTGCCTGAACTCATCCCCGGCTTAATGCGCGGTTGTCGCGTGGCTGACGGCGCTGCGGGGCCGCCGGGTGCGGGACACCACCACGGATGCGCCTGGCCAGTGTAGCGGCGTAGTACGGTGCCGCATGCGGATGACCCAACGACTGGCCGGCGCCTTGTGGCATGCTGATGACGCCAGGGCAGGTGAGCGTTTTATCTATTCAAGCGGTCTGGAAACAATGAATTACGGGTCGATGGCAGCAGGGAGGGGTCATGGTGACCGGGATCCCCGGGCCGGCGGTTGGGATGGCCGGGGACGATGAGGCCTTCCGGATCGTGCGATCGCGGATCGACCTGACCCGGCTCCCCCCGCTGAGCCGCTGCGTGACCGAGCGCGTCATCGTGGCCAGCGCCGACTTCGACTACGCGACCGACCTGGTGTGCGACGAGCAGGTGCTGGCCGACGGGATCGCCGAGCTCGCTGCCGGGGCGCCGGTCGTCGCCGACGGGGTCACGGTCGCCGCCGGGATCCCTGGGTACCCGGTGATCTGCAAGAGCGAGGAGTCGCTTACCGGGCGGCTGGCGCGGACGGCCGGGATCAGCAAGGCCGCCGCGGCCGTCCGGCTGGCCTTCGGGCAGGCCGGCCCGGGTGCGATCTGGGTGGTGGGCTGCGCGGCCGAGGCGCTGGCGGAGATCATGAGCCGGAACGTGCAGCCGGCCCTGGTCATCGCCCTCCCCGTGGGCCTGGCCGGGGCGGCGGAAGCCAAGGACGCGCTCCGGGCCAGCGGCCTCCCGGCCCTGACCAACGTGTCGGAGAAGGGCGGTGCCGCGGTGGCCGCAGCCGCCTTCTGCGCCCTGGCTGACGTGGTGGAGGCCGCCGCGGAGGCGGGCGCCGGCGGACAAGCCCGGCCGTAACGGGGCCCTGGGAACATACGGGCCGCACCGTACCTCACCCCGAGAGCCACTAGTCTCTGTGACCTGGGGAATGAATCGCTGGGTGCGGGCCCAGCCGTAAGCCGAAGGAGGGCGGACCGCCATGGTCGCCGGCACGGCTGCGCCCTACCTCCTGGCCCTCCGTCTCGCCGGCCGCCGGGTGCTGGTGGCCGGGGGCGGCGCGGTGGCCGCCCGGCGTGTTCCCGGCCTGCTCGACGCCGGCGCCGACGTGCTGGTCGTCTCACCTCAGATCACCGCCTCCCTGCATGACCTGGTGACGGCGGGCCGTATCCGGTGGGAGTCCCGGGAGTACGCGCCCGGTGACTGCGCCGGCGCGTGGCTGGCCTGCGCGTGCACCGACGACCCGGCCGTGAACGCGGCCATCGCGCAGGAGGCCGAGGCGGACCGGATCTGGTCGGTCCGGGCCGACGACGCGGCCGCCTCAGCCGCCTGGACTCCCGCGTCCGGGCAGGCCGGGGACGTGCGGTTCGGCGTGGTGAGCGGCGACCCGCTGCGCAGCGCGGGCATCCGCGACGAGGTGCTGGCCGGCCTGCAGTCCGGCCAGCTGAGCGCGCGCCGCCGCC
>Ga0208076_1000042_pt1 | contig 10929 bp, 6 predicted proteins | sample NGESurshal072012_8_FD_184459 | JGI IMG/M metagenome (GOLD analysis project Ga0208076, IMG submission 184459) | Arctic peat soil microbial communities from Barrow, Alaska - NGEE Surface sample 210-3 shallow-072012 (SPAdes) | ecosystem: Environmental > Terrestrial > Soil > Wetlands > Peat ...
CTGCCCCATGCTGCCCCCGGGACCCTCCGGGCTTACCGAGCCCGGCGCCGGGCCGGCCACCGCGTCATCGCTGTAGACCTGGCCCAGGAACTGCTCGACCAGTTCCGCCGTGGTCACGTCCTCGACTTTGTCCACGACCCAGCCACGCTGCCCCCGGACCCGGCCGTTGCGCACGTAGAAGACCTGGACCGCCGCCTCCAGCTGATCCTGGGTGAGCGCGATGACGTCGCAGTCGGTACCGTCGCCCAGCACCACGGTCTGCTTCTCCAGCGCGCGCTGGAGAGCCTTGATGTCGTCGCGCAGCCGGGCGGCCCGCTCGAACTCCTCGGCCCGGGCGGCCTCGCGCATCTCGGCTTCCAGGCGGCGGATGAACCGGTCGGTCTGCCCGGCCATGAAGTCGCAGAATTCCTCGGCGAGCAGCCGGTGCTCGGCCTCGCTGACCCGGCCCACGCACGGCGCCGAGCACTTGCCGATGTAGCCGAGCAGGCAGGGCCGCCCGATCTGCCCGGCCCGCTTGAACACCCCGGCCGAGCAGGTGCGGACCGGGAACACCCGCAGCAGCGCGTCCACCGTTTCGCGGATCGCCCAGGCGTGCGAATAGGGCCCAAAATAACGAACCCCGCGCCGCTTGGCGCCGCGCATGACCATGACCCGCGGGAAGTCCTCGCCCATGGTGACGGCCAGGTAGGGATAGCTCTTGTCGTCGCGGTACCGGACGTTGAACCGGGGGTCGTACTCCTTGATCCAGGAGTACTCGAGCTGGAGAGCCTCGACCTCGGTGGCCACCACGGTCCAGCCGACCCTGGCGGCGGTGCGCACCATGGTCTGGGTCCGCGGGTGCAGGCTGACGAAATCCGCGAAATAGGAATTCAGCCGCTGCCGGAGATTCTTCGCCTTTCCGACGTATATGACCCGGCCGTGTGCATCCCAGAACCGGTACACGCCCGGCGACTCGGGGATAGACCCCGGGGCTGGCCGGTAGGACTGCGGATCTGCCACCCAGTAACTCTATGCGCGGTCGCCCATGGCTGAGCGTGCGGCGAGCGCGGCACCCCGCGCGCCCGCCCGGTCCAGGTCGGGGACCAGGACGAAATCGACCAGCTTGGCCTGCTCGGCGCGGAGCGTGGTGTGCTCCCGGATCCGGCCGAGGAACCATTCGCTGAACGCGGGATCAGCCTCGACGACGCCGCCTCCGACGAAATACGTGCCCGGGTCGGTGAACATGGCCGCGATGGAGAAGAGCCGTCCGAGGGCCTTGGCCTGCTGGTCGAAGATCTTCAGCGCCAGCGGATCGCCGGCCTCACCGTAGCCCCGGACCAGCTTGGCCGCCCGGGACAGCGGCTGGACGTCGGCGAGCCCGTGCCCTTCGTGGCGGCTCAGCCAGTACGGCAGCAGGTTCTGCTCGATCCCGGACAGCGACGCGAAGCTCTCCACGTCGCCGCGCAGCCCGCAGTTGCAGACGGGCACCGGCTGGCCCTCCTCGAGCAGCCCCTCCAGCGGAATCTGGACGTGGCCGAGTTCACCCGCCATGCCGGCTACCCCGCTGACGACCTGGCCCGCCTCGACCAGTCCGCCGCCCAGCCCGGTACCGACGATGACCGCTACCGATGAGTGCTGCGGGGCGTCGGCGCCGAAGCGCGCGAAGTGCGCGTACAGCGTGGCCGCGTTGGCGTCGTTGGTGTACACGACCGGCAGGCCCAGCTCGTGCTCGAGGGCGGCGCGGATGTCGAAGCCGCCCCAGCCGGGGTGGCGGAAGTTGGTGGCGCCCTTGGAGGACAGGACCCCGCCGGCGCTGGCCGGGCCGGGGGTGTCCAGCCCGACCGCGGTCACCGCCGCCCGGTCCACCCCGGTAACGTCCAGGACCTGCGCGAAGGAAGCGGCCAGCGCCTTGATGGCCAGGTCCGGCCCCTCGCGGACCCGGCTGGGCCGCTCCAGCATGTGTTCCACCAGGAACCGGCCCGACGGATCGAGCACCGTGGCGTTGTTCATGGTGCCGCCGTTGTCCAGGCCGACGATGAACGAAGGGTACGAGTTTGCCATCCTGGGCCTTTCCTGCCGGTGTCCTGGCGGCAGCGTAGCGCCTATGGCGCCGGGGCTACAGACGCGCGCTGGTGCCCGGTCCCGGCCGCCTCATTCCGCGAACGCCTCGGGCGGCGGGCAGGCGCAGACCAGGTTCCGGTCGCCGTAGGCCTGGTCGATGCGGCGCACCGGCGGCCAGTACTTAGCCCGTCGGTCACCGGCCAGCGGATAGGCCGCCTCGGCCCGCTCGTAGGGATGCTTCCAGTCGGCCTCGAGCAGCATGGACGCCGTGTGCGGCGCGTTCCGCAGCGGGTTGTCCTCGCGGTCGTACTCGCCGGAGGCGACCATCTCGATCTCCCGCCGGATCGCGATCATGGCCTCGGAGAACCGGTCCAGCTCGGCCAGATCCTCGCTCTCGGTGGGCTCGATCATCAGGGTGCCCGCGACCGGGAACGACATGGTCGGCGCGTGGAACCCGTAGTCGATGAGGCGCTTGGCCACGTCCTCGACGGTCACCCCGGTCACCCGGGTGAGGGGCCGCAGGTCCAGGATGCACTCGTGCGCGACGAGGCCGCCGCGGCCGGTGAAGAGCACCGGGTAGTGCGGGCCCAGCCGGGCGGCCACGTAGTTGGCGGCGAGGATGGCTACTTCGGTGGCCCGGCGCAGCCCGTCCGGTCCCATCATCGCGATGTACGCCCAGGAGATCGGCAGGATCCCCGCCGAGCCATAGGGCGCCGCCGCGACCGGGTGCACCGCAGCGGTCCCCGACTCCGCGCGGGCCGGCAGGAACTCAGCCAGGTGGGCCCGGGCCGCGACCGGGCCGACGCCGGGGCCACCGCCACCGTGCGGGATGCAGAACGTCTTGTGCAGGTTCAGGTGCGACACGTCCGCGCCGAACCAACCCGGCCGGGCCAGGCCGACCAGGGCGTTCAGGTTGGCGCCGTCCACATACACCTGGCCCCCCGCCGCGTGGACCGCATCGCAGACCTGGGTCACGGTCTCCTCGAACACGCCGTTGGTGGACGGGTAGGTCAGCATGATCGCGGCGATCTGGCCGCCCCGGGATTCCAGCTTGGCGTTCAGGTCAGCGACGTCGATCGCCCCGTCGGGGCCGCACTTGACCACTACGACCCGCAGGCCCGCCAGCACCGCGCTGGCCGCGTTGGTCCCGTGAGCTGACTCGGGGATCAGGCAGATGTCCCGCCCGGCGTCGCCGCGGGAGCTGTGGTAACCCCGGATGGCCAGCAGGCCCGCCAGCTCGCCCTGCGACCCGGCGTTGGGCTGGACCGACACCGCGTCATACCCGGTGATCTCGGCCAGCCACCGCTCCAGGTCGCTGATCAGCTCGGCGTACCCGGCGGCCTGCCCCGCAGGCGCGAAGGGGTGCAGGTCAGCAAATTCCGGCCAGGTCACCGCCTCCATCTCGGCGGCCGCGTTCAGCTTCATCGTGCACGAGCCGAGCGCGATCATCGAGCGGTCCAGCGCGACGTCGAAGTCGGCGAGGCGGCGCAGATAGCGCAGCATGGCCGTCTCACTCCGGTGCTCGCGGAAGACGGGGTGGTCCAGGTACCCGGAGCTCCGGGCCAGGCCGGCCGGGAACACCGGGCCGGACCCGGCGAGCCGCCGGGGGACCGTGGCCCCGTCGTGCCCGGCGGCCAGCAGCGCGGCCACTTCCAGCAGCTCGGCATCCGTGGTGGTCTCGTCGCAGGCGATGCCGACCGTGTCGGCGTCGGCCAGGAGCAGGTTGTACCCGGCTTCCCGGGCCCGGTCCACCACCGCCCCGGCCCTGCCGGGCAGGCGCACCCGGATCGTGTCGAAGAACCCGCCCGCCGGGGCGGCCAGGCCACTCTCCCGCAGCGTAGCGGCCAGCCGGGCTGCACGGCCGTGCACGCTGGCCGCGATCGCGGCCAGCCCGCCCGGGCCGTGGTACACCGCATACATCGCGGCCATCACCGCCAGCAGCACCTGCGCGGTGCAGATGTTGCTGGTCGCCTTCTCCCGGCGGATGTGCTGCTCCCGGGCCTGCAGCGCCAGCCGGTAGGCGGGGCGGCCGTCGGCGTCCAGGGACACGCCCACCAGACGGCCGGGCAGCTGCCGGCGCAGGTCGTCCCGGGTCGCGATGTAGGCCGCGTGCGGGCCGCCGTAGCCCATCGGCACGCCGAACCGCTGCGTGCTGCCCACCGCGATGTCGGCGCCCATCTCACCGGGCGGCATCAGCAGGGTCAGCGCCAGCAGGTCGGCGGCGACCGCGGCGAGCGCGCCCCGGCCGTGCGCGGCATCGATGGCCGGGCGCAGGTCCCTGATCTCCCCGCTGGCCCCCGGGTATTGCAGCAAGACCCCGAACAGCTCACCCTCGGGCTGGGCCGCGATCAGCTCCGGGGTGACTGTGACGACCACCAGCTCGATCCCGAGTGGCTCGGCCCGGGTGGCCAGCACGGCCAGGGTCTGCGGCAGGCAGTCCGCGTCGGCCAGGAAGATCCGGCCGCGCCGGGCCGCCCGGCGGGCCAGCGTCATGGCCTCCACCGCCGCCGTCGCCTCGTCCAGCAGGGACGCCCCCGCCACCGGCAGCGCGGTCAGGTCCTCGATGAGGGTCTGGAAGGTGAGCAGGGCTTCCAGCCGCCCCTGCGAGATCTCCGGCTGGTACGGGGTGTAGGCGGTATACCAGGCGGGGTTCTCCAGGACGTTGCGGCGGATCACCGCCGGGGTGTGCGTGCCGTAGTAGCCCAGCCCGATCATCGACCGCGCGACCGTGTTCCGGGAAGCCAGCCGGCGCAGCTCAGCCACCGCCTCCGCCTCGGTCAGCGCGGGCGGGAGGTCCAGGGGCCTCGGGTCGCCGATCCCCGGGGGCAGGGCCGCCTCGGCCAGATCGTCGAGCGAGCCATGTCCGGTCGCCGCCAGCATCCGCTCCTGGTCGGCAGGGGAGGGCCCGATGTGACGTGACTCAAAGTTCAGGGATTCAAACTTCGGTGCTGCAAAGTTCACGGAGCCTCCAGAGGGGAGCCGCCAGGCACACCCGTGCCTGCCTGGTCCTCCCCCTCTGTCGTGGCCCGCCCGCGGCGGGCCGGCCTGGTGACAGGCGACCCGCGATGCGAGCACGAACTCCAGAGATGCCTGAGCCGTCCGGTCCTGGGTGCCTGAGAGGTTCCGGGGAGGTTGCCCCTTCGGCGCCCCGCGCTGGCTGCGCGGAATCTCTCCCGGACGGTGTGATCAGCAGTACTGAGCTTACCCGAGCCTGAGGCCGGGCGCCTGATCAGCCGGTCCGGCGGGCCCGGCGCCGGGACAGCTCGTCCGCGTGCTGGCTGTCCCCGGCGGCTTCCGCCGTCCCGTCCGGAGCCTCGTCAGCCTGCTCGGCGGGCAGTTCGGCCAGGGTCCCGTCGACCTCCTGCCAGATCCGGCCGAGCGCGATACCGAACACGCCCTGCCCGCCCTGCAGCAGGTCCACCACCTCGTCGGGGGAGGTGCACTCGTATACGGAGACCCCGTCGCTCATCAGGGTGACCTTGGCCAGGGCGTCGGTGCCCCGGCTGTGCAGGTGGGTCACGGCCGCACGGATCTGCTGGAGGGAGATCCCGGTGTCCAGCAGCCGCTTGACCACCTTGAGCACGAGGATGTCCCGGAAGCTGTACAGCCGCGCCGAGCCTGATCCCTTTGCGGCCCGCACGCTCGGCTCGACCAGGCCGGTCCTGGCCCAGTAGTCCAGCTGGCGGTAGGTGATCCCGGCGGCTGAGCACGCAGTCGGACCGCGGTAGCCGATTCCTTCCGGCCGGGCGGCGACGTCGTCGCCGAACAGCAGTCCCTGCTCCCCAGCCTGCTGGATCGCGGCACCGCGGACTCCGGGTGAATCGCTGTTACCTTTGGTTACCGCCACGCCTGCCTCCACCCGGGAACTCGCCACCCTGGGTACACGTCTCGCACGGTAGGCCGCCAGGGCCTGGTGCGTCAACGATCGCGTGCGGCGCGTCGCCCTGTAACCCGGGGGGACGACCCCCCGATCGCCGCTTCGCGCCGGGCGGCGGCAAGCCACCGCAGTACCTCCCGCTCGCCGCTTCCGGTCATGTCGCGCGGCCGAAGTCCTCCGGGGTGATGGTGTCGAGGAACTCGCGGAACTTCTCGACCTCATCTTCCTGCTCGTCCGGGATGGCCACGCCCGCCTCGTCGAGGACCTCCTCGCTGGCGTAAATGGCCGCGCCGGTGCGCAGGGCGAGGGCGATGGAATCCGACGGCCTGGCGCTGACTTCCTTCCCGTTCGAGAAGATCAGATCCGCGAAGAAGATGCCGTCCCGCAGCGCCGTGATGTTCACCGTCTGCAGCTGGACCTCGAGCGCCTCCAGCACGTCCCGGAACAGGTCGTGGGTGAGCGGGCGCGCCGGAACCATGCCCTGCTGGGCGAAAGCGATCGCGGTTGCCTCGACCGGCCCGATCCAGATTGGCAGGTATCGGTCTCCCTGCGTCTCCTTCAGCAGGACGATGGGCTGGTTCGTGGGCATCTCGACCCGGACGCCGACGACCTCCATCTTCCTCACGGCGGCTCCGTCCTCACACGCGCGTGACGCGCTGCCTCGTGCATGGGCCCTGCGGTGGGCACTCCCCTGTCAACGTACACCCGTGCCGGCGGAAAGTGCTGTGGCGGCCGGCCCGGCCAGGGCCGCTCACGCTCCGGATCTGGCCGCGGCCGGCCCGGCGAATCCTGGCTCTTCATACCCCGCACCCCCCAGCCTGACTTCGGTCGGGGCAGCCTGCGCGGATTCACCGGCCCACGCCGTCCGGGCCGCCTGGGCCAGCCCGTCGGTCTGCAGGCCGGCGTCGGCCAGGGCGCTGCCCATCAGCGACGCGTGCAGCTGGAGGGACAGGGCCGCGATCTCCTGGGCGGTCTGCCCCGCCCGCTCCCGGGATCCGGGGCTGCGCTGCCGCCGGGTAGGCGCCACCACCTGCTCGATCAGGGAGGTCTCGCGTTCCACCGCAGCCCGCACGGCACGCAGGTGCCGCGCCTGGACCCCGTACCGGCCGAGCGCCACGATGATCCGGGCGGCATCCAGGGCCTCCGGCCCGTACTGCCGTCCTGCGGGCCTGACCAGGCCGAAATCTTCCAGTTCGGCCAGGAACCCGTCGTCGATCCCGGCCGCGTCGAGCAGTTCCCGGCGGCTCAGCGGCCGCGGGCCGCGCCGCTGCGGCGGCTCGTCGGGATCCTCCTCACCGCTGCCGTCCCGGGCGGCGGTCAGCCGGTCCTTGATGACCCGCAACGGGAGGTACTCATCACGCTGGGCGGTCAGGATGTACCGCAGCCGGGCCACGTCGGCGGGGCCGAACCGCCGGTACCCCGACGGTGACCGGGCGGGCTGGATCAGGCCCTCGGACTCCAGGAACCGGATCTTGGACACGCTGACGTCGGGGAACTCACCCCGAAGCTGGGCAAGCACCTCACCGATGCCGAAAGAAGCCCGGGCAGGCTGAGCGCTCATGCCCCTACCTGGGCGCCCCCGCCGCCACGCTCGTACTGGGGCCGCCGCCCGGTCAGGAACACCAGCCGGAACTTGCCGATCTGGACCTCGTCGCCGCCGTTCAGCGGCGCTTCCTCGATCCGCTCCTGGTTGACGTAGGAGCCGTTGAGGCTGCCGACGTCGCGCACGGTGAAGCGGTCGCCGTGGCGGTAGAACTCAGCGTGCCGGCGGGAGACCGTCACGTCGTCCAGGAAGATGTCGCTGTCCCGGTGCCGGCCGGCCGTCGTGATGTCGTGGTCGAGCAAGAACCGGCTCCCCGCGTTCGGGCCGCGCCGGACGACCAGCAGCGCGGTGCCCGGGGGCAGCGAATCCTCCGGGGCGGCCTGGTCGGCGAACTCGTCGTACTCGGCCTCCGCCAGGTCACCGCCCAGCGAGATGGTCGAGGTCGTTTCGCCGGGGCGCTCGGCGCCCCCTCGCGCCAGCATCGTCCCGCAATGCAGGCAAAAACGCGCGTCGTCAGGATTGGCCTGACCGCAGCGTGTGCAGTAGATGCTCGGCATGTCGTGGCCCAGCCTCTCCTCTGCTGGCCATGGGCTCGGGGCGGGGATCGCGTCGGACCTGGCCCGTTCCCGGTGCTCGGATGGTGCGTGCTCGGATGGTGCGTGCTCCGCGGACGCAGTCCACGCTACCTGGGGGGCGCCCGGCGGGTCCATGCGCCACGCGCGTCGTCCCCCCGGGGTGAATAGCGCCGGCCACCCGGGCCGTCGTCCTGGCCGGGGGGATGACTCCGCCCCTCCGGACGCGCCCGGGCCGCTGTCGCGACGCCTCCGCCACATCCTGGCCGCACCTCCGACGCACCACGCGTGCACGCTCCGATGAGGTGAATTGTCTCACGGGTGGCGATGCCCTCGCTGGACACTAAGCTGGCCAGCTTAACGCCCTGGCCGATCAGTGACTGGTTAATGGCCAGAGCGCTCCGCTACGGCGGCCCACTCAGCTGCCGGCGCGCTCCGCTACGGCGGCCCACTCGTCCAGCAGCGCCTGGGCGGTGTCGGCGTCCGTGCCCTCGGCCCACAGGTGGGTCACCGCCTCAGCGGGGTCAGGCAGCACCAGGACCCACCCGCCGTCCGGCTCGACGATCCGTACCCCGTCGGTGGTATCCACGGTCCGGTCACCGGCCGCCTCCACGACGGTGCGCATCACGCTGCCCTTGGCCGCCCACGGCGTGGGCAAGGAGCGCCGCAGCAGATGCGCGGCAGGGATGCGGGCGTCGATCTGGCTGAGCGACAGCCGGGTCCGGGCGACCAGGCCGAGCAGCCGGGCGAAGGCTGCGATGCCGTCCAGGGTCCGGCTGAACTCCGGGACCACGAACCCGCCCCGGCCGTCGCCGCCGAAGATGACGTCGTCGCCCGCGGTGGCCTCGGTGAGGCCGTGCAGCGAGGTGGGCGTCCAGTCCACGTGCACGCCGTGGAACCGGCAGACCTGCTCGGCCACCCGGGTGGTGGTCACCGGCAGCGCCACCCGGCCGGACCTCCGCTCGGCCGCGATGAGGTCCAGGATGACCAGCAGGGCCCGGTCATCGCTGATCATCGCGCCCTTCTCGTCCACCAGCATGATCCGGTCGCCGACCTGGTCAAACCGCACCCCGAAGGCAGCCCGGGACGAGGCCACCAGTTCCGACAGCCGCTGCATGCCCGCCCGGACCTGGGCCAGGCTCTGCGTGGGGGTGGCCTCGTCCAGCCGGTTGTTGACGGTGAGCGCGTCCACCCCGAGACGGCCGAGCAGGCTGGGCAGCACCAGCGACACGGTCCCGCCGGCACAGTCCACCACGACCTTCAGCTCCGCCTCGCGGACGCCCGTCAGGTCGACGCTGCGGGCCAGTTCCTGGGTGTAGGACTCGACGACCCGGGACGGGTAGGTGAGCTCGCCGATCTCGCCGGGGAAGGCCCGCCGGTACTCCTGGCGGGAGAAGACCCGCTCCAGCTTGCGGGCGGCCGCCTGGGACAGCTCCGCGCCCCGGTCATCGAGGAACACGATATCGATGGACTGCGGGTCCCCGGAGGTGGTGCGCAGGGCGACACCCCCGCTGCACACGCTGCGCGCGGTCTGGAACCGGGCGACCGGCAGCGGCTGCGCTTCCAGGTCCACCACGTTGATCGCGCTGGCGTTCAGCGCGCACTGGACGGCACGCTTGAGCGCCCGCGCAGCGCGGGACACATCCCGGGACGTCGTGACCATCGACCCCTTCTTCAGGGTGGTCGCGTAGGCGCTGGTCAGCCGTATGCAGAGCTCGGGCGTGATCTCCACGTTGACCAGGCCGGAGACGCCGCGCGGCCCGAACAGGGTGCGCTGGCCGCGGGATTCCCAGATGACGCTGGTGTTCACCACCGCGCCCGCCTCGATGGTCTTGAACGGGTAGACCTTGACGCCCGCGGAGAGGTAGGCCTCCGGCTCGATCACGCACTCGTCCCCGACGACCGCATCTTCCTCGATCCGCGCGGAGGGCATCACGTCGGTGTTCTTGCCGATGACGCAGCCGCGCAGGGTGACGCCCTGGCCGATGTACACGTTGTTGTGCACCACGGCGCGGTGCAGGAAGGCACCTTCCTTGACCACCACGTTGCTGCCCAGCACGGTGAACTCGCGCAGTTCCGCGCCCGCCTCCACCCTGGCGTAGTCCCCGACGCAGAGGGGCCCGGACAGCAGGGCGTCCGGGTCCACCTCGGCCCCCTCGGCCACCCAGACTCCGGGGGACACCTCGAACCCGTCGATCTCGGTGTCCACCCGGCCGGACAGCACGTCGGCCTGGGCCTTGAGGTAGCTCTCGTGCGTGCCAACGTCTTCCCAGTAGCCGTCCGCGATCCAGCCGAACAGCGGCGCCCCGCGCTTGAGCAGGGCCGGGAACACGTCACCGGACCAGTCCACCGACTCGCCCGGCGCGACCTCGGCGAGCACCTCGGGCTCCATGACGTAGATCCCGGTGTTGACCGTGTCGGAGAACACCTGCCCCCAGGTCGGCTTCTCCAGGAACCGCTGGATCCGGCCGTCCTCGCCGACGATGATGATGCCGAACTCCAGCGGGTTCGGGACCCGGGTGAGGCCCACGGTGACCAGGGCGCCGTTTTCCTTGTGCGCGCGGACCATGGCGGTCAGGTCGATGTCGGTCAGCGCGTCGCCCGAGATGACCAGGAACGGCTCGTCCCGCAGCTCGTCCTCGGCGTTCTTCACGCTGCCTGCCGTGCCCAGCGGAGCCTCTTCCGTCGCGTACTGGAGGCTCATCCCGACGTCCTCGCCGTCGCCGAAATAGTTGCGTACCAGCGAGGCCAGGAACTGGACAGTGACCACCGTCTCGTCGAATCCGTGCCGCTTGAGCAGGCGCAAGACGTGTTCCATGATCGGCTTGTTGCACACGGGCAGCAGCGGCTTGGGCTGATTGGCGGTCATCGGGCGCAAACGGGTGCCTTCTCCCCCG
>Ga0208076_1000044_pt1 | contig 10715 bp, 11 predicted proteins | sample NGESurshal072012_8_FD_184459 | JGI IMG/M metagenome (GOLD analysis project Ga0208076, IMG submission 184459) | Arctic peat soil microbial communities from Barrow, Alaska - NGEE Surface sample 210-3 shallow-072012 (SPAdes) | ecosystem: Environmental > Terrestrial > Soil > Wetlands > Peat ...
GGCCGCGCCACACCGGGCGGCCTGGGATCATGAAGGATCATGGCTCTTCCTGATGCGGCCCTGCAGCGGCCGCCCCTCGACGCGGCGGCCCTCCGCGGCCGGCTGGTCCGCCCTGGCGGGCTGTGGCGGGATATCCGGGTGACCGGGGAAACCGGCTCCACCAACGCCGACCTGCTCGAGGAGGCCCGGGCGGGCGCGGCGGAGGGTCTGGTGCTGGTGGCTGAGACGCAGACCGCGGGCCGGGGCCGGCTGGGCCGGTCCTGGTCGAGCCCACCGCGGGCCGCGCTGTCCTGCTCCGTTCTGCTCCGCCCGGTGGCGGTGCCGCCGCCGGCCCGGGTCTGGCTGCCGCTGCTCACCGGGATCGCCGTCGCGGCCGCGCTGCGCGCCGAGGCCGGCGTCACGGCCGTCTTGAAGTGGCCGAACGACGTGCTCGTGGCGGACCGTAAGATCGCCGGGATCCTGGCCGAGGCGCACGGCGACGCGATCGTGGCCGGGATCGGGCTCAACGTCACGCTCACCCAGGCCGAGCTGCCGGTGCCCGCCGCGACCTCCCTGCTCCTGGAGGACGCGGCCTGCCTGGACCGGGGGCGGCTGCTGGCCGCGGTGCTCACCGAGCTGGCCGGCCGGTACACGGCGTGGGCCGCCGCCCCGGACGCCGCTGCCCTGCGTGAGGAGTACCTGCGCTGGTGCGTCACAGTCGGCCGCCAGGTCCGGGTGGAGCTGCCCGGCGGGGTGCTGCTGACCGGCACAGCCACCGACGTGGACGAGACGGGCCGGCTGGCCGTCCGGGCCGGCTCCGGCACCACGCTGGTCGGCGCCGGGGACGTCGTGCACGTCCGCTGACGCCGCCTGGGCCCGCTGACGTGCCCGGGCGTCCACGAATCCCCGTTCCGTGCCACGATGTGCGCTATGAGCATGGACCGCCAGCTCTCCGACGGGGAGCGGAGCGTGCTGACGCTGCACCCGCACTGGAAGACGCTGCTGCGGCCCGCGCTGGTGCTCTTTGTGGTGATCGCCGCCGCAGTTGCGCTGCTGATCGTGATCCCGCCGGGCCGGGCGGCCGGCCCCGGGCGGATCGCGGTGGGGGTGATCGCCCTCCTGCTGGCCATGGCAGGCTTCGGTGTCCCGTTCCTGCGCTGGCAGACCACCACGTACCGGCTCACGAACCGCCGGCTCCAGCTGCGCAGCGGCATCCTGACCCGCTCGGGCCGCGACTTCCCGCTGATCAGGATCAGCGACGTCTCGTTCTCGCAGGGGCCCATCGACCGCCTGCTGGGCACCGGCCGGCTGGTGGTGGAGTCCGCGGGCGAGCATGGCCAGCTGGCCCTCACCGAGATCCCCGACGTGCAGCAGGTCCAGTCGACGCTGTTCCAGCTGGTCGAGGACGAGCAGCGGCGGCTGGCCCGCGAGGACCGCTAGGCCGCCAGGACCGCCAGGGCCGGGAATAGCCGCCGGGCAATCACCGGGGCACCAGTGAGCACCACCCGGTCTACGGGTTAGCCTGCGCTCATGGATGGCATCGACGTCCGCAGGCACCTGATCGGGCGCGGCCCGGTCACGGAGATCGTGCTCGACCGCCCGGAGGCGCTGAACGCGCTGAACACGGTGATGCTGGTCCGGCTCGCGCAGACCTGCGCCGAGCTGGCCCCGGACACCGGGGTCCGGGCCGTCGTGCTGACCGCGACCGGGGACCGCGCCTTCTGTGTCGGCGCCGACCTGAAGGAACGGCGGCTGATGACCGACGCGCAGTGGCTGGCCCAGCGGTCGGTGTTCCGCGCCGCGTTCGGCGAGCTGCTCCGGCTGCCGCAGCCGGTGATCGCGGCCGTGCACGGCTACGCGCTCGGCGGCGGCTGTGAGCTGGCGCTTAACTGTGACCTGGTGGTGGCCGACGAGACCGCGGAGTTCGGCCTGCCGGAGACCACCGTCGGCCTGGTGCCCGGCTGCGGCGGCACCCAGCTGTCGATGCGCCGCCTCGGCGTGGGCCGCGCGGCTGACCTGCTGCTCACCGGCCGCCGGGTGAAGGCCGCGGAGGCGGAGCGGATCGGGCTGGCCGACCGGCTGGTGCCCGCGGGGTCCGCGGACGCCACCGCGCTGGAGATGGCCGGCGCCATCGCGGCCAACTCCCCGGTCGCGGTCCGGGCGGCTAAGCGGGCCATGCGCCAGGGCTGGGGGGTCGGCCTGCCCGCGGCGCTGGACATCGAGGACTCCGCCTGGCGGACCGCGGCGCTGTCTGCTGACCGGCGTGAGGGCATCGCGGCGTTCAACGAGAAGCGGGCGCCGGTCTGGCCGGGCGAATGAGCACGCCTGCGACCTGCGCCTCATTCCCACTCACCACGGAGGCCAGGACGTGAGCGATCTGCCCGGGAGCGTTTCGTTGCGGGAAGTTGGGCCCCGAGACGGTCTGCAGAATGAGGATCCGGTCCCGACCGGGGCGAAGATCGAGCTCATCAACGCCCTCTCCCAGACCGGGGTGTCGCGGATCGAGGCGGTGTCGTTCGTGCGCCCGGAGGCGATCCCGCAGATGGCCGACGCCGACCAGGTGTGGGCAGGCATCCAGCGCACCGCCGCGGTCCGCTACTCGGCGCTGGCCCCCAACTTGCACGGCGCCCGGCGCGCGCTGGACTCGGGGTTCACCGAGGTCGAGGTGGTGGTGTCCGCCTCGGACACGCACAACCGGCGGAACGTGAACCGCGGCACCGGGGAGTCACTCGACGACATCGCCGCGATCCTCGGTGAGGCACATGCGCGGGGCGCCACCTGCCAGGTGGTGGTGGCCACCGCGTGGGGCTGCCCGTACGAGGGGGACGTGCCGGTGAGCCGGGTACTGGCAGTGGCCGGCCGGGCGGTGGCCGACGGCGCGGATTCCATCTCGTTCGGCGACACCACCGGGATGGCCACCCCGCGCCGGGTCACTGAGCTGGTCGGGGAGTTCCGGTCGGCGTACCCGGACGTCCCGCTCAACCTGCACTTCCACAACACCCGGGGCACCGGCCTGGCCAACGTGCTGGCCGCGCTGGAACTGGGAGTGGACGACTTCGATGCGTCGGTCGGCGGGCTCGGCGGCTGCCCGTATGCGCCGGGGGCCACCGGCAACATCGCGACCGAGGAACTCGTGCACATGGTCGAGGACATGGGCGTGGCGACCGGGGTGGACCTGGAGGCGATGATCGACGCGGCCGCGGAGGCGGAACGGATCATCGGCCGCCAGCTCCCGTCCCAGGTGCTCCGGGCCGGCCCCCGCACCCGCACGATCCCGCTGTAATGGCCTGGCCAGGCGCTCTCTAACGGTTTGTCCGCGCGAATGCGGACAGAAGGGCCGGGGGAGCAGGATCCTGGCAGCCGGCCCCGATCGTGTGCGCACATCGTCGCCGGAGCGGCCTTGTCGGCCGCCCTGCGCGGTTCTGCCCTGGGGCTGGGCCGGGCGGCGGACGGCGAGGTACGCTCCGCACGTGGCTGAGCAGCATGAGGCGCGGCATCTGGACGCCGCCGACCCGGAACTGGCTGAGCTGCGGGCGCGCATCGAGCGAGGCGGCGCACCCCGGTACCACCAGTCGGCCGCGGCGTCCGGCAAGCTGTTCGCCCGGGCCCGGATCGCCTGCCTGGTCGACGACGGCAGCTTCACCGAGGACGGCCGGTACGCCAACGCGCTCGCGGACAGCCTGCCCGCGGACGGGGTGATTACCGGGACGGCCCTGGTGGACGGGCGGCCGGTGGCGCTGATGGCCAACGACTCCACGGTCAAGGCCGGTTCCTGGGGTGCCCGGACGGTCGAGAAGATCATCCGGGTCATCGAGAAGGCCTACTCCGGCGGCCTGCCCATGATCTACCTGGTCGACTCCGCGGGCGCGCGGATCACCGACCAGGTCGACATGTTCCCCGGCCGGCGTGGCGCGGGGAAGATCTTCCACACCCAGGTGCGGGCGTCCGGGGCCATTCCCCAGGTCTGCGCGCTGTTCGGGCCGTCGGCCGCCGGGGGCGCCTACATCCCCGCGTTCTGTGACTACGTGGCCATGGTGGATGGCAACGCGTCGATGTACCTGGGCAGCCCCCGCATGGTCGAGATGGTGGTCCGGGAGAAGACCACGCTGGAGGAGATGGGCGGCGCGCGGATGCACTGCACGATCTCCGGGTGCGGCCACTACCTCGCGCCCACCGAGCACGACGCGCTGACCGCGGTCCGCCGCTATCTGTCCTACCTGCCCGCGAACTGGCAGCAGCGGCCGCCGATCGCCGCCGCGGGCCAGCCGGAGCCGGCGGACCTGGCCGCACTGATCCCGGCCAGCGAACGGCAGGCGTTCGACATGCGCCGCTTCGTCCGGGGGCTGGTGGACGAGGGCTCCTTCTTCGAGATCCACGCGCTGTGGGCGCGGGAGCTGACCATCGGGTTCGCGCGGATCGCCGGCCAGGCGACCGGGGTGATCGCGAACAACCCGATGTTCAAGGGCGGTGTGCTGTTCGTCGATTCGGCCGACAAGGCCACCCGGTTCATCCAGCTCTGCGACGCGTTCAATGTGCCGCTGCTGTTCCTGGCCGATGTGCCCGGGTTCATGGTGGGCACGTCGGTGGAGAAGCAGGGCATCATCCGGCACGGCGCCAAGATGATCAGCGCGGTGGCCGAGGCCACGGTGCCCAAGATCTGCGTCGTGGTCCGCAAGGCATACGGGGCCGGCCTGTACGCGATGGCCGGGCCCGGGTTCGAGCCGGACGCCACTCTCGCGCTGCCCACCGCGAAGATCGCGGTGATGGGTGCCGAGGCGGCCGTTAACGCCGTGTATTACAACAAACTGGCGGCCGTGGCTGACTCTGCGGACCGCGAGGTGGAGACGCAGCGGCTCCGCGCGGAGTACGAGGCGGATATCGACGTGCTCAGGCTGGCCAGCGAGCTGGTCATCGACGACATCGTCCAGCCCGGTGAGCTGCGCGGCGAGCTGATCCGCCGGTTCGCGGCCGCCGCGGGGAAGGACCGGTCGTTCTCCCGGCGCCGTCACGGCGTCACCCCGGTCTGAGACCCAGCGTGGGGGAGTCGACCGCAGTCGCCCGGTTGTGCGTGGAATCCCAGGTGACTATGGGCCGCGATCTACGAGGTGTTACGGAGAAGCACAGAGATTCACGCCGTAGCATCTGTTCATGACCTGTGTTCTGCTCGCGGAGGATGACACGTCCATCTCGGAACCGCTGGCCCGCGCGCTGCGCCGTGAGGGGTACGACGTCGACGTGTCGTCGGATGGTCCGGGGACACTGGAAGCGGCCCGGGCCGGGGGGATCGACCTGATCGTGCTCGACATCGGGCTGCCCCGGCTGGACGGCCTGGAGGTGTGCCGCCGCCTGCGATCCGACGGGCAGACCGTCCCGGTGCTGATTCTCACCGCCCGGGCAGACGAGGTCGACACGGTGATCGGCCTCGACGCGGGGGCCGACGACTACGTCACGAAGCCGTTCCGGCTGGCCGAGCTGCTGGCCCGGGTCCGCGCCCTGCTCCGGCGCGGCACCCCGGAGACCAGCGTGGTGCAGGGCGTCCGGGTCGACGGGGACGCCCGGCGGGCCTGGATCGGCGACACGGAGCTCGAGCTCACCACGAAAGAGTTCGACCTGCTGAGCGTGCTGGTGAGTGACGCGGGGAAGGTGGTCACCCGTGAGCAGATCATGCGGGAGGTCTGGGACAGCAAGTGGTGGGGGTCCACGAAGACGCTGGACATGCACATCTCCTGGCTGCGCCGCAAGCTCGGTGATGACGCACACAACCCCCGCTACATCACCACGGTCCGTGGGGTGGGCTTCCGTTTCGAGCGAGGGGACTGACCGCCTCCGGGGTGGTGACTGACCCATGCGCCGCCGCCTGCTCGTCTCCACGCTCGTGGTGGCGGTAACGGCCGTTCTGCTGCTGGGTCTCCCGCTGGCCTTCGTGTTCAGCCGGCTGCAGATCAGCGCGGCGGACCGGCAGGTCCAGCGGGATGCGACCACCGTGGCCAAGACGCTGCAGGACCGGGTGAACGCCGGGCTGCCGGCCGCGCTGCCTGAGGCCGCCGCCGCGGCCCGGTCGCTCCCGGACCGCTACATCAGCGTGCGCCAGGACGGGCTGCCGGAGTTCACCATCGGGGACCGCCCCGAAGCGGGGACCGCCATCCTCAGGCAGGCGGTAACCAAAGACTTCCGGGTGACCGTCGCCGCCGACACCTCGGTCGAGTACGGGCGGCTGACCGCCGCCCTGGCTCTGATCGGCGCACTGGCCCTGGCGGCCGTGGCGGTGGCGGTGGCCCTGGCCGTCCTGCAGGCGCGGCGGCTGACCCGGCCGCTGGAAGAGCTGGCTAGCGCGGCCGACCGGCTCGGCCTGGGTGACGCGCGCCCGCTGGGACGCCGGTACGGGGTGGCTGAACTGGACCGGCTGGCCGAGGGACTGGACGGCTCGGCGCGGCGCATCACCGATCTGCTGTCCGCGGAACGCGACTTCGCCGCGGACGCCTCCCACCAGCTCCGGACCCCGCTGACCGCGCTGTCCATGCGGCTGGAGGAGATGATCGCGGCAGCCGGGGACCCGGAGGTCGTCCGGGAGGAGGGCGCCGCGGCCCTGGCCCAGACCGAGCGGCTCGCCGAGGTCGTCAGCCAGCTGCTGGGCCGCACCCGGCGGGCGGCCCGCGGGGTGCCGTCGCTGCTGGCCATCGACGACGTGATCGCCCAGCAGGTCATCGAGTGGGACCCGGCGTTCCGCCGGGCCAACCGCAAGCTGGAGGTGGCGGGGGAGAAGGGCCTGTCCGCTTACATCTCGCCGGGGGCCCTGGGCCAGGTGATTGCCACCCTGCTCGACAACGCGCTGGTGCACGGAGCGGGCACGGTCACCATCCGGACTTCGCGGACGCCCAAATCGGTGGTGGTCGAGGTCCGCGACGAAGGCAGGGGCGTGCCGCACGAGCTGGTCCCGCGCATCTTCGAGCGGAACGTCAGCGGCCGTCCGGGCGGCACCGGGCTGGGCCTGGCCCTGGCCCGCGACGTGGCCACCGCGGACGGCGCCAACGTGGTCCTGGTCCGGCCCCGGCCCGCCGTGTTCGCCGTGTTCCTGCCCCGCGGCCTGCGTGGCGTGGACGACCCCCCGGTGGTGACCGGCCCCGCCTGATTAGTCCGCCAGCGTTAGGTCGCGGACGCCGGGGCGGGCGAGCGGCGGTCGGTGAGCGCGTGCCAGCCCAGGTAGATGACCGCAGTGATGATGAAGCCCGCCTCGAAGGTCAGGTCGCCGACCTGAGGGACGTGCTTGGGCACGATCCCGACGTACTCGGTCTGGTTCGAGAACAGGATGATCGACACCACGACGCCGACGACCATGGCCACCGGGCCGGCCCAGTTCGCGTACTTGGTATCGAACAGCAGCCGTTCCAGCTCCCGCGGGTGCTGGCGGCGGCGCAGCAACTGATCGCAGAACACCACGGCCAGCCACGGGGCGATCCAGTAGGCGATGACCAGCAGGAAGTTGTTGTACTTGGTGCCGGCGTCGTGCAGCCCGGTGAGCGCGGCGATGAAGCCGATCACGCCGAACACCCCGGCAACGAGGGCCCGGCGCAGCTTCAGCGGCAGCTTGATGCCCATCGCGGTGAACGACAGCGCGCCGGAGTAGATGTTCAGCACGTTCGCGGCGATCGCGCCGAGCGCGATGGCGAGCAGGGTGAGGTCGGCCAGGAAGGTGGGCAGGTGGCCGGTGAACGCGCCGGTGGGGTTGGCGTTGATCGCGCCGATGCCGGTCACGGTGCGGACGCGGCCCCGGCGGCCTCGGGCAGGACGCAGGACACGAACACCCCGAGGCCGGACCACAGGGCCACGGCCTTCTTGCTGGTGTCCGGGGCGAAATAGCGGGTGTAGTCGGCGGCGTACGGATTCCAGCCCACCGCGTAGCCGAACGAGGCCCCCAGCGTGATCAGGAAGCCGCCGATCCCGCCGCCGTGCGACGGCGCGCTGGTGTTGGACTTGGCGAAGATCCAGCACACGGCGACCACGAAGATGATGGCCAGGATCGGGAACGCGTACCGCTCGAACGCGTGCACCAGGTTGTGCCCGAAGAACGCGATCACCAGCTGGATCGCCACGATGATCACCAGGCAGAGCGGCTTGGGCAGATGGGTGAGCGTGTTCAGCGCGAACGTGCCGCTGACGCTGTTCACCGCGAACCAGCCGATGCCGGCGGTAATCGCGTTCAGCCCAGCCGGGAGCGTGTTCCCCCAGTAGCCGAAGCCGAGTCGGGACAGCACCATCTGCGGCACGCCGAACTGCGGCCCGCGCGCCGACAGCGCACCCTGGGTGACGGAGCCGATCCCGGTGCCGATCACGATCGCCAGCAGGGCCTGCCAGAAGCTGAGGCCGAAGAACGCGACCCCGATCACGCCGACGAACACCGTCGCGAACTCGAAGTTCGGCGAGGTCCAGGTCCAGAACAGCTGCAACGGCTTACCGTGCCGCTCACTCAGCGGGATGAACTCGGCCCCGCCGGGCTCGACGGTGCCGATGCTCGTGCCGTAGGTGCCTTCCCGGATCACCACACCCGGGGGCGGTTCCGCCTCCAGGACTGAACTCGTCTGGTGCTCAGGTGCCGCCATCACTTGCTCCTTCGGGCTCGCACGTTCGGGGTTCCGGCCACCGGTCTGGCAAACGCGCTGATGATAAATGGCACTATGACCGGGAGTTGTTTCCGGTGCGTTAAATTGCCGGTGGCCGTGCCGCGACGCCCGTGACCTCTGCTGACCCGTCAGGCGCGGCCCGGTCGGCCGCAGGCCCGGTGGCGGCGGACCGGGGTGCGGGGTGCAGGTTCTCCCTCGTAGGCTACGGCTGGTGAGCGATCAACGGCACTCCAGTCCCCCGACGCCGGTCGTGGGCATGGTCGGGGCCGGCCAGCTGGCCCGGATGACCTACCAGGCGTCGATCCCGCTGGGCATCGGGTTCCGGGTCCTGGCCGACCGGCCAGACGACAGCGCCGCCCTGGTCTGTCCCGGCGTCACGGTGGGGAACTACCACCGCCTGGAAGACCTGCTGGCCTTCGCCGCCCGGTGCGACGTGCTGACCTTCGACCATGAGCACGTGCCCGCCGAGCACCTGGCGGCCCTGGCCGGGGCGGGGGTGACGGTGGCCCCGGGCGGCGCCGCGCTCCGCTACGCCCAGGACAAGCTGGCCATGCGGGACGAACTGACCCGGCTGGGTGCGCCCTGCCCGCGCTATGCGCCGGTAGCCAGCCCGGAGGACGTGGCCGCTTTCGCCGCCCGGGTGGGCTGGCCGGTGGTGCTGAAGTCGGTCCGCGGCGGCTACGACGGCCGCGGCGTCTGGGTGTGTGACGGGCCGGGTCAGGCCGCCGAGGTGCTGGGGTACGGGGTCTCCCTGCTGGCCGAGGAGCATGTCCCGTTTGTCCGGGAGCTGGCCGCGCTGGTCGCCCGGTCCCCGCACCGGCAGGGCGCCGCGTACCCGATCGCGCAGACCGTGCAGCGCGAGGGGGTCTGCCGGGAGGTGCTCGCGCCCGCACCGGGGCTGTCCCCTGTCCTGGCTGAGGATGCCCAGCAGCTGGCCCTGGAGCTGGCGGACGCGCTCGGGGTGACCGGCCTGCTGGCCGTGGAGCTATTCGAGACCTCTCGTGGCCTGCTGGTGAACGAGCTGGCCATGCGCCCGCACAACAGCGGTCACTGGACGATCGAGGGGGCCAGGACATCCCAGTTCGAGCAGCACCTGCGGGCCGTGCTGGATCTGCCGCTGGGCGCGCCGCAGCCCGCCGCGCCGCAGGTGGTCATGGCCAACGTGTTCGGCGCGGCGGACCTGGCCGGGGCGGGCGCGGACATCTACGACCGCTACATTCACGTGATGGCGGCTGATCCGGGGGTGAAGGTGCACATGTACGGCAAGGAACCCCGGCCCGGCCGCAAGATCGGGCACGTCACGGTGGCGGGCACCGACGTCACGGCGCTCCGTGACCGGGCCACCCGCGCCGCCAGCTACCTGGGCACCGGCAAGGAGCTGGCCGAGTGAGCGGGGCCCCGGAGGCGCCCAGCCAGCCGGGCCAGCCGCTGGTGGGCGTGGTCATGGGCAGCGACTCCGACTGGCCGGTGATGCAGGCCGCCACTGCGGTCCTGGACGAGTTCGGGGTGCCGTACGAGGCCGACGTGGTGTCCGCGCACCGGATGCCGCACGACATGATCCGCTACGGCAGCCAGGCCGAGGGCCGCGGTCTCCGGGTGATCATCGCCGGGGCGGGCGGCGCGGCGCACCTGCCGGGCATGCTGGCCGCAGTCACCCCGCTGCCGGTGATCGGCGTGCCGGTGCCGCTGAAATACCTGGACGGGCTGGACTCGCTGCTGTCGATCGTGCAGATGCCCGGGGGGATCCCGGTCGCCACGGTCGCGGTGGGCGGGGCCCGCAACGCCGGCCTGCTGGCCGTGCGCATCCTCGGCGCCGGCGACGACCCGCTCCGCGCAAAGATGGCAGCCTTCCAGGAGCGGCTGCGCGGCGAGGCGGAAGCCAAGGGCGCCGCGCTGCGCGCCGCCCGCGCGGATCAGGACGGCTGAAGGGGGCCCTTAGCCCCTGGCGCTCGCCCCTGGCGCCGGCCAGGCCGGGCCGACCCTACTATCGAGTAATGAGCTCTGACTTTCCTGCTTTCGCGCTCACCGAAGAGCATGAGGCGCTGCGTGGGGCCATCCGCAGCCTGGCGGACGACAAGATCGCGCCCCGGGCGGCTGAGGTGGACGAGTCCGCGGAGT
>Ga0208076_1000045_pt1 | contig 10561 bp, 7 predicted proteins | sample NGESurshal072012_8_FD_184459 | JGI IMG/M metagenome (GOLD analysis project Ga0208076, IMG submission 184459) | Arctic peat soil microbial communities from Barrow, Alaska - NGEE Surface sample 210-3 shallow-072012 (SPAdes) | ecosystem: Environmental > Terrestrial > Soil > Wetlands > Peat ...
CGGGCCGTGCGTGCCGCCCGCGCCGCCCGTGGTGACGGCCGCGGGTGCGGGCATCGCGGACGACGATGATCCTGAGCCCCCGGACGAGCATCCGGCGGCGATCAGGCAGGCCCCGGCGAGCAGCGCGCCCGACGCGGCGGCCCGGAACAGCAAAGACGATGTCATGCCGCTCGGACGCGCTGGGCAGCCATCCTGGTTCCGGTACGGGGGTCACAGCTTCGCAACGTCCTCGTCGCCTTCCGGGGCCGGCGTCCTGGTCCATGGCCGGAGCGCGAGCGCGGCGGCCGGGAACAGCAGCACAGACAGCAGCGAGGCGCCGATCAGGGCGGCCGCGCTGGCCGGGCTGAGCAGGCCGAGCTCGCTGCCCAGGTCTGCCACTACCACCGGGAAGGTCAGCGTGGTGGCCTGGAGCAGGCCGGCGGCGGCCGCGGGCGCGGTGCCCAGCTTGCGCCGGTACAGCAGGGCCGGCCCGCCGCGCACCACCGCGATCGCCAGCACCAGCAGCGGGACCAGCGCCAGCGACGAGGTGTGCGCCAAGAGTGCCCGCACGTTGAACTGCACCCCGGTCATCACGAAGAACACCGGCACCAGGAACCCGTAGCCGATCGCGCGGAGCTTGGCCCAGTACCGTTCCTGGTTGGGCCGCTCGTCCCCGTCGGAGATGCCCACCACCATGCCGGCGATGAAGGCGCCGAGCAGCGCGTCCACGCCGAACTCGTGGGCCAGCGCGGTGAACAGCAGCAGGGTCACGAACGCGCCGCGGACCCGCAGCTGGCTGGTGTCCTCGTCAGAGTCCGCGAAGACCCGGGCCATCAGCGGGGTCCGCCACAGCCGCTTCAGCACCAGGGCGAGCAGCAGCGCGGCGGCCCCCATCGCCAGCACGTAGATCACCTGGACCACGGTGGACTCGGGCTGGGCGGAGAACAGGACGGTCAGCAGGAGCAGCGAGCCGAACTCGCCGACCGACCCGGCTATCACGAGGAGCTGGCCGAACTCGGTGGTGATCTCCTCAGCGTCGCGCAGAACCGGGACGAGTACCCCGAGCGTGCTGGCCACCAGGCAGAGAGCCAGCAGCCGCACGTCCGCGCCGGGCGCGATCGCGTGCAGCCCGAAGGCAACCGGGACGGCCAGCACCGCGGACACCAGGAAGGCGGTCCCGGCCAGCCGGAACGTCGGGCCCCGGAAGCGCTCCGGCCGGACGTCCTGCCCGGCCAGGAAGAGCAGGAAGCCCAGCCCCAGCAGATACAGCACCTCGGCCGCGCCCTGAGCCCGGACCAGGCCCAGGACCTGCGGGCCGATCACGATCCCGGCCAGCACTTCGAGCACCACGGACGGCACGAGCCGCCGCGGTACCAGTCGTGCCGCCAGCGGCGCCAGGAAAGCGGCCACCGCCACCACGAGCAGCCCGCCGTACTGGATCGTCACCTGATCCGCCCTCCCATGAGCATCTGCCCGCCTCCCCTGGGTGATCATCTACCTAGGCGGCCAGGCGGCCAGGCGGCACCCTTAGGGTGAACGGGTGAAGGAGTCTGACGCAAGGCACCCTGCGGCCGGCCAGCCTGGGGCAGGCCAATCTGGAGCAGGCCGGCCGCTAGTCGCGATTATCGGGGCCGGGATCGCCGGGCTCTCCGCGGCGTTCTTCCTCCGTGATGCACCGGTGCGGGTCGTCGTCCTGGAAGGATCGCCCCAGCTGGGCGGCAAGCTGTCCGTGGCCGAGGTCGCCGGGGCCGGCGTGGACGTGGGAGCCGAGGCCCTGCTGGCCCGCAGGCCCGAGGGCACGGGGCTGATCCAGGCGGCCGGCCTCGGCGGCGAGCTGGTCTCACCGGGGACCACCGCGGCCCGGATCTGGAGCCGCGGCGAGATGCACCGGCTGCCCGCCCGGCAGTTCATGGGCGTGCCCGCGGATACCGGGGAGCTGGGCCAGACCGGGCTGCTCTCGGCGGAAGGGCTGGCCCGGGCCAGCCGGGAGCCGGAACTGCCCGCGACGCACCGGGACGGTGACGTGCCGGTGGCCAGCTTCGTGGCCGCGCGGTTCGGCCCGGAGATCGTGGACCGGCTGGTCGACCCGCTGCTCGGCGGGGTGTACGCGGGGCGGTCGGAGGAACTGTCGTTCGAGGCCACGCTGCCCGGCCTGGCCCAGGCGTCCCGCACGCACCCCTCACTGGCCGGCGCGGCCGCCTCGCTGCTGCCGTCCCCGCCGCCCAGCCCGGCACCATCCGGCCCGCCTGCCGCGCGGCCCGCCGTGTTCACCACCCTGCGCGGCGGCCTGGGCACGCTGCCGCCGGTCCTGGCCGCCGCCTCGGGCGCCGAAGTGCGGACCCGGGCCACGGTCCGCGAGCTGGTCCGCGGGCCGCGGGGCTGGCGGCTCACTATCGGCTCAGCACACACCCCGGAGTACCTGGAGGCCGACGCGGTCATCCTGGCGCTGCCCGGCCGGCCAGCCAGCAGGCTGCTCGGCGGGGTGCCGGCTGCGGCTGGGGCAGCGACGGCGCTCGGCGAGATCAGCTACGCGAGCATGGCCATCGTCACCTTGGCCTATCCCGATGCGGCCTTCCCCCAGCTCCCGGACGGAAGCGGGTACCTCGTTCCGGCGGTGGACGGGCGGCCCGTGAAGGCGGTCACGTTCTCCTCGGTCAAGTGGCCGCACCTGCGTGACCGCGCGGCCGGGCTGGTGTTCGTGCGCTGCTCGGTCGGCCGGATCTCGGAGGAGGCCATCCTGCAACGCGACGACGAGGATCTCGCCGCGCTGGCCGCCGCCGACCTGGCCGCCGCGACCGGGGTCCGGGGCGCACCGGCCGATGCGCTGGTCACCCGCTGGGGCGGCGCGCTGCCCCAGTACACGGTCGGGCACCTGGACCGCGTCGCCCGGATCCAGGCCAGCCTCGCGGCCCAGCCCGGCCTGGCGGCCTGCGGCGCCGCCTACGCCGGGGTCGGCATTCCCGCCGTCATCGGCACCGCCCAGGCCGCGGCAGATCAGGTGATGGCCAGGCTCCGGATCGGCAGCCCGCCGGCCGGCGGCACCCGCGCCAGCGGCACTCCGGCTAGCGGCACACCGGTGAGCGGCACACCAGGGCAAGGCGGAGAATAGCAGCCATGGGAACGAGTGAAGGCGTGGCGGCAGCAGGCCTCCCTGAGGGGAACATCGGCGAGGGGGCGGGTGCCGCCGTGCTCCCGGCTGACCCAGCTCCGGAACCGAGGGCGCAGCGGCTGCGCGCCCGGGACCTGAACGAGCTCATCCGCTACACGATGTGGTCCGTGTTCCGGATCACCGGCTCCGGCGCGCTGGAGGCGGCCGGGTCGCTCTCGGGAGTGGGCCGGGACGGGCTGGCCGACGAGGTGGCCGAGCTGACCCAGCAGGCGGCGGGCAAGGACGTGGTCACCCGCGGCTGCTACGACCTGCAGGGGCTGCGGGCCGACGCCGACTACATGTTCTGGTGGCACGCGCCGACCGCCGATGACCTGCAGGAGATGTACGCCCGGTTCCGGCGGACCGCACTGGGCCGGGCCAGCGAGCCGGTCTGGTCGGCGATGGCGCTGCACCGGCCCGCGGAGTTCAACAAGAGCCACGTGCCCGCGTTCCTGGCCGACGAAGAACCCGGCGCCTACGTGTCGGTGTACCCGTTCGTCCGGTCCTATGAGTGGTACCTGATGGACCCGGGGCAGCGGCGCGAGCTGCTCGCCGAGCACGGGAAGATGGCCCGCGAGTACCCGGACGTCCGGGCCAACACGGTGTCCTGCTTCTCCCTCAACGACTACGAGTGGATGCTCGCGTTCGAGGCGGACGAGCTGCACCGGATCGTGGACCTGATGCGGCACCTGCGCGGGGCGCGGGCGCGGCTGCACACCCGGGTCGAGATCCCGTTCTACACCGGCCGCCGGAAGCCCGTGCACGAGCTGGTCGCCGCGCTTCCCTGATGCAGCCGCCTCGCGGTGAGGCCGCCGGGCACGCCCAGCTGCGGCGTGGCTGGAAGGCCGGCCGGAGTGCTCAGCTCTCGACCGTGGCCGCCTGCTCTCGCTGCGTATCCACGGTCAGCTGGGTGTTGCGCCGCGCCAGGCGCGACGGCCACCAGTTGTAGCGCCGGCACAGCACCACGATGGCCGGCACCATCAGCGTGCGGACCAGGAACGTGTCGATCAGCACGCCGAGCGCGATGGCCGCGCCGAGCTGCTTGATCTGGCTGGTCGCGCCCGTGATGCCTGCCGCGCCGAACGTCGCGGCCAGGATCAGGCCGGCCGATGTCACCGTGGTCCCGGTATGGTGCGCCGCGGTGCGGACCGCCGCCGTCAGCGGCGCATGGTGGGCCTCTTCCCGGATCCGGGACATGACCAGGATGTTGTAGTCCTCGCCCAGCGCCATCAGGAAGATGAACAGCAGGAACGGCAGCACGAAGTTCAGCCCGGAGTCACCCACCCCGATCTGGAAGATGAGCACCGCGATGCCCAGCGCCGCGAAGTAGCTGAGCAGCACGGTCGCGACCAGGTAGAGCGGGGCCACCACGCTGCGCAGCAGCAGGCCAAGCAGCAGCGCCAGCAGGACGATCACCACCGGCACGATTTCCTTCAGGTCGCTCTGCGACACGGTGCTCACGTCGTAGGAGGAGGGCGCCAGCCCCGCTGCGCCGCTGTCCGTGGCGCCGGTGGCGTGCTGCACGCTGGTGGTGGCGCTGCGCACGGCGGGCGTCGCATTCAGCGCCGCGGTACTCGACGGTGATCCGGCGGTCAGCGACGTGTAGTACTGCACCGTCTTGCCGTTGCCGCTGATGAACTGGGTCAGCGAGCGGTACAGGTCGTACTGCTGGGCGGGCACCGGGGTGCCGGCCGGCTCGGTGGCCGGCAGCTTCCCGGGCGGCCCCAGCTCCTGGTAGAGGCTGTTCAGCTGGCTGGTGGTCAGCGTGGTCCCGTTCGGATCGAACGGCCCGGCGACCGAGGCGAACACGGACTTCTTGGTCAGGTCGGTCTCGGCCTGGCTGGCCGGGGCGAGGTCCTTCCACACCGACTTCGGGTAGACCATCAGCACCTGGGTCGGGTTGGCCACGGCGGCCGGGTAGTGGTTGTTGATCACATTGGTGCCGTTGGCCGACTGGCTCCCGGGCGGGCCGGTGGTCGTGCCGCCGAAACCGCTCGAGGTGTACGCGGCGGCGAACACGCCCAGCACGCCCAGGAACACCACACCGCAGACCAGGGTGACGACCGGGTGCGCGATGACGTGGTCGGCGAGCCGGGCGTACAGGCCTTCCTGCTTGGCGGCCCGGACCGGGCGCGGCCAGAACACCGCCCGGCCGAACACCCCCAGCAGCGCGGGCAGCAGGGTCAGCGCGGCGAGCAGCATGAGGAATACGCCCAGCGCCAGCGCCGGGCCGAGGCCCGAGTACAGGCCGAACGAAGCCAGCAGCAGGCAGAGCAGGGCGACGATGACCGTGCCGGCCGAGAACGTGATCGACTCGCCCACGTACCGGCCCGCGCGCTCGATGGCCTGGTGCGGCGTCGCGCCCGCGGCGATCTCCTCGCGCACCCGCATGATGAAGAACAGGCCGTAGTCGGTGCCCGCGCCGAGCAGCAGCACGGTGAGCATGGTCTCGGTGATGGTGGACACCTGCAGCCCGGCCTTGGACGCCTCGGCGATGATGGCGCCGGACATCAGCAGCACCCAGATGGCGGGCAGCAGGGTGACCAGCGGTGCGCCCACCGCCCGGAACACGATGATCAGCATGACCAGGATGACCAGGACCGACAGGTCCTCGGTGAGCTTCTGGGCGTGGGCCTGGGAATTCTGGTTGTCCACCGCGCTGGGCAGCTGCCCGGTCAGATACGCGGTCAGGCCGGCCGGCAGCGCGAAGCTGCTCATCGTGGAGCGGATGGCCGCGACGGTGGGGGACGCCTTGGTGCTCGAGGTCAGCACGTTGAAGACCAGCTGGGCTTTGCTGACCTTGCCGTCCTTGGACAGGCCCTGATCAGACACCGAGACGACGTGGTCATCCTTGGCGATCTTGTTCTGGAGCTCGGTGATGGACTGCTGGTCGCTCGAGCTCAGCGAGGACTTGCCCGCCACGACCAGGGTCCCGGTGGTGTCGTTGGTGGGCTGGAAGGGCGCCGCCAGATTCATCGCGTGCACGCTGGGCGAGCTGGCCGGGAGGAACGAGCTGTTGTCGGTGTTGACCGCGCTGGACAGCGTGGGGAACAAGGCGATGCACAAGGCACCCGCGACGATCCAGAAAGCGATGATCGCGTAGCGGAACCGGATGGCAAACCGGGCCAGCCCGGCCATGAAGTTACCCACAATGCGCCCCCCGGACAGCATCCGCACTACGCGTCACCGGGGACAGTACCCACCCAGGGCATTGCTTAATGTCAGAAAGCTGTCCCAGCCACGGCTGGCCCCTCCCGCCCACTTTTCCCGCGGAGCGTGCACCGAATACGGGCAAAACACCCCGCCGGGCCGCATGTCACGCGGGAAAGTGGCGGCAGTCATGATCAATGTGACCATTGGTGCTGGTGGTACGGGGGTGCCCGCGCGCAGTGGCCAGCGCGGCCGGCCGGGGGAAGGCCGGGCCCGGTCCAGGGCCTGCGCCGGCCGGGGCGTCTCAGCCTTCGGCAGGCTCGAGGGTCAGCGACACGGAGTTGATGCACCAGCGCTGGTCCGTGGGTATCTCGTAGCCCTCGCCCTCGAACACGTGACCAAGGTGGGATTCGCAGTTGGCGCAGCGGGCCTCGACCCGCCGCATGCCGAGCGAGTTGTCCTCGATGAGGATCACCGCGTCGTCCTCGGACGGCTGGTAGAAGCTGGGCCAGCCGCAGTGCGACTCAAATTTTGCGTCGGACCGGAACAGCTCCGCCCCGCACGCGCGGCAGCGGTAGACACCCTCGGTCTTGGTGTGGGTGTATTCCCCGGTGAACGCCGCCTCGGTGCCCGCCTGGCGGAGAACCCGGTACTCCTCGGGGCTGAGCGCTTCCCGCCATTCGGTCTCTGTTCGGCGCACCTTGTCCATGCCCGTGAGACTACCCGGCCTCAATACCGCTACCCTCGACTCGGCGAGATCACGGAGGCGTTGACTCATGGAGTGGCTGAATGAGCCGGCTAGCTGGCAGCGGACCGACGACGTCCTGCAGGTGAACGTCGACCCGGGCACCGACTTCTGGCGGGTCACCGGCTACGGCTACATCCGGGACAGCGGCCACGTGTACGGCGAGGTGCTGGCGGGCGACCTGGACGTGGCCGTGCGGATCCGCGGGAACTGGTCGGCCCAGTACGACCAGGCGGGGGTCATGCTCCGGGCGGACGACCGGACCTGGCTGAAGACCGGGATCGAGTTCTTCGAGGGCCGCCCCCGGCTGAGTACCGTGCTCACGCTGGGCACGTCCAGCTGGACGGTGGCGAACCTGCCGGACGACGCCGACGACGTGGCGCTGCGGCTGTCACGCCGCGGTGACGCGGTCGAGATCCGGTACAGCACCGGCGACGGCCCGCCCGACCTGGCGGCCCTGGTCTACCTGCCCCCCGACAACGAGTTGCTGGCCGGCGTGATGTGCGCGGCCCCCGAGGGATCCGGGTTCAGCGTGTCCTTCCACGAGCTGCGCATCGCCGGCCGCGACCAGGCTGCCCGCCCGGCCTAGCGGATCGGCGCCGCTGCGGATGCCGGGGGAGCGGTCGCCCTCCGGCCATCAGAGCGTGACGTGATGCACTGGCTCCGGGCAGGCCGACGGGCGGACCACCACCTGATCCACCTTGCCGGCCGCCTGGACGTCACCGAGCACCGCCCGGATCCGGGCCAGGTCGTCCTCCCCCGCCGACACCACCAGCTGCCGGACCGGGGCCCGCATGGACAGCCGGGCCGCCGACTTGGCCCCGCGGACCGCCCCGATCGCACCCGAGGCCGCGTCGAGCAGCCGGAGGTCTACCGTCCCGGCCACGGCCCGCAGCCCGGCCGGGTCGGGCCAGCTGGCCCGGTGGACGGAGCCTTCCTGCCACCACGACCAGGCTTCCTCGGTCACGAACGGGAGAACCGGCGCGAACAGCCGCAGCAGCACCGACAGCGCCGCCCGGAGCGCCGTGACCGCCGAGGCGGCGGGCTGCGGCCCATGCTCGCCGTAGGCCCGGGACTTGACCAGCTCGAGGTAGTCGTCGCAGAAGAACCAGAAGAACGACTCGGTCTCGTGCAGGGCCCGCGTGTGGTCGTAGGACTCGAACGCCGCGGTGGCTTCGGTCACCACGTCCGCCAGCCGGCTCAGCATGGCCCGGTCCAGCGGCTCGCTGACCTCTGCCTTCCCCGCACCCCCGGCGGTGGCACCGTCGTCCGGGCCGCCAGCCCCCGGGGTGAAGGACAGCACGAACCAGGCGGCGTTGAGGAGCTTGATGGCCAGCCGCCGGCCCACCCGCAGCTGGGCCGGATCGAAGACCATGTCGGTGCCGAGGCGGCCGCTGGCCGCCCAGTAGCGCGCTGCGTCCGAGCCGCGGCGGCGCAGCGAATCCATCGGTGTCACCACGTTCCCCCGGGACTTGGACATCTTCTTCCGGTCGGTGTCCAGGATCCAGCCGGAGATCGCCGCGTGCCGCCACGGGGCCACGCCGTACTCTTCGTGCGTGCGGAGCACCGTGTAGAACAGCCAGGTCCGGATGATCTCGTGGGCCTGCGGCCGCATGTCCATCGGGAAGATCCGGTCCAGGTCCGGGCCGCTGGTGGCGCCCGCCGCGATCTGCGGGGTGAGTGAGGACGTGGCCCAGGTGTCCAGCACGTCCGGGTCGGCCGCGAACCCGCCGGGCCGCCCGCGCTGCTCCTCGGCGTACCCGGGCGGCGGCTCGGCGGCCGGGTCGGCCGGCAGCCGCGCCTCATCCGGCGTGAGCGGCGAGTCGTAACGCGGCACGCCGCCGGAGTCCAGCGGGTACCACACCGGGATCGGCACGCCAGAGAACCGCTGCCGGCTGACCGGCCAGTCGCCGGCCAGGCCGTTCACCCAGTTCTCGTACCGGGCCCGCATGTGCGCCGGGTGCCAGGTGATCTCCCGGCCCCGGGCCAGCAGCGCATCCCGGAGCTCCGGGTCTCGGCCCCCGCTGCGCACGTACCACTGCCGGGTGGTGATGATCTCCAGGGGCGTGTCGCCCTTCTCATAGAACTTCACCGGGTGCACCACCGGCTCCGGCTCGCCGAGCAGGTCACCGGCGGCGCGGGCCAGGGCGGTGACCCGGGTCCGCGCCTCGGCCAGGGTGGCCCCGGCGAGCTGCCGGTACGCCGAGCGCCCGGCCCGGCTGGCGATCCCGGCCGGCGCGGTGGCCAGCAGGCGGCCGTCCGGCCCGAGCAGCGGCCGGGTATCCAGGTCGAGCTCGCGCCACCAGGTCACGTCGGCCGTGTCGCCGAACGTGCAGACCATGGCGATGCCGGTGCCCTTGGCCGGGTCGGCCAGCGGGTGCGTCCGCACCGGCACCTCCACCCCGAACAGCGGGGTGGTGACCGTCGTGCCCGCCAGCGCCGCGTACCGCTCGTCGCCGGTGTGCGCGACCAGCGCCACGCAGGCGGCCAGCAGCTCGGGGCGGGTGGTGGCCACGGTCACCACGGCGCCGTCCGGGCGGCGGAATCCCAGGCGCACGGAGCTGCCGGCCACCTCCCGGTCTTCCAGCTCGGCCTGGGCCACCGCGGTCTGGAAGCTCACGTCCCACAGGGTCGGCCCCTCGGCGAGATACGCCTGCCCCCGGGCCAGGTTCCGCAGGAACGCGCGCTGGGAGATGGCCCGGGCGCTCGCACCAATGGTCTGGTACTGGGTGGACCAGTCCACCGACAGGCCGAGCCGCCGCCAGACCTGTTCGAAGGCCTGCTCGTCCAGGCTGGTCAGCCGCTCGCAGAGGGCCACGAAATTGCGCCGTGAGACAGGCACCGGCTCGCCCGCCGGGCGGTCCGGCGGCACGAATGACGGGTCGTAACGGAGCGCAGGGTCACACCGCACGTGGAAGTAGTTCTGCACCCGGCGCTCGGTCGGCAGGCCGTTGTCATCCCAGCCGATCGGGTAGAACACCGCCTTGCCGCGCATCCGCTGGAACCGCGCGATCATGTCGGTGTGGGTAAACGAGCAGACATGCCCGATGTGCAGCGCCCCGCTGACGGTCAGCGGGGGAGTGTCAATGGAGAAGACCGCCTCACGAGGGGCGGAAGCGTCAAACTTGTACTACTCCTGCCTCTTCCCACCGGCGCGACCACTTCTCCTCGATGCCCTCAAGCGACGGCTTGAGCGGCATCGGGCTGGCCTGCCGCAGCTCGGCGGCAGCGGGGCGGGAATCGGTACTCATAGCGGCAAGGTTAGCGCATGGCGCGGCGGGTCAGGCCCGGCCGGCCATGATCGCGGCGGTCAGGGCGTGCAGCGCGCCGGGCGGGGGACCGCGAAAGAATCGCGGGGGCGTGGGTTGATCCGGCCGGCGCGGGCCGGGCCGCGTGTGGTGGGCCAGCGGACGCTCGGCGATTTCACCGGGCGCGACTGTGGCTGCCGCCCGTGATCCCACCAGGACCTGCGCAAACAGGCTGATTCGCGGCCGCCGCCGGTCGTCGTCCCCGCGGCCGGGCGGCCGGCGGGGCGGCCG